>Ga0326727_10027747_pt1 | contig 10365 bp, 8 predicted proteins | sample MB2enrmetagenome_FD_207643 | JGI IMG/M metagenome (GOLD analysis project Ga0326727, IMG submission 207643) | Lab enriched peat soil microbial communities from McLean, Ithaca, NY, United States - MB29MY | ecosystem: Environmental > Terrestrial > Soil > Wetlands > Peat | place: USA: New York...
GGATCCCGTAGTGTCGGGCCAAAATTGCCACACCGGAAGTACCGATTTTATTTGCCGTATCCCCATTGGCGGCCACCCGGTCGCATCCCACCAACACCGCTTGCACCCAACCCTGCTTCATCACGATCGAGGCCATGTTATCGCATATGACTGTAACGTCGATCCCAGCCCGGGATAGCTCCCATGATGTCAACCGCACGCCCTGGAGAAGCGGGCGCGTTTCATCCGCATAGACTTTGAAGCCGTACCCACGTTCCCCGCCGAGGTACATCGCGGCGGTTGCTGTCCCCCACCGGGAGGTTGCCAGGACCCCTGCATTGCAATGCGTCAAGAGGCCCCAACCTTTTCTCAGGAGTGAGAGCGAATATTCGCCGATGCTCCTGCACGTCTCTGCGTCCTCCGCCTGGATGGCCTCGGCCTCCGCCTTAAGCGCGGCTTTGGATTCGGCAGGAGTCGAACCCTTCTCCCGGGCGAGTCGCGCCTCCATGCGGTCCAACGCCCAGAACAGGTTCACCGCTGTAGGACGCGCCGAGGCGAGATACTTCTTGACGCGGGCGAACTCCTCGGTCAACTCTGCATGCGTTTTAGCAGTCGAATCAAGGACGCCGAGGTAGGCGCCATACGCGGCAGCGATGCCGATGGCGGGGGCGCCCCGCACGCGAAGCTCGTAGATAGCTTCCCATATCTCCTTCAGTGAGGAAAGGCGTAGGAAGACCGCGTCGCCCGGGAGGCGGGTCTGGTCCAGGATGATGAGGACGCCCGCCTCATCGTCAAGTCTGATGGGATCGATCATGCAAACAAGATATCCACGGAATCGTTTCCTGTCTTGTCCCTGTCACGGCAGCTGCAAGGAACGGTTCGTTTTTGTTGAAGATTTTCGCGACGCAACCCGATATCGTTGATACCGGCTTATGAAAAGAAAAAGCAGACTTCTGATCCACCTGCTTCTAGCGCTCCTCATCGTCCCCGCCGCCTACGCAATTGCCGCTCCTGCCATTTCCGACTCAATCTGGCACACGAAGTTGTGTGTGAAAGAGGGGATTTCGGATTTCGACGACAGGACCTTTGGCGATCTTTTCCACGATGCGAGGTTTCAGGAGGTGGTCACGCGGGAAGGCGTGACGGTGAGCTTCCAACTCGAGCCGAAAAGCATGAATGGAAACGAAGCAGTCATCGACTTTGTCATTAAGCGTGACGGCGTAGAATCCGAAAGGTTCAGCTTCTCCTTCCGTTACCTGGGCAACTATACCCTTCTGTACAAGCTCGAGAGCGACCGGGGGACAGTCGAAGGGTCGGACGAGCTCCTGCAGGCGATGAGGCGTTTCTATTTGCCCTGCCTTCTCGACCAGTGAGCGGTGCCGTCAACGGCTCAGGTGTCCTTCAGTCGGCGAACCGCCGACCTTCATCGATCATGCAGAGGTAGTTGTCCAATGGCACGTAGTTGGCAACGGTGTTGCCTGTCCCCAGGCAGTATCCGCCACCGCGCGCGCAAACGGTGAGAGTCTCACGCACCCGTTGCCTGAGTGAAGCCTCGTCGGACCTACAGAGGAAGTCCATATCGATTCCGCCCAGGAGCGCCACCCTTTTCCCGTAGCGGCGTTTCGCCTCAGTGACGGGAAGGATTGTATCCTCGAATGAGTGCTTGCCGTCCATCCCGACGTCCGAGATCAGGTCTTCCATGATCCCGTCGAGATTGCCGCAGGAGTGCAGGAGGTAGGGCTTGCCTTTGGCATGCGCCACATCCGCGCAGCGCTTGTGCCACGGCAGGATCTTCGCCCGCAGGAAGTCGGGAGACATCATTGTGCCTGTCTTGAACCCAAGGTCGTCCGAGCCCCACACCACCGCCACCCGAGAGAAGTCCACCAGGGCGCGCGTGAAATCGACGTAGAAAGCCCCGACCTTTTCCAGAACTGCATCCACCAAGTCCGGCTGGTCAACAACAGCGTAGCAGAGGCTCTCGTACCCCAGGAGAAAGGAGAGTATCTCGAAGATATGAGCCGTCAGCTCGTAGCAGCCCATCGATTGGGGAAGGTTGCGCTCCAGCCATTCTAAGGGAGCGAAATTGATGTCCGAGACCCGGGGCCATGGGTACGAGTCGAAATTTTTCCAGCCTTGAATGGGGCCGGCGTGCTCCTCCTGCCAGTCCCGGGCCGACCTTTCCTGGCCTTGATGGGCGGTGGTGTCAGGAGCGGAAATGCTGGCGGTCGGGAAGACGGTCTTTCGGGCGACGCCCACTCGGAACACGTCATAACCAAGGAAAGAATGCAGTGCGAAATCCCGTTTAGCTTCGAAAAGCGCGTCCGACCTGTCCAGATCGGGGCACAGCTGAAAACGCGCGACAACGGCATCCTTGATCTCGGCATCCAGGAACAGCTCGATATGATGTACCCGCCTTGGAGGCCGGCGTCGGAACAGCACATCCAGCATCTCGGCAACGTCGGGTTCGATTTTTCGTGAGAAGGTGTTCATGCTCAAGGCTCCGACTGTGTATGGTACAGTAGTTGCGGGCATCCGCAAGGTCAAGGCAACGGAAAGGAGCGGGCAAATGAAATATCGCAACCTGGGCAATGCGGGACTCATCGTGAGCGAAGTGGCCCTGGGATCCATGCAGTTCGGCGGAAAGATGAACATGGGGAACCTCGGCCAGGAGGACACGACGCGGATGGTGAGGCTCGCCGTGGACCGAGGAATAAACTTCGTCGACACCGCGGACGTCTACAGCCAGGGAGAGAGCGAAATACTCCTGGGGAACGCGCTCAAGGGTATGCGAGAGGAGATCGTCCTTGCCACCAAGGTCAGGCTTCCCATGAGCGAAAACTTCAACAGGAGCGGCGCTACCAGGGTGAACATCATGCGTGGCATCGAAAGCAGCCTGAGGCGGCTCCAGACCGATCACGTCGACCTGTATCAGGTGCACGGATGGGACAGCAACACGCCGCTGGATGAGACCCTACGCACGCTGGATGACCTCGTTCGCCATGGTAAGGTCCGGCATATTGGCCTTTCCAACCTCCTGTCCTGGCAGGCGGCCACGGCCATCATGCTCCAGGAGCGTATGGGGTTGGAGAAGTACGTGACCGCGCAGATGTACTACAGCCTGGTCGGGCGCGGCCTCGAGTACGAGTTCCTTTCCTTCGCCCAGTATCACAAAATCGGCGTCCTCGTGTGGAGCCCCCTGGCGGGTGGGTTCCTCTCCGGAAAGTACGCGCGGCCGGCGGAGACGGCAGGTGGGGGCGCCGACGCCGCCCCGTCAGGAACGAGGTTCGCGGATGCCGGACAGTTCGTCCCGTTCGACAAGGAAACCGGGTATCGGACCCTCGAAGCGCTGAAACAGGTTGCAGGCCGTCACGGTGTTAGCATGTCCCGAGTCGCCCTGGCGTGGGTGCTGGGGCGTCCAGCCGTCAGCAGCGTAATAATCGCCGCTCGGAAGCCGGAGCATCTCGAGGACAACATCAAGGCAGTGGACCTGGCGTTGTCGGCGGAGGACGTACGGATTCTCGACTCTGCTTCGGACCCGGGGGTCCCCTATCCGAAATGGATGGTCCTGCAGTTGGACGTGGCCGAAGACCCAAGGCCCAAGATGCTGTACCCCGAGCGCTACACGGACGGGGGGCCGTGGAAGGATCTGCGCGGGACGAGGTGGACGGGCTGACGGGACGGAAGCCCAGGCAGCTCCGCGGCAGATTGCTTCACTTGGTTTCCAGGCGGCGCACGACACGGCGCAACTGCACGTAGCGCCCCTCGAATTCCGAACTCCGGGACACCGTCGACTGGCAGACGATCTTCGGGCAGGGAACGAAGGAGCCACGCCCTTTCTGATCAGGCCTCACGTCACGTGAAGCGCAATCCCGCGCGAGCGTGCTATGTCCACATACTCGAGCGATATTCCCGAATCCGTCACAATGGCGTCGAAGTCAGACAGGGGAGCGAACCAAGCCGGCGTCACGCGGCCCAGCTTGCCAGAATCCACAAGGAGTATCCGTGACTGCGCCGACTCCAAGGCGGCTTTCTTCAACTCGGCCTCTGTCGGGTCAAAGCAGGTCACACCGAGAGAGTCGCTGACGCCGCCGGCGGAAAGGAAGGCCTTCTGGGCCCGGAAACGCCGTATGAGGGAAATCCCCTCGCTGCTTTCGCAGACCAGCGTGTCCCCACGGAACGTCCCGCCCGCGAAAACGGCAGTGACTTTTTCGCGGCGTACAGCCTCCAGGAGGATATTGAGGGCAAAACAGATAATGGTCAAAGACGCATCCAGAGGAAGGCTCCGGGCGAGCCATTCCGTGGTGGATCCCGAATCGATGATCACAATGTCACCGGGCTCGACGAGCGAGGCTGCCTTTTTCCCGATCCGCATTTTCTCCTCGGCCCGGGCGCCATCCCGCGAAACAAGGGAAAAGACAGCGCGTTGAGAATCTGCGTGCCCGAGGCGCAACTCAGCGCCGCCTTTGACCAGGCGGACCTTGTTGTATTGGGCGAGAAACAGAAGGTCCCTTCTGACGGTCATCTCTGAGACGGAAAGACTCTGTGACAGCTCCTCGATCGAGGTTGCCCCGTCTCCGCGAAGGGATCCAAGAATCTGGGCGATCCTTTCCTGCCTCTTCTTTGTCGCCATAAGCTTCCGATTCCCGTGGGAGACAGATAGTAACATTTGTATTGCTATTTTTCAACAAAATAATCATATTTATGATTCTTTTTTGCTTAATTGTATTGACAATTAGATAAATATACTCAATAGTATCTCAAGCTGTTAAAAAACAACAGTATTCGAGTCCGTGGACCAAGGCAATTGGGAGGCCCGTTAACCTCGACGGGGATGGTCCACGGGCTTTTTTGTCTTACCCGCTTGCCGCTCCGTACTTCCGCTTTCCTGTTAATGGCGCCGTTTCCCTTGATGCTCCTCTCGGCGGCAACCGGGAGCCTCTTTGGGACGGGCGCCCCTACGCTCATCTCGATCAGCCAAGGCGCTGGGCGTGCGAAGGAAGCTCGTTTGCACCTGAGTCAAACATTCGCCGTCTCGATCCTCGCCGCGGCCGTGATTGCGCTGCTCATATTCCTTTTCATGTCAGCCGTGCTGCGGCTCCTGGACGTCACCGCGGCGCGCGTTCTGTTTGCCCGCCTATGGCGACACAGGCGGTTCTCTCCGAGCGCAGGGAATCCGCGGGGTCATCGTAGAGGCTATATTGGCTCCGCTCTTCATGTTGGGCTTTTCTGCGGGGCTTGCCGGCACAGCGGCGGCGACGGTAGCGGCGCAGGCCGTTCTGCTTACGCTGCCCCTCGCATTCCTCCAAGGCGGGAGAAGTTTACTTGGGATCATGAAGAAGGCCATAAGACCGCACACCGCTTCGGTCGAAAAAACGGTCATCATCGGCGCCCTTGCGGAATTGTCGACCGCCATCCAGCTGGCGGTCTTCGCCGTGGCCAAAACAGAGCATCGGGGTGTCTGGCGATGAGCTGGGTATTGGATGGTTGGCATCGTCAACCCTCCGCCTGGGCGTGCGCAGATGGCGATATTCTTCCTCGGGTTCCTCTCCCCCGGTCTTCCCAGGAGCAGGACATCGGCTTCCGCCGGTCTGCCGACGGACTGGAAGAAACAGGGAAAACGAATCGCAACGGAATGTCCTTCTGATTGCGGGGATGACCATTTCGTGACGCTAGCTTGCACTAGACGGCGTGCTTTGGGCCGGATCCGCAAGCGAGATACTGACCCCGGCCATCAGTGTTGCGCTCCCGACGCGCGGTCTCAAAACACTGGCGCCACCAAAGGCGCTCCGGCGTTGGACGCGCCAGTCACAAATCGATACTATCGCCTTCATGCAGGAGCAGGACGCCAGACAGCAGATCGTGGAGGCAGGAAAACGCCTCCGCGACAGGTTCTTTATAGCGGCCAATGACGGCAACATCAGCGCGCGGCTGTCTGAAAAGGAGCTCCTCATCACCCCCACCACGGTGAACAAGGGTGACGTGACCACTGACCAGATCCTCAAGATCGACATGCAAGGCAATGTCATTTCAGGAAGCAAGCGGCCCAGCTCGGAAACAAAAATGCACCTCGCCGTATATCGAGCACGGCCTGACGTCACCGCTATCGTCCACGCGCATCCCCCCGCAGCGACCGGGTTCGCCGCGTGTCACATCCGCCTGGATGCCGACGTGATTCTCCCCGAGGTGGTGTTCGGCCTCGGCAAGGTCGGATTCGCCGAATATGGTACCCCCTCCACGGAGGAAATCCCGAACGCCGTCGAGAAGGAGATCTCCGATTGCGACGCTATGCTCTTGTCCAACCATGGAGCACTAACTGTCGGGGCCGACGTGATGCAGGCGTATTACCGCATGGAAGTGCTTGAAATGTATGCCCGCGTGCGCTTGGTCACTAAGATCCTCGGTGAGCCCAAGCCGCTCTCTTCGTCCGAGATAGCCGAGCTTTACAAAGTGCGTGAGAAACAAGGATGGGGCAAGGCGAAACCCGGCCTTGAGGAGGTTGATCCCCGGCTGGTGGACGTTATTGCCAGGATTGTCATTGGAGTACTGGAACAACAGGGCGGCAGCGGAGCCACCCGGGGCTGACCTTGCGGCGGGCCCGGACAGCGGTGCTACTGTCCTTGGAGAACTTCGATCATTGCGGCGATGTTCTCTGGCTTTGCGTCCTTGGGTATGTCATGCGCCGGTGAGGCAATATAGCCGCCGTTCCTGCCAATACCCTCCAGGAGGCGCTTGACCTCGTCCTTGACCTGTTGGATGGTTCCGTAGGGAAGCGTCTTCTGCGTGCTGATTCCGCCAAAGAACGACAACCGGTCTCCATAGAGGCGCTTCAGCTCGTAGACATCCATGACCTCGGGCTGGAATGGGTTGAATACGTCAAGACCGCTTTCGATCAGGTCCGGGAAGAGCTCATCCACCTTGCCGCAGGAGTGGATGAAGACTTTTTTCCCCTTTGATTTTGCAAGGCCGTACATCCTGCGGACGCGTGGTCCGATCAGCTCGCGCCACAAGGCCGGCCCCATAATGAGGCCTCGTTGCTGGCCCCAGTCGTCACCGAAGCGCATTGCGTCAATGGGATAGGTGCATGCCTTCTCGATCAGCGTCAGGTTGAAGTCCAGAATCCTGTCCAGCAGCCTGTTCAGGAACGGCGTATCATCCACCATGGCCATGAGGACCGGCTCCATGCCGGCAAGGGTCCACGCCCTCTCGAAAAGGCTGAATCCGATGCTTGCCACCACGAACGCATCACGGTGGCCCGCTATCTGCGCTTCCCAGTCCTCGAAGCGTGAGGAGTCGGCCGGGTCAGGAAACCGGTACGAGCCGAGGTTCTCCGCGGTGAGCTGAGGATTGCATACCGTGCCGATGTCCGCATCTATCGTTCTGTCCCACTGCACGCCGAATTGGTCTTCCCAGATTTCCCCTTGGATTCGGCGCCAGGAGTTTTTCGGCTCCGTCTCCAGCATCAACAGGGAGTTCCCAAGGGACGACTCAAAGTGCGGATCCCCATACCAACGAGCCATGGCGTCCCGGGCTGGCGCAGTGAAAGTGATGTGGTACGGCGTCTTATCCGGCTGCTCGTGCGACAGCGCCGCGCAAACCCTCTCACGCCTGTTCATGAGTGCAGCGCCTCCGCGCGGATACTCGATTCATCAATGCCGGTCTCCGTTCATTTGACGGGTTCCTCGCGTCGAATGGCAAGGTGCAGCTCCTCGAGCTGCTTCGGATCAACCTCCGACGGAGAGTCGTCCATGGGGCACTGGCCCAAGGTATTCTTGGGGAACGCTATAACCTCCCGAATGGTCCCCTCCCCTGCCATCATGGCTACCAGCCTGTCGAACCCAGGGGCGATTCCGCCGTGCGGCGGCGCCCCGTACCGGAACGCTTCCAGGAGGAAGCCGAATCTCTGTTGGGCCTGCTCCTCTGAAAAACCGAGGAACCGGAATATCCTCTTCTGAAGCTCCGGGTCATGGATCCTGATGGAGCCTGATGCGAGCTCGACGCCGTTGCACACCAGGTCATACAGGTCTCCCTTGACCTCCCCCGGCCTCTTCTCGAAGTCCGCCAGAAACCTTTCCTGCGGCATCGTAAACATGTGATGCGCAGGGTCCCATTTCTTCTCCTCTTCGTTCCACTCGAAGAGGGGAAAATCGATGATCCAACTGAAGCGAAAATCACCTTCCGTCGCCAGCGCGAGATCCTTTCCGAGCTGGGTCCGGACCGCGCCCAAGGAAATGCACGCCTTCCGCGGGTCCGCGCCTACCAGGAGGATCAGGTCCCCGGGCTTTGCCCCCAGTTTTTCGCGGATGGACGCGGTCTGGTCCGCGTAGAATTTCGAGACGCCGCCCTCCAGACCTTGTTCCGTTACTTTCATGGAGGCAAGCCCCCCGGCGCCGTAGACCTTTGCCACCGCTTCCAGCTCCCCAATCTGCTTGCGCGAGTAGTCTCCGCAACCAGGGGCAACAAGCGCCTTCACCGCACCGCCCCCCTCCAGCACTTTCTTGAAGACCTCGAAGCCGCCCTTTTCCGCGAAGGCAGCGAAGTCCTGCAGCTCCAGACCGAACCGGAGGTCCGGCTTGTCGGAGCCGAAGCGGTTCATGGCGTCATCATACGCCAACCTCTGGAAGGGCACGGTGAGTTTCTTGCCGATGGATTTTGTGAAGACGTGATCCATGAGCCCCTCCACGAGCTGGAACACGTCCTCACGCGACACGAAGCTCATCTCGATGTCGATCTGCGTGAACTCCGGCTGTCTGTCCCCGCGTGCATCCTCGTCCCGGAAGCATCGGGCTATCTGGAAGTAACGGTCGAAACCCGACACCATCAGGATCTGCTTGTACAGCTGCGGGGATTGAGGGAGAGCGTAGAAGCGGCCGGGGTTCAGCCGCGACGGTACTAGGTAGTCCCGCGCGCCCTCGGGAGTGGACTTGATGAACATAGGTGTGTCGATCTCGTAAAAGCCTTGGGAGACCAGGTATTCCCGCGCGGCGAACGCCGCAGTATGACGCAGCGCGATATTGCGCTGCATTCTGGCGGTGCGCAGGTCGATGTATCGGTACTTGAATCGCGTGTCCTCCTTGGCATCTGCCTTCTCATCCACCATGAAGGGAAGCACATCGCAGCGGCTTAGGACGGCTATCTTCTCCGCTTTGACCTCGATCTCACCGGTGGGCATGCCGGGGTTCGCCATTGCGGGCGGACGCGCCCTCACGATGCCTTCAACGGCAACGCAGTACTCGAACTTCAGCTGTCTGCCCGTTTCAGCCAGCTCGGCAGAGGCGTCGGAATCCACCACCACTTGTGTGAGCCCATAGCGGTCGCGTAGGTCGAAAAATCGAATCCCGCCGTGGTCACGGTGCCTGTGCACCCAGCCGTTCAGGGTAACGCGCCGTCCGGCGTCTTTTGCTCGAAGCGCGCCGCAGGTATCGGTTCTCTTCATGTTCTCCATGCAAGCGACTATAGCGCGGAGGTGAGAGGGTATGCAAGGAACGCGGTCGGACTGAAGTGGCTTTGAGATATGACATGGGTCGGAATGGTCACTCTCCTATTTGCTGCGGCTCTCTTCGCCTCCTCCTTTACGAACCTCGTTGCCGGCAGCGGCTCGGCATGGCATGGCGCAAACGGGGAATGTCCGGCCGCCTGGCGCCGTTGCTCATGTTTCTCGTGATCGCCGTTCTTGCTGTTTCTCCCGGCCGTGGAGACGAAGTCCCGAGACGCCGCGCCCACTGCCTGGGGAGGCGATCAGCGATCTGGGCTTGTGCAACGGGGCGCCGCGCTTTTTTTGTCTTCGCGTCTTCGCAGTTAGAAACTCCGACTCCAACTGGCCGCTCTCCGCGGGGGATGATTGCAGTCCTGTGGGCCGAGAGCTAAGTGAAGCCCTCTCCAGGATCAAGAAGCTAAGCGGTCCGCTCCCCATCTGCGCCTCGTGGAAGAGGATCCGTGACGACAAGGGGAACTGGCACCATGGGGTGAAACACAACGCCGAGGTGGAGTTCGGCTGTGCCCCGAGGGCGTTGAGACCCGGTACCCCGGGAAGGGCGGGTTGACCTCCTCTCGCGGATTACCGTGCTAGACCATCAGCCGGGCGGCAATCCCGGCCGCAGCCGGCCGCGACGTAAAGCGGGTGCCGAACACCATCACCTTGTTGAGAAGCCCTGGCACGATCTCCGCTCTTCCCCGGAGGAGCGCCCGGATTGCGGCCTGCGCGACCGGAGCCACCTCCATCATGGTGGCGCGCTTGAACGCATTCGTCTCGTGGCCTGAAGTCCGGTGGAAATCCGTCCGGGTCACACCAGGGGACAGCACAGTGACCGTGATGCCTGTGCCGCGAAGCTCGCGCCGGACCGCATGGCCGTAGCTGAGGACAAAGGCTTTGGTTGCGGAGTATGTGGC
>Ga0326727_10027751_pt1 | contig 10363 bp, 7 predicted proteins | sample MB2enrmetagenome_FD_207643 | JGI IMG/M metagenome (GOLD analysis project Ga0326727, IMG submission 207643) | Lab enriched peat soil microbial communities from McLean, Ithaca, NY, United States - MB29MY | ecosystem: Environmental > Terrestrial > Soil > Wetlands > Peat | place: USA: New York...
CGAATACCGCGTGCTCGAACAGGTCGGCGATCGCGGTCGCGCCGGCCAGCGTGGGCTCGATGCCAAGGCAAAGGTATTCCTGCTCGTGACCGCGGAAGGCGCCGTAGATGTCGGCCAGGCGGAAGCCATGGGCGGCAATGGCAGCGGCGATGATCCGGTTGGCCCAGTCCAGGGCCTGATCCAAGCCGGTCTCGACCGGGAACTCGGCTTGCGGATGGTAGACGTTGCCGGCCACCACGATGGCTCCGGCGGTGTACTTCGCAATCTCGTCCAACAGGGCGTTGTAGCCCCGCACGAACTCCGGCATGGCTTCGTCTGGGTCGCAGTACATGTTCTGTATCAAATCGTTACCGCCGATGGTCATGGTGATCAGGTCGGCCGGCGGGAGCGGCAGGAGCCGCGCCACGCCCTCGATCTTGCAGCCGTCGCATGTCCGGTCGTCCAGGCGCCAGAGGCCGTTGTCGCGGGCCTGGAGCCGCTTGTAGAGCTGGGCCACGGCCCCGCCGCCGGGGATGCCAGTGTACGCATCTATGGACATCGAGTCCCCCAGGGCCAGGTAAGTCTTGGTTTCTGTAGGTTTCATGGTCTTGCCTTTCGGTCAGCGCAGCGTGTTGGCAGTGTATCCGGCGCACGCTTGCACCAGATGATTTTGGGGAGGAGAATGCGTGAATTCTCCAGCGAAGCTTAGGCAAGACGCATCGGAAGTGTCTGGTGCTGGACCGCACCAGAGGCTGGCCGTGCCAGCGGACGCCCAAGCTAAAGTGAAGGGCCTTCGGTTTTCGCCAGTGAAGCGCTGCTGAATCTTGCTCTACACCAGCGCCGGCAGGCCCAGCCGGTGGCAGATTGGTCGGAGGGCGGCGGCCCGGACATCTGCCTAGTTCTTTGCGTTATGGGACAATTGGTCGCTACGAACGCCGCCGATAGTATAAGACGCAGTTCGTCGCCTCTTTATTCCCGACCCCCCGAAAGATTCTTCTGCGTGAGAAGTGCGCCAGGTGATGGGCCTCGGCAACGCTTGTCACCCTGTAGAACTCGGCGGTGCCGCCCCCCTCGGGCCGGCCCTGCCAGAACCGGCAGCCGCCAGCGGTCGGGTGGCGGCGCCGGGGTGGTGTTCTCCGAAAGTGCCGTAAGACCCCCGCCACAAACGACCATCTGTGTACAGGAACCGGCTTCTCGTTCACGATTGGTCAACGGCGAAGGCAACAATTTACTCCTCCCCTCCATTCGCACTTTGCTGTTTGTTCGCCTGTTCACGGTCCCTGATGAATTCCCGGTTCAGTTCCTCGACCTGGGGCTGTAGATAATCACTTAGATGCCCGACGAAGTTCTCACAAAGAGTAGCGACGTCAGCCGGAGAAAGGGCAGCAGCGGCGGCCCAACAGCGCGCCTTAGAGTCCGCCATGATTTCGCCGTTCGCTATGGGGGCGGACGGTGATGACGAATTGGCCTTGCCATCCCTTTCGCCGTTGTCCGGCTTGGCCGCCTGCGTCGCGTCAATCCCCGGGGCGTCGGCCACCATCGGTTCATCGAAGACGGCGAGGGGGTCAACGGAATTCAGCGTCTTGCGGACTTGATTGACTGCCCGGTGTAGTTCCTGTGCCAAAGTATTCAGTTCAGGGAAATACTCGCAAAACCGCCATGAGTCTGACGTTTTCGCAACCCGTGCTATTCGCCGACCGATCTTCCCAGCTTCCCTAAGCCAATCGGGTACGGCCCCCGATCCCTCCGGCGGCGTCGGGAAGCCCCGGCGCAGGTCCAAGATCGCCTGGCAATATTGGTCGAAAGCCGGCTTGTGACGACCCCAGCTTGTGGGGTCGATGCCGCCGCGATCCACCTCTTGCTGAAACGCGATGTGGAGCATACCGGCGAGTTTCGAGATCGCTGCGGCCCGGTCGAGATAGCCAACCAGCGGGGAAGAATCTGCCATTATTTCGCCTTCACTCAGCGGGCCGGCCCGAGCCAGTCGGGGCGAAAGGCGAATAACTCCCCGCGCCGGCCCGAGCCGCTTGGCCGGTTGCCCGTCGGCAGGTCCGGCCGTCCCGATCAACTACTCATTGTAGCCGAGAACGGTAGGCGAGCTACCCGGCCCGGATGCGTCCTCGCCCATCACAGGCCAACCAGCCTACCGGCCCACTCCTACCGCCTCGTTGGCGGCATTCCGGTCGGCCACGACACAGTATTCGGCCAGACGGCACCTGAGAACTGCGGTCGGAACCACCCGGGCCGACACGAGGCGCGAAAGGACCGGTGCCCGCAGATAGGAACGGTTCGGTGGGAAGTTTGGCCGAACGACCTTCGCGTGCCAGGGCGATTACCCCCACCAGCCCCCGGGCTGTTCCGCCAGCGTCGGCGGGCCCCAGTATAGAGCAGGCGAGACACGTATCGGCCGGCCCGCTGGTGGTCGCCGGTCATGATGATCGGGAACCCCGCGGTAACCCCCGACAGGTACGCTTGGCCGGGGCGACAAACGCACCGTTGACCACCCTAAGGGCATTGGAGGAATGCCTTGATTCTACCGTCTTCGAGTGAAGGTATGCTGCCGGCGTTGTGGCTCGGCGTCCCGAATGCCTTATGCCCAGCAGCGAGCCCCCTGGCCAAGCGCGGGAGGGCACATCGAGTGTGATTCCGACGTCGCGTCCACAGCTTTACGGGGCCTTGATTCATAAGATGCGTATTTCGGGCCCAGACCTCCGCGGGGGGGGAATGCCCTTGGGCTGCCGACGGTCCAGTCCAAGGTAACGAAGGTATTTTGACACGGCGGTTGGCGTCACTACAATGAGGGGGCTATGTCAAGAGCGGAACCATTTGTCGATCTACTCGCGAAAGAGAACGACCGTCAATGAACGCAACAACAAGCCCCACTTTCCTAGCGTTTATCACCGCCCTGCTGGTGGCGTCGCTGAACGTGTTGCGCGCCGCCGAAATGAAAGTCCCGCTGCGGGCCCGGCCGTTCGACCTACGCCAGGTTCGGCTGCTCGACGGTCTGTTCAAGGACGCGCAGGAACGCGACCACAAATACCTCCACGACCTCGACGCCGACCGGCTCCTCCACAATTTCCGCGTCACCGCCGGTCTGCCGTCCACCGCTGAACCGCTCGGCGGCTGGGAGCACCCGCAGTGCGAACTGCGCGGCCATTTCGTCGGCCATTACCTCTCCGCCTGCGCGCTGATGTACGCCAGCACCGGTGACGAGAAGCTCAAGGCCAAAGCCGATTACATCGTGGCCGAGTTGGCCAAATGCCAAGCCGCGCTGTCGGGCAAAGGTTTCAATAAAGGTTTTCTCTCCGCCTATCCTGAATCGTTCTTCGACCGCGTGGACAAATGCGAACGCGTCTGGGCGCCGTACTACACGCTCCACAAGATCATGGCGGGCCTGCTGGACATGCATCAACAGACCGGTAACCAGCAGGCGCTCGACGTGCTCGTCAAGATGGCCGACTGGCTCAAGTTCCGCATCGACCGTCTCAGCCATGAGCAGCAGCAGAAAGTTCTCAACAACGAACACGGCGGCATGAACGAAGTCCTGGCCAACCTCTACAGTGTCACCGGCAACCCCGACCACCTCAAGCTCGCCCGCGCCTTCAACCACGAGGCCATCTTCGCCCCGCTCGTCCGCGGCGAAGACCAACTCAACGGCAAGCATGCCAACACCCAAATCCCGAAAATCATCGGCGCCGCCCGCGAGTACGAGTTGACCGGCGACTCGCAGCTCAAAGCCGTCGCGTCCAACTTCTGGCGGTTCGTTGCCCTCGACCGCTCCTACTGCATCGGCGGCGACAGCGACAACGAACATTTCTTTCCGGTCACGGAATTCCCCAAGCACCTTACCCCGGCGACGTGCGAAACCTGCAACACCTACAACATGCTCAAGCTCACCCGTCACCTCTTCGCGTGGCAGCCGTCGGCACGCACGATGGATTTCTACGAACGGGCGCTCTACAACCACATCCTCGCCTCGCAAGACCCCGCGACCGGCATGATGTACTACTTCGCCTCGCTCAAGCCAGGCCACTTCAAGAACTACAACACGTCGACCAATTCCTTCTGGTGCTGCACGGGCACCGGCGTCGAGAACCACGCCAAGTACGCCGACACGATCTATTGGCACAACGCCGACACGCTCTACGTCAACCTGTTCATCCCCTCCGAACTGACGTGGAAGGACAAATGCCTCGTCATCCGCCAAGAAACCAAGTTCCCGGAAAGTGACACGATGCGTCTGACCTTTAAGTGCGCCAAGCCGGTCAAGTTCACCGTCAAAGTCCGGCGCCCTTTCTGGACGCGAAGTCCAGGTTATGCCGAGTACAACCGCGAATGGCGAGACGGCGACACGCTCGACGTACAACTCCCGACGAGTCTGCGCGTCGAGCCGTTGCCCGGCGAACCGAAAACCGTCGCGTTCTTCTACGGGCCCATCGCGCTGGCCGGTGAACTCGGCACGCACGGCTTGGAAAAACTGAACTTCTGCACGCACGACCAACTTGCTCTCGCCGAAGTCCCGACGCCCGACGTGCCGGTGTTGCTGGGCGACCCGGCCGACCTGCTCAGACACATTGAGCCAGTCGCGGGCCAACCGCTAACATTCCGTACGAAAGGCATGGGCCGACCGAACGACGTCACGCTATCGCCATACTACCGGCTCCATCACCAGCGGTTCACGGTTTACTGGAAATGTCTCACCGAAGCCGAATGGCAGGCGAAACGAGTCGAAATCGAGAAAGCGAACAGCACCCGCAAAGCGTTCGAGGCACGGCCGGGCGGATTTGGCGGGCCAATTGAATTGGGCCCCGATGATAAGCCCGTCTTTGACGATCCGCCTGCCGGATTCGACGTAAAGCGAGACAATATCCCCCACGGACGCTTGGAGATGATCGAGTACGAGTCGAAGACCGTGGGTACGAGACGCAAAATGCAGGTCTACACGCCGCCTGGTTACTCCACCACGCAGAAGTACCCCGCGCTCTACCTGCTGCACGGCATCGGCGGGGATGAGACCGAGTGGCAACGATTCGCCACGCCCAACGTGCTCCTCGACACCCTGCTCGCCGACGGAAAGGTCGTGCCGATGATCGTGGTTATGCCCAACGGCCGCGCCCAGAAGAACGACCGTGCCGAAGGGAACCTTTATGGCGCTGCACCGGCTTTCGCGGCCTTCGAGCAGGATCTGCTGAAGGACGTGATACCCGCGATTGAAGCGCGCTATTCGGTGCAAGCGGACCGCGAGCACCGGGCGCTCGCCGGTCTGTCCATGGGCGGCGGCCAGTCGCTGAACTTCGGACTGGCGCACCTCGACACCTTCGCCTGGGTCGGCGCGTTCTCAGCCGCGCCCAACACCAAGCCGGCTAACGAACTCGTTCCCGACCCCGCAGCCGCCGGGGCCAAGCTCAAGTTGCTCTGGCTCTCCTGCGGAAAGAGGGACCACTTGATACGGATCAGCCAAGCGGTGCATGCGTACCTGCGGGACAACCACGTCCCGCACGTTTGGCACGTCGATGGCAATGCCCACGATCCTACGCACTGGAAGAACAGTCTCTATCTCTTCTCACAGCGGATCTTTCGTTGATCGACTGCCGGATTTCTCAGTTCCCCCCGGTGAGTTCGTCGCTCAGCCCCTACCGACGCGCGCAAGCCCCCAACCGGATTGTCTGACGTGATGCTCGCTATCCTGAAAAGTGGTAGAATGTGCGTCGTGCAGACGACTTTGACACCCGGACGGGTTGCCCGCCTGATCCGTCGGATGAGTGACTGACCAGGGTTTTCGCCATGACAGAGGCTCACTTGGACGAACAGGTAGCGGACGCCAGCGAGCGGTACCGAGCCCTGCTCGCTGTTTCGGAGGCAATCGTCGCACACCGCGAGCTGCCCGCGCTGTTCCACGAACTGGCCGGCCGGCTCCATCAGGTGGTGCAGTTCGATGGCCTCGCCTTGGTCCTGCACGAGGCAGCGAGCAACACCATGCGCCTGCACGTGCTGGAGGCCTCCGAACCCACCGCGCACCAACTCGTGCTAGTTCTTCCTGTTGAAGACGACCCGGCGGGATGGGTCTGGCAGGCCCAGCAACCGCTCATTACCTCAACCCTGACCGAGCTAGAGCGCTGGCCGGGATTCCTGGAACGAGTGCAGCCGTACAGAGTCCAGAGCTGCTGCTGGCTTCCACTGACCACCGCCCGGCGGCGGTTGGGCACGCTCGGGTTCGCGTGCAGGCAGCCGTCCGCCTACGATACGGCGGACGTGGGCTTCCTGCAGGTCGTCGCCAGCCAGGTGGCCGTGGCGGTCGAGAATGCCTTGGCCTTCCAGGAGATCGCGGCGCTGAAGGACCAGCTCTTCAAGGAGAAGGCCTACCTGGAGGAGGAGGCTCGCACGGAGCACAACTTCGAGGAGGTTGTCGGGCGGAGCGCCGCCCTGCGCCGGGTCCTCAAGGAGGTCGAGACCGTCGCGCCCACCGGCTCCGGCGTACTCATTCGTGGCGAAACGGGCACGGGCAAGGAACTCATAGCCCGTGCCCTTCACGACCTGAGCCCGCGCCACGAGCGCACCTTTGTCAAGCTCAACTGCGCTGCCATCCCCATGGGGCTCTTGGAGAGCGAACTGTTCGGCCACGAGAAGGGCGCCTTCACCGGGGCGATCAGCCAGAAGGTCGGCCGTTTCGAGCTGGCGCACCAGGGGACGCTGTTCCTCGACGAGGTGGGCGACATCCCGCCCGAGCTGCAACCCAAACTGCTCCGCGTGCTGCAGGAACAGGAGTTCGAGCGCCTGGGCAGCACCAAGACGATCCACGTCGATGTGCGCCTGGTGGCGGCCACAAACCGCGATCTGGCTGCGATGGTCGCCGACGGCCGCTTCCGCAATGACCTCTATTACCGCCTGAACGTGTTCCCGCTCGTGCTGCCGCCGCTTCGCGAGCGCTCTGACGACATCCCGCCGCTGGTCCGCCATTTTACCCAGCGGTTCGCCCGGCGGATGGGCCGGCGGATCGAGACGATCCCGTCCGCGGTCATGGAGGCCCTGGTGCGCTACCCCTGGCCGGGCAATATTCGGGAGCTGCAGAACGTCATCGAACGCGCGGTCATTCTCTCCCCTAGCTCGTCGCTTCAGGTCCCGCTCGGCGACTTGCAGCCTGCGGCCGCGCAGGCCCCGGCGCCAACTGCCGCGACGGTCACGCTGGCCGACGCCGAGCGGGAGCACATCCTCGGTGCCCTCCGCGAGACCGGCTGGGTGATGGGCGGGCCGAAGGGGGCCGCGGCCCGCCTGGGGATGAAACGTTCCATGTTGTATTGGAAGATGAAGAAGCTCGGCATCTCTCGACCCGAGTAGCGCGCGCCGGCTGGCGCACGCGCGCGCCCGCTGGCGCGCCACCGTTGACACTCCCTCTCCGTCCTACCGACCGTATCGTCGCCTCGGATCCACAAGTCCTTCCTGGCGTTTGCCTTACGGCACGAAGTGCCGCAGCGGACGTCTCCGGCACGATCCCTGCTTTAGAACCGTACCGGTAAGGGCAGGAGCAAGGTCGAGACAATGGCGAGTGAACGATGAACTCCACAGTAGTTACTGCAGCGGCTGCGGCACTGGGTTCCTTGGTGGGTGCTGCTGCTTCCATTGCGACGACTTGGATCACGCAGCGCACGCAGACCATTCGCGCCAATTCGGAATGGAAGCTGCGCGAGCGCGAGTCTTTGTATAAGAAGTTCATCACGGAGGCTTCGCGCCTGACGGTTGATGCACTGGCCCATTCCCTGGAACGGCCGGGTCAGCTCATGGCCCTTTACGGAATCCTGGGTTGCATTCGACTCATGTCCGGGGAAGAGGTGGTGCGCCAGGGCGAAGCTTGTTGCCGTCGAATCATCGAACTGTATGGGCGGCCCAATTTAACGACAGATCAGATCCGCACAGCCGCTGAGGCCCGTGACCTCAATGACATCGACCCGCTCAGGGAGTTCAGTACCGCTTGTCGGAACGAACTATTAGCAGGGCAATGGTGATCCGTCACATGACGGCGAGATAAGAGGATAAGCGATGCTGCGAATCACAGTCCACAACAATCCGCAGGCCCTCACGTTTCAGCTCGAAGGGAGGCTGGCAGGGCCGTGGCTGCGGGAGCTAGAGGAGTGCTGGCAGCACACCCTGGCCCGTCAGCGCAAACCAATCCTCCGCGTTGACCTTACGGGAGTGACCTTCATCGACGACGCGGGCAAGGCCTGCCTAGCGGCCATGCACCGCCAAGGGGCCGAGTTCGTTGCCGCCGACTGCCTGACCAAAGCCATCGTGGCCGATATCACGCGGCCGTCCCTTCCCGGGGGCAGCGAACCCACGACGACGACCTAACACTGCTGCGCAAGTTGGGAAGCTAGGTAAGCTTCGGCCAACGTAAGTCCTTTGCCGAACGTGGGCGAAAACGACCTATCTTGCCAACTTGCGCAGTAAAACTAACCCGGAAAAGGTCTTTATGCTCGCACCCAGCCGCAAGCCAGGCGAGACCTGGACCAACCCCCCCACCGACAGAGCCGAACCGAGAACGTCACACCTGCCGTGCTGCACTGAACTCCCGGAGCAGTTGTCTCACATCTCTTGACACGTTGCGGAAAATGCAAGGGGAGCAAAGTATATAAACACAAGTCGTCAGGACTAAGGAGTTTCGATTATGCACAGCGCAAAATGGCTAGTCGGAGTCGTGCTGCTAGCAGCGGGAGGTGGCGGCGGTTGGCTCCTCTGGTCGAAAATGCACCCCCCCGGCCTGGGGCCCGGTTTCGCCAGCGCCAATGGACGCATCGAGGCAACGGAGATCGACGTGGCCACAAAGCTCCCGGGCCGCATCGCTGACGTACTGGCAGACGAAGGCGATTTTGTCACTGCCGGTCAAGTCGTCGCCCACATGGACACCGAATCGCTAGCAGCCCAACTTCGGGAAGCCAAAGCCAGGCTTGGCATGACGAAAAGCGCCGTAGAGACCGCGCGGAGCACGCTGACGCAGCGCCGGAGCGAGAAGGCGGCGGCGGAATCCGTAGTGGCCCAGCGCGAAGCCGACCTCGACCTGGCGACCAGGGACTTCGGCCGCGCCCGCCAACTGCTTTCGAAGAATGCCATCGCCCAGGGCGACTTCGACATTGCGCAGTCGAAGTTCTACAGTGCCAAAGCGGCCGTCAGCAGCGCCAAGGCGAACGTCGCGGCAGCGGACGCCGCCATCTCCACGGCGCAAGCTCTCATCATCGCGGCCGAAGCGGCTGTCGAATCCTCCCAGGCAACGATCCAACGAATCCAGGCCGACCTCAATGATAGTACCTTGAAGGCGCCGCGTGCTGGTCGCGTGCAGTATCGTGTCTCCCAGCCCGGCGAGGTGCTGAATGCGGGCGGGAAGGTGCTGAACACGGTTGATCTCGACGACGTCTACATGACCTTCTTCCTGCCCACGGACTGGGCCGGCCGGGTCAAGCTGGGGGCCGAGGTCCGGCTGGTCCTTGATGCCGCGCCGCAGTTCGTCATCCCGGCCAAGGTGACCTTCGTTGCCGACGTCGCCCAATTCACGCCCAAGACGGTGGAGACGGCCGAGGAGCGGCAGAAGCTGACGTTTCGCATCAAGGCGCACATCCCTCCGGAGGTGCTCAAGAAGTACGTCCGCGACGTCAAGACCGGGTTACCGGGGATGGCGTACGTGCAACTGGACCCGCAGGCTCCATGGTCCGCCAATCTGCAGGTGAGGCTTCCGGAATGAGTAACGTGTGAACGAATCAAGCAGCAAGCAGGACAGTGTCGTTTCAGTCCCCCGCCATCCGTGATCGTCCTAAAAGGAGGTTGTCATGAGTCAGAGAGTGGAACAGTTCTGTGACAGGCTTCGAGAGCGGCTCAACGCCATCGAGGGACGGATCCAGTCCGTCAAAACGGACGTTCAGGCCCTGCCCGCAAAGACCGAGAAAGCTCTGCGGGACAAGCGCGACGAAGCCCGAACCAAAGTCGAGGCCCAGAAGGAGCGCGTCGAAAAGGCTCGGGCCGATCTCAAGGTTTGGGGCGAGCAGAAGGTGGCTGAGACCAAGGAGGCGATTAGCGAGTGGAAGACAAAGCGAGAGACACGGAAGTTACAAGCCCGCGCGGACCGATCCGAGGCGTATGCCGAGGCCGCCGTAGTCCTTGCCCTGGCCAGTATCGACGAGGCGGAGGAAGCTATCCTCGACGCCGTGGCGGCCCGTAAGGACGCCGACGCGGCGCAGTAGCCCGGGTCGGCCTGTCCGATGAGCCCATGCCGGCCGAGGGCATCCTGGCGGCATGGGCTTGTGAGCAGACGTTAAGCCATGGCCGTTGTCGGCTATGACCAAAGGAATGCATACTGAGGCAGCAAATCGGCCGTTTTATTGTGAAGAGTTGCACCAAGAGG
>Ga0326727_10027753_pt1 | contig 10363 bp, 11 predicted proteins | sample MB2enrmetagenome_FD_207643 | JGI IMG/M metagenome (GOLD analysis project Ga0326727, IMG submission 207643) | Lab enriched peat soil microbial communities from McLean, Ithaca, NY, United States - MB29MY | ecosystem: Environmental > Terrestrial > Soil > Wetlands > Peat | place: USA: New York...
CGATGGTCTCATCCACCTGATCACCTCCATGAATCATCCGGCGCAGGAGTTCGAAATGAATGAAGCTTGGATTCTGTCGGATGCCGGAGTTTCCACGGAACCGGCTCTATCGAGTAAGCCGGACGTGCCGGAATCGATGCGTTACGCAGGCGGTGCGCTCGAGGCTCAATGGTCGGGCCATGCCGATGCCTCGGGGCAGTATTTACTCAACGGCGTCGAGACGTGGCATTACACCAACGGCGCCAAACAGTACGAGGTCACCTGGCGCCACGGGGTGAAGACCGGAGTCGAGATCGGTTGGGACGATCAGGGCAGGAAGCGCTCCGAGTGGGACCATCAGCCGGACGGTATCGAAACTTGGATTCAGTACTGGCCGAACGGCAACCGGAGACACGTCTCGCATTGGCGGAATGGCGTCTGCACCGGCGAAGCGATTGCGTATGATGCTGAAGGCAAGGTCGCAGCGACATACGAGTTCGAAAATGGCGATTTGAAGCGTCCCGCGAGTCAGCAATGAAACTCACATGGCGGCGATTCGGGCCGCTTCGCGCAAACCCCTGAGATACGCGCCATGGACTGCGAAGCTGGGAAAATTAATTATTAGCCGGGCCTTTGTTCCAATCTGCGTTGCTCTGAAAATACAACATGCCCCGGTCCCGGAAACTCAGCTAACGCCTTGTGGGGCAGGCTGTTAGCCTGCGAGCCGGAGGTTATCCGGCGGGGTGCCCTTTGGGCCCGCCTCAGGCGCCCTCTTGTGACTGGGCCGACTCAGCTTTTCATATTTCAGGGTGGCCGCCCCGGTCGGAAATGAGTGGTCCATCGGCGTTTATCAGCGGTTGGGATTTTCTCACAGCTTTTGACGCAGCGGGTCACCCGGCAGGCAACGGGGTCCGCGGTCTTGCCGAGAATCTTCCGGACGATCTCCATGGCTTGCGCCACGCACCCGGCGTCAAGATGCCATCACGCTCGCCAGCCTTTGGAGCCTGGTTTGGCCGCGATTCGGGATCCGCGTGAACGCCGTTTCGTGGCGTTCTCTCTCCTGCCTCCTCTCAATGAGTCACTTGAGACGCCTCCAACGACCGTGCCTTGCGCGTTCGAAGCCAGGTCCAGAAAGTCATCTCGCTGAGCGCCCGCTGCTCCGGCGGAAAGAAGAGACTGCCCAAATAGCCAAATATGACCAACACGACGTGTCCCACCGCGCCGATGGTCAGATCGTGCCAGGGATAGTTGAACGGCAGATCGAGGAACTTCTTCTCTCCGGAAGTGGCTGTCGCCCAGGCGGTGAACAGTACCGTCGCCAGAATGCCGATATAGACGCCCTGGCGGTTGGTTCGCGAACTGAAGAATGCAAGCAGGAAAAGCCCCGCGAGCCCTCCCGAGAAGATCGCGGAAAGTGAAAACCATTTCAACAACGCGCCGCCTGGAGCGTGAGCCAGACTAATCCCGACGAGGATGCAGACAACACCGGCTACGGCCACGATCCATTTGCCGCCGCGCAGTCTCATCCCGTCGGTTGCCTGCGGTCGCAGAGAACGGTAGATATCTTCCACTCCGACCACCGCCAGGGCATTCAAATCCGAAGCCAATCCTGACATGGCTGCGCCCATAAGCGAAGCCATGAACAACCCGGCCATCCCATTTGGCAAATGCACCGATAGGAAGTAGGGGAACACCTGGTCCGCCTTGCTGACATACGCCGGCAGCGTCTCGCCTGTCAGGCGATAGAAGGCCCACGTGCAGGTACCGATGAGCATGAACAGCGTCCAGACGGGAACACATAGCATGGCGCCCAAGGCCACGCCCCGGATTGCCGATCGATCGGTCTTCGCCACCAGGTATCGCTGCACCACGGTCTGATCGGCAGTGTACTTCTGCAGATACCAGAAGAATCCGTAGAGCACGAGCACATAGATATTTTGCTGCTTGGAAAGATCGCCGCCCAGGGTCCCCAGGCTGAACTTGTGTTGTTCCCAGGCCATCGCGAAGACCGCGTGAGGCCCGCCTGGCGGGAGGAAAAGCAGATAGCCCAGCGCCACCAACACACCAATCCAGATGACAAATCCTTGGATGACATCGGTCCAGATCACCGCTTCCAGACCGCCTACAACGGTGTAAAAGACGGTCACGGCGCCCACTACCAGGATCAAAAGGTCTGTGTTCCATCCGGTCATGCTGTTCACTGTCAGCGCCAGCAAGTAGAAGATGAATCCCATCTTCGAGAAGTGCGCCAGGGAAAACGCGACCGAGCTGTACGTCCGCGTCGGGCGTCCAAACCGCTTGCCAAAGTACTCGTAAGCGCTCATACCGACGGCGTGCCGGTAGAAAGGGATGACCACCGAGCCCACTAATACGAGGGCGATCACCACCATGGAGCCTGGAACCAGTAATGACCAGTTTCCGGCGTAAGAAGATCCCGGATAGGCGACGAAGGTAACGCTGGTGATCAGCGTCGCCACAATTGAGAATCCCATCGCCCAGGACGGAATCGATCGCTTGGCGACGAAGTAAGATTCCGTGCCGGTTTGCCTGCGCGCGAACCGGATCCCCACCGATACCATCGCCACCAGGTAAGCAGCCATAATAAGTAGATCGAGCCATCGTTGATGCTGCATAGTTCTGGGACTCACTATACACGACGTCCGGCGGTAGTGCGAAAATCAGCTCGATGAATGGAAAAATGCCCCCAGAAATCGGGATTATCGGTCTCGGACTCCTTGGGTCGGCAGTCGCCGGGCGACTCATCGCTTCCGGTCGGCCCCTCTTTGGATATGACATTGAACCAGATCGAGCGCGAGCGTTTGCCAGCCTCGGAGGGACTGCCCTCCAGAGTGCTTCTGAAGTTTTCCGCTCCTGCGAGGTGACGCTCCTGGTGTTGCCGGACTCGAACGTCGTGGCCACTCTGCTGGATGCTCCGCGGCAATTCCACCCGCACGCCGCGATCATCGATCTGACGACGGGAGACCCGGACCAGATGGCCCAATTCGGAGCGGAACTTGCGGCCCGCGGCATAGCTTATACGGACGCTACAGTAGGCGGATCTAGCCAGCAGGTGCAAAATGGCGATGCCATCATCATGGCTGGCGGCGACGCGGCTGTTGTCGATCGCCAGCGTGAGTTGCTTGCGTTTTTTGCACGTGAAGTTTTCCACCTGGGTCCGTGGGGGAGTGGCGCGAGGATGAAACTGGCGATGAACCTGGTACTGGGGTTGAATCGCGCGGCGCTGGCGGAAGGATTGGCCTTTGCCGCGGCAAGTGGACTCTCCATGGACGATGCCCTGCGCGTATTTCGCTCCGGTCCGGCGTGGTCGCGCGTGATGGACGTGAAGGGCCGCCGCATGATTGAGCATGACTTCACACCTGCGGCTCGTTTATCCCAGCACCGTAAGGATGTCGACCTCATCCTGACTACGGCGGAACGCAACCAGGCCCGAACGCCGCTGTCACGGATTCATCGGGACCTGCTCGCGGAACTGGAATGCCAAGGATTCGGTGCGGAGGACAATAGCGCCATCATTCGAGCTTTTGAATCCCTGGCGAAACCCGACGCCCGGAAACCCGATTTGGGCGCGATAGGAAGATCGGAGCGGCAATAATCCTTGATCGGATAAAACCCTCCGCACCGGGCTGGCTGCAATGGAACAGCGGTCATCACGCCGGCATTCCCGGGCATGGAACTGCCGGTCCGCTATGGCCTTCTGTATGTCAACGCCGGCTCACGCGGATCGGGCGTCTGGCATCCCATGGACACACCGTTTCTCGCCGGCGGCGGCGTCGCTCCGTCGCCGCTTCAGAGCTGCTTGGTCCTCAGCGAGCCGTTCGAGGTCCTAAAGACCGGCCATTCGGAGGCTTAATTCGAGGTTGTAAGTTATTGATTTTGTGGTGCGCCCAGAGAGATTCGAACTCCCGACCTTCTGGTTCGTAGCCAGACGCTCTATCCAACTGAGCTATGGGCGCGGTAGCAGACCCGACTCCTTCTAATTTAGCGGGTCTGCTACCAGATCGCAACTTTCCCCCACCTAAAAACCAGGCCGTGGCGCCCCACGCGAGCTGCCACGGCCTCCGAACTCCCACCTACCGGCGCCAGTAGCCGCGGTAATAGCGTCCGCCGTAGTAGCGCGGACCAACCCAATAGGCACCCGCGTACGGACGAGGCGCCCAGTACCCGGAACGCCACGCGTAACGCGGCCCCACCGGGTAGTAATATCCGCCCACCCATGCGTATCCCGGGCCCGGAGCGGGCGGCACGTAAGCCGTCACCACCGGAGCCGGCATCGGCGGAGCAACCACGTAACCGCCGCCAAATCCAACCCCCACAAACACCCGCGGGCCGGCAAACAGCGTTCCACCCGCCAACAGTACCAGTGCCAGTAATTTAGATTTCATCTCCATCCTCCTGATCTTCTATCAAAGGCCGCTTCTTCTCGCGGCTTGCCCCCGTCATTGCAACCTGTGTGCCAATCTGCATACCACTGAACACAAGCCACTTAACACCAATAAAGCCCGCGCGATTTTCACCAAAGGTGGTGCATTTAAACCACCGGAGCCCCGTGCGCCCGCAGCGCCTCCGCGCACCCCTCCCAATTGCCCCCAATCGCCGGACGGTTGTGCCGCGCATACGCCAGCGTGCCGCACACATTGTCCCCGAAGCCATGCTCTTCCCGCCAGCTCGCGCCATGTTCCAGCAGGAACCGCGTCAGCTCCGCATCCCCTCGAAACACCGCGTGGTTCAATGCGCTGGCTTTCCAATCCCCGCCGCGCACCGCTACCGGCCAACCCAACTCCACCATCAGCCGCACCGCCTCCCGCGCCCCTTCGGCAGCCAATTCGGGAAGCAGCTTCAGCTCCTCTTCCGAAAGTCTGCCGATCAATTGCGCATCCGCCTTCAACATCGCGCGAGCCTCCTCACCGTCTCCCCGCGCACAAGCCGCCGCAAACCGCTGCCGCTCCGTCAACGACTCGCGCGCACCCGGAGTCTCGAGGCGCGCCGCAACCTCCGGCAACCCATGGAGCAACGCTCGTACAAACGGGCTCAGACCATCCTCTCCGATCGCTGCCGGGTCCGCGCCCGCGTCCACCAGCGCTTCCACGTGCGCCAATGATCGCCGCCGCCGGATGGCATGCCGCAGTGGAAATCCGCCGCGTTCATTGGCATCTCCGCCGTGCGCCAGCAGCAGACGCAATCCCTCCACGTTGTCGCTGTCGAGCATATGGCACAGTGCATTGGTCCCGTCCACCCGCGCACCGTACTTGAGCAGCAGACGCACGCAGGTGAGGTCGTTCGCTTCCGTCGCGTGATACAGCGATTCGTTGTCATTCGGATCGGCGCCCCCCTCCAACAGGATGCGGGTCATGGCCGCATCGTGATTCCGGCCCGCCGCTCCGTACAACGCGCTCAGCGGGCTCTGTGGATAAGCCGGATCGGTCCAGCTCTGATTCGCGCCCGCCCCCCGCGCCAGCAAAATCAGACAACTCTGTCTTAAACCTTCCGCATATTGCGGCAGCCGCACCAGCCCGGAGAACGTCACCGCCACTAGCGGCGGCATTCCCAGCGGCCCGCCCGCGCGGTTGGCCCACTCCGGATCGCCATCCAGTATGCGCTCGATCGTCCGCCGGTCGCCGGTCGCGCAAGCCACATAAGGATCGGGCACCGGGATGCGCCGCGCCGCCTCCGCGGGCCGCGCTTGATCGTAGCCCCATCCGTAAACCAGCTTGAACCACGCGTCCATTTCACTTAGTACACCATCTCACACCTGCGCTTACCTATCGTCAACCCAGCCGTGGCGCAGGCTTCAGCCTGCGGGGTCGAGATTCGTCTCGACCCGCTGCCGGCACGAATGCCAGGCACAACAGCAACCCATGGCGCATTACGATGGAGGAGTATGTTTCTCAGGCAGATCGCCACACAAGCTACCTTTACTCCCGACAAAATGGCTAAGCACAGCCTCGCAGGCGGAGCATCTCTCTTCGCCGGCTTGAATGCCTTTGAGCCTGGACAGGAGCACGCGCCCCACACCCACCCCGGCCAGGACAAACTCTATCTCATCCTGCAAGGCCGCGGCATCGTGCAAGTCGGCGAAGCGAGCGAACTCCTCTCCGCCGGCGATGCCGCTTTCGCCGCCGCCGGTGTCGTCCATGCAATTCGCAATCCCGGACCCGAACGCCTCATCGTCATGGCTGTTCTGGCGCCTCCGCCAAAGTAAAATAGATTTACGCATGTCCCGTACAACTGAAACCGACCTGTTGGCCCGATGCCTGAGCGGCGACTACCAGTCTCGCGTTCAGCTCTACAGGCAGTTTGTCCACGGCGATCCCCGCGTGCGGCGTCACGGCGCCCATTATTCCAGCCTGAGCGATTTCCTGCACGACTGCTTTGCCAATGTAATGCATGCCGGCCACAGCTTGCTGACTCATCATGCTCTTGCCGAGCGCGTCGAATGGATCGCCGCCTCGACTGCTCTCGAACGCGACCGCCTGCGCAACCTCGACCTTTCTGGCGAGACGCGCCGCATCCGTATGTGTGCCGCTATTGAGGGCGACGCGCCCGGCAACCGCATCTCTTCCTACGTACCACCACGTTCGGCTGAACCCGAATCCCTTCACTCTCGCCTATCGGCCGTCTGTGGCGACGTGCCCTTCCTTCTCATTCGCACCCAGGCCCTCGAGAACCCCACTTGGGAAGATCTCGCGGCAGCCGTCTCCAAGCCCCTGAATTTTGTCGGACCGGCCCTCGTTCGCGGCATCGACAGGCTGACCCGGCTATTCGGCGCGCCCCCGCCTTTGAACGCGGATTTCGAGCCTATTTTCGCCGAGGTGTCCGCAAAGGATGTACGTTCCAGAAACACCGGTAAGGGCCAGCCAAGGGGACGCGCCATTGCCATGCATCTCGATCCGGAGTTCTATCAGGTCACCCCTGATTTGCGAAAGCTTGGCCTGACCGTACCCTCCGATGTCCGCATCCTTACCTTGTGGGATGCCGCCCGTTCCGCCGAGCCGCCCGGCGCTGCCCTGCGCGATCATCTCACCCGTTGCCGTTACTGTTCCGAAGTGTTTCGCGCGATCTTGCTGCTCCACCAGGCCGTTTGTAGCCCGGCCGGTGCAGACTTTCTGCTCTGCCCCGGCGCGTCCACGCTCCTGATGGATCCCGAGGAAGCCGGCGAGGCCTGCCGGCAGCACCTCCTGGAATGTGACGCCTGCCGGCACGAGCGCACCGAAGCGCTTGGCCTGCCGGAACTCTTCCCCGCCCCCGTTCCACAGGCCGCCGCTGCCTCCGGTTCATGGAAGAAAATCACCGCTTGGGGAATTGCTGCCTTGGTCGTCGTCGCGTCCGTTCTCGTTGTGGCGCTTCGCCATTCTCCTTCCCACGGGACGTCCGCTTCGAGTTCTGCCGCCGCCGGTGCGCTTTCCGTTACCCCGGAGTCGAAATATCTCAAGTTGCTCCAGAACGTGAAAGTGACCAGTAGCAAACTGATGCCGTCGGTCCTGCAAGTGAACCAGTTCAACATGATGGAAGCGGTAAACGCCCTCGCAGTGGGAAATATCGTCAAAGCGAAGGTCATGTCCGAGCAAGCCGTCAATGTAAGTAATGATCCGGGGGCACGTTTGTTGCTGGCCATTTGTCTGTACGAGGAAAGGCGCTTCGCCGAGGGCTATCGCGAAATGCAGGCCTCCGAAGCCACCCTGCCCCGCAACCCCTTTCGCTGCTGGACCCTCCTGCAATGCGCCCTCCTGGCCAATGACACCACAGTTGTGGAGCGTGAAGTCGGCCATCTCGCCGGCGACCCCGAATACGGGTCTCAAGCCCAAAAAATCCTGGTTGAGATGCGTGCCGTCAAGTGACCGTGCGGTTTTTCGCCAGGTCCTTCCACAGGTCCCGGGACTTTCTCGCCAGCAGCCGGCGGAGGTCGGACGTCTCCACCCCATAGGACGCCAGGCACTGCCACGCATCGGCCACATCTTTCACCATCCGCTCGTCGTACGGACCCGCGGCCTCCCGCCCGGCATCCCGCACCAGGCTCTCAATCTCCTGCACGCTGACCCCGTATCGTTTCAGTGCCGCGGCCGCCGCGCGCAAGTGTTTCTCGCGCTGTGCGCGTTCCTCCACAGCCCGTGCATCGCTGCCCGCCACACACGGCACACCCACCTCCTGCGCGAATAGCTTCCCGTTCTCCACGCGCAGAGTCGTGATCCCCGCGGGCAGTGCAGCCCCCAGAACCGCCGGGATCCACGAGCGCGCCACCGAAATCACCTCCGGCCATGAGCCGGCCGCCCGGATCTCGCACTTCGTCCCGCCGGCTGACAGGCGCAGGATTCCCAGCGTGTATTCGAGATGAACCCATTCCGTCTTTTCCGGCTGCGCCGTGATGCGCTTCAAGGCCTGCACCAGTTGTCCGGACTCCACCTCGAGCGCCACTGCCGGCAGTTGACCCGCCGTGGAAACAACAAAGTCTAACGGTATCTGAGCCACGCTTAGACTTTCCAGTTTACTGCACCGGTGTCACTGGAGCTGAAGTCCCCGCGGGGCAGACCATCGTTGTTTGTGGTCTGCCAGGCTGCGCAGCAGCCGCCTTTTCAACGGTGTTGATATTGCGGGCCGCCACTTGAGCGGCTTGCGTCCCACATATGAATGGCTGATACCGCCGCCGGCATGAGCACCATGAGAGAAACCGGCCCGCACTGCATGCATGAGGGCCCTCCGATCTACCGGGCTTTCCGGCGCCGCCGGACAATCGCCGGTAGCGCCAGCAGAGAGAGCCCTAAAGTAGATGGCTCCGGTACCGTTGCTGTTACGCTAATCGTTCCGGGATTAACTACAAAAGATGTGATATTAGCACCCGATGAGTCCGAAAAGCTGGTGCAGCTATCCGGACTGCCGCAGCTCGCAGCCAACGTTACCGTGATCGGCACGGCAGGATTGGCCGAAGAGGAGATATTGAATGTGATCACACCCAACGCTAATGTTTCTGTGTCGTTCCCAGCGATATTGGTCCCGGCGAAACTGTTTGATAAATCCGATGCTTCGACGCTTTGTGCGGTAGGCAGGGTCGCAAAGGCAAAACTGTTAATCACATCGAAGGAATCCCCGGCAAAGATGTAAGGATCCACCGTTGGGGACTCACTCCCTCCGGTGAACGTCAGGTCGGCATCCGTCACGGAGATCCCCAGTGAGAATGCCGCGACATTCTGCGCGGTGCTCGCGTTGTTTTCAACGTCGACCTCAAAAGAATCGCCGCTCGATCCGGCCGCAACGGTGACCGGCGTCACGGTGAGGACGAGGTTCGCCCTGGCTTGCGCCGGCATCAATCCAGCCAGAACCACCCCCGCAAGACACCACAGCCAACCGCCGCCGCGGAAACTTAATCCTCGCATAACCCTCCTTGGACCTTATTGCCTTCCCAGCTTTTCATTAAGTTACTCGTCAATAATCGAATTGTTATCGGGATCCACCACGACGTCAGACCAGGGGTGGCTGCTGTCGATGGAGGTGGTCTTGTTCGTCCAAGTTGTAAGCTTCCTGAAGTGGCAGTTAGGTCTCCTCCACGAATCCCAGTCGCAAAGCCAACTTGTGGAATTATAACCTGAATTCTCCGCGTTGCAAATGAATTCCTAGAGACATTCTCGCCGGACTGCGGCTGCAAGCCTTTAATTGCTCGTCGTTTCCAGCACCCGGACGCGATGTAGATGCGCGCGGCGTGCTTCTCGTCGGTTATCAGGTACGCCTTAGCGACCGGCCTCTTACCGGTCCCGTGGAGCAGACCATCGCTTTTTGTGGTCTGCTCGGCTGCGCATACCGCTTCTAGGATAAGCCGTTTTAAACCGGCCAATCTGTTTTTCCCGAATTCTCGGCGCAAGCGAATTAAAATCAAACAGATTGGCCGGTTTCAAAGCGTTATCTGGTCCAATCTCTGCACGCGCCACATTCCAATTAAGTTAACGCTGCGCGGGCACGATGATTGGCCAGATAAACAGCCTTCCCGGCTAGGTGGTGCACCGCCGCTTGGCAGAATCAATTCGCCGCCGAACGCGGTCGGGCCGGCGCCATAGATGGCCTCGCCGAATTTCGCGTCGCGGAACCAATTCATTTTGGCTGTCGTTTGCGCGAAGGCGGAAACCGCGCAAGTCCACAGCGCCAAAGCCGTACTGGACTTACTGACGATTTCTTTCCCGCCCGCGAAGATTCTGCGGCTCCGCTCCTCTGCGGTGCGAGAGGCACTCGCCCTTTCTGCCAGTGAACGGACCACCCTGGTGGGGTAGCCAAACCTAGCTTGTTGCCCGGTGACGCGAACATCAAATATCCCCAACCCCCACCCCACCAACCACATCCCGCCAAAATCCACCTTACCCCCACCCCATTCTCGAAACCGCGC
>Ga0326727_10027757_pt1 | contig 10362 bp, 9 predicted proteins | sample MB2enrmetagenome_FD_207643 | JGI IMG/M metagenome (GOLD analysis project Ga0326727, IMG submission 207643) | Lab enriched peat soil microbial communities from McLean, Ithaca, NY, United States - MB29MY | ecosystem: Environmental > Terrestrial > Soil > Wetlands > Peat | place: USA: New York...
CCCAGGCATTGTTCGGCTTCGTCTTCTATCTATGGCTGGGCGCGTGGGGCGCGCGGAACTTTGCCGCCATTGAAGCCAGGATCGCGCGCACTTCCGCACTTGTTCTAATTCCCCCGGCGGTGCTTGCCGGACTAGCCGCTCTGCTGGAATCGAGAATGCTGGCAGCGGCCGGCGATCCCCTTCCCATGAACGTTCTGCGCATCTCGAACCAGGTATATTCCATTGCCGTCGTGCTGGCGATCTTCAAGCTGCGCCAGCCGGTATGGCCGCGAGTGGTGAATGTGCGCACAAACACGTTTGGGATCTACCTGATTCACCCCGTCTTGAGGGGACCCCTGCTGCGCCTGTTCAAACAGAGGCCCTTTGGTCCCTTCCTGCTCCAAGGTTCCAGCGCCGCAGCGGTCTGTTTCTTGCTGGTCACATTCGCTGTGATCTATGCGAGTTCGCTGGCCCTTGCTAAATGGCTACTGCGTCATCCGCGCCTGCGCTGGATGGCCGGCGGCTTCTCATCGGGCTAAGCAACGCCTCTTTCGGAAGTGCTTTGGAACGAAGGCAACGCGCTCCGATCAGCGCGGTTTTCATCCCCTCGCCGGCCCGCCGCCCACCCTGAAGCGCAGCTCCAAAGCGGGCGGCGGAGTGAAGATCAGAAATCCGTTCCCGGAATAAGGTTGGGGTTGCTGACGTACGAGTACTTGTTGGGATTAAACTGTACCAAGCCATCGGCGGCGTTGTTCCAGAGGGTGCCGTGGGCGCCCGTGGAGTTGTTCTGGACGACCGACTGATCGAGCAGGTAGTTGCTGAAGCCCTGGCCGTTCTGCGCGTTGGCGGTCTGGCCGGCATTCCACGAGGCCTGTTCGGCGGAATTGGCGGCCTCGGTCGTGTTCATCCGGGCAGTGGCGTTTGCGCCGATCTGCTTGATCTGGTTCACCCTTGCCTGCGCCGCCGCCAGCGTCTGCTGGTCCGACTGCTGCTTCTGCTGAATCAGTTTCGAGTTCTCCGCGTTCACCACCTGCATGTTCGGTTTATAAGTGCTGATGATCGAGTTCAACATTGGCTTCTCCTTGTCGGTGATCGCAAGGGGCAGCAATGCATGACTGAGAGTCACGGAATATGAGCCGTAGTCGCGAGTCGGATCGGTCACCGTCATCAGGTCGCTGAAGAACTGCATTCCTTTGCCGTCAGGATCCATCTGCCCGCTGGCCATCACACCGTGAACGCCCTGAGGCTCAGGCATCTCCTGGATTTTGTCCACCTGGATCTTCGCTGGGCCCTGGCCGGCTGCCTGTCGCCATGCCTGGAAGACGGGAACGAACTCCTTGGTCAGATCGCCGCGGAAGGCATAGACCACGGTTCCGGGTCCTTCGAGTTGGCCGTGCGCATCACTCCTGGCCCGGAAGGGGTTGGTGGGATCGATACCGCCGCGGTTCATCTCAAGACCTAACTGCTCGCCGTTCGGCCCGCGCACGATGATGGCGCCACGGTAGCTTTGGGGATCCACCGTCCAGCCATTGGGGACTGAAAGGCTGGCCGAGTTGTCAGGCGCAGTGACGGGGTGGAGCGGCACGGAGGATGCAGATGCAGCGCCAGCCGGGGAGGAGGCGTTGGAACTCGCTGCTGGAACGGAGCCGCCGGCAGCAGATGCAGCTCCCGCGCTGGAAGCAGCCGCCTGGCCGCCCTGCTGCCAAACGCCGGACAGTTGCTGGAGCATGGGGTTCACGGTCTGGCCGAAGCGCGACGCAAGGTCGTAGAGCATGGCCCCGTCCGCCTGGTTGGGGCCGGTCGATCGAGCAATCACCATGCCCGCCAGCGGGAGGTTTCCTTCCGGATGGTCTGTCACCGTGAAGAAGACCCCGACGGAGTTGGTTCCGGTGAACTGGAAAACGCGGCCAATTTGTGGCTTCTCGCCGCAGAGGGTATGCACCCTGGCCAGGAGGCTGGTGAGGACGGCCGACTGAGTGGTGGCACCGCTGACGGAGCCGTAGACGATCTTGCCCCCTTGGGGGGCGGCGATTGTGGTCAGCGGGGTTGGCGCCGGCGCTTGCGTACTCGCCTTGCAGGCGCAAAGAACCACGATGGACAACGAAAGAAATACGGAATATCGCCTCAATGTAAGCATCTGGACAGGAACCTGACCTTTCCGGGAGCAGAACCGCTCTCACTGCAGACTGCAAAAAGGAAACGCAAAATGCGTCACTAAAACAATACTCCGAAAGTCGCAGAAGCTGCAGCCGGGAACGGCGGCTCTGCGGCGCGCCCAGGCCCCCTCCGCTACAATAGACTGCAAGCGTCTGCCGCGCCGGGGAGTGGAATCCTGGCCCGCCAGGCGCATCAGAGCATTATGCTAGCCAAAAACCTAACTGAAGCCCTTACCTTCGACGACGTTTTGCTGGTGCCATCGTACAGCGAGGTGGTGCCAGTACAAGTCAGCACGCAAACGCAACTGACCCGCGAAATCACGCTGAACACGCCGCTGCTCTCCTCCGCCATGGACACGGTAACGGAGTCGCGCATGGCTATCGCCATGGCCCAGCAGGGCGGCATTGGCATTGTGCACCGCAATCTGAGCATCTCCGACCAGGCCGGCGAGATCGACAAGGTGAAGCGCTCGGAGAGCGGCATGATCGTGGACCCGGTGACCATCGGCCCGGAGCAGATGATCGGCGACGCCCTGGAAGTGATGCGCCGCTACAAGATCTCCGGCGTGCCGGTAACGCAGGGCAAGAAGCTGGTTGGCATTCTCACCAACCGCGACCTGCGCTTTGAGACCCGCACCGACATTCCCATCGGCGAGGTGATGACCAAGGAAAACCTGATCACCGTTCCCGTGGGCACCACGCTGGAAGAGGCCGAACTGATCCTGCACAAGCACCGCGTGGAAAAGCTGCTGGTGGTGGACGATCATTACAACCTGAAGGGCCTGATCACAGTAAAGGACATCCAGAAGAAGCTGAAGTATCCCAGCGCCAGCAAGGACGATCAGGGCCGACTGCGCGTGGGCGGAGCCATCGGGGCTACCGGCGACTTTCTGGAGCGCGCGGCGGAGCTGGTGCGGGCGCGCGTGGATGTGCTGGCGATCGATTCGGCCCACGGGCACTCGTCGCGCGTGCTGGAGGCGGTGCGCGAGGTGAAGAAGCGCTTCCCTGGGGTGGGCCTGCTGGCCGGCAACGTGGCCACCTATGAGGGCGGGCTGGCGCTGATCGAGGCCGGTGCCGACGCCATCAAAGTTGGCATCGGTCCGGGTTCGATCTGCACGACGCGCATGGTCACCGGCGCGGGAATGCCGCAAATCACAGCCATCGCCGAAGCCGCTCGCGCCGCCCGCGAACACGGCATTCCGGTCATCGCCGACGGCGGCATCAAATACTCCGGCGAGATCACCAAGGCCATCGCCGCCGGCGCCAGCTCGGTAATGATTGGCTCGCTCTTTGCCGGAGTGGACGAGAGCCCCGGCGAGACCATCCTTTACCAGGGCCGCAGCTTCAAGAGCTATCGCGGCATGGGTTCGCTGACCGCCATGAGCCAGGGTTCCGGCGAGCGCTACTTCCAGAGCACCGCCGATCTGGCCAGCGCCGAGATGGGAGCGGAGGGCATCGTCCAGCGCGAGCGAGCCAGCCAGAATCGTTTGGCCAAGTTTGTCCCCGAGGGCATCGAAGGGCGCGTGCCCTATCGCGGTCCGCTGGAGTCCATGGTCTTCCAGCTGGTTGGCGGCCTGCGCTCCGGCATGGGCTACCTGGGTTGCGCCACCATCGCGGAACTTCAGGAGAAGGCTCAGTTTGTGCGCATCTCCGGCGCCGGCCTGCGCGAAAGTCACGTCCACGACGTGATCATCACACGAGAGGCGCCCAACTATCGTGTCGAGTAAGAGGAGCAATCCCAAGTACTGGATAAGCGCATGGCTGCCGGTCGCCATCGGTGTCGGCGCGATCATGCTGGAGTCGGGCGAATGGATGGGCTCCGACCACACCAGCGGCCCGCTGCGCTGGCTCTTCGAGTCACTCTTCGGCCGGGTAGCCGACGCCCAATGGGAACTCCTGCATCACATTATCCGCAAGTCAGGACATTTCCTGGGCTATGGGGCCATGGGATTGCTATGGCTGCGCGCCTGGTGGATGACCCTGCCCCGGTCCCGCTTCCTCCACGACGCCATTCTCGCCCTGCTGGGTACGGCGCTGGTGGCCAGCTTCGATGAATGGCACCAGAGCTTCCTGCCCAACCGAACGGGCTCGCCGTGGGACGTGCTGCTGGACTGCTGCGGCGCCATCACGCTGGAAGTCCTGGTCTACGTCTTCATGCGGATCTTCAGGCCCAAAAAGCTGGCGCGGGTAGAGTAGCGTGGTCCAGCTCCGCAACTTCCCGTCTTGCCGCTCGCCGATCTCTGATCTCTGCCCTCTGCGCTACCATATTCTTGAAGACAGAATAGGGGAACGCATGTTTGTGGTGGTTTGGCAATTCGAAATTGCCGAGGAGAAAGTTGCCGCCTTTGAGGCCGCCTATGGGCCCGAGGGCGCATGGGCCAAGCTCTTCCGCACCTCCCCGAAGTATCTGGGAACCGATCTCCTGCACGACGCCTACATCCCCGGCGGCTACCTCACCATCGACCGCTGGACGAGCGAGGAGGACTTCCGCGCCTTCCGCAAAGACCACGACGCGGAGTACGAATCTCTCGACCGCTCCTCGGACGCGCTCACCAGCCGCGAGACCCGCATCGGCGCTTATATCCTGTGAGTTCAAGCTGCCCGCGCCGCCCTCCGGAAGACTGGCTTTGGGCCGCGCCGCAAAGCTCCGCTGACGCGGCGGAATGGCAACCAGCTACGCACGACCCCGCAGCAATTACACTCTCATTGGAATGACCCCGTCCGATCCACTCGCGCCCCAGCTCGATCTCAGCTTCGACGAACCCCGGCAGAGCCGCCGCATCTGGCCGGTCCGCGAACTGGTCGCACAGGTCCGCGAACTTGTCGAGCTGGAATACGGCGACGTTTGGGTCGAGGGCGAAATCTCCAACTTCCGCCCCGCGCCCTCCGGTCACATCTACTTCACCCTGAAGGATGCCGACGCCCAACTGCCTATTGTCCTTTTCCGCCGCCAGGCGATGCTGCTCCGCTTCCGCCCCGAGGATGGCCTCCACGTCCTGGTCCGTGGCCGGGTGAGCGTCTACGAGCAGCGGGGCCAGATGCAACTGGTGGCCGAGACCATGGAGCCGGTCGGCGCCGGCTCGCTGCAACTGGCCTTCGAGCAGCTCAAGGCGCGCCTCAGGGCGGAAGGCCTCTTCGAGCCGGCGCGCAAGCGGCCGTTGCCTGCCTTTCCCCGCACCGTCGGCATCGTCACCTCGCCCACCGGCGCCGTGATCCGCGACTTCTTGAACATCGTCGCCCGCCGTCACTCCGGCCTCAATGTCCTCGTCGTCCCCGTTACTGTGCAGGGCGATCAGGCTCCCGCCGAGATCGAAGCCGCCATGGCCCAGCTCAATGCGGCCAGCTCCCGCGATTCCGGCCTGGTAGACGTCATTGTTCTGGCCCGCGGCGGCGGCTCGCTTGAAGACCTGGCCGCCTTCAACTCGGAGCGGGTAGCCCGCGCCATCGCCGCCTCGCGCCTGCCCGTAGTCTCCGCCATCGGCCATGAGACCGACTTCACCATCGCCGACTTCGCCGCCGACCTGCGCGCTCCCACCCCTTCGGCCGCCGCCGAGCTGATCACCGAGGCCCAGCACAAAATCGCCGAGCGCCTCGCTAACCAATCTCACCGGCTCGACCGCGCCGTCCGGTTTCAGCTTTTGCAGAGCCGCCAGCGCTTCACCCGATGCGCCGTAGCGGATCGCGCCGAGTCCCGCATCTCCACCCTCCTGCATCGCTCGGCCCAGCGCCTCGACGATCTCTCTTTCCGTCTTGAATCGGCCCTCGCCGGCCAGCTCCGCCTGTGCCAGCTAGACGTTGCCGCCCTCACCGCCGGCGTCCTGCGCCGCGATCCCCGCCAGGCCGTTGCCCAGGCCCGCGAACGCCTGCTGGCCTGCCGCGCCCGTCTCGGCCATTCCATCGAGCGCCAACTCCACGCCTCCGCCGCCAACCTTAGCGCCCTTGACGCCCGCCTCCACTCGCTCTCGCCGCTGGCCGTCCTCGATCGCGGCTACGCCCTGGTGCTCAGCGACGCAGGCGGCCTCATCCGCTCCGCCGCCCAACTCGCCCCCTGCGACCGGCTCACGACGCGCCTGGCCGATGGCTCCTTCACCAGCCGAGTCGAAACCACAGCGAGCCGCGTGGGAGCCGCTGCCCCCGATGCCGCTCCCAGGCACTAGAATCAAGAATTGAGCCTATGACCGCATCCACCATCGCACCGGCCGAACGCAAACTCTTCGGCACCGACGGCATTCGCGCCCTCGCCGGCGAATATCCGCTCGACCCAACCACTATCTTCGCCGTCGGGCTTGCTCTCGGCCACACCCTGCGAAAGACGGCAGCCGAGCCCAAAGTGATTCTAGGCCGCGACACGCGCGAGTCCAGCCCCTGGATGGCCGCCACTCTCGCCGCCGGCCTGCGCCAGGCGGGAGCGCGCGTTGAAAGCGCCGGGATCGTGCCCACGCCGGCCGTGGCTTTCCTCGCCCGCACTCATGGCTTCCAGGCTGGCGTCGTCCTCTCCGCCTCCCACAATCCCTGGCAGGACAACGGCATCAAGCTCTTCGGCGCGGACGGCTTCAAGCTGGCCGATGCGGTCGAGCTGGCCATGGAAGACGAAATCCTCCATCATGCGTCCCAGGTTGCAGCGCCCGATCCGGCATCCCTGCCCGCCATCGAAGACAAGCCCGCCCTGCAGTCCGATTACATTCAATTCCTGATCGACTGCGTTCCGGGGCTGAACCTGGCCGGGCTGCGCATCGTGGCCGACTGCGCCAACGGCGCCGCCGCCGCCATCGCGCCGGAGCTCTTCCGCCGTCTCGGCGCGGACGTCATATTCCTCCACATCGGCCCCGACGGCCGCAATATCAACTTGAGTTGCGGCGCTCTTCACGCCGCGCATGTCGCCGAGGAAGTGAGCGCGCGCGGAGCGGATCTGGGTCTGACCTTCGACGGCGACGCCGACCGCTGCATGCTGGCCGGCTCGAGGAAGAACGTCCTCAACGGGGACGCCATTCTGCTGATGGCCGCGCGCGACCTCAAGGCCCGCGGCTTGCTGACGGGCGATCTGGTTGTGGCCACCACCATGTCCAACATGGGGCTTGAGGCAGCCCTCAAGCGCAGCGGCATCTGCATGTTGCGCGCACCTGTTGGCGATCGCTACGTCCTGGAGCAGATGCTAGCGCACAAAGCGGCGCTGGGCGGCGAGCAGTCCGGCCACATCCTGCTGCCCCACCTGGCCACCACCGGCGACGGCTTGCTCACCGCCCTCGTTGTCCTCGACCTGATCGCCCGCACTGGCAAATCCATTGACGAGCTCACCGCGGACTTGAAGGTCTTTCCGCAGGTCATCGTCAACGTCAAGGTCCGGGAGCGCAAGCCGCTCCAATCCATCCCTGCCGTGGCCGCGGCCATCCGCGCCGCCGAAGACGAACTGAAGGATTCCGGCCGCGTCGTTGTTCGCTATAGCGGCACCGAACCCCTCGCCCGCGTCATGATCGAAGCCGAAAGCGAAGAGGCGATGCGGCGACACGCAGACACCATCGCGGATGCTATTCGCCGCGAACTTGGAGTGTAGCGAGGCGGAACCAAGAGCGTTGGCTTTGCTGCGCTGTCCCACGCTTCATCGTCACCGATTCTGCTTTAGAGCGGGACGGGAAGCTGCGCGGCGTTCTCAGGTTTATGGCTTGCACTGGAGGTTGCGCCTGAGTCTCCCGGCCTGGGCGGATTCTGCCCTGCTCGCATCTCTTCGACCTCCTCGATGAGCTGCTCCAACTGCTCGCGCTTGCGGGCGCTTATATCGAGAAAGCGGATGCCGACGAGATGCCGGTCGTGGATGGCCTGAATCACGCCCCCCAGGCGAAAAGGCAGCCCTTCCAGCAGAAACTCCGCCTCGACCCGTGTATAGATTCCCACTTTGAAGCGTTCGTCTGTGCGGATGCGGCAGCCGCCCACGCTCAGATCCAAAATGCGCCCGCTTAGCCTGGACCCAACGTTGATAAGGAGAATCATGACTGAGGTATCCACCTCGTGGCGGGACTGTATGCGGCGTTCGCGCTTGGATGCCAGCGGGGGCCGCTGGCTGGCGGGCTCGGCTTGGGGCGGTTGCGGCCGAGTTGGGAAGCCCAAAGGCACAGCCGCCAAAATGGGCCTCGCAACGGGCTCAGGAGCGGATTTGGCCGGATGGGAGGCGGCAACCGGATCTTGCGTCTGCCTGGCTTGGATTTGGGGAATCGCAGCCCAAAGCCGGTCTAGAATCGGCAGAGCCCCGGTTGGCTCCTTGGCCTGTTTTTCGGCCTCTTGCCTGGCTTGCTCTTCCTCGGCTTGCTTCTCGGCAGCGTCCTTTTCCCGCTTGGCTTCAGCTTCCGCATCCAACTCGCGGAGCACCTCGATCAGTTCATCCCTGCGGCGGGGTATCAGGTCGACGAAGCGGACTCCAATCAGGTTGCTATCGTCTGCCCACTCGATCGAACCACCGAAACGGAAAGCGATTCCCTGAGCCTTGAAGGTCGCCTCGACGCGGGTTCCGCTGCCCGCCGGGAGCCGTTCGCTGACGCTCATCCGGCAGCCTGAGAGGCTGAGTTCGACGATGCGGCACTTGATCCGGTTGCCGCGTCCCACCAGCAGAAGCTCGGCGGCTTCTTGCAAAGCGCACCGGGGCATCACTCGGCGATCCAGACCCTGCGCTGTCAGGCCCTCGCCTGCATCTGCCTCTTCCATGGCCTGCTCCGCCCATAAATCAGTGCCCCGCAGTCAGCTCCCAGGGCGCCTGGCAGCAGCCTCCACGGCTTCCAGGCCCTTCAACCGATCATATTCATACAGGTCGCTCGTCGTTCCCAGCGACTCGTTGTACAGGCTGATTCCGCCAGCCAGTTGCTTCAGCTCCTCGCTGAACAGATGAATAGCTTGCAATTGGCTGGCCGATGCCGGCATCTCAAATTTGGAAGTCTTAATGAACTTCTGATAGCCTCGGTCAAGCAACCGCGCCACCTCGCCCCCTATCAGCGCTCCCGGCCGGCGCGCAAAGGCTCCCGGCGCGGCCCCTGCATCCTTGGTCTGGACCGGCACCAGCACCGCCCCTGCTCCATGCTTGCTCACCAGCATCCCGCCCGCGACCGCGGCAAAGGGCGCCACGGCGAAAGAATGGTCGCGCAGAATCTTCAGCGTCTGATCGAAGTCCGGATTGCGGGGTTTTCGGGCCATGGTCGCTTCCAGTCTGAGAGGATATTGAAAAGCTGTCCTTTGCCCAAGGCAATCTTAGGCATCGCCTCAAGCCGCGCACCCTGCGCAAATGGCAAGAAGGGATTGGGAGCAAAACCGAGTCAGCTGGCCTTGGCCGCTGACTTGGCGGAAGAGCGTTGTTTCAAGATCTCTGCGCGCTTGGCTTCAATGGCGGTGAAGTCCGTCAGCCTGGACTCTCGCCTGCGCAGGAACCGCTTCCTGAGCAGAACAGGCTTCCGGCAGATGGGGCACTCCCAGGGAAAGAAACCGAAGAGTGGAAAGAACCGTTTTTGCAGAAAGCTTTCCCGCATCAGGCGGCGCATTTCCATCCCGCATTTCACACAGTTCATCGCTGTTCTTCCCTAACGGTTGGCCATGAAACGCTGGACGGCGCAACTGGCCGTTCCGCCATCTCCTGCTGCAACCGCCTTTCCATCATCTGTTCGTGACCGCTGGTGCGCCGTTTGACAATCGACTCCGGCAATCTGAGCCGCAGTACGTCCAAGGAGCGAAGAACCCGAGCTTAACCCCTTACTTTATCCAATTGAAGCGTTTGAGGAAAGAGAAAGTAAGACGAAGTGTATAGAAAATGGTAACCAGCCGGCCACGGGAGGGATCGTCCCGCTTCGACGCCGCGCCGCTGGTGTCATCAGTTGGCCGGCGAATCCTGCAAGCGCGCCAACCCCTGCCGCGCCAGGTCTGCAACCGCCCTGGCCAAGGTGGGGGAAACGTTCAGCGACTCGGGGCGCTCCAGGCGGATGCCGAGTTTGGCTGCATAGCCGCGAAAGAGAATGTCCACGTCGTAGAGGATCTCGACGTGGTCGCATAGAAAGCCGATCGGCTGCAACAGGAGCGTACGGACGCCCTCGGCGGCAAGTGCATTGAGAGTCTCTTCGACGGCCGGTCCAATCCATGGTCCGCCGCTCACTCCCTGGCTCTGGAAGGCAAAGAACCAGCGGGAAATCCCGGAGACGCGTTCGGCCACCAGCGCGGCGGTGAGCTTGGCCTCCTGGGCGTAGGGGTCCGCTCCCGC
>Ga0326727_10027758_pt1 | contig 10360 bp, 8 predicted proteins | sample MB2enrmetagenome_FD_207643 | JGI IMG/M metagenome (GOLD analysis project Ga0326727, IMG submission 207643) | Lab enriched peat soil microbial communities from McLean, Ithaca, NY, United States - MB29MY | ecosystem: Environmental > Terrestrial > Soil > Wetlands > Peat | place: USA: New York...
CGCGCCAATCCTGTACCTAATCGAGTACGGCGATCTGGAGGAGGCAATTCGCTGGCACAATGACGTGCCGCAGGGTTTGTCGTCGGCGATTTTCACCACGAACCTGATCTCGGCCGAGACGTTCCTCAGCCATCGTGGCAGCGACTGCGGGATTGCCAACGTGAACATCGGCACCAGCGGCGCGGAGATTGGCGGGGCGTTCGGCGGCGAAAAGGAAACCGGCGGTGGGCGCGAATCGGGCAGCGACGCGTGGAAGGCTTACATGCGGCGGCAGACCGTAACTATTAATTGGTCGGGCGATCTGCCGCTGGCGCAGGGGATCCAGTTCCCGGGGTGAGTTGGCGAAAACCGCTTGCTTACGCGCGCGGCTCGGTTTTGAGTGCTTTGATCATCACCAGCAGCATGATGAGGCCAGTCTCGGCCACGATGGCATGCGGCAGGTTCGGCGGCATGTAGGCGAAGGAGCCCCGCTGGACCGCGGTGGCTTCATCGCCCAATGTGACTGTGCCGGAGCCTTCAAGAAAGTGTAGTGTTGCGGGCATGGGCGCGGTGTGCGCCGAAAGCTCCTCGCCCGGCGCGAAAGCGAAGAGCACCGCTTTCACCAGGTCATCGTTATAGAGCGTCTGGCTGAGGATGCCCTTCGCCGGCACTGATGTCTGCGCGATGAGGTCCGGGTTGAAGTAGTGCATGGCCTGTTCCCGTCCTGCAACGCGGCTGTCGCCGGGCCCCTATTGTAGTGAGACGCGGTTACGGCCGTGATACAGAGCGGCCGTTCCATCCGCGTTCACCACCACCTGCAGCGGCCGCGGAACCTTGACATTAGCGTCACGCGGAGTGCTGCATTCGGCGAGTTTGGCGCCCGCCTGGTTGTAGAGCGAGAAGGTACCGGGCTTGTCCTCGCCGCGCGGCGATGGCACCCAGCCAAAACCGTAGCTTCCTACCGTGACCTTCTGGCCGCAGATGGTGAGATCGCCCTCGGTGATAATCATCCCGATGTACTTCTCGATGATATTCGAGGCATAACCGGTGGTGTCCAGCAGCGAAAACACCACGCGCGCTCCGGACGGCGAAGTCGCCATAGCCGCGTTGCGCTTAGCCGTGGGAATGGCGTTGCCCTCGAGATAGAAGTCTTTGGGCAGCGCTGAATCGAACGCTTTTCCAGTCACCAGTTGAAACTGATTCTGCGCGATTGCGCTTCCCGCGGTCAGAACGAGCAGGATCGGGGCAAGAAGCCGAAGGCTCTTCATGGAACACCTCATGTGAATGATTGACAGCTCGGCCCCTATTCTATCGCTTCGAATAGAAGCTCAGCGCGTTATCGCCCTGTCGGAGGATTCGGCTTCGCCGCAGCAAGCCGTATTCCTCGTCGAGCGGTTGGCGGTGGGCGTGTTGCACAATGACGAGCCCGATCGAACGGGTGCCGAGGATGTCCAGCGATTCCTTGTATTCTTTCACCAGCGCGTATGGAGGATCGAGGAAAACGATGTCCGCAGTGACCCGTTCAAGCACCGGCCCAGACTTACCGGTGAACACTTCGGCGCGATCCGCTATTCCCAGCGCGGCCAGGTTATCGCGGATCACTCCCACCGCGGCGCGATTGCGCTCGATGAAGATGGCCCGCTTAGCTCCCCGGCTCAGCGCCTCGATGCCCACCGCACCGGTGCCCGCATAGGCGTCGACGAAAATCGAGTCCTCAATGACCGGCGTCAGCACGCTGAAAAGCGCTTCACGCAGGCGGTCCGGTGTTGGACGCGTCTCCAGCCCCGGCACGCTCTTCAGCAGACGGCTGCGAAATTCTCCGGCAATGACGCGCAGCCTCATCCCACCTGTACCAGCCCGTAGCGGCGCTGCCAATGATCGCGCACGTAAGCCACCGCGCGGCGGAGAACTTCCTCTGAAGGAGGATGCGCGATGAATGCTGCAGCTTCATTGCGCGCCAGCTCCAGGATTTCCTGATCGCGAATGATGTTGGCGATGCGCAGCGCGGGCAGTCCCGATTGTTTTGTGCCGAAGAATTCGCCGGGGCCGCGGAGCTTCAAATCCATTTCGGCGATGTGGAAGCCGTCGGTGGAATCCACCAGCGTGCGGATGCGGTCGCGCGCGGCGTCGTTCATCTTATCCGTCACCAGCACACAGTAACTCTGGTCGGCGCCACGGCCAACGCGTCCTCGAAGCTGATGCAGTTGAGCGAGCCCGAAGCGCTCGGCTTGTTCGATCACCATGACCGTGGCGTTGGCCACATCCACGCCCACTTCGATCACCGTGGTCGAAACCAGAATCTTTAACTCGCCTCGTTTGAAGCGAAGCATCGTTTCTTCCTTGTCATCCGCTTTCATGCGGCCGTGCAGCAGACCGACGGCAATCGAAGGAAAGACCACGCGCGAAAGATGCTCGTACATCTTTTCGGCCGCCTTCACCGCGATGGCCTCCGATTCCTCCACCAGCGGATAGACCACATAGGCTTGGCGTCCGGCTTCCACTTGCTGCTTCAGGAAGCTGTAGACACTCTCGACGCGGTCGGCGGTGACGTGCTTGGTCATGACCGGCTGGCGGCCGGGCGGGAGTTCGTCGATCACGGAAACATCGAGATCGCCGTAGAGAGTGAGAGCCAGAGTGCGCGGGATGGGAGTGGCGGTCATTACCAGAACGTCGGGAGTACGGCCTTTGCGCATCAGGCCGAGGCGTTGCATCACGCCGAAGCGGTGCTGCTCATCGACGATAGCGAGGCCGAGACGCGCGAATTCCACATCTTCTTCCAGCAGGGCGTGCGTGCCCACAGCAACCTGCGCAAGACCCGCCGCAAGCAGCTTCTTGAGCTGCATTTTCTCGCGTGAACTGGCCGAGCCGGTGAGCAGCAGCACCGTATAGCCGAGCTTCTGGAACAGATTCCGGAAATAAATGTGGTGCTGGCTGGCCAGTATTTCGGTGGGCGCCAGTACGGCCACCTGATACCCGTTCTCAATGGCGATGATGGCGGCTTCCGCAGCCACCAGAGTCTTGCCACAACCGACATCGCCCTGCAGCAAACGATGCATGGGATGGCCTGCATTCATGTCCGCGGCAATTTCGGCGAGCACGCGCTTCTGCGCGCCCGTCGGTTTGAACGGCAGCATCTCGCGGATGCGCCTGCGGACGCGATCATTCAGCTCGAAGCCAATGCCTTCTTCGAGTCGCGCCCTCGCCCTCTTGAGTTCGAGGCCGCACTCCAGCCAAAAGAACTCTTCAAGGATCAGCCGGAACTGCGCGGGCGAGCGAAACGAGTTCAGCAGACGCAGATCCTCGCCCTCGGGAGGAAAATGGAGATGGCGAAGAGCGGTCCAGCGGTCGGGAAGGCGCAGACGATCGCGAAGAAACGCGGGGAGGCAGTCGGGAACCGGTTCCAGATTGTCGAGCACGCGGGCCAGCAGGCCGCGGAATGTACGCGCGGAGATCTTGCCGGCAGCCTCGTAGACGGGCACCACTCGTCCGGTGTGCAGCGTCGCGTCGGCTTCATCTTCCGGCGAGATCACCTCGAACTCCGGGTGCATCATCAGCAGGTCGCCGGTGTAGGTGTCGAGCTCGATCTTCCCGTAGAGGGCGAGATGCATGCCCGGCTGCAGCTTGTCGGCGAGATACCCGCCGTGGAACCATTTGCCCCGCAGCCGCGCGCGGGAACCATCCGCGAAAGTGGCTTCGAACAGGCCCAGGTTGCGTCGTCGGAAACCGGCCAGCTTCGCGGTATCCACTTCGGCCATCACGGTGGCCATTTCGCCCGGAGCTAGATCGGCGATGCGCTTGACGTTGCTGCGGTCTTCGTAGCGGAACGGGGCATAAGAGAGCAGATCCTCGACGGTGAAAAGCCCCTTCGATTCAAGGATCTCGGCGCGCGCCGGGCCCACTCCCTTCACGTATTTCAGCGGTGTGGCAAGCTCCAGCGGCAAACCCCAGTGTACTTTGCCGGTATCGGTGGCGGCCTGGATTTCGAGTGAGACCAGCCTAACGCGAACTTCGCGCCGCGGGGAAAGCTTCGAGTTCTTCCAGCAATGCCATCATCTGCGGCGCCGCCGAGCGGTGTTCTCCAAAGCGCAGATCGTTATATGCGCGCGTTACCTCTTCTACTAACAGCGCGAGTTGCGGATCGCGCACCAGAGCGGCGAATTCGAACGGCGTGAGCCAGGCCGGTTTCTCGATGCCACGGCGATGCAGCAGCCGCAACATTTTCCGATAAAGCAGGGTCGCGTCGCCCGCTCGCACATCACCCTGCCGGATGCCGCGCACGCGACGGCGAGTTCGCGATCTGCGCACCACCAGCGGGCCCAGCCAGATCAGACTGCCCAGCGCAGCACAAATGACCAACAGCGGCAGCAGGTAACGCCGGACGAAATGAAAGTCCCAGCCGCGTTTCGCCGCAAGGCCCACCCACCACGAGGCGCTCAGCAGATCGGGCATCTGCAGACGAAACCTCCGGCTGGAATCGCCGACGCGAGCGGCCAGGGTAAGCTGCTGCTGCAGGTTGTAGTCGAGAACCCAGTCCTGCCAGAAGACGGCGGCAGCGTCCATCCACAGCGAGAAGCGGCTGGCCAGGGTATTGCCAATGTCAACTTGTGACGCCGGAGTCGCATCCATCGTCACCCATCCGCGATCCGGGAACCACGCTTCCACCCAGCTATGGGCGTCGGACGCGCGGATGATTTGCCGGCCGCTGATGGGATTGTAGATGCCGCTGTCGAAACCGGTGGCCACGCGGGTGGGAATCCCGAGAGTCCGCAGCATGATTGCCAGAGCCGAGGCGAAATACTCGCAGTGTCCTTTGCGCCGATCGAACAGGAACGAAGCCAGCGGATCGGTCGGTGGGCGGCTGGGCTGTCGCAACGTGTACACGTAGTGCCCGCGAAGATATCTCTCCACGGCCCGCGCTTTTCCGTAATCGGATGGCGCGTCGCGGGAAACCTCGGCGGCAAGAGGAGCGATCCGGGCGTCCAGCTTCGGCAGTTGGAGATAGATGGTCCGCAGCGCAGCAGGCTCCGGAACGTCTGCGGCGGCCGGCGTGCCGGCGTCCGGGGCGAAACTGCTCGCTTCGTAGCTGAACGCGCCGGGGAAGCCGTAACGCGGGCGGAAACTGCCGGGAGCGAGGCGCAGGACGGAGGGCGCGTCGAGCCACAGATAAGCCGGGTCGCCGGCGAAGAACAGGCCTCCCGATGCCTCGTCGCTGACGTGCACGACGTAGGTCGTCATCTTCCCTTTGAGAAGGCGCTGTATCGACGGCTCAAGGATGAAGCACCCCTGTTGTGTGCGCGCGAAGGTCTTCTCAGAACCGCCCGGATTGAACCAGCGGTGGCCGTCGAACTCGGCCAGGGTTCCGCCTTTCCATCGAAGCAGGGCGGGCGGCCGCGAACCATCTTCCATGGCGATATGCATCACCGCGGTGCTTCTCTGTTCGATCTCACCGACGCCGCCGAGGCGAACTTCGTTCGAAAAACCGGTGACAAAGTAGCGGCTGGAGACGAAGTGCTGCAGCGCGGCACGGGCAGTTCGCGGCAGAAGGAAGAAGAGAGTGGAGGTCATCACCAGGATGCCGAGCGCCAGGGCCGCCGTGAGCGTCCCGAGGCGCGTGGACACGCGCCCGTCGCTTTCCCTCACCACCACGCCTGGGCGTTTGGCCGATCTCCTGATTTCCCCCGCCGCGAACGTGGCAATGGCGAAAATCAGGAAAAGCGCGAGAAAAACGAAGAAACTCAGACTGGCCGAGATCACGCACGCGGCCAGCAATTCGAGAAACGCGATGACCCGCAGGAAGGCGTAATCCCGGCTGCTGCTCGCGCCCAGCGTTTTGATCGAGGCCAGTAAGAGCACCAGCCGCACCGTGGAGGTGATGAAATCTCGCGAGAGGAACTGATAGTCGACGCCATAGAAGACGATGCAGGCCAGCGCAAGCCAGTTCGCCGTGGCGCCACCGAGTTCGAAGTCGAGGATACCTGCAATCAGCAGCAGGCGCACCAGCAACGCCGCCGCCGTGATGGTAATGGTGACCGGATCGAGATGCCCGGACCCGGCGAGCGCGAGAAAGCCGCTCGCTACCAGACCGAGCAGCGAATATTGGAAGAATTGCTCCACCCCTGAACCCGGGGCGGCACTGCCGCGCATACGATCAGTTTCCCACGGGCAGGGAGCCGGACAGGCTACAGCAATCGGCCAAACTGCGGGCGGGTAAGTGCTCTAAGGGCTGCGGGTAAGGCGGGTTCCAGGTACACCCAGGGAGAGTGGCCGAGCGCAACCTGACCGAGACTGCCCTAGATTGGTAACATGTTGAGCTGGATCTGCCCGGAATGTGGCAGGGAAAACGACCCGGCCTTCCAGGAATGCCCGGGGTGTACGCCGGGTCTGGCAGCACCGCAGCCGGTTCGCCAGCAACGCCTGGGTTGTCGTGAGAGACCTCAGCCAATGCCGGCAACCCTCACATTCGAGACAGATTATGTGACCGCACCGTTTATCGATCCACGCTCACTGGGGCTGCCGTCGAAAGCTCCCTCCCCACCTGCGCTGGCTCGGAGTGTTGACTGGGAGGTACGCACGCAAATCACTCCCGCCAGGACTGCGAACCGAACAGTCGTGGATTGCGCCGATCCCGTTTACACCGAATCGCGGCCCGATGCCCCAGCCTCAACAGCGCTGACAGTGCAGACGACCACAGCGCTGGCTCTGGCTTCCGAGGTGGAAGCTCCTACCGAGGAGTTTATCTTCAGAACGCTGGCCCTCCTTGGAGAATGCAATCCTTTGCCCGCGACCTGGCGCACTTCCATGTACGGTCCGGTGGAGGGCGATTTCGTCCCGGACCATCGGTCGGTTCTGGGAATGGAATCGGACCTGCTACATCTGATGGAGGCGTTGCGGGAAAGCCCGAATCGCGTGCTGCTCGATTGCGGGAAAGAAGATGGTCCGCTGCCGGCGACGATTGAGCCTCGGGCGCTGGCGCGCAAGCAGGATCTCGAATACGTCCTGGAATATGTTCCTGTGCCGCGAGCACTGGCTCCGCGCGTGCCGTGGCATCCCGTAGTTCCTGCCGCATATGGCCGGACAATGGAGCATTTTCCATTGGCTGGCGGACGGAAATGGCCTGCTCGCACAGCCGAGATCCTGCCAATGCCGGCGACTCACTGCGAAGCGGTTTTCGCGCCTGGCCCCCGTGCCGACCGGTTGTTACGGCTATGGTTGCGGCCCAACCGGAAGGCGCCCGCAACGGGAAGCGCCGGGTCACTCGGACCGATGGCACAACGTTCCGCGAATGTTCGGATCCCGTCGGAACTACGTGGATTCCACGAGAGCGGAATATTCACCGGTCCGCTGGTGGTGCGCCATGTGCGCTCGAGAGCTGCGGTGCCGGGCTGGATGGTCAGCCTTCTCACAGCGCTGACGATTATTCTGATTTCCACGTGGTTCCTGCAGAATTCGACGCTCAGGAATCCGTTCGCTTCGACCGCGGTGGAGGCTTCGTCTCCATCCGACGCTGCGCAGAGCGCATTTCCCACGCTGTCGAAATACGTGGAGGTGACTGGCGTGCGGGTTTTCGCCGGCGCCAACAATTCCGAGATTCGCTACCTGGTGGTGAATCATTCCGCCGCCGAACTTCCCCCATTTCAGCTAGTGGTGAAACTTCGGCCAAAACGCGGACCGGCCGTGTGTTCGTTCAGCGCTGGCGTGCAGGGCATGGGACCCAATGAGTCACGCGAGATGCGGACTACCATTCGCCGAGAGGTGCACAGCTACGATCTTCCCGAATGGCGCGATCTGCGCGTTGAGACGCACGTCACGGCAAAGTGAGCTCGCGGTTTTCACAGCTCTCCGCGACAGCCTTGTCGATTCCTATTCGATGAAGTCCGCGCAGCGCGGCCGATTGGCATGGATCGATTGCCAGAGCTTGCTCGAAGTCACGCCGCGCCGCATCGGACCGTCCGAGTTCCAGCAACGCCACTCCGTGGCCGCTGAGCGCCAGCGGATTGGCAGGATTCGCGGCCAGCGCTCCATCGAATAATTCCAGCGCTTGTGCGGCATCACCGATGCTGAGATAAATCCGGCCTTGCTCGGCCAGCAACGCAGGATCCGCGGGAGCAGTCTCTTCGGCTTCGGCCAGCACCGACAAGGCCCGCACAGGCGGCAGCGCGCGAGCCAGTTGAATCCTTGGCCGCAGCTTCTCCGGGGAGAGGCGAACGGCTTCGCTCCAAAGCGCGACATCGGTGCGCCAGACCTCGCAACGCGAGATGCTGATGGCGGCGAGCGACGCACAAACAACGACCAGCGCGGGTGTGCGCATCGTGTACATCAACATCGCCCCGGCAGCGGCGAAAGCGATCATCGGCAGATACATGCGGCTGTCGGCGGCAAGGCCGTCAGTGGGGAACATTGAGGTACCCTGCAGCAGAAGAAGAAGGCCCGCCAGGAACCAGAATCCGGCGCGAAATCCGGAGGAAAGACGAAGGGCCGCAGCAGCGAGCGCCAGCACCACGAACCAAGAGGGCACGGCGGGCCAGCCCGTGATCAAGCGCACGTCAGGATCCACGGTGAGCCCCGCGGGGATCAGCAGCAATCGGAGATAACGCAGGAGCACCGGACCTTCCGCGGCCAGATAAGCCAGTCGAGAGATTCCTGCGGATGCAGACGCACATAGGGTTTCCAGCGCGGCCAAAAGAGATAGCGCCAGCATCGCTGCGAGCGGCTTCCACTCCCTGCGCTCGCGTGAGGGTCCAAAGCTGAGCAACAGGATGAACAGCGGAAAAGTGAGGCACTGATTGCTCGCCAGGAGCGCGCCCGCGAACCACGCCACCGCGAGCCAGCGCCGGCCGTCCAGCCAGTCTCGCAATGAGGCGAGGGTGAGAACGGTGCACAGCAGCGCACCACGTGCGTGAACATAGTTCACGGCCTCCGCATTTAATGGGTGCACTGCGAACAGGGCGGCGGCGAGTAACGCGGCACGCTCGGGAATCAATCGCCGCAGGGCTGAAAAGACCAGCAGGACGGATGCGAGATGAAGCAGAAGGTTGACCACGTGCCAGCCAACCGGATTCGCCCCGCCGAGCTGATAATTGACCCAGAAGGTGAGCCAGGTGAGAGGATGACTTTGCGGATAGCGAAGCAGTCGCAGCGGTCCTGAGAACTCGGTGACGGCGCGGGCCGAAAGAACGGTGGCATCGTCAAGGTGGAAGGGGCCGGCAACGCTCCAGCCAAACGCAACGAGAGCCACCGATACGAGTATGATGTTTTGACGGGAAAGGATAATGTCAGTGTGACAAAAGCGGCCGCGAGGGTGAAACGCCCAAAGACAGCAGCGGAGCGCCGCGAGCGGATCGCGCGCATTCTGCAGATTCTGGATGAGACCTATCCGAACGCGACGTGCGCGCTCAGGCACCGCAACGCCTGGGAGCTGCTGGTTGCGACCATCTTATCCGCGCAGTGCACCGATAAGCGGGTGAACGAGGTCACTCCGGGGCTGTTCAGAAAATATCCGAAGATCGAAGATTTCGCGCATGCGAGCCCGGCTGAACTCGAGAACGATATCCGCTCCACGGGCTTTTTCCGCAATAAGACGAAATCGCTGATCGGCGCGGCACGCACGGTGCTTACGGAATTCGGAGGCAAGGTGCCTCGCACCATGGAGGAGTTGACACGCGTTCCGGGTGTTGCGCGCAAGACCGCCAATGTCGTTCTGGGCACCGCTTTCGGAATCGCTTCCGGCGTTGTGGTGGACACGCACGTTCAGCGCGTTTCACGACGCCTCGATCTGACAAAAGAGACCGATCCCGGGAAAATCGAGCAGGACCTGATGAAGATCATCCCGCAGGACCGCTGGATTCTGTTTTCGCATCAGATCATTCACCATGGACGCGAACGGTGTATCGCACGCAAGCCGAAGTGTTCGACTTGTCCGCTGGACTGTTTGTGTTACGCGAAGGATAAGACAACCGCGAGCTGAGGCTGAGCGAGACGCCGCACGGCGCGGGCTGTTCCATCAGTCCGCCGCATGCGATGTGGAGGCCCGGCTTACGCCGCCATGACCTGCTGGTAGATGTTCTGAAACACGCTCTGAATGCTGGAGGCGCTGGTTGACGCGCTCGCCGCCGCAGTTGAGGTGGAACTGGCACTGGTGCTGGTGAGCGCCGAAAGGAGACTGCTGGTATCGCTGCTCTGCGAGCTGTAACCGCCGCCGCCACCGTGATGGTGATGATGGTGCTCTGACGGGCCCTGGGTTTGCGTTCCCGTGGCCTGCTGCGGAGGTTGCAGAGACGCAGTGCTTCCGGTCTGGGATGCGGTCTGGAAATTGTTGGCCAGATTCTGCAGGAACTGCTGTGCCGACCCCGTCGTCTGCTGAGCGGCCGTAGTCAGTTCGCTC
>Ga0326727_10027760_pt1 | contig 10360 bp, 9 predicted proteins | sample MB2enrmetagenome_FD_207643 | JGI IMG/M metagenome (GOLD analysis project Ga0326727, IMG submission 207643) | Lab enriched peat soil microbial communities from McLean, Ithaca, NY, United States - MB29MY | ecosystem: Environmental > Terrestrial > Soil > Wetlands > Peat | place: USA: New York...
CGGTAACGTCGGCTTGGCAGAACAGAATCATCCCTCTGCCTTCGCGGTGCTCCACGAGCGACGCGTACTGCAACGCGTATCCGCCGTCGAGGAGGGGCAGGAAATCGCCATGCGCCGGCTTCTCGATCAGCGCCGACGCCACGTTGCCGCGGTTGCCGTTGCGCCAGACGCGGGTGACCGGGATACCGGCCCATTCGACCGTCGGCACGGAATTGAACAGCGGCGGCTTGGTGTAGGTGAGGCGAGGCGGAAGCGTGGTCGATGCGCCGCGCCAGTTACTCAGGTTCTCGTCGGTCAGGCCGGCGAGCAGGGGATGGTCGGGGACGCGTCTGAAGACCTGTCGCAAACCGTATTCGGCGATGCGGAATCCGAGGCGCTTTTCGAGCACTTCGCCAGTCTGTTCGAAGACGATGACTTTGAGACCGTCGCGCACCCGCGTGATCTCGGGCGCGGGATCGGTGAGGGTGAGGGCTCCTTTACCGATGACGAGGGTGTCGAAAGTCCCGGCATCAACCGTTTGATAGTGGACGCCGAGGCTGTCGAGAAGATGTGCGGTTTCGCCGCGCGGATCGAAGAGAGCGATGCGTTCGCCTGCATGAACGGCTGTTGGAGCGGGCATGACGTCGATGGAGAAAGAGTCCTGCTGCGTCTCCCCGGTGCTGAAGTGAAATGTGGCATTCAGCTCGTAACGGCCCGGTGCGGCAGCCGTCAGTTTGACCGGGATGCGAGCCTGCTGGCCGGTCGGTACTTCTATCGATTGGCTGCCGTTAGCGCCTCTGAATGTCCATTCAGCATCGCACTTGATGGGTAGACGCGAGTTGTTGATGGCGATGAGTTGCTTCTCGATCGTCTCGCCGGGCAGGAAGTTGTGGTCCTTGCTGGTAAAGGCCGCGGACTTGCCGGCAATGTAGCCGAGCAGCGGCATGTTGTTGCGATAGAGCGCCTGCGCCGCCAGCGTGGGCTGGTAATCGGAGGGATGATACGCCAGTAACACGCGGGCCTTCTCCTCATCGACATACACCGGACGCGGGCCGGGATGCTGAAGGCGGTCCCAATCGATGTCCAGCGGCAGTTCGGTGCGCTCGCGTTCGTGTTCCGGATGCTTCCAGTAGCCGCCGTAATCCCATGGCGAATTGGCCGACATGCCCCAGGTGCGGAAGGCGCGCCAGTTGTCAGTGAGGTACATGGCGATGACCTTGTAACGGTCCTGGAAGACTTGGGAGTTGAGGCTCTGCGGCGCATCCCAGCGATACCAGCCGCGGCCTTGCTTGAACTTCGCGGCTTCCCAGCGGATCACCGCCTTTTCCTCGTCCGTGACCTGGTAGGCGCGGTCGCCGAGGAATTGGGCGTCCCATTCCGCGACGCTGAATTCCCACGGCACCACGGCGCTGCCGAACTCGCGTTTGCCTTTGTACCAGCCGCGGTACATGGCCCAGTCCCACATGAAGGGGACGCTGTATTCGCAGGTGAAGACCGGCTTGATGCCGGTGGTAGCCCAGTGCTCGAACCAGTCGGACATCTCCTGGATGGGGATCCAGTTGCCGTAGAAATTGTCGACGTGCATGGGGCCGAGATTGCCGGAGGCATGGTGATAGATGATGCGGCGGGGATCGAGTTGATGCACGATAGCTTCGGCGCGCTGCGCCCGGGCGGCATTGCGTGTCGCCCACTGGTCGCGCTCGGCGTGGATGCCATCGATCATGTCGGGGTTCATGTCCTCGCTGTAGCCGGTGCCATTGTGGCTCATGGAGTAGAACACGATGGAGGGATGGTTGCCGGCCACATGCGTGTAGAAAGCCGCGTGCTGCGCATAGCCGTTGGATTGGTCGGCGTCGGGCTCGGTCCACTCGTAATGGCTGAAGTGAGGCTGCGAGAAAGAGAGAAGCACGCCCTCGTCATCGGCGGCGCGAAGCAGTTCCTCGAAGCTGAGGTGAGCACCCGGTTCGCAGCCGTAGTTGTGGGTGTAGACGAAATTGATGCCGAAGCTCTTATAGCGCTGGAGCGTGGCACGTACGGCTTCGTAGCTGGCCATCAGCGGACCTTGCTGCGCGTTGTCGATGGGGATGGCGGAGAGGAAGATGCGGGTGCCGTTGAGGTAGAAGTCGCGGCCGTCGATCCAGAATTCGCGGAAGCCGAAGCGGATGGGTAGCGCGGTATCGAGCACCTTGCCATGGGCGTCGAGCAGGGAGACGCTGAGGTCGTACTGGTTCTGCGGGGTGATGGTATCCCAGAGCTTGCCCGGACGCCAGTTCTCCTGCACGACGGCTTTCGCGGCAGGCTCGGTGAACTCTTTGACCGGGAGCCCGTGGTCGGTGATGCGGAAGCGCAGGGAGTATTGGGCGGCAGGATCGAGTGCGGCGAAGGTGGTGTGGAAGGTGATCTGGGAATGGCGGACGGAGGTGTCGAGCTGGACATCGGTGATACGCGGTCCGGCGGGTGTGCTGACAAGGTAGACGTCGCCGCAAAGCCCTTTGCGCGCGACGGTCCCTTCGATGGTGCGGGCAGTCGCGCTGTCGCGGAAGGAGAGCATCACGGCTTTAAGCGGCAAGGCTTCCACGCGCATGGTGAGGAGGTGGGTTTCGCCCGCATGAACAAGGCTCGTGAGATCGAGTTCGCCTGTCGGGTAGCGCAGTTCGCCGGCGGGTTTGCCGTCGAGATAGACGGCGGCGTAGGAGTTCAGATACTCGGCGTAGAGGGTGATGCGGCGTCCGGTCCATTTGGGTGGAACGGTGATGTCGCGCTGATACCATGCGGCGTGCGAGTTGCCGGACCACGGTTCGGGGACGCGCAGGTATTGCCAACCGGCGGATGGCAGGGTCTGGTCAGTGGCGGGCTGCCAGCGCCAGAGGCCGTTGATGGAGATGCGCTCGCGAGTGGGGGTGCTCTCGCGCCATGCCTTGCCCACATCCCAGACGGGGGTCGGGGCGGCTGACACTAGAGGCGCGGCGGCGAGGATGAGGACTGTGAACCAATGCGACGACACGCATCAAGATTTATCACAGAAAAAAATCAGGCTGTGCATAAGGAGTGGAAATGCACAGCCTGGTACTAATGAAAGGTTTGAGGAACCTTGGGATTTCACTCTAATAGTGGGATCACGCGCCGGGAGTTCTCAGATATTTATTGAAAAAATCCATGGTTCGCTGCCAGGCCAGTTTGGCTGCGGCTTCGTCGTAGCGCGGGGTCGTGTCGTTGTGGAAGCCGTGATTGGCGCCTTCGTAAACGTATCCCTGGTAGGTGACATGGTTGGCTTTGAGGGCTTCCTCCCACTTGGGCCAATTGCCGGTGATGCGCTGGTCGAGTGAGGCGTAGTGGAGCAGCATCGGTGCCTTGATCCTGACGGCATCTTCAGCGGGAGGCTGCGAGCCGTAGAACGGCACGGCGGCGGCGAGGTCGGAGCCCATCCGGACAGCCAGGCTGTTGGCCATGCCTCCGCCGAAGCAGAAGCCGACCACCCCGAGCTTGCCGTTGGATTCGGGACGGTCCTTCAGCCAGTACGCCGACGCCAGGAAATCTTCGGTCATCTTGGGCTTGTCGACGGTGGCGAAAAGCTTGACGCCTTTCTCTTCGTCTCCGGGATAGCCGCCGACGCTGGTCAGCCCGTCTGGCGCCAGCGCTATGAAGTTGGCGACAGCCAGGCGGCGGGCGACGTCTTCGATGTAGGGATTCAGTCCGCGATTCTCGTGGACCACCAGCACCACGGGCAGCTTTCCGCTGAGGTGAGCGGGACGCACGTAGTAGGCTTTGATATTGCCGTTGCCCTTGGGCGATGGGATGGTGACAAATTCGGTCTGGATGCGGCTGTCGTCTTTGGGGACCTGGTCGGCCCAGGCGAAATTGGGCCGGAGGCTTTCCCAGATGGCAGTTGCGGTCAGACCGCCGGTGGCGAATTTCTTGGCGCCGTCGAGGAAACCGCGCCGGTCGATATCGCCGTGGACGTAGAGATCGAAGAGGTTGAGAAGCTCTTGCGGGAATTCGGAGGCTTTTTTACGTTCCATTTGAAGCGAATTCCACTTTCTCATAAAGATCGGCCAGGTTCAACCGGCAGTCTATGGACTGGAGTTTGATGGCGTCTTCGGGTCCGTTGGCGGAGGTGAGGTTCCAGCTTCCGTCCGCTTGCCGGGTGAAGAGGTCCGCATGAATGCGGTCCGACGAGACTAGCAGGTATTCGCGTAGGGACTCGATAGTGCGATAGTGCTCGAACTTGCGGCCTCGATCGTAAGCTTCGGTGGTAGGGGATAGGACTTCGACGATGACGGTGGGGTTGAGCAGCGTATCTGGATGGCGATCGATGTATTTTCTCTCGCCGCAGACCACTACGACATCGGGATACGTGTATAGGCCTGTGGCAGTATGCACTCGGATGTCTGAAGGGTAGATGCCGCAGGGCCGTTTCCGGAGTTGCTCGCGAAACTCAGCAACTATGTTCGCAGCAATAAAACTGTGGGCTTCGAGTGCGCCCGCCATGGCGAACATCTCGCCCTGGTAGTACTCGCTCTTGTATTCGGCGGAGCGCTCGATTTCGAGGTATTGCTCGGGAGTGAGGAATGTCTTAGGTTGGCTGGACATTGGGCGGTTCTTTGAGCAATTCCTCCGGATTATCGCAGCCGAAGCGGGTGCAGCCGGCGGCGTGGAGCTTTTCCAGTTCCTCGCGGGAGGTGACGGAGGCGAACTTCAGGCCGATGTCTTCGGCGAAATGAGGGCGCAGCGCGGCGACGTCCGCTTCTTCAGAAACGACCGCAAAATCCGGAGCTACGCGCGAGCAGATGCGGGCGCCGACGAGCTTGGTCTCGAAGTTGAGAATCCCCGGCGGGAAGACGACCTTGATGACTGCGCCTTCCTTGTGGCAGGCCTCAATGGCCTGTAATAGCTCCATTTCGATGTACTGGAACTGGCGCGAGAGCAGGCGCGAGGGGTTGAGGACGAAATCGATCTCCTTGGCTCCGCGGCGCAGCAGGTCGCGGGTTTCGTAGAGTTTGACGCCGGTGGTCTGGTCGCCGAAGGGCCAGCCGCAGACACTGCCCACCCGGATGCCGGTACGGACGGCGGCGTCCACGTCACAGGGCCGGACGGTGACGCAATGGACCGCCAGCCGCGCGGCCTTTTCGCAGGCATCAATCACCTGGCCCTCAGTCCACTCAGGGCGGAGGAGGCTGTATTCGAGGAGCGTGTTGTAAGCCGGGGCGTCCGGCTGAACAGGCGGCTGAGCGGGGGTGCTCATCTCTTTTTCGCCGCTGCCGGCGGCACGGCAAAACCCAAGGCCTTCATCTGCTCCCTGGCTTTATCGGCTGCCGCGGAATGCGGATATTGCTGGATCACCGAAGTGAACTCCTTGCGCGCAGCCCGGCTGTTGCCCGATTTCACTAAGGCAAGCCCCTTGTAAAAGAAGGCTTCAGGAGTTTTGTCGCCCTTGGGGAACTGTTCCAGGACGGCATCGAAATCCTTGACGGCCTGGTCGTAATCGTCCTTCGACGCGTGGATCATGCCGACATAGAACTGGCAACTGGCCGCCAGCGGTTCCTGTGGATACCACTTGACGCAGTTCTGGAACTCAGAGAGCGCCAGGTCGGGATGGTTGCCGTTCATGTCCCGGATAGCGTTCTGATATAGAGTATCGATGGGAACTTGCGGCATTGTGCCAGCGTTGGGATCGGTGGGCGGCGGCGCAGCGGGAACTTGAATGGCCGCCACGACGTTCTTCAAGTCGGTCAACTGGTTGTGCAGTTGCTGCATGGACTGGTTCAACGCCTGAATCGCGTCCGACAGCGTCTGCACCTGTTGCGAAACCTGATCGAGCCGCGTATTCATCCCGGCGACCGGCCCAAGCGACGCACCCACTTCGCGCTTGATCTGGTCGGGGAGGGTCTGTTGCACCACGCCGACCGAGGTTGAAATGCGGGTAGAGTTGTCGACCGCCTGCTGGGTGAGGGCCTTCAGCGCGGCCATCTGTTGGTCGAAGGAACGCTGCAGCGTACGGATGTCTTCCGACATCAGGGCCACGTCGCGCTGCAGCGCCTCCATTTCTTTGCTGGCCGCGAAGGACGCAGCCGGAGCGAGTAGTAAAACAGCGGTCAGGACGCCGCGGATTCTCATAGTTCCCCCTTCGTTCTATTGTTTCACGGACAGGCTAAAGCCTGTGTTACTGGCCGGCGGAGAAATGCGCCCGGCGATTCCGCTGATAGCAATCCTCGGTGGCTTCGGTGCAGACGGGGCGCTCCTTACCGTAGCTGACGGTCTTGAGCTTATCGGAAGGTACACCGAGTTGCACCAGGAAATCTTTGGCAGCGGAGGCGCGGCGGTCGCCGAGGCCGAGGTTATATTCGGCCGAGCCGCGTTCGTCACAATGGCCTTCCACGATGATGGTCGCGCTCGGGAAATCGGCGAAGATCTGCTTGAGCGTCGCGGCATCGGCAGTCAACGCGGTCTGCGCATCCGAGCGGACGTCATTGCTGTCGTAATCGAAATAAGCATCCTGCAGGTGGCCGATCTGCTGCTCGAAGCCTTCCTTGGCGCGGGGAGCCTTTTCGGGCGCTTCCGCCGGTACGGTCACGTTAACAGTCGCGCGGGCCGAAGTGCTGCCGTTCTCACTGCTGGCCGTCAGGATGTAGGTAGTGGAATCGGCCGGTACCACCGTACGCTGTCCGCTCACATCCACTGAGCCGATGCCGTGGTCGATGATCACCGAGGTCGCGTTGGTCACTGACCACTTCAGCGTGGCGGACTGTCCCCGCTCCACGGTGGTGGGCTCAACGGTGAAGGAAACGATGGTCGGACGACCCATGGAACCGGGATTCGTGTTCTCGCCGGTGGTCGGTACCGGAGCGGGCGCGGCGGGCGCCACGGGCGCATTCTTCTTGCATCCTACGGCGAGCGCTGCCATCATGACCATCACGCCAATTGCGCCGCGGGAATTCATTTTGAGCATCAATCTTCTCTCCAACTTTTATGAAATTACTTACTCCAAACGGGTTGCTTGTTCTGCCCTAGATTAGTAAGCCGTGTTAATGCCGTGCCATCCGCCAGCATGGTCCAGATCTGGTACGAACCACTGCGATTGGAGCCGAAGACCAGGTGACGGCCATCCGGCGCCCAGACGGGATTCTCGTTGCGTCCTTCGCTATGCGTCAGTTGATCATACCGGCGGGACGCGACGTCCATTAAGAAAACATTCCAGTCTCCTTTAGCATAACCGCGAGTCCAGGAAAAGAGAATATGCTGGCCGTCGGGATGCCAGCAGGGATTGGACGCTTCGCCCGTTCCATCGGTCAACCGCTCGACATCCAGGCCGTCGGAATTCATCATGAAAACCTGCTCCGGACCGGTGCGGCCGGAAACGAAAACCAACTGATTGGGGTTCTTGGGATTCACCTTGGGCTCGGTCTCGACAGCCTTGGAGTGCGAAATGCGGGTGAGTCCGCCGCCGGTGATGGTGGAGCGATAGATCTGCTCCGGTCCGGCCAGCGAGGACGCGAAATACAGAAATCTGCCATCGGGCGAAAACGCCGGGTTGGCGTTGACGGAAGCATCCGGGTTGAGGAAGGTTCGCAGACGGCCGCCGGCGGTCTCCAGAATGTCGATTTGCGGACGTCCGTGGCGATAGCTGGTGAAGGCCACCAGCGAGCCGTCGGGCGAAACCGCGGGCATGATATTGATGCCGCGATTGTGGCTCAGTTGGTGCTGATTGGAGCCGTCGTAATCCATTACCCACATTTCCTCGCTACCGCCGCGGTTGGAGACGAAATAAATTTTGGTACCGGTGAGCGAGCCGCCGCCAAAAAAGGCGATGATGTCGTTGGCGAATTCGTGGGCGCCTTTGCGGGCGCCATCGTCATTCATGGTTTCGAAATAGCGCTTGGCCAGCGCCTGCGCGCCCTGGATGGTGGACTGGTGGAGGTCGAACAGATAGCCGTAAAGGACGAAGGTCCCGCCCTGGTCGGCTGCATAGCCGAAGGCGAGATGGCTGGCGTTGACTGGTGGGCCGGACCACTCCGGAGCGATTTCCGCGCCGCCTGGGGGATGGAAGTCGTTAGGGCTTTGGGGCTGCGCCGTTGGGTAGTAGCTCTTGGATGCCATGTCGAAGAGGCCGGATTTTTGCAGATCTGAAAAGAGCGTCCCGTTGAAGGTGGACATGAAAGCCGCGGCGGCGCCTGCACCCTTGAAGTCGGTGACGGCCAGTTTGGGCCTTCCGCCTTTGCCGATGATATCGCCATAAATGGTGGCTTGCGGCTGGGCGTGCATGAAGGCGGCGGACAAGAGAGCCAGAAGGGGTACGGACAATCTTTGAATCATTGAAGTAGCTCGACAATCGGGTTAGTGGGGTCGCTCGGCGAAGGGCTATATATAGATACGAGAATGTCCTTCGCAAAATTGTTGGCGGTTCTACGGGCGCCGTCGTCGTTCATCGACTGGAAATAGCGTTTAGAAAGGAGTTGCGCCGTCGGTGCGGTGGATGGGCGCAGGTCGAAAAGATAGCCGTAGAGAACGAACGTGCCGCTCTGCTCGGCTGCGTAGCCGAACGCGACGAGGCTGGCGCCGGCTGACTCCCACTCCCGCATGGCACGCGTCTCGAAATCCGCAGGCGTTTGGGGCTGGTGATGCGGCAGGAGAGATTTCGGGACCATGGCGAGCATACCGGACTTCTGCAGGTCCGAATAGACGGTCTGGTTGAACACGGGCATGAAGGCAGCCGATCCGCCGGCGCCTCTGAAATCGGTGACGGCTAGTTTGGGTAACCGGCTGGTCCGGAAGGGTTGGCCGTACATGAGTGAGGCGGAGAGCAGAGTCAATAACGCAGGCCAAAGGCCTACTCCTGGTTGCGGCAGGCCGCAAAACAGCTGCTGCGCAGCCGACCCAGAGGGTACCCCGACCACGAAAGACGATGGTCTGCCCCACGGGAGTGGGCCTTTGGCCTGCCGTTGACTTCCTCTCATTAGCTGTCTCATTGCTGTAACTCGAAATTCAGGTCCACGCTGATGGAGTTATAGGGAAAGCCGCGCGGGAATGCGGGAAGCGGGACGGCGTCCAGAACCGCGCGCTGGGCGGAGGTGTCCAGCGTGTAGCTGCCGCTGGGCTGAAGCAATTTGAGATTTTGCACGGTACCGTCACGCAGCAAAGTGAAACGGATGATGGCGCGGGCGTGGGGACGCGACGTCACGTCCGCACGGTTCCATTTCCGGCCGACTTGATCGAAAATCTGCTGGGCATACCAGCCGTATTGATCACCAAACGGGTTAGAGGGGCCGACGCCGATGCCGTTGTTTCCCTGAATGCCGAAATCGGGTGACACCATACGCTGCGGCGTCTCTGAGAAAACCTGGTTCTTCTTGTAAGGTATGTTCGGCAGGAAGGGGTTGGTGTTTTCGGCCTGGTGGACCTTCTTGGGCTTTTCCTTCTTGGTGGGGATTTTGATGGCGTCCGGCGGAGGGGCTTTTTCTTTCACGGCCGGCTTGGCTACCTTGGGCTGTTGCGGCACGATGGAGTCGGTGTTATTAGCCAGCCGGTTCTCCGGACCTTCGCGATGCGGAATCGGGATGGTCTTCACTACGTTGACGCCGATTGAGCCGGAATTGTGGACGTGATCCCCCAGCCTGACCGGCGTGGGCAGCAGCATCGGCACTCCCATAATGGCAATGAAAAGGGCGCAATGAAACACCAGGGATTCGGTGAAGGGTACGGCCAGAGGATCGCGTTGGTCGAGAATGTCAGCGCCTGGCATGGCTGTCTATCGGCTGAGTCACGATGCTGACGGGAAGTTTGGCATCGCTCAGCGCGCTCATCACCTGCACGATGGGATCGAACGGCGTTTCCTTATCGGCGCGCAGATATACGGCATCCACGTGGTCACCGTACTTCTGGCGGATCATGGACGCGAGTTCGTTGATGTTGGGTTCGGCCTTACCCAGATAGATAGTGCCGTCTTTAGTGATCTCGACCACCGGGAGATCCTTGGTATCGCCGGTAGTGGTTTTGGTCTGCGGCACCTTGATATCGATTCCATACTCTACGACGTGCGCCGTGAGCATAAAGATAATTAAAAGTACTAAAGTTACGTCCACGAATGGAGTTACGTTAATCTCGGACAAGGCCGGGACGCCTCGGCCAGGGCGCCGGCTGCTACCGTTTGAACCTACGCTGATTGCCACGCGTTACTCTCCAAAGCTGCGTTCGGCCAGGTTAATGAACTCGAGCGAGAAATCGTCCATGCGCGCGCCGAGTTCCTTCAACATGTGGCCGAAATGGTTGTAGAAAACCGCCGCCGGGATGGCTGCGAAGAGTCCCACGGCGGTTGCGAACAAGGCCTCGGAAATGCCGGGGCCGACCGATGCCAGGCTGGTGCCACCCGATGTGCCGAGCATTTCAA
>Ga0326727_10027762_pt1 | contig 10359 bp, 10 predicted proteins | sample MB2enrmetagenome_FD_207643 | JGI IMG/M metagenome (GOLD analysis project Ga0326727, IMG submission 207643) | Lab enriched peat soil microbial communities from McLean, Ithaca, NY, United States - MB29MY | ecosystem: Environmental > Terrestrial > Soil > Wetlands > Peat | place: USA: New York...
TGAAGCGGAACGGACACGATGTGAGGAGGTATATGGTAGACCTGTACAACAAGATCTCCTTCCCCTTCATCAATGTGATCATGGTGCTCGTGGCCTTTTCCGTGGGATTGCGCTATTCCAAGACCCAGAATGTGTCCAAGGGCATTTTCATGGGCATCTGCCTCGGGATATCGTACTGGGCATTTCACTCGGCCGCGCTCTCCTTCGGCTACAAGGAAACCTTCCCGCCCCTGTTCGCCGCCTGGCTCTCGAACCTGCTCTTCTTCTCCTTCGGCATCATAGGCGTAATGACCGTGAGGACTTGAATTGGGGGGCGCGCAACCCTGAGTGGCGCGAACTTGCACGTAGAATCTGCGGGAAAGGAGCGTTTTTTACTGATGAAGGCGTACCTCGACATCGAAACGGATAGGCAGGGCAACGTGTGCGTCATCGGGATTTTCTGCCAGCCCGGCGGCTTCGTCCAGTTTTACGGCGACAGAGTGACGGCGGGTAATCTGGAGCAGGTGCTCTCCGGCGCTGAGACGATCGTCACCTTTAACGGGGACAGCTTCGATCTGCCCACGCTGGATAAGTGTTTCAACCTCGATCTGAAAGGTGGCTGCTCCTCCCTTGACCTGTTCAAGGTAAAGAAGCACCTCGGGCTCCGCGGCGGGCTTAAGGAACTGGAGAAGATGTACGGCATAAAGAGAAAGACCGAGGGGATGAACGGTTACAAAGCCATACTTTTGTGGGAGAAGTACGTCAAGAAGGGGCAGATGGGGGCCCTGAAGCTGCTCCTCGAGTATAACAAGGAAGACGTGCTCAACCTCATCGCACTTGAAGAGATCTTTTCCCGGCAGATGGAAGAGATGAGCCGTGATCGAGCCGTTTGAAGTCCCACAGGGCCCCTACAGGATCAGGGGACTTCTCACGCTGCCGGAAGGGGACGAAAAATATCCCTGCGTCATCCTCTCCCACGGCCTCATAAGCTCCAAGGAGAGCTCCAAGTACAGGGCCATTTCCGAGGCCTTCCTGTCATCCCGTATGGCGAGCTGCAGGTTCGATTACCGCGGCTGCGGGGAGAGCGAGGGCCGCATCGAGGAGACGACCCTGAGCCGCAGGGTCGAGGACCTCGACGCCGTGGTCGACTGGGTCTTCCGTCACCCCTCGCTCCATAGCGGGAGGATAGGGCTCCTGGGCAGCAGCTTCGGCGGCTGCACCTCTCTGGTGAAGGCGGCCCGCGACCGACGCATCGCGTGCGTATCCCTCTGGGCCACGCCCCACCTGCTCGAAAAAAAGGAGGAGAGCCTGCCTGAGGAGATCGCCTTCAGCGACTCCCTCTACGAGGATTTTGCCGGGTATGACCTACTGGCCGAGGCTGAAAAGGTATCGCGCGCCCTGGTGATCCATGGGGAAATGGACGAGGTCGTTCCCGCTCACGAGGGCAAGGCCATTTACCGCCATCTCAAACAGCCGAAGAAATGGGAGCTTATCCCGGGAGGAGACCACGTCCTCTCCGTTCCCGGCCACAGGGAAAGGGCCATCTCCCTCTCATCGAGCTGGTTCAGGCGCTTCTTCTCTTAGTCCTTGTGCTTTTTGTGCCTGGTTCCGTTGACCTTCTCTTTGATAAAGTCGGTGATCACGGTGCTGAGGCCGATACCGAGGGCGAGGGAAAGGGCCAGGATCATGCCTCCGAAAATGATGAGAAAGCTTATGCTGATTATGGTGCTCCCCAGGCCCAGATACTCGAAGACTATGCCGAAAGTGATGATGACCAGCAGGATCCTCACGCTCTTCGAAATGATGTCGCCATAGCCTATATTCGCGTTTTCACAGGCCATATAAATTACCCTGCTCAAAAAGGTGCTGAATATGATGCCCACGATGACGATGATCGTGGAGATCACGATATGGGGCAGGGCGCTCGTGATGCGCGACGCGTATTCCGTAAACTGGGATATGCCGACCAGGTTGAGGCCGAACGAGAAGAAGGTGATAATGAAGATCCAGAAGACGATGCGGCTTATGATCGCGGACGGCAGGGCCTTGACGTCCCCCCTTTCGAGGAAGGTGGTGATGCCCACGCCCGCTGCCCATTTGTCGAAGCGGAAGAGGATGAGGAGCTTCTCCATCAGCTTCCGGAGGAACCAGCTCACCACGAAGCCGAGGATCATGACGACGATCATGAGGATGATGTTGAAGAAGACCTCCGCGAAGTTGTCGTAGAGGTCAAGGAACATGTCGCTGAAAAAGGCCTTCACTACCGACATTTTACAGGGATTTGGCCTTTATTGTCAATGGAAAAGGAAGCTGGAGAGCGCGGGAAGCCGGTGGAGGGCAAATTATTTCCGTTGATTTTGTCCCTTTTTTCACATAAGCTTATATCAGCCCAATACAGGAGGAAAACTTATGGATGTCGGGAGGGAGATCTTCTGGAACGTGGGGCAGACTGCGCGATGGGTCGCGTACGCGCTCATGGTCGTATCGTTCATCATAATCATCTACGGCGTGAAGAAACGCTACGCCATGTGGAAGATGGGGAAGGCCACTCCCTTTGCCTTCCGTCACCGCCTGGGGGAGAGGATATGCTATTTCATCAAGAGCGCCGTCTTCCACAGGACCATCCTTCGGTGCCGCGAGTTGTATCCGGGCACCATGCACCTCCTCATCTTTTGGGGATTCCTGCTCCTCGCCATAGGCACGGCCCTCGTCGCCTTCCAGGACGACTTTTTCAGGCCCCTCTTCGACATAACCTACCTGCACGGTACGTTCTACCTGATCTTCTCCTTCATCCTCGACCTTGCCGGGTTGGCCGCCGTCGTGGGCATCGTCATGGCCCTGATCAGGAGGTACGTCACGAGACCGGACCGGCTCGACAACAAGGGGGATGACCTGGTCGCCCTCCTATGGATACTCGTCGTCCTCGTCACGGGGTTCCTCGTTGAAGGGGCGCGCATAGCCTTTGACCTGCCTCCCTATGAAGTGGTGAGCTTCGTGGGATGGACCATAGCGCCTCTTTTCACCGGGGCCTCGAAGGAGGGCATCGCCACGACCCACGCGCTGCTCTACTACGTGCACATGGTGCTCTCTTTCGGCCTCATCGCCTACATCGTCTATCCGGGCAGGCTCCTCCATATCATCACGTCCTCCCTCAACATGATGTTCAGGGGCATCGAAGATGCACCGCGCGGCGCCCTTGCCCCCATAGCCGATTTCGAGACCGCCGAGGAGTTCGGAGTCAACCAGATAGACGGCTTTACCTGGAGGCAGATCTTCGACCTCGATGCATGCACGCGCTGCGGAAGGTGCCAGGACAGGTGTCCGGCGTACCTGAGCCAGAAACCCCTCTCACCAAAAAAGCTGATCCAGGATCTGAAGGGCGAATGGCTGCGCGCGGCCGGGGGGGCCAAGACCGAGGAGGGCCTGCTCGATAAGGTCATACAGGAAGAGACCCTGTGGTCCTGCACCGCCTGTCTCTCCTGCCAGGTCAACTGCCCGGTCTCGATTCCCACCTTCGACAAGAACATAGAGATGAGGAGATATCTCACCATGACGCTGAGCAAGATATCTCCTGAGGTGAAGCTCCTCTATAAGAACCTGCAGACGAGGTTTGACCCTTACGGCATGGGCAAGAGCCAGAGACTGGAGTGGACGGAAGGTCTCGACATAAAAAAGGCGACGGAGACGCAGGTTGACGTCCTCTACTGGGTCGGCTGCGTGGCCTCCCTGGATGACCGGAACAGAAAGATAGCCAAATCCCTCTCCGCGGTGCTCCAGAAGGCCGGGGTCTCCTTCGGGGTGCTCGGTCCCGATGAAAAATGCTGCGGAGATCCCCTCCGCAGGACAGGAAACGAGTACCAGTACCAGGAGCTCGCCCAGGGGAATGTGGACTTCCTCAAGGAACTAGGCGTCAAGACGATCGTGACGGCCTGCCCCCACTGTTACAACGCCCTCAAGAATGACTATAGCCAGCTCGGGGGCGATTTCACGGTGTACCACCATACGCAGTACATCCGGATGCTCGCCGGGGAAGGGCGGATCTCGATCAGTCCCACCCTTGAGGGCACTACCACCTATCACGACCCCTGCTACCTCGGCAGGGTCAACAGGGTTTTTGACGCGCCCCGGGAGATCGTGGAAAAGGTAAAAAAGGGCCCCTTTGTCGAGCTGCCGAGGAACAGGGACGAGGGATTCTGCTGCGGCGGCGGCGGCGGCAGGATATGGATGGAAGAACACCATGGGAAGATATGCCACATCAGGATGGATGACGCCATCGGCATCGCGGCAAATACGATAATCACCGCATGCCCCTACTGCCTCATCATGATGGAGGATGCCATTAAGGATAAGGAGAAGTCGGAGTCGATGAAGGCCCTCGACATCTCGGAGGTTGTGGCAAAAGGGCTGTAGTTCAAGGCAGGCACGGGCGATAAGATGGGGGGATGGGCCGACCATCCCCTCATCTGTTTTTTTCGGCGGCCCTTATCTCTCTTATTCTTCCAGTACTATAGCCTCCAAAGGGCATTCTTCCACACATGCCCCGCATTCGGTGCATGCTTCGGGATCGACCTTTGCCGCGTCCTCCACGGTAATGGCATCCGCCGGACACACCTCAGCGCACGCACCGCAGGCTGAGCAGGTTTCTTCATCGACTTTTGCAGGCATTATGAGAACCTCCTTTATTTTGGTTGGTACAGAGCGTTATAGATATGGCAAGATAAGAGTGGAATGTCAACAAAAAAAATTATTCCTGTGAAGTCGGGAAGTTGACGTCAAACAGGACCCTCCGCATAAAAAAAAGCTTGACACAATTTTCCCTCTTCTGGTAAAAAGACGACAGCAAGGGGGGAGTATGAGAAAGGCTCCGGGAGCCATATGCCTTTTTTCCGTTCTTCTGTTTTTCCTGTGCGGCTATGCCCATTCTTCCGTGTCCCACAAGGTTAAATCAGGGAAGACCCTGAAAAAGACATCGAGAAAACATCGCGTTTCCGTTGATTCCCGCAAAGAGACCGGCAGGCTGACCTCGACGACGGCGAAGCGCGGCCGGGTGCTCATGGTCGCGCAGGAGCGAGCCGGGACCAGCCGGGCGAAAACCGCCAGGAGCCGCAGGACGACCGCGAGAGAGGCAAGAAGGCTCGCCGCTCTTCTCGCGCAGGCTGTCGAGGACGAGGGGAGCAACGAGTACATCGAGTACAGGGTGAAACGGGGCGACACCCTTGATACGCTTGCCCAGAGATTCAATATCGACAGGGAAGAGCTTATAGACCTGAACAAAGTAGAGAAAAGGCGGCTGAAGCCGGGCATGACCGTCTTCGTACCCAAAACCGAGGAAGAAGGGACGGAAGAGACCGTGGTGCTCAACGCCCGGCCGTTAAAACCGTGGAAGAGTGAGGAGGAGCGCGGTATTCTGGTGAAGGTGGCCAAGAGTTTTGCCGGTGCACCGTACCGGTACGGGGGAGACAGCGTGCGGGGCCTTGACTGTTCGGCCTTTGTCAAAAAGATGTACGAGATCTTCGAGGTACAGCTGCCGCGGAGCGCGAGAGAGCAGTTCTGCGCCGGTCCGCAGGTGAACAAGGAGGATCTCTCCACCGGCGACCTCGTCTTCTTCAAGACGAAACGGTTCGCGAAGTGCCCCACCCATGTGGGCATCTACATCGGGGACCAGAAGTTTATCCACGCCTCTTCTCTCTTCGGGCGGGGCGTCAAGATCGACCGCCTTACCGACACCTACTTTACCAGGACCTATGCAGGCGCCGTCCGGGTAAAGGCACCTCCATCAACGGACGGGACAGAGATGGAGCAGAATCAGCGCAGGGCGGCGGACAACGGCTGATAGGTGAAGAAACGGGCGGCGGCGTCTCTCCTTTTCGCCCTCCTCCTTCAAGCATGCGCATATTTCACCCTTATGAAACGGATCGAGCCGTTCATGTATCAGTTCTACATAATGGCTTGGTGGTCCTATATAATCTTCGTTGATGCCCTGCTCGCCTTAAAAACCGGCCGCCACCACGTTTTCAACCGGCGGTTCTTCTCCCTCGCCATCATGTCCGTCGCCTTCTGGTGCCTCTTCGAGCTTCTCAACCTGCGATTGAAGAACTGGTTCTACATCGGTCTGCCCTCGAGTCCGGCCCTTCGTTTTGGCGGCTATTATCTGGCTTACGCGACGGTGATCCCTGCAATCTATGCGACAGAGAGGCTGCTGGCGCTCCTCCTCCCCGAGGTGCGGATCAAGGGCCTGTCTCCGGGAAATTATCGGACCTATGCAGTTCCCCTCGGCCTTCTCTTCCTCGTCCTTTCCCTGGTGTTCCCCCTCCAGTGCTTCGGCCTCGCATGGGTATTCCTCGCCTTCATCGTCGATGGCTATAACTTCCGGAAGGGATACGGCTCCTTCATGGATGATCTGGAGCGGGGCTCTTTGAAGCGGGTAGTCACCTCGGCCCTGGCAGGCATGATCTGCGGCCTCTTGTGGGAATTCTGGAACTACCGGTCCGTCGCCAAATGGGTATATACCGTGCCCTTCTTCGAGGATCTGAAGATCTTCGAGATGCCGGCGCCCGGCTATCTCGGCTTTGCCCTTTTCGGCCTGGAGACGATTGCCTTCGTCAATCTCCTCGAAAAGGGCCTCTTCCCGAGAAAGGCGCGCTTCGCCGCCTCCCTTCTCGCGCTCATCCTCTCCTTCTGCACCTTCTCCTTGATAGACCGGTACACCGTGTTCTCCTACACTGCGCCGGTGGAGCGCCTCACCTTCCTCAGCGGGGCCACACGGGCCGCCCTTGAGCGCGAAGAGGTGCGCACGAGCTATGCCATTGACCCCCGTGCGCTCAACGGTCAGGAAAGGCAGGCCCTCTGCCTCATGCACCTCAGGGGCCTCGGCCTCGCCAACCTTGAGAAGCTACAGGCTCACGGGATTTCCAGCATCGGGCGCCTCGCGGCGCTCTCCCAGGAGCAGCTTTCGTCTTTCATGGGAGAGGAGAACATGAGGCGGGTCCGCATATATCTCGGGGCCGCCAGGGAGCACCAACGGGTCCACGCGTATTGACATTGGGGCCTCCCTGTGATGAAATAACTCCGTGGCGAGAAAAAGGATCAGGGAAGAAATCAAAAAACCGGATATGCTCCAGGCCTCTCTTCAGCGCACCACAGCATGGATCAAGGAGCATACCAGAACCTGCATCATTGCCGCAGCCGTCGTTCTCCTCATGATCGTGTCCGGATGGGGGTACGCCGCGTACAGGGCAGGCAAGGACGAAAAGGCACAGTACAGGCTTTCCGAGGGCATCAGGAGCTTTCAGGAATATACGGTCAATCAGGGAGGGGATAGCCTCTCCAGGGCGGAAGCGAGCTTCAAGAGCGTGGCGGCGGAGAGCTCCGGAGGGATCGGGGATGTGGCAAGACTTTACCTCGCGAGGATCGCGGCCGCCAGGGGCGCCAAAGATGAGGCAAGAAGACTTTACCGCCAGCTCGTGAAGAACCCCTCCAACGATGTGGTGAAGAAGCTCGCCGAGATAGGCATGCGGGAACTGGAGAAGAAGCAGTAGCGCAGGGACCCTCGGAAGGGCTCGCCCGGAAGACCCCCGCTATACCTTGAATCCGCTGACGGCCTTTTCCAGGCCTACCGACAGCTTTGCCAATTCCTCGCTCGCCCCCGCTATGTGCTCTGAACTGCCCGAGGTCTCTCTCGACACGGCTGCGATGCTTTCGATGTCCCTGTTGATCTCGTCCGACGTGGTGGCCATCTCCTCCGTTGCCGAGGCTATCTGCTGCACCATGAGGCGGAGCTGATCGACGGCCTCGACGATCCCGCGCAGCACATCCCCGGTCTGGCCCGAAAGATCGACGCCCGACTTGACTTCGTTCGTTATATTCTCCATGGAAAGAACGGCCTGCCGAACTTCAGTCTGGATCGCCTTTATCATGCCGCCTATTTCAGACGTAGAACTGGCCGTTCTCTCCGCAAGCTTCCTCACTTCGTCCGCCACCACGGCAAACCCCCTCCCCGCATCACCCGCGCGGGCCGCCTCGATCGCGGCGTTGAGGGCCAGGAGATTCGTCTGGTCTGCTATCTCGTTGATAACATTGATGATCGCCCCTATCTGATTGGAGCGGTCACCCAGCAGCTTTATCAGCTGCGCCGACTCGGCCACGGTCTTCGCTATGGCTTTCACCTTTTCCACGGAGCGTTCCACCACCGCTTCGCCGTCCCTTGCCAGTTTTGCCGTGTCCGTTGCGGAAGTCTCGATGCCCGACGTGTTCTTTGCCACATCCATGATGGTCTGCGACATCTCTTGCGAGGCCGCCGCTACCTGGGATGCCTTGCCCGCCTGCTCCCCTGCCCCTTTCGACATCAACTCCGAGCTCGCGTTCAACTGTTGGCTCGCCGATGCCATATCCCCCGCGGCGACCTTGACCTCGCCGATGATGCGCTGAAGGTTCTCCACCATGTTCCGCATCGCACGAAGGAGCTGTCCCGTCTCGTCATTCGCGGTGGTCTCAATGAGCGCTGTCAAGTCCCCCTCCGCGATCTTCCGGGCCACGGAGACTCCCTCACCCAGGGGTTTCGTGATGCTCCTCGCCAAGAAGGAAGTGAGGAATATGGTAATGCCGAAAATGGCAGCCCCGAGGGATAAAAGAAGATAGCGCGCCCTCACATAGGTTGCCCGGGCCTCCTTTGCGTGGGCCGCCGCCTTTTCCCGCTGATATTTGACCATCTCCTCCGATGACTCGGAAAGCATCCGGGATATGTCGCTGCTTGCCGCGATCATGGTCTTCCCGTTCATGGCATTCCCCGAGGCGATAAGCTCAAGGGCCTTGTCGTGAGCATTCCGCTGGATGCCGAAATTGTCCTTGATCGCGGAGATGATCTCCTTCCCCTTGGGGGTGTTCTCCACTTTCTCAAGGTTTGACAGGGAGGCCTGAAGCGCAGCCCTGGCGTCCTCCACCTTCTTTCGCTCCGCCTTGGTGACCTCATCGTTATTCTGGAGGGCGATGGTGAGCATGCTCTTGTCGATCCCACCCGAAGAGTCATTGATGCTCTGGGCAAGCTCAATCTTGCGGTCATTGACCTCGGTGATTTGTTTGAGCTTATCGTTCATGGCGCTCAGGCTCCCTATCCCTGTTACCGTGAGTATCACCATGAAAGCGGTGATGATGCCAAGACCGCTGCGAAGCCGGTTGCCTATGCTGAGCCCTCTGAAGTTCATCTACCCCTCCCTCTGTGTGCTGGTCTCATTGAAACCATACTGCCGTATTGTCCCTATTATCGCCGGATCGAATCGATTCTTAAGCCCCTCGCGGGCATGGCGGACAGGTGAGAGCCGTCGGCCTCGGAAGTCCCCTTTCGGGGGGGCAGCGGGTCAAGGGGAGGGGGCAGGGTGAGACCTGTCCCTGGTGAAGGAGACGGTGAAGGTGGTGCCGCCCGATTCGACGCAATCATGGACTGTCTTGCAGAAAGGGCAGTGGGAGATGTCACCGGGACAGACATCGGCGTCGCCCGGCAGATGGGAGCAGCGGGTGCTCTTCACCGAGAGATCGAAGCCGAAACGCCCTGCATAGGCCTTCATCCTGAGGAGGTCGAGGCCTTTGCCGCCCGCGTCGAAGTCATAGGGCTGCTTCGAGGCGTACATCTCCGTCTCCTTCGTGTGGAACAGGCCGTCAAAGATATACTGCTGGTTCTCCTCGGAGATACCGACCCCGCAATCGGTCACATGGAGAAGGACCGCCTCACCCTTCTCTTCGAGCCACAAGGTGACGAACCCGTGGTCGGGCGTGTTCTCGATGGCATTCCGCACCAGACCGTCGACGACCTCCCTGAGAACGGCGGGCTCCATCGATATAGTGACGTCGTTCATGCCCTCGGCCTTCACGTGGATGTCTCGATGGGCTGCGTGATGCTTTGCCCTTTCCACGGCCTGCATGAGAACAGGGTACAGGTCGAGGGCCTGGAAAACCGCATCCGTGCCTCGGGAGACATGGGTGTCTATCCATTTTTTGAGACTCTCCCACTGTGAACCGATTTCAGGCGGTACTTCGTAGAGGTCTTCCACCTTCTCTCTCAAGCGGTCGAGCTCATCCGCAAGACCCTGGGCCTCCATTTCCCCGGATATTCTCAGGATTTCGTCCACCTCCCGCTGCATCAGGAAGAGACGCTCCAGGTGCCTCTCCATGGCGGAGAGCATCATCTCGACTTTTTCGTCAGGGGGCACATGCTGCAGTCTGCGACGGAGCACCCGTATATTCCCCTGAATCACCGCGAGAGGCGTTTTGAGCTCGTGGGAGATAAGGTCGACGGCCTTTGTCTTTGCCCGGTTGAGCTGCTCAAGCTGCCGGTGGGACTGGAGGAAGACCTCCTCGGCCCGCTTCCGCTCCGAGACATCCCTCAAG
>Ga0326727_10027763_pt1 | contig 10358 bp, 8 predicted proteins | sample MB2enrmetagenome_FD_207643 | JGI IMG/M metagenome (GOLD analysis project Ga0326727, IMG submission 207643) | Lab enriched peat soil microbial communities from McLean, Ithaca, NY, United States - MB29MY | ecosystem: Environmental > Terrestrial > Soil > Wetlands > Peat | place: USA: New York...
TGCTCGTTGTCATCGCGATCATTGCCATTTTGGCGGTCGTGGTTGTTTTGACCCTGAATCCGGCGGAGCTTTTGCGCCAGGCGAGAGACTCAAACCGCATCTCCGATTTTGCGACGATCAAGAGCGCATTGGCATTATATTCGACGGATGTGGCAACCTCAACGTCGATGGACAGTTCGACATCCACCACGGCTACGGGTACGCTTTATGGTGCGAATACATCCACTTTGCAACTGGCATTAACTGTCTTAAATGGAACCAGTGCGGGTGGATGGGGATTTGTCGCGCTTGCGACTTCAGTAGCAAACAATTCCCGCGTGGTAAGCGGTGCCGGCTGGATTCCTGTCAATCTGAACGCGATCAGCTCAGGTGCGCCGATCAGTGTGTGGCCGGTGGATCCGGTAAATAATACTACCGCTACGGCATATGTTTATAACGCGAACACCACGCAATGGAAGATCGCGACCATGATGGAGAGCGTGAAGTACAAGACGTCCGGCTCGAATGATGTCGAGACGAACGACGGTGGAAACTCTGTCTATTCGTACGAGCAGGGGTCGAACCTCACCGGTCTCTAAAGATAGTTTTGGAGATGCAGCGATAAAAAGCGCCGGCGCATGCAGGCGCTTTTTATTTTGCCCACCGCTCTGCTATTATTAACGGGACAACTATTATTATGAAACTTCCTATTTCTCCGGATCAGCTGAAACAAATGTTGGTTGAGCAAAACCTCATCGCTCCAGATCAGTTTGATGCGCTCTACCAGGAAGCCGAGCGAAAGAGCCAAAATTTGATTGACGTGTTGGTTTCCGAAAGAATCGTCGAGCGGAGTTATTTGGACGATCTCATCGCCGCAGTATTGGGGGTGCCCCGCGCGGACCTCAGCTCGATGAAGATCGATAAAGATATCGTAAAGTTGCTTGCTGAAGGCGTGGCGCGTCAGCGGCAGGTCATCATTTTCGGGCGCGAGGAAGATGGGACCTACGACGTCGCGATGGCGAATCCTTCCGATCTTGAGACGCGCGAATTTTTGGAACAGCGCCTGAATGGGAAGGTCAAGCCGTTTCTTGCGTCATCGGAAGACCTGAACCGCGGGTTTTCGGTATACGGCTATGAACTGGGGCAGGACTTTAAGAAGATCATCGAGGATAATGTCCGGGCATCGCTTGTGAGCCAGTCGAAGGATGCGCGCGAAGCGGCGGGAGACCTTCCCATCGTCGGCATCGTGGACAACATCCTTTCCTACGCGCTCGCTTCGCGCGCATCGGACATCCATATCGAAATATTGGAAGAATCTACGTTCATCCGTTATCGCATCGACGGTATTTTATATCAGGTGATGGATATCACGAAAGCGGTGCATCCGGGCATTGTCGCGCGCATCAAGCTGCTCGCGGGACTCAAGATTGACGAACACTTTGCGCCACAGGACGGACGATTTCGCTACCAGCTGGGCGGGCAGGAGATCGATGTCCGCGTTTCCACGATGCCTACGTTCTTTGGGGAAAAAGTGGAGATGCGCTTGCTTGAATCTTCGCAGAAACCGCTTTCCTTGGAGGAGCTCGGCATGTCGCCGGAGGTAATAAAGATCGTCTCCGACAATCTCAAGAAATCGTACGGCATGCTCATCTCGTGCGGCCCGACCGGTTCCGGAAAAACGACGACCCTTTACGCGTTGATGAACATGCTGAACCGTCCCGAGGTGAACGTGACGACGGTGGAAGATCCGATCGAATACAATATGCGCTATGTCAACCAGACGCAGATCAATCCGCAGGCGGGCGTGACCTTTGCGTCCGGATTGCGCGCGCTGCTGCGCCAGGACCCGAACATTATTATGGTCGGCGAGATTCGCGACGCCGAGACCGCCGACATCGCTGTGCAGGCGGCGCTCACCGGACACCTGCTGCTCTCTTCGCTCCACACAAACGACGCACCGACGGCCGTGCCGCGTTTTTTTGACATGAATATTCCGCCGTTCCTCGTGAGTTCGGTACTCAATCTGGTGCTCGCGCAGCGACTCGTGCGGAGGGTCTGCCAGTTCTGCGTCTATTCCTACGATGCGGATCCCGCAGTCGTGGCAACGCTCCAAACGCAGCTCAAAGAGAACGGCCTTGATCCGCAAGCCGTGCGCATCCCAAAAACGCTCTATGCCGGTAAGGGATGCTCATCGTGTGGAATGACGGGCTATCGCGGACGGCTCGGCATCTACGAGGCGTTCGAAGTGGATGAAAAAATAAAAGAGTTAATCATTAATCCTGAGTTCAGCCTGGAGGCGTTGCGCGTACAAGCGCGCGCGTCGGGAATGAAGACCATGTTCGAGGACGGCCTGGAAAAAGTGGAGACGGCATCGACGACGCTCGAGGAGGTGCTGCGCGTCATCCGCGAGTAGCGTCTGCACGCTACCCGCGGATGACGTTAGCATCTCTTTACGCGAAAAAATGATTAAAGAATCATTAAAAACATTTTAACTTTTTAGTTTGGGGTATTATTATTTTGGTAAGGGTGAGGTTCTGTAAGAATGCAGAACTAAAAAATCTTCACGTGTCAGAAAAAACAGCCGCTTCCGCGGCTGTTTTGTTTCCTTTATTTAACAGGAATTTAATGTCGATATGATATGGTCTTTGCGCTCAGGATTATGGAACCATAGTTCATGTGGTAGAACATCGCCTTTGACACATGAAGAACCGGGTTCAGACACCGGTGGTTCCACGCCCGAGCATGCACGAACACCTGTGTTATCATATAAATATGCTGTTCCATTATGTTGCCGCAGATGAAGCGGGCAAAATGACGGAGGGGGATTATGAGGCCGACGTCCTGGCCGACGTCCTGCGTTTTCTTGGCGGAAAAGAGCTCCGTCCTATTTCCGTGAAGCCGATGAACCAGGTCAAGGTGGGGTTTTGGGCCGGGATTTTTGGAGGAGATATCAATACATCGGATAAGGTGTTCCTTACGAAATATCTGGCGTTGATGCTGCGGGTGGGTACCGATCTGCTTTCCGCGATCAACATTCTTATCATGGATTTTGACAAGCCGGCAATGAGAAACTTTCTTCTCGAGGTGCGAGAGGATCTGAGCAAGGGTCAGCCGTTCTACGCGGCGTTCGCGCGGCATCCCAAAGATTTTTCACCGACGGTCATCAATCTGGTAAAGGCCGCCGAGACCTCGGGCAGCCTTGAAAAAACATTTCAGGATCTGAGCGTTTCACTCGAACGGGACGCGGAGATACAAAGCAAGATAAAATCGGCGATGATCTATCCGATCGTCCTGATCTGCATCGCCACCGCGATTCTGACGTTCCTCGTGACGTTCGCGCTGCCGAAAGTGGCCAATGTCTTCTCCCAGAGCGGCATCAATCCGCCATGGTTCTCGCAGATCGTGTTCACGGTGGGTCTCTTTATCGGCGCGAATATTTTCGTTATCCTTCCGGGCGCACTCATCGCCGTCGGCGTGTTCATGTGGGTGGTGACGAAAACGGAGCCGGGGAAGAAAGCGTTCAGTCGTCTTCTTTCGAGCCTTCCGCTCGTGCGGACGGTGTATCAGGAGCTTGCCATCCAGCGCATGGCGTCCACGATCAGCTCGCTCATGCGCGCCGGACTCCCGATTGTGCAGACCATCACCATCGCGGCGGAGACCGTCGGCATGGATTCCTATCGCGACGCGCTTTTGCGCATTGCGAACGAAGGGTTATCAAAGGGATTGACGATCGGCGAGGCATTCCGCCGCGAGACGATATTCCCTAAAATGGTTTCCAATCTGGTTGCCATTTCCGAACAGGCGGGCCATCTTGACGAAGTGCTGGACACGCTCGCCCAGTTTTATGAATCGAACATCGACGCGAACATCAAGGCGCTCGTTTCACTCCTCGAACCGGCGATGTTGCTCGTGATGGGAGTCATGGTCGGTGTCATCGCGCTTTCCATCATCGTCCCGATCTATCAGCTTACCGCGTCATTCTAAACGATATGCGCAAAGGATTCACTCTCGTCGAGCTCATTCTGGTGCTGGGCATCATGATCGCGATCGGCGCGATCGTTTTCGCCTCGCTTGCCTCGCGGCGAAGCGAAGCCGACCTTGCCGCCACCACCCAGCAGGTGGCGACGCTCCTTCGCCAAGCGCAAAGCGACGCGGTCGAGCAGCAAAACGGCGCAGTCGCGGGAAGCAGCATTGCATGGGGCGTACATTTTTCGAATGCGACGAATACCGTGCCGTTCTACGCGCTCTTTACCGGAAGTTATAGCGCGACCGCCACCGTCAATTACTACCCGTTGCCCACGACCCTGGCATATCAGACGTCCACGCTCGCTTCGGGCGCCACGCTCGACGTCATTTTTTCTCCGATCACCGGCGCTTCGTCGGTTTCGACGAGTATCGGGTTCTATATGCCAAAGCAAAATACCGCGTTCTCGTCCACAATCTCCATCGCGTCATCCGGGCAGGTCAGCTACTAGAGAAGGTGCTGACATTTGGAAGACCTTATAATATTTTTCATTTTTAAATCTTATCTTAAGTACTTCTGAAAGAGGTCATGGTTTTTGAGGGCTTTCGGAGCCGCCGAAGGGCGGAGAGAAGGAGCGGCCGCGCAGCAGCGCGGAATGCGTACCTCAAAAACCATGACCTCTTTCGGGGATATTGTGATAAAATAAGGCTATGAACTCCCGCAGCGGGCAATCCATTACCGAACTTCTGCTCGCGATCGCGGTAGGGGCGATTTTCATGGTGGTCACCGCGTCAGTCATCCTTCCGGCGCTTCGCGAAAACAACCAGGCGGGGAATATACAGCAGGGCGCCACCGTGGCGCAGGATCTGCTCGGCAATGTGCGCGTGTGGTCGGAATCGGGGTGGAGCAATGTCACGTCGCTCACCGCCGGAACGGCATATTATCTCATCACCTCTTCCTCGCCGTATACGGCGACGTCGGGAGTCCAGTCGATCGTCATCGGCACGACGACGTACACGCGCTTCTTTTACATTTCCAACGCCTATCGCACGAGCGGGGGAGTTCTCACCTCGACGCCGACCGGCAACACCTACGATCCTTCCACCAAGCAGATTTCCGTAGTGTATAATTGGACCAATGGGACGACGAGTACCATGAGTACGTATCTTACCCGCAATGGGGATGCCGTGACGGATCAAGCCGACTGGTCCGGTGGTCCAAACGCGAGCGGCGCGGCGACCTCGGTGAGCAACGAATTCGCTTCTTCTTCCAATATCGATTATGCAACGGCTACCGGAGCAATATATGTTTCCATCCCGGGATATTAATATCATTATGGCCATGAAATTATTCTTTATCTATGCCGCGGCCGCCCTGACGGTACTCGGCGCGTTTATGCTTGCCCCGGCGCACGCGCTCGCGGCGACGAACATCAGCTCGGCAACGGGGCAGTATTGGGCATGGAATGACGAAGTCGGCTGGATCAATTTTTATACCACGGGCAATGTGACGGTGAGCGCGGCGCAATTGACGGGATACGCAAGCTCTTCGGTGGGATATATCTCGCTCGATTGCGGTACCAGCCCGAACGGCAACATTTGCGGCACCAGTAATTATAAAGTGAGCAACAACGGCGCGGGGAACCTTTCGGGATGGGCATGGAACGACACGATCGGATGGATATCGTTCTATTGGGGTAATGCTTCCGCAAGCTCGACGGCGTCCACTACCGCACTGTGCCAGAGCTATAACGGCTATTGCGGCGTCTCTATCAATAGTAGCGGCGTGTTTTCGGGATGGGCATGGAACGACACGATCGGATGGATTGATTTCAATTGCAGCAATGTGTCGTGCAGCTCGTCGAATTTTTCCGTGGTGTCAACGTGGGCCGCGCAGGCGGCGACGGGAACGCTTGATTCGCAGACGTTCGACACCGGCGACGCGAGCGGCGCGCAGATGAACTCGATCACCTGGAAGGGGAATGTGCCGACGGGAACATCTGTCAACTTCCAGATTGCCGTGAGCAACAGTTCGAGCGGTCCGTGGAATTTCATCGGTTCTGACGGCACGTCGGGAACCACCTATTCCTGTTCGGGTCTTTCTGGCTGCACCATCCCGTTGGGCAATTACTCGTCCCTCATCGGGCGGTACTTCCGCTATCGGGTTATCTTGGGGACGAACACCGCCCAGACGGTCAGTCCCGTCGTGAACAGTGTCATCATCAACTGGAGCCCGTAGGCATGTAAGCAATTTCTCTTTGGGGAGGTCACATTTTTTATCATGGTATAATAGAGAGATGAAGAGAGGATTCACGCTCATTGAAATGCTGATCGCAACGGCCATTTTCGTGGTCATCGTCATCGGATTCATCAGTATCCTCACCGCCGTGACGCAGGTGCAGGTGCAGACCTCTTCCACCGCAGTGGTCAATCAGGAAAGCCAGTTCCTTTTGCAGAAGCTGCAATATTATGTCGAGACGGCGAGCGTCATCGACATTCCGACGTCCACGCCGACGTCCACGCTCAAGTTCGATGTGGCGAGTTCCTCGTTCGACCCATCGTATATCACGCTCGCAAGCGGCACGGTGTATCTGCAGCAATCGACCGGAGGAGCGCTGCAGCCACTCACTTCGAATCGCGTGACCGTTTCCAATCTTTCATTCACCCGCCATGCCAATCCTCCCGGGCATGATGCGGTCAGCATTTCGTACACCCTTTCCTATAACACAACGAACCTCGCGCAGTCGTTCAGCCAGCTGTTTCAAACATCGATTGCGCAGGTGTCCGCCGCCACGTTCGATACGGGCGTGTATCCGTCGGTGAACGGGACCGAGCCGCTGGGAAATTCTACCTATCAGTGGAGTTCCATCAACGGCGTCATTGATTTTAACGGCACCAACGTCGGCATCGGGACGCTTTCCGCCGCTCAGCCGCTCGAAGTGAACGGCGGGCTGCGCCTTAATCCGAACGGGGTTTCTGAGCCGACGTGCAACAGTTCTTCGAGCGCACGCGGGACGTTGTGGTTTGCGACCGGCGGCACCAATGATTCGCTCTATATTTGTGCGAACGTGTCGAGTACCATCGGGTGGCAGCAAATTCCTCTGTAAACGTTGCAGGCGACGCGGTATCTCCGGCCTGTGGATAAACCGCCGTTGGTGGAACGGTGAAGTGGTATACTATTCCTATGAGCAATACAAAAAAAATTGTGAGCATCGCGGTGATCGTGATAGTGGTTGTAGTGGTTGCCGTAGCGTGGTATCGATCTTCAAACAAGAGCGCGTCGACCGGTGGCGCAGGGTCGGGAGCTACCGCGTCAAGTACGGCTTCTTTGCCGGGCATGGCGACGTCATCCACGCGCATGGCCGTCCCTTCAAACGTTACGGTTCCCAATAAGGGCGCGAGCAGCACGCCGGCGGGCGTCGCGGTTCCCGTGGTGCAGGGCGCGGGAGATCCTTCGGGTGACGTCAGCTATCGTAGCTTTAACATTTCGATCCAGAATGACGCGTATACTCCCAATACGGTGATTGTGAACCAAGGAGACACCGTGAATCTCGAGCTTACCGCGGTTGACGCGGCGTACGGGTTTGATCAGCCGGATTACGGGTTCAACGCGGCGATCCCGCAGGGAAAGACGCAGACCATCCAGTTCCAGGCGTTGCAGACCGGCAGTTTCACCTTCTATTGCGCATCATGCGGCGGCCCGTCAAAAGGCCCCGTCGGACATATCGTCGTGGTCGCAAAATAATAAATAAAATAATTTAAAAAATATGAAGATTCCGAAGGGTCTCGTTGTCGCGTTGGTCATTGTGGTTGTCGTGCTTCTGATCGGTGCGGGCGTATGGGTGGGGGTCACGATGATCGCAGGCAATACGCCGCAGTCCGCGCTTTCGCCGTACTCTGCGGTGTATCTTTCGAGTGGTGATATTTATTTCGGCAAGCTGAGCTGGTCGCCGTCGCCGCACATGGACGATGCGTGGTTCCTCCAGCGCGGTACCGATGCCAAGGGCAACCCCACGGTCGGCGTGTATCCGTTCAATCAGGTGGCCTGGGGTCCGTCGAACACGGTGTACTTTAATTCCCAGCAGATCATTTTCTGGACGCGTTTGAACGGCACGAGCAGCATCGCGCAGCTGATCGCCAATCCGGCCGCCGCGACGGCGGAGCAACAGCAGAGCGCGGCGGCTGCCGCGCAGCAGCTTCCGAACAGTTCGGCGACCACGTCCGCCGCAGCTTCTTCCTCGTCAACCGCTGGACAATAAGAAAACAAAAAGCCACTCTTCTTTTTGGCTGTCGTTCTTACATCCCGCCTTGGGGATAACTTTACCCATCGCATAATCCAGGTGCTATAATATCTTTATAGGCGGGAGTGTCCTCACGCAACGCATGAAAAAAAATCCATTTCGCATCGTCCCGAGCATCCTGGCAGTCGCGGCGGGTGCCGCGCTCGTCGGAGGGTTTTTTGCTTTCGCGTATGGCACCGCCTTTGCATTCAACGGGCCGCCCCAGGCACCTTCGGGCGGTTACGGTGCAATCGGGAGCGACGCCTCGAGCGATGTGAGTATCGGCACGTCCACCACGATTTCCGGCACAAAATTTTTGGTGGTCGGCGCAGGTACGGGTGATCAGACCACCTACGCCGCCCAATTTTTACAGAACAACAAAACGCCGATTTTCATTTTGCGCGACGACGGTTCCATCTCCATCGAGACGAGCACCGTTTCCGCCGGCAACACCGTCATCGGCGGTAACCTCACCGTCGGCGGAACCTTCACGGCGAGCGGATTGACCGGCACGGAAAGCGCAGGCAACGTCTCCGCGGGATCGTTCGGTTCGAATACGGGAGGGGGGAGCTATACGTTCCCTTCGAGCGTCACCATTTCGAATGGTTTAGCGGTTGATTCGACTGTCGCTGGTCAGATAGGGGGATATTTTGTTGGAAACAGCGTGGATTCAAACCTCGTCCTTCAGGGAGACTCAAGCCAGGCCTATTGGATAACCGCCGGCACCAATATTTTAAAAATCGGAGGGAATGGCGGTACCGAACCGTCGAGTGGTGCAATTAATATTACGAGCGGCGGCAACGTCGGCATCGGTACCACGGCGCCGAATGGAATTTTATCCCTTTATGGTTCTGGGAATATCGAGCCAACTATTCAAAGTTCTGGTGGCGGTACTACGGCTTGGAGATATCTTGGTGGTGGTGACGCTTGGCAGGTTGGTAGCGAAACTGGAGGAACGGCAGGTTTCAATTTCTTTGATGAAACGGCTGCTGCTACCCGTTTGGTTATTAATAATTCCGGCAACGTCGGCATCGGTACCACGGCGCCGGGTTATAAATTAAGCGTTGCTGGCGCAGATAATTCAATTGTCAGTAGTTTTGGTAATACAGCAGGAACAGCAACCGTTGGTCTTTTTGTAAGTTCCGGTTCGTCTGCAAATCAAACACAATTTGGTTCGCTGACAAATAGCACACTCGGTCTTTTTACTGACAATGGTTCGCCATCGCTATCCATTAATCCTAACGGAGGTGTTTCAATGGGGACATATGCAAATACTGGCAGTTATGCTACTCCTCCAGCAAATGGAATGATAGTGAGCGGCAACGTCGGTATAGGCACCACGGCACCAGGGGCAACGCTAGGAATCAAAGGTCCGTATGACGGGAATGCCCCAAGTGTTTCAAGTTTCCCTGTATTAAGAGTCAACAGCGGGGGTGCGTTGTCTTTATGGATGAGCAATTCTGCATACAACGGGTCGTGGATACAATCAATTCAAGATGATGGCACGAACAATCTCAAGAGTCTGTTCTTGAATCCCTTGGGTGGCAACGTCGGTATAGGCACCACGGCACCGGGATATAAGCTTGATGTTGCCGGTCAGATCCATTCTTCCTCGGGTGGCTATGTTTTCCCTGATGGCACCGTGCAAACAACGGCCGCTGGCGCGAGCGGTCAGGTGACTTCCGCCGGCAATGTTTCTGCCGGTGCCTTCGGCTCGAACACGGGAGGCGGGAACTATACATTTCCGGGTGAAGTTTCGGTCGGCTCAGCCCCGAACTATTTAGGTAGTGCGGGATCAACGCTCTGTTTTACGACTGGAGGTACGTGTTCTTCCGGGGTAGGGACGCCTTCCATTGTTGAAGATTATGGTCTGAACCTGATTGGTAACGGCTCATTTCAGCCGGTGAGAGTAGACGATGCGGCGCTTCTTGTTGGATATGGGAATTATGGAACGAGTTATCCGGGGGGCAACCTATTAGTAAGCGGCAACGTCGGCATCGGCACGACGTCGCCGAATGGAATTTTATCCCTTTATGGTTCTGGGAATATCGAGCCAACTATTCAAAGTTCTGGTGGCGGTACTACGGCTTGGAGATATCTTGGTGGTGGTGACGCTTGGCAGGTTGGTAGCGAAAC
>Ga0326727_10027764_pt1 | contig 10358 bp, 8 predicted proteins | sample MB2enrmetagenome_FD_207643 | JGI IMG/M metagenome (GOLD analysis project Ga0326727, IMG submission 207643) | Lab enriched peat soil microbial communities from McLean, Ithaca, NY, United States - MB29MY | ecosystem: Environmental > Terrestrial > Soil > Wetlands > Peat | place: USA: New York...
GTTGCATGGATGTCCTCAAGCCAGTGAGCGAATGTCCCCCAGGGGCTAAAGCCCTCTGGTTTCCGGCCCTTTCAGCACGACTGAAGTCGTGCCCTGACACGAAGAGGATTCATGCGACCAGTTCTTGTTTGAGTAGTTCCTAGTTGCTCGCGGGCGGTGCTGTCGGCGCGGCAGGCGCGGCGGCCGGTTGCTCTTTGGCCATGCTGCGAATGTAGAGGATGAGGCTCTTTACCTCGTCGTCCTTTGCGCGGCCATCCGGCTCAGGCGGCATCTTGTCGTTGCCGGTGCGGATGATTTTGATCAGATCCGCGTCCGACATGGCGGCCAGCGACTTCGGATCGGTCCAATCCTTGAGCGTCATCTGCATATCCTTGGCCAGGTCCGTCTTGCCATCGCCGGTGGCTCCGTGGCAGATGGCGCAGTCCACGCTATAGATCTCCTTCGCGCGCGCCAGCGCTTTGTCGGTCTTAGCTGAATTCTTCTGGCCGGATGCATGGGCCGGAGTGGCATCCTGCGTCGTGGGCCCAGGTGTGGATGAAGCGGTAATTCCAAATAATACAACCGCCGAAGCAAACAATAACGGCTTCAACATAACAGCCTCCTCAGTTGCGAATGCCGTTTCACAGCGTCGTGCAACCGAATCTTTTCTCGGACGAATTATAAGCCAATTGACCTTGCATAAGCCCGGCAGTTGGGACAGACCAGATTGAAGAACAGGCAGTTGAGGGGTTTTGGGCAGGATTCATGCGGCTAAAACTTGGTTTGCTTCATGGCATTTGCCGCCAGCCGCAGGCCAGATCAGGAGTGGTCGTTTTGCCGTCGAGGCGGAAGCACGAAGCGCCGTTGATGTCAGTGGAAAAGGTGCGAACCCCAGCCGCTTCGAGAGCCTCGAGCACCTCCATGCGTGGATGTCCGTAACGGTTGCGCAAGCCGCAGGAGATAATAGCCCACTGCGGAGCTATGCGGGCCAGAAACTCGGGTCGCGTAGATGTGATACTGCCGTGATGGCCCACTTTAAGCAGTGTGCTGGCAAGGCCGGGCTCGGCGAGCATGGCCTGCTCGACGGGAGCCTCGGCGTCGCCCTCCAGCATCACCGAGGTCGCACCATAAGCCACGTGCATGACAAGCGAGTCGTTGTTGGTAGGCTCCGGGCCGGGCTGATAGTCGCGAAAAGGCGCGAGGACAGTCACCTGAGTTGGGCCGAAGGAGAAGGCATCGCCGGCACGCAGTGAAACGACGCGCACATGGAGGCTGGCGGCTTCATCGAGCAACGCGTTGTAAGCGCCGAAGCGGGGGTTGTTGCCGACCCAGAGCTGGCCGGGATGGAAGTTGCGCAGAACGGCAGGCATGCCGCCCATGTGGTCGGAGTGAGCGTGTGTGAGGGCCACTACATCGAGGTGACGAATGCCGCGCGACCACAGGACTTCGGAGACGACCTCTTCGCCGATGTCGTAATCCTGCGGGGCCTGATGCGGGCCGCCGCCGAACCCTCCGCCGTCGACGAGCAGGGTTTTGCCGTCGGGCGTGATCAACAGCAGCGAATCGCCCTGGCCCACATCGATGGCCTCCACCAGCAGTGCGTCGTGGGGATGATCGACCGGGCGTGGCAAAACAGCGACGACCGCGGCCAAGAACAATGGGACCCAGACCGCGCGCCGGAGCCAGCGGAGTCCTGTGGACGCGGCCATGTTGGCCAGCAAGACAGCCGCCGCAAGCAGCGCGCAGAAAACGAGCGATTGCCAGAGCAACGGCGCGGGAATGCGGAAGTCGCCCCACGTCAGGGAGCCGAACAAATGAACCAGCCCAATGCCGATGTGCAGAAAGAAAGCCACGATCATGGCCGGAAGTACTGCGTACGCCGGACCAATCAGAGCAATGAGCAAAGTAATGAGCGCGGCAGGCATCAGCACAGCCAGTAGCGGCAGGATGAAGATATTCACCGGCAAAGCGAAAACGGTGATGCGATGGAAATAGAGAGCCATGGGCAAGGCCATGGCCAATTCAACGACGCAGGAAACAACCAGCAGCTCGAAGGCGCGGAGGGTGAAGCGAACCGTCCACGGAAACACGCGCCAGGCGAATCGACCGCTTGCGGCAGTCTGCAACGCGGCGGCAATCATGCGGAGAATCACGCGAAATTGAGCCAGGCGCGGAGGCAGTTTTACGTCGAGGGCGATAAGACGCAAGTCGCGCGTTGCTGTCAGGTAAAGATGCACTGTGCTCTGGAGCAGCGGGGCGGCCACGCCACCGATGGCGACCACGGCCAGCAGTGTCATTTGGAAACTCGCGTCGAAGAGACTGCGTGGGCTGAAGGCCAGCAGGCACAGCGCGGCGAATCCGATGGTGTTCATCACGTTGCGCTCGCGGTAGAGGAGCCGGCCGAGCAGGTAGAGTGTGACCATCCACAGCGAGCGCTGAACTGGCGTGGCAAAGCCGGTGAATAGCGCGTAGGCAAAAGAGGCCAAAATCGTGGCGAATGTGGCCGGGACGCGGGGCAGGCGAAGGCGGCGCGCAACCCAAAAGATGCACCCGGCTACGATGGCCAGATGAAAGCCGGAGACCACCAGCATATGAAAGGAGCCGGTGCGCTCAAAGCCCACGCGCAACGAATGTGTGAGGTAGGTGCGGTCGCCGGTGACCATGGCGGCCAGCATAATGGCGTCGTCTTGCGAGAGGCGCAACGGAGCGGGCACGCGGCGCATGGAGGCGGGCAAGGCCAACAGGCGGGCGCTCGTGGCATGCTGCAATCCGCTGATACGGCAGCCCATGAAGCGGCCTGGCGGCGGGCCGAAGCGGTCAACGCGGTCAATGCCCACCGTACCTGTTGAGGTGATGCCCTGATCGACCAGAAAATCCTCGCGGCTCCAAACGCCGGGATCGCGATAAACCTCGGGCGGCAGCAGGCGGACCACGGCGCGAACGCGCTCGCCGCAGCGAAAAACCTGCTGTCCTGCCGGGCCAGCCGAATTCTCAGGCCAGTGAACCGTCAAACGCACACCGCCTTCAACCGGCGTCTGCAAGTCATCCATGTCGGTGACCACTTCCATGCTGGAGACGCGCAGGTCGATTCTCTGCGAGGGCCGCTGAGCAGGCTGCTGTGCGGGCTCGGCGGGTTCGGCGTGGTTGTCATGCCATTCGTGATCAATCAGGTTTTGTTCGGTCTCGCCGCGCACCGGTCCGGCATCAGCAACCGTGCCTTCGATAGTGCGAAGCAGACCGTCAGAGAGCGCGGCAACCGCGGGCGCGGGTGCCGGACGCGGCTCCATCTCCGCGCACCATGCGCCCAGCAGAAGCCACAGCACAGCCAGCGGCAGCCACACGATGCGCTGCGCGCGCAGAGCCGCCACGCAGCAAAGCATAGCCACCAGCGCCAGCGCCACCAGCACCTGGCTCGGTCGCAGCCACCTTGCCTCGGTGAGCGCAATGCCTCCAGCAAACAGCCAGGCCGCGTGAAAGAGCGGGACGGAGCCCGGGCCTTGTCCAGCGTCAAGGCCGGCTGATGCGGGACCGGCAACGGGTTGCACGGAGTTGGGGGAGTCGGATTCCATCGTGCGTGAAAGTTTGAAAAGGTGTTCTGGGCATCAAGCCTATCAGGCGCGGCGCAAATGGACCACTGTTTCCAGGTGAAAGGTTTGCGGAAAAAGGTCGGCAAGGGTGATGGATTGGATTTTGTAGCCGCAGCTGGTGAGCCCGCGTAGGTCGCGGGCCAGCGTGGCGGGGTCGCAGGAGACGTAGGTCACGGCGGGCGCGGCGACCTCAGCGAGCAGCGTGCAAGTCTCCGCGCCAAGACCGGTACGCGGCGGGTCTACGACGACGAGATCGGGCTTCTCGGCCACGCGGTTGCGGTGCAGGAACGCCAGAGTTTCCGCTTTGACCGCTGTTCCGGTTGTGCAGCGAAGATTTTCGTCGAGCGCTGCCGTGGCTGACGGGGCCGATTCGACGGCAACCACGCGAGCGAAGTTGGCTGTGAGTTGTCGCGCGAAGAGACCTACGCCGGCAAAGAGGTCCCAGGCCAGCTTGCCGCTGAGGTTGGCGGTAACTTTTTCGACAAGCGCATCCACCAGCCAGCGGTTGACCTGAAAAAATGCGCCGTGATCCACACGATAGTCAAAGTTGGCAGCATGATAGACAAGCGAGGCCGCTCCCCAATGCGCCAGCGTGCGCTGCTCCTGTTTCGCTTCTGTTCGGCTCTCAACAACCAACTCAGCGCCGATAAGTGCTGGAATTCGCTCATGAAGAGCTTTTGCCAAGTCGTCGAAGCGGATCTTCGGCGAGTTTGCGGTAAAGACAGTGGCCAGCAGCGTGGTTTCAGCGGAATTGCAAAAAAGTGCAACCTCGGTGGGTCGTAACGCCGATGCAAATTCGCGAGCAACCTGAGCAAAGGCCAGCGCGGCCTCGACCAACAGCGGCGCGGCGATGGGGCACTCGCGCATGGGGACCACCGCATGAGAGCGGCGCCCACGATAGCCAAGATTTCCCGCCGCATCAAAAGCCAGACGGATGCGATTGCGATAACGCCACGGCTCACCAGCCAGCACGCAAATCTTTGCGGGAACGGTCACGCCGCCGCGCTCCAGCGTTTCGCGCAGGATGGCCTGCTTGCAGGCTAGTTGGGTTGCGTAATCCGCGTGCTGATAATGGCAGCCGCCGCAAGCGCCAAAGTGCGGGCAGGCGGGTGTAACGCGCTCTTGCGCGCCGCGAACAATCTCTTCGGCTTCGGCGGTTGCGTAGCCGGGCTTGCTCTGCGTAATGCGCACCTTCGCCTGCTCACCGGGCAATGTGAGCGGAACAAAGACAGCTTTGCCATCGAGACGTGCTAGAAAAGCGCCGCCATAAATCGGCTTTTCGATTTCGACGAGTTGCGCTTTGGAGGGGTGCAACGGTTTCAACCCGCGCACAACGCCAGCAGGGCCAATGCTGGTCTTAGCTTTTGCGGGACGCTTACCCGACTTATTGCGCTCAGCCGAATGCCTCTTCGCGGCCTGTTTGGCCCGTCTCTGCGCAGCGGTTTGTTTCTTCGGCATCTTCATTGTTGGCTCATGTAGAAGAGGCTGAGTCGTGGCAGGTTGTAATGCACCAGCAACTGCTTCTGCTCAAACTGCTTTCCCACCTGCCGAAGCTGCACAACTCCCATGCGGCTGCGATAGGGCGCCAACTCGCGCGCAGCGTGCTCTTTTAAACCAACCAGCAACTCTTCCGGGGCGGCTGCCGTCAAGGCGTTAAAGAGCTTGTCTTCAAGAACGGTGAGGTTGCGTTCGAGCGCTTCCAAATCTTGATCCGTAGCCTTTTCTTGACTGGCAGCGCGCACTTCCGCGGCCAACTCGCGCAGGCGAGCGGCGGTTGCCGCGCAGGCTTCAGGAGCCACCGTAGCCGCATCAAGCGCGATGGCGGCGGCTTCAAGGTGCGCGGCCACTCGCTCCTGCTCGAAGCCCGATTCGCGCACAGCTGCAGTTGCATCGGGAGCCGTTCCGGCGGCGGCTTCGCGCATTTCCTCTGCTGCCACCATCACCGCCTGCGCGCACCAGGCCAGGCCGTTGATGCGCCGCATACGGGCGCGCTTCTGCCGCGTTTCATACTTATCAAAAGCCGCATCGATGCCGCGCAGCACAGCCTCCAGCGGAATGCCGGCCTCGCGCCAGGTTTCAATCAGCGCCCAATCGAGCGTAGAAAGCAACAGCAGCGCGCCGCGCCGCTGCTGGAAGCGATCTTCAATCTCGGTGAAGTAATTGAAATAATTCAGCACGGCGGCGGCCTACTTCGCTTTGCCGCGTGGCTTGGCAGTGCGGTTGCGCTCGAAGAGAATCAGCAGGCCATCGAGGGTGAGCATGTCGTCGATCTCGGCGATGAAGCGCGAGTCCTCGGAGATTTGCCGCGCCAGGCCGCCCGTGGCGATGACCTTCGCCGGCGCGCCCAGTTCGGCGACGATGCGCTCCAGAATGCCGTCCACCAAGCCAATGTAGCCGTAGTAAAGGCCGGTTTGCAGGTGGGTCACGGTGTTAGTTCCGATAACCTTGGCGGGGCGCTTGATGTCGATGCGGCCCAGGCGCGCGGCGTGCGAGAAGAGCGCATCGGCGCTGATGCCCAGGCCCGGCGCGATGGCTCCGCCCAGGTACTCGCCCTTGGCCGAGATCACGTCGAAGGTAGTCGCCGTGCCGAAGTCCACCACCACGCACGGCCCGCCGTAGCGCTCGAAGGCGGCGACACAGTTCACCAGCCGGTCCGCGCCCAGATCCGCGGGGGTTTCCTGCAGTACCGGCATTCCGGTCTTCATGCCCGGCTCAACAAACATCGGCCGGGTGTGAAAGTAGCTCTCACAAACCTGGCGCAGCGTTCCCTCCACCGGAGGCACCACTGAAGAGATGATGATGTGATGTACCTGACTGGGCTTCAGACCGTTCATCTCGAAGAGATTGACGAAGAAAACGCCATACTCGTCGGCGGTCTGAGACCGGTGCGTGGTGACGCGCCAGTGCGCGGCCAACTCGGGCTTATCGCCTTCGAGGCGGTAGACGCCCAGCACCGTATTCGTATTGCCGACATCGATCGCTAACAGCATGTTGTTCTCAGCTTAACTCCACAAAAGTTGGGCGCCCCATCCATTCCGCGTTTTTTGCGGAATGGGTGGGAAACCTTGAACCTCAACCGGTCGTCCGAATGCCGCCGGTTTGCACAGTGACCAATCCGCCCGCGGCGCGCACCAGCAAAAATCCGTGCTCGTCCAGTCCGGCAGTCACTCCCGTGCAGGCTTGCGGACCATGCACCTCAACCTGCCGGCCGCGAATCCATGATGAAGCCTGCTCGACGCGCGCGGGAATTGTGACGCCCGCTGCCGCATCGGCCAACCCGAGCGCCTCACGCTCCAGCGATTTTAGCAGCCCGGCGAGTAGATGCTGACGCGAAACTCTGCGCTTCGCCTCCAAATCAAGCGAAGTAGCGGGCGTGGCCAAATCAGGATCGAAACTCTCCTGATGAACGTTGATGCCGATGCCCACCACGGCAAAATCAACCGCTCCAACGGAAATCTTCGATTCGACCAGGATGCCGCCTGCCTTGCGCGGGCCAATCAGCAGATCGTTGGGCCAGCGCAAATCGACCGCGAGGCCGGCGACAGCGCGAATGGCATCGGCGGCGGCCAATCCGGCAGCCAGCGGAAGCAGCGCCAAGCGGAGGGCGGGAATCAGCGGCCTCAATAGCAGGCTTACATAAAGCCCTTCGCCCGCAGCCGAGTGCCAGGCATGATCGCCGCGTCCTCGGCCGGCTCGCTGCTCATCGGCAAAATAAACCGAGCCATGCGGCGCGGCAGAGCGCGCAGCTTTGAGAGCGTCGGAGTTGGTGGAATCAGTCGCCGGAGAAAAATGCAGCTTGTTCGCAAAGACGGTTCCGGCAACCTCGGTCTCCAGCGCAGCCAGATCGTACACGTCCAGCGATGCTCCGCGCACGGCTAGGCCGTCTCCGCATGGATGCGCATGGAGATGTCGGCGGCCTTGGCCGAGTGTGTCAACGCGCCCACGCTGATGAAATCCACGCCGGTTTCGGCGTAAGCGCGGACGTTCTCCAGCACGATGCCGCCTGAAGCCTCGGTGGGAATCCAGCGCTCAACCTGCCCCTCGGTTACGCGCCGGATGCGCTCCACGGACCGCTTCACCTCTTCGGGCGTCATGTTGTCCAATAGAATCGCTTCCGCTCCGTATTCGAGAGCTTCTTCCAACTCTTTTTCGTTGCGCACCTCGACCTGAACGCGCTGGCCCTTCTTGCGTTTTTCCAAAGCGCGCGTCAACACCGCGGGCAGCCCGCCGCCCAGCGAGATGTGATTGTTCTTGATGAGAATGCTGCTGGCCAGGTCGAGCCGGTGATTGGTTCCTCCGCCGCACAGCACGGCATACTTTTCCAGATCGCGCAGGCCGGGCACGGTTTTGCGTGTGTCGAGGATGTGCGTATTCGTGCCGTGAATGGCATCGACAAATTTGCGCGTCAGCGTGGCGATGCCGCTCATGTGCTGCAACAGGTTCAGAATCACGCGCTCGCAACTGAGCAGCGTGCGGGCATTGTGGCGTATGACGGCCAGTACCTGGTCCTCGTGCACGCGCACGCCGTCAAACATCTCCGGATGGCTGACGACCTCGAAGCGGGTTTGCGCGGGCGGACGCCGGTCAAGGCGCGCGAAGATTTCTAGAAAGCGCGGCACCGCGCCGAGGCCGGAAACCACCATCTCCTGGCGCGCCACAATCGAAGCCGTGGCCAGCAGGTTGGCGTCGATGGTGAGGTTAGTCGTGGCGTCAGCGGCGGCCTTGTCTTCCAACAAAGCCCGTTCCAGCAGCGCGTCGATGCGGCTATTTTTCCAATCCATAATTCCTCATTCGCGCGCCAGGGGCTGCGATTGATTTCTCTTGCCAAGAAGAAAGTCATAAATCACTTTCTTGACGTTGTCTTCCGCATGACTGGAAAGTGAATAAAAAAGCGTTCCGTTGTTACGATAGATCTCAAGCACGCTCTTGGACTGGCTGCTGGAGCCTCCGTCGAACAGGCTCTGCCACATGCCGGATTTGCCTGGCTTTTGCTTATCAATCAGGATGACCTCTCCCAGGTCCCTGAACCAGAGCAGCGAAACAATCTTGCGCACATCCCGCACCATGATTCCAAGCTCAGTAAGGAGCAGGAACTGGGCGTAATTGCGGAGGGGCGATCGCGTGCCGCTGAGATCAACAATAGCCAGGGGCGCGCCGAGTTTTCCCAGGTGCTGGCGGATCATCTCTTCGGCTTCCGGCGTGAAATGCGGCCCAACGAGGCAGCCAGGCGCATCGCCAAACGAGATGGACGGCGCAGCTTCTCTGACAACACTTCGCTCAAAGACCGCGCTTGGCTGAGCGAGGACGGCTGGCTCAGAAACGGCGTTCGGCTGAGTGAAGACGGCTGGCTCAGAAACGAAGCTTGGCTGAGTGAAGACGGCCGGCTCAGAAACGACGCTTGGCTCAGAAACCACAGTTGACCGAAGGAAGGCGCTTGGGTCAATAACAACGCTTGGTGGCTGAACGGCGGCGCTTTCCCCGGCCGATTCCGCCAATGCTGCGTTGTGTTCCTTCAATTCCCGGAAGGCGATCTGAATCTGTTCGAAATGCTCTTCCGCATCCGCCCGCAAACTGGCGAAATCCTGAAAGAATTCGGGATTCCATTGCTTGACGGCTTCCTGATAGGCTTGCTGAATCTCGGATTCCTCGGGAATTCCGAAGGCGATGCCTAGTGTCCGATAATGCTGCCGGCATTGACCACAGTCGCAAGACATAACTATTTTTCCTCGTTCAGATTTTTCAGCGCGGCGCGGGCTTTCTCCAGTAGCAACCGCGTCTCCGCTTCCTGCTTCTTCAATCCTTCAACCACATTTGCCGGGGCCTTAGCCAAGTAATCAGAATTTCCCAATTGGCGCAGCTCGCCCGCATGCCTTTTCTCTAACTTCGCGATCTCTTTTGTCAAACGCTCGCGTTCGGCGGCGACGTCGATTTGCTTTTCGTAAACAACGTCGATGTCCCAGACCACGCCGCTCCTAACTCCCGGACGGTTGGCTAGAGATTCAGGCGCAACAAACTGGATTTCTGAAACGCGCCCAAGGGACCTGATGATTTCTGAATTTTCGGAGAAGAACCGAGCCTTAGCAGCGACTCTAGTAGCTAGTTCCAACGGTACGATTTCCTTTTCAGGAACGCCACGTTCCTTCCTTTGGGCGCGAATGTCGGTGATCAAAAGTTGAAGATGTTGCCAGTTCAGTCCAAAAGGAGCAAAAGCGTTCGTTGCTTCTGCGTCTGCCTGCGGATACTCGGTCAGTGCGATCGACTTGGCCGGCGGATTGCCGTCATAGAGCGCGTGCCAAACTTCTTCCGTCAGGAACGGCATGAAAGGCGAGAGGAGCCGCAGAGATGCCTCAAAGACCGAGACCAGCGTGGTGAGCGCGGCCTTTCTACCCGCTGACTTGCTGGCCTGCTGACTTGCTGACTCGCTCTCCGGTCCATCCATCGGAAAGTCGAGGCGCAGCTTGACGATTTCGAGGTACCAATCGCAGAAACTTCCCCAGAAAAACTGGTAAATGGTATTGGCAGCATCATCGTAGCGATAGTTTTCGAGGGAGGCATTGACCTTGGCCGCGGTCGCGTGCAGCTCGGCGACAATCCAGCGGGCTTCGAGCGGCGCGTCGTCGTCAACCACCGGCATTTTTCCCAGCGCTGCGGGATCAACCGTGATGCCGATCTCAGCGGCGCGGTCCACGTTCATGAAGAGGAAGCGCGCGGCGTTCCAGATCTTGTTGGCAAACGCCCGGTAGCTCTCAGTGCGGCTCTCGCTGAAAGCGATGTCAGTTCCCGGAGCTGCCA
>Ga0326727_10027765_pt1 | contig 10358 bp, 6 predicted proteins | sample MB2enrmetagenome_FD_207643 | JGI IMG/M metagenome (GOLD analysis project Ga0326727, IMG submission 207643) | Lab enriched peat soil microbial communities from McLean, Ithaca, NY, United States - MB29MY | ecosystem: Environmental > Terrestrial > Soil > Wetlands > Peat | place: USA: New York...
TGACAGGTTAGGCTATAAAGTAATTTACTCACTTCTTCATAACACTGAAAAAGTTACAATTCCTATAGGTACCAAAAAAGATGATTCTCCTATGGTATTTATCTTAGGCGGCCTGTTGCTTGCTTTGGGTATTGGTGTCCTGGTAAATTCCGGCAGGAAATTTAGGGAAGATTCTTCCAGAGCTTTATTAAGGCCATATAATTTTTTTGCCGATGTACGAGACCAAAGAATTATGTCGGGCTATCATACTACAGTATTAGCTTTAATAGTTTCAGCGATTTCCTCTCTTATAACCTGCAATTTATTATTTTATTTCAAAGAGAATGTTGTTTTTGAAAAGCTTCTTTTATCGTTCGGGAGCACAACAATTATAAAAGATATCAGCTACTTAGCCTGGCATCCAATAACAGCATTAGTTCTGCTTACCGGCGCCTTTATAGCCGGATTAGTCGCTCTTACAATAATAATTAAAATTGCGTCTATCTTTGTCAGGAACAGAGTTTTTTATTCAAGTGTTTATTTTTCGGTGATCTGGTCATTCCTACCGATTATTCTACTTATTCCTGTTGGGATTATTCTTTATCGCTTATTGAGTGCTGACTTTATTAACCTGTATGTTTATTTCGCCCTGATTTTGTTCGCTATCTGGGTGTTTTATAGATTAATGAAGGGAGTATATGTTATCTTTGATGTAAATCCCGGCAGTGTATATTTCTATAGCATTACCTTTATGCTCATTATCGTTGGCGGAACCTTGTTCTACTACCAAATGAAAAATTCATTTGTTGACTATCTTCTTATTACAATGAAACAATATAATCTTTTTAGGTAATATATAATTGTATTTATCGAAACTCGAAATATTGGGATTTAAATCTTTTGCTTTAAAAACCGAAGTACACTTTAATCCGGGTGTAACTTCAATAGTTGGACCAAACGGTTGTGGAAAGACAAATATAGTAGACGCAATCCGTTGGTGCTTAGGGGAGCAAAAAAGCAGTACTTTAAGAAGTGATAAGATGGAGAATGTAATTTTTAACGGCACTTCAACAAGGAAGCCGATGGGAATGTCTGAAGTCTCTCTTACTATCCAAAATAGTAAAGGAGCATTGCCGACAGAATATTCGGAGGTTAACATTGCGAGAAGAATTTTTAGGTCAGGTGAAAGTGAATATCTTCTTAATAAAAATGTCTGTCGTCTAAAAGATATAACAAATCTTTTTATGGATACAGGCATGGGAACAAATGCTTATTCTGTTATTGAACTTAAAATGGTTGAAAGTATCCTGAGCAGTAAAGCTGATGAACGAAGGAATATGTTTGAAGAAGCTGCCGGTGTTAACAAATATAAGCTTCGAAGAAGACTTGCATTAAGAAAATTAGATGATGTAAAAACTGATCTAACGCGTGTTAACGATATTGTTAGCGAAGTTGAAAAGAAAGTTAACTCGCTGGAAAGGCAGGCAAAAAGAGCCGACAAGTATAATAACATATCATCAAAACTTCGAGAACTTGAGCTTGATCTGGCCGAAAGAGAAATGGCTTTATTTAATAAACAAAAGGCAGAAATAAAAAATAAAAAAGAAATAGATTTTAAAAAGAAAATTGAAATTGAATCTGAATTAGCCGAATTGGGTGATGAAATAAGGCTTATTAAATCTGATTTAACCGAAATAGAATATAAGTTAAAGAACAAAAGTTCCGAAATCACATCCCAAACCGAAAAAATTTATAATGTTCAAAAAAATATATCCATATCGGAAGAAAGAAAAAATTCTCTTGCAAGAAATATTGATAAATATAAACAGGAACTTGACGAATTAAAATATCAGTTTAAAGAAGCTGAAGAATTAATTAGCGACAGCAGTTCTGCAATCAAGGAATACGCAGATAAGATTTCAGCTAAAGAATCGGAGAAACTCGAGATATCTAACACTCTTAATAAGTTTAGAGCGCAGTTGGATGAGCAGAGAAATGCCCTAAAACAAAACTCCGATATTCTTATGGAAAGATTCAAAGAAATCACAAGTAAAGAAAATGAATTTTACAACGTTGAAAAATCTTTGGAAGCAAAAAATATCTCAATAAATAAACTGAATGAAAAAATTTCATCACTTACAAATAATATTGCTAAAACCGTAGGATATCTTGAAGAACTCGACCAGGAAAGGATTGAGGCGGAACATAAGCTTAGTGAAGCAGAAGCGATCTACTCACAGAAACAGAAAGAAAAAGAAAATCTTGAGAAGAGATTAAACACTCTAAAAGAAAAAGAACTTGAATATAAAAGTGCACTGAACAATTTAAAACAAAAAATTAATTTAATACAGAATTTGATTGATAATCTTGAAGGAGTATCTAAAGGGGCTAAGGCTTTGCTGGAAAATAATAGCTGGGCAAAGGGCAATAAAACATTGCTTGCACATATTGGAAATTCCTCGGACGATTACCGGTTCGCAATTGAAGTTTCGCTTAAGAACAACTTGAATGATATTTTAATTGAAAACCTTGATGATCTAAAAAACGGTATTAACTACCTGAAGGACAATGGGATAGGAAAAGCTTCTTTTTATGTTTCCGGATTTGATGATAACAGGGGAAAAACTTTATTTGATAAGTTTCAAAATTGGTCCCTTAATAAAAAAGCAAAACGCCTTGAAAATGAAAAGGGATTTTTAGGCTGGGCTTTGCAATTTATTCAAACCGAAAATAAATGGAAGCCCTTTTTTAACAAAATTCTTGATAAAACGGTTGTTGTAGAATCGCTTGAGACTGCATTTAGATTATCGGAAAGATATTCCGGATTTAATTTTGCAACACTTGGAGGCGACTATATTAGTAAATCCGGCAGTATTGAAGGCGGCTCCGCTCCGCAAGAGGATGATTCACTTTTCGGCAGAAAGCAGTTTCTTGAAAAATTAAGGAATGAATTTCCGCAAAGAGAATTTGAACTTCAAAGTTTAAAAAATGAAATTGAAAAAGTAGAATCAAAGATTAATGAAATAGATTTACGAGTACTTTCCGAGCGCGGCAGACTTATGGTTAATGATTTGGCAAATGTTGAAAAGCAAATTGCACAATTCGAATTTGAAAAGAAGAAAGCTGAAGACGAAATTGAAAAAACACGGCAGGAATTAAATGAACTTGCAGCAGAATCCAATGCCCTTGATAATGAACTTGCACGCTTAAGTTTACTTATAGAAGAGAGTAAAGCGGAAAGAAGCAAAGAAGAAACTAAACAAAAAAAATTAGAAGAAGAATTCAAAAATTTTGAAGAAAAATTCAATTTTGTTGATGACAATCAACATAAAATAAACTTGGAATTCGAAAGACTTCTCGGCGAGAAAAAAAACACACAAAATGCTATTGAGAGAGCGCAGGACTCCATCGAGTCAATAAAAAAATCAATTTCTAAACGTGAATATGATATATTTTCTTCAATTGAAGAATCTAACACACTGGGAAATGTTATTTTAGAAAAGCAGATTGAGTTTGAAGAATTAAACCTGAATAAAGAAAAACTGGTCAACGAGGAAAAAGAAATAGACACGCATTATAAAGGGGTTAGGAAACAAATAGAAGAGAAAGAAGATCAGCAAAATATAATAAGGAAAGAAAAAGATATAATCTCCGAAGAAATTCATTTGAGTGATTTAAATTTGAACGAAATCAGAATGAAAATGAATACTCTCATGGAAAATATACAGGAGAATTATTCTATTACAATAGAACCCAGGACATTTGCAGACTTGGAATCTTTTGATTTCGATGAGCGTACCGGCGAAGTACATTCTCTTAAACAGCAGATAAAAAATCTCGGCCCGATTAACCTGCTTGCATATTCCGAATTTGAAGAAGAAAGGCAGAGGTTTGAATTTCTTTCAAAACAGAGAAATGACCTCCTGGAATCGGAAAAAGATATCATACAAACAATTGAAGAAATAAATGTAACAGCTCAAACTTTATTTATTGAAACATTTGAAAAAATTCGTTCGAACTTTGTGAACATATTCCGCGGATTATTTAATCCCGGTGACGAGGCTGATCTTATACTGGAGGAAAATGTAGACCCTTTGGAAGGGAAAATAGAGATTATAGCAAAACCAAAAGGAAAGCGCCCAACGTCAATTGAGTTACTATCGGGAGGTGAAAAAACTTTAACGGCAATAGCCTTGTTGTTTGCTATTTACCTTGTAAAACCCAGCCCATTTTGCATTCTTGATGAAATTGATGCCCCTCTTGATGATGCAAATATAGACAGGTTTACAAAGATTATTCATGATTTCAGTAAAGATACTCAATTTATTGTAGTTACTCATAATAAACGGACAATGGAAGCCGCCGATACACTTTACGGCGTTACAATGCAGGAAGAAGGAGTATCTAAATTAGTGAGCGTAAGATTTAATGAGGATTTAAGTTTTGTATCGTAATATGGCAGATTATTCAAATATTTTATTTATTGAAAATATGAGCAGTTCCAATCTTATTTTACCTGCTATTTTATTTGTACTACTATTTCTGTTTTACTATTCAGATACGTTTGCACAATGGATTAATAATCCGGCTATAAATACGGAATTGGTAAGCGATGCTACAGATCCAATTAATATTTCATGTGTAAGAGATTTAAGAGGGGGAGCATTTGTTTTCTGGCAGGATAATAAAAACGGTTTCCAAAATGAAATTGATTTTGTGCATCTTAACGGAGAAGGAAAACTTAATCAGTCTGTGGAACAGTCAAGTTCCCCTGTAGAACAATCCGGCTTTAAATCCGATGAGCGAAAAATAACAAATTTATCCGGCCCGGAAGAAAGCCCGGTTTGCACTAACGCTATTAATAATTCTGCAATAGTTGTATGGATTGATTATACTTATTCAAAATCGGGGGATTTATTTTCTCAACATATACTGGATAATGGAAATCCCGGATGGTCGGATCAAGGGCTTCAGTTAACAAATACCGGTAATGAAATTACCAGTTATTCCGTCTGTTCAGATAATACGGGTTCTTGTTTTGTGGCATATATTTCTAAAACTTCAGAGTTTAACGGATCATCGGAAGTAGAGATCCAGAAAATTAGTCCCGACGGGCAATTTCTATTTGACCGGAACGGTTTAATAGTTAATAAATCGAGAGATCGGGAAAGCATGACTAATGTTGTTCCTGATAATGAAGGTGGAGTTTATGTTTTCTGGATTAAAACACAAAACAATAAAAGTATAATAATGAGTCAACATGTAAATGAAGATGAAAAAGTCGGCTGGGAAGGTGCAGATTCGGTAGAACAAGATAAATTACTTGAAATATCAAGCAGTACCCACAATGTTATAACCTATAAAGCTTTAGGGGTAAATAATAAATTGGCTTATATTGCCTGGCAGACACAAAAGGGTAATAAAGAGATTTATCACCAATTAATAGATAATAAAGGCAGAAACTTATGGGGGCGCGGCGGAAGACGAATAACTAATTTAAAAGGCAGCCAGTATAATCCACAGGGTATTTGTACCGATTCAACAATAATTCTTAGCTGGACGAATGAGCAATCAAACGATGCGGATATTTATATTCAGAAATATAACATTAATGGCAAACCATTATGGAATAAATCCGGAATTCCCGTGATAAAATATCGCGGCGAACAATTTGGCCAGTGTATAGTTAGTGATGGAAAAGACGGTGCAATATTATCCTGGATAGATGGTAGAAATGAATCAGCTTTAGCTGATATCTATGCGCAGAAAATAAATTCGGACGGTAAAATTGTTTGGGATTCTTTAGGTGTTGCGGTTGCAATAAATCATAATACTGCTAAAAGTTACTTATCTCTTTTAGCCGATGATAATGGCGGTGCGGTAGTTATTTTTAAAAACAGCAGGGATAATAAAAATAAAATTTACGGGCAGAATATTTTTAGTTCAGGCGATTATATTTCGCAGATAGAATCTTTTAATACAACATTAGAAGGAGATAGTATTGAAATTTGCTGGAATACCAGCGGAGGTCACAATCATACTAAGTATGATGTAGAAAGAGCTGTACAAACAAATGATGAAAATGTTAAATGGCAAATAATAGGAACAGTTAGTTCTTCGAATATGAATACTAAACAGCAGTATAAATATTTTGATATACCTACGATAACGGGTACATTGTATTACCGGATTGCTCAAACAGATGCTAAAGGAAATGTTCAGAGTACCGAAATAAGCCGCATTAACTATTTCGGAAGCTCATCCAATATAATTGTTACTCAAAATATACCCAATCCTTTTTCAGATTCTACTGTTATCAGCTTTTACCTGCCCGATCCGTCGATGGTAGAGATCGAGTTTTATAATGATCATCTTGAAAAAATAAGTGAGCTAGATAAATCTTTTACCGCGGGGGAAAACAGTATAACATATTACACCAAGGGACTTAAACCGGGAATTTACTTTTACAGGCTCAAAGTTGATAACTTTGTTGATGTTAAGAAAATGATTATAACTAATTAGTGTAAGATTTTAGCATTTGTAATTTGGATATAAGTTATTTGACTAAAAAATGAATAAGCGATATGTGAGTCAACATGCATTTTGTTTTTAAAATATTTGTGGATTTTGATGGGACTATATCAAAAGTTGATGTTGGTGATTTAATTTTTCGAAAATTTGCCGATAAAGATAAAGTTGACTCAATAATTGCAGAACTTTTAAACGATAAAATAACCGCAAAACAATCCTGGCTATCCTTATGCGATATTGCTGGCAATCTTAATAAAGATATGTTTGATAAGTTTATAAGTTCTATCGAAATAGATAAAACTTTCAATAAGCTTGTAGATTACTGTAAAATAAACAACATAGAACTTTTCATTCTAAGTGATGGTTTTGATTACTATATCAACAGGATATTAGAAAAAGAAAATATAAGCGGTGTAAAAATTTATTCAAACAAATTAACATTTGATATATCAGGTAGATTATTACCTGAATTTCCATATCTTGATGAAAATTGTACAAGTTCAGCTAATTGCAAAAGAAATCATATTATAAGCCATAGCGGCGAGGAAGATTATACTATTTTTATAGGTGATGGAAATTCCGATAAATTCACTGCAGAATATTGTGACTTTATATTTGCCAAAAATGATTTACTTAAATACTGCGAGCGTGAAAGAATCACATATTTTCCTTTTAAAGATTTTAATGATATAGTGGTAAGGATTAATCAACTTGCATCAAAAAAAAGATTGAAAAAACGGCATCAAGCTGAATTAAAGAGAAGAGAAACTTATATGATTGAATAACTTAGCATAAATATTTTACCTGTAAAATTTAATATACTTATAATAATTTGAAATAAAACAAAAAAGATTATGTTAAACTTAGCAAATAAATTTTTTAAATATAGAAGTTATACACCGATACCATTTCTAATTGTAATGCTCTTATATGAAAATTCAAATGTATGGAGTTTAATACTCGGCTTTATAATTGCACTGACAGGCGAGTTTATAAGGTTTTGGGGCGTAAGCTGGGCAGGAAGTGAAACGCGTACAACGGGCGGCGTTGGGGGTACATACCTTATTATCAGCGGACCATTTGCTCATGTACGTAACCCTTTATATGTTGGAAATATATTAATATATTCAGGACTCGGGATAATGTCATTTTCAATTTTCCCTTACCTTCAGATAGCTGCATTGATATTCTTTTTTATACAATACTATTATATAATAAAAGAAGAAGAAGGATATTTGAAAAAAACATATGGGGAGAAATATGAGGACTATACTAAGAATGTACCACGTTTAATACCAAGATTAACAGTGTACAGAGCTGAAAATGTTGAACAACCGCCATTTGATTATAAAGATGGTTTAAAATCGGAGAAAAGAACGTTACAAGCATTTGCGATAGTTTTTATTACAATTTTCCTTATCTGGTATATCCGAAGATTTTAATTTAATATGGTAACGAAATAATTGAATAACAAATTAATGATTATCGCCGGCGAGGTTTCCGGGGATTTGCATGGCGCTTCTTTAATAACCGAATTAAAGAAACTTGACAATAATATTGAAATATATGGCATAGGCGGCGATAAAATGAGTGCTGCTGGGATGAAAACTATTTATCATACAAATCAGATGGCGTTTCTTGGTTTCGTAGAAGTTATAAAGCATTTACCATTTATTAAAAAAGTTCAGAAAGAATTGATTAACACTATAATGAGTAAAGAAATTAAAACTGTTGTGTTAATTGATTATCCGGGTTTCAATTTAAGTATTGCTAAAAAACTTAAGGCAATGAGCGTAAAGATAATATATTATATTTCTCCACAGATTTGGGCATGGGGTGAAGGCAGGATTAAGAAGATAAAAAAGCTTATTGATAAAATGCTGGTTGTCTTTCCGTTTGAAGAAGAACTTTATAAAAAAGCCGGTGTGGAAGTCAACTTTGTTGGACATCCTTTACTTGATAGGATAAATGAATATAATTTTTTGTTAAAAGATGAGCTATACAAGAAATTTAATCTGAATATCGGGAAAGAAATTCTTTTAATTCTTCCGGGTAGTAGAAAACATGAAGTTGAAAAAATATTTCCGGAGTGTATTGCCGCTGCAGAAAAAGTTGCAAATGAATTCAAACTTCAAATTGTAATTGCATGTTCACCGAATATCGAAGAAGAATTTTTAGAAAAAATGTCAGGAAGCCGGGATTTTAAAATAATTAAGGGATATACATACGATTTAATGAAGTATTCTAAAATTGGTATAGTAAAATCCGGCACATCTACACTTGAAGCAGGGCTGCTTGAACTTCCCATGGTTATTGTTTATAAAACAAGTTATTTGACCTATTTTATAGGTAAAAAATTGATCAAGTTAGATAATATCGGTATGGTAAATATAATTGCCGGCGAAAATATCGCCGTCGAATTAATTCAGGATATGGCAAATATTGATTCTATATATAACGAATGTAAAAAGATCTTGCTTGATAGTAACCTCCTAAATTCAATTAAATTACAATTGAGCACTTTGAAGGAAAAGTTAGGTTCTGAAGGCGCCTCAAGTAGAGCAGCAAAAATTATTTATCCGTTTATAAATGAAGTTTAAAGAAATCAGGCGTAATATTTTAAGGTTTATGGGAAATTATTTCCTTTTTAACATTGTTAATGTTCTTTGTAAAACTTTTCAAGTTACCTATTTAAATAAGGATGCTGTTGATACACTTGAAGCTGAAAGTAAAAATTATGTACTTGCTTTTTGGCACGGTACAATGCTTTTGCCCTGGTATTTTAACAGGAACAAGGATTTTGTAGCATTGGTTAGTAAAAGTAAAGATGGAGAACTTCTTGCGAAAATACTAAAGAATTGGGGTTATGAAGTTTTAAGAGGTTCCAGCAGCAACGATGGTAACACTGTATTGCGCACAATGATTGATTATTCAATAAATGACAGGACAATTGCAATAACACCTGACGGCCCGAGAGGCCCAATTTATAAAATGAAGCCGGGTGCTGTAATAACAGCAAAAAAGAGCAATGTTCCGCTTATTCTTGCAGGTATTGGCATTAAAAGAAAAAAAATCTTAAAAAGCTGGGATAAATTTGAAATTCCGGCATTATTTTCAAAAGTAAAGATTGTATATTCCAATCCTATTTTTTTTAAGGATGATTTAACCTTCAAAGAAACTTCAGATATGATCATTTATTGTGAAAAAACATTGAATGAACTTCAAGAAGAAGCCGGGAGGTTTCAATAAAAATTGTTTACAGTGCGTTTTCTCTAAAATGATGAAAACAATTTGATGAAAATACTAAGATATATATTATTTCCTTTTGTGCCGGTATATACGGTTTTAATTGAATTACGAAATTGGTTCTTTGATAAAAATTTATTCAAATCTGAAAAAGTGAACGCAAAAATTATTTCTGTCGGAAATATTACAGTAGGTGGTTCCGGTAAAACTCCGTTGGTTATTTATCTTTCTAATTTGTTGAAGAAAGAAGGAAGAAAAGTTGGAGTACTAAGCCGTGGTTATGGAAGAAAGTCTAAAGGCTACATTCTTGTTGCAAAAGAGAATCAGATTTTAACTTCCGTGGATTTATGCGGAGATGAGATTTACCATACTGCGCTTGAATGTAAAGTTCCTGCTGCTGTCTCAGAGGACAGGGTTAAAGGAGCAAAACGATTGATAGAGGAAACCGGTGTAGATACCATTGTTTTAGATGATGCTTTTCAACACAGATGGATAGACCGGGATATGGATCTTTTAATTTGTGAACAGTATTTCCTTTATAATTCTTCTATTATGAACCAGGCACTTTTACCATCAGGAATGATGAGAGAACCATTTACAGC
>Ga0326727_10027768_pt1 | contig 10357 bp, 12 predicted proteins | sample MB2enrmetagenome_FD_207643 | JGI IMG/M metagenome (GOLD analysis project Ga0326727, IMG submission 207643) | Lab enriched peat soil microbial communities from McLean, Ithaca, NY, United States - MB29MY | ecosystem: Environmental > Terrestrial > Soil > Wetlands > Peat | place: USA: New York...
AAGCTCCAGAATAGTGACTAACACATGTTGGAACTCCGCATCAACAAAGAATTATGGGTCCAAAACCGTGGAAGTTGGGTTAGGAAGAACGTATGAACAATGACATGAACGCAAGCCACCACTCCTCCAGTCGAGCTGGGAGGCGTACCCGCCTCCCAGGTAGTTCACAGATAAGCAGGATTCATTCCGCTCTCCTGGTGCCGCTTATCCTGAGCCGCGCCGATGCGGCGTGTCGGGGGCTCCGGTTCTCTCCATTTCCTTGGCACATGGCGGTGACCGGATGACGATCAAGAAATCGGCGGAAATCCCATTTTCCGAGGTGACTCCCAAATCTCTCTACCTCAGCCGGCGCAGTTTTCTCGCGGGTATGCCGGCAGCCTTTCTGGGGGCACGCGAACTGCTGTCGCCCTCAGCAAACGCGCAGGCGGAACAGAAATTCGGCCATCTCGCCATGAGCCCGCTCAGTACCGGAGAAAAGCAAAACTCCTACAAGGACGTCACGACCTACAACAATTTCTACGAGTTCGGCACGAGCAAGGATCAGCCCTCCCGACTCGCCAAGAATTTCAAAACCAGCCCTTGGGTTGTCTCGGTGGAGGGTGAGGTGGCCGGGCCGCGCCGGTTCAGCATGGAAGAGATCCTGAAACTGGCGCCGCTCGAAGAACGCGTGTATCGGCACCGATGCGTGGAGGGGTGGTCCATCGTTGTGCCGTGGGTCGGCTACCCGCTGGGAGCGCTCCTCAAGCAAGTGGAGGCGACCTCCAAGGCTAAGTTCGTTTACTTCGAGAGCTGCTACGACCCCAAGCAGATGCCCGAGGCCAAGTATGCCGGCATCCCCCTGCCTTACGTGGAAGGCCTGCGCATGGATGAAGCCATGCACCCGCTGACGCTCCTGTGCGTGGGGATGTACGGGGAGTCGCTGCCGCCGCAGGACGGAGCGCCGGTGCGCTTGGTGGTGCCCTGGAAATACGGCTTCAAGAGCATCAAGTCGCTGGTCAAAATCAAACTGGTAACCGGCCAGCCGCGAAATACATGGAGCATTGCCAACCCCCGAGAGTACGGTTTTTACTCGAATGTGAACCCACAGGTTGACCACCCTCGCTGGAGCCAGGCGAGCGAGCGTCGCCTGGGCGAACTGCGGCGACGCCCCACTTTGATGTTCAACGGCTATGCCGACCAGGTGGCGCAGATGTACACGGGCATGGATTTGCGAAAATATTTCTGACCATGCTGCGCAACCGGTGGATCAAAGTCCTGGTATTCGCGCTGTGCCTTATGCCTCTGGCTTGGCTGGCCTGGAGGGCTTGGCACGCCGATCTGACCGCCAACCCCATTGAGTACATCACGCATCTCACCGGCGACTGGACGATCCGATTCATCGTCTTCACTCTCGCCGTGACTCCGTTGCGCCGATTGCTGCGTCTGCCGAATCTGATCCGCTTCCGCCGCATGCTTGGGCTGTTCGCTTTTTTCTACGGCTCCCTGCACTTCCTCACCTGGTTCTGGCTGGACAAGTATTTCGATATGCATGAGATTGCGCGCGACGTGGTGAAGCGACCCTTTATCACAGCCGGCTTCGTGGGCCTCGTGCTGATGGTTCCACTGGCAGTGACTTCGACGAAGGGTTGGATCCGTCGCCTGGGTGCCAGGCGCTGGCAACGGCTCCACAGCCTAATTTATATTACGGCCATGGCCGGCGTGGTGCACTACTACTGGCTGGTAAAATCTGACATTCGCTTGCCGGTGCTCTACGCCGCGATCCTGGCGCTCCTGCTGGCGTCGAGGTTGTTTGGCTTGCGAACAAGTCAATCCAAGAGCACGAGGCGGATGAAGCTTTTGGGCATCCGGCGGCAAACCAGAGATACCGTGACGTTAAGGTTTCTCCTGTCCGGACGCAAGTCATTGGGTGCTAGACCCGGACAGTTTCTCACGTTCGATTGGGTAGTGGATGGCAGGAAATTGCCACGATCCTATTCCATATCCTCTTCGCCCCTGCAGACCTCATATGTCGAGGTCACGGTAAAGCAACAGGGCATTGTTTCATCGTTCCTGAGTCGCGACGCAAAGGAAGGCCTGACCGTGGAGGCACACGGCCCTTTCGGACAATTCTATTTCGATGAAAAGCAGCACCGGAGCATTGTCTTGTTCGCGGGCGGGAGCGGGATCACGCCCATCATGTCAATGCTACGATACATCGAAGATACTGCCGCCGATACGGAGATCACGTTGTTTTATGCGGTCCGCACCGAGCACGACATCATCTTCCAGCAAGAGATTGACAGCCTGCAGGAACGGCTGGCGCGATTCCGCCGTGTGGTAGTCGCAAGCCGGCCGGGTCCGGAATGGTACGGGCCGCGCGGACACCTGAATCGGGAACTGATCGAACCGCAGTTGGGCCAGACCAGCGATAGGACATTCTTCCTGTGTGGACCAACTGCCTTCATGGCGAGCGTGAAGGAGATCCTGATGTCTTTGGGCGTATCCGCCGAACAAATCCGGCAAGAACGCTTCACAATTGGCACAACTGCTTCAACCCATCCTGAGGCCTCAACGTGTTCGGTGAGTTTCAAGAGATCCGGTGGTAAATATGTAGGGTCTTCCGCAGAGCCATTGCTCATGATTGCGGAAAAGCATGGCATCGATGTTCCTTACGGTTGCCGGGTCGGGCAGTGCGGCGAGTGCGCGACGCGCATCCTCGAAGGAGAGGTTGAAATGGAGGTCGAAGACGGACTTGAGCCGGCGTTGAGAGCCCAGGGCTACCGCTTGTTGTGTGTCGGACGGGCATCCGGTCCCGTGATATTGGATGCGTAGAACTGTTTGATCTCGGTAACCTGGGCGACAGTTTCCGGCCAGGTAAGGCACGAAATCGACACCCATGCCCCGCGACCGGCTGGCTCACCTTCGTGCCATCCCATCGGCCTCACACCCCGGCCTTTTTCATGAAGCTGCGCCCGATCAGCTGGCGGTGGACCTGGTTGGTGCCTTCCCAGATCTGTGTGATCTTGGCATCGCGCAGCAGCCGCTCAACTCGATAGTCCTTGCAGTAACCGTAGCCACCGTAGAGCTGCACCACATCGGTCGCCATGCGCATCGCCAGATCGGTCGCACGCATTTTTAACATCGACGCTTCGATGCCCATGTCGTCTACCCCGGCATCCACGAGTGCGCCGACATGCCAGAGCCAACGTTCGCACAGGGCGAGTTCGGACGCCAGATCGGCAAGCATGAATTGTATGCCCTGAAACTCGATGATGCGCCGCCCCGACTGCCGCCGGTCGTTGATATAGGCGAGCGCGTCTTCGAAGGCCGCGCGCGCGATGCCCAGCGCGTGCGCGGCAACGCTGGGCCGCGATTTGTTGAGCGAGGCGAACAGGATAGGGAGTCCGTCGCCGGGGCTGCCGATCAGGTTCGAGCGCGGCACGCGGCAGTTGTCGAAGCTAAGGGCGGCCGTGCTCGAAGCGCGGTGTCCGAGCTTGTCTTCGGTGCGCAGCACCGAAAGGCCCGGTGTGCCCTTCTCCACGACCAGCGCCGAGACTGCGCCTCTCGCATCCGCGATCTGGCTCCACTTGCCGAATACCAGCAGCAGATCGGCGACATCGCCGCTGGTGATGAAAATCTTGCTGCCGTTGACCAGGATGTCATCCCCATGCGGCTCGAAGCGGGTCATCATGCCAGTGGCGTCGCTGCCCGCGCCTGCCTCGGTGATCACCAGCGATACCAGTCCGCCTTCCGCCACGCGCGGCAGGAGGCGCTGTTTCTGCTCTTCGCTGCCAAAGGTGATCACCGGCTTGATGCCGTGGAAGGTGCTCGCCCAGATGATGCCGGTTGAGGCACAGGCCTTGGCGATCGCGCGCAAACAGGCGAGATAGGCGCTGTAGGACATGGGCGCGCCGCCATAGGCCTCCGGGATGAACATGGCATTCAGGCCCAGCGCGTTGATCGCCTTTATGTTGTCCCACGGAAACTCGGCGTTGCGGTCGTAATGTTCCGCCCTCGGCGCGATTTGCGTGCGGGCGAGGTTTTGCACACTCGCGAGCAGCATGCGTTCCTCTTCGGACAGTGGCAAGGAGGCGTCCAGTCGTTCAAGCGTATTCATGTACTCCAACCTTTTTCAATGTGCAATGCCTTGCGCGCCGTCGATATCGGTCTTCTCCCTGGAAAGGAAGCGCCGATCCCCCGGTACAGGGCTACAGGATCACCATGGCAGGGATTAAGACATAAACCGGCGCTAGGCATCAAGCAGATATTTGGCGCCAAAGCCAATGTGTAAGAGTTGATGGTGGAGATACAGCATGGATATGGAAGTTTGGCAAGGGACAGAGCCAGAACCTCTGACTGCCTTTCGGAACGGGGCTGGGATGTCCGATCCCCACCCATCCGGCACTCCAGCTTGCGCCAATCCTATTGCCGGTTCATAAGCCTAGTTTATCACTGAAAAGACGGTTCTCAGTTCGGTTGAATTCACGGTTCCCGGAATTCATCTCGATGAGACGATTACCGGCTATATTCGGCAGATTCCTTTGGGACTGAATGCCCCTTGCGGCTGAAGCCGCCCGAGAGGGATGCGCGGCTCACAGCCGGCTTAAGGCTTGGTGGGGGCTACGATTTTGAATGCTTCTCCGTCTTCTTCCCATTCCTGGTTCTCGATGGACTCTTCGATCCTCGCTCCATCCACCGCACGCAGCGCCGCGCAGACATACCCTAGCCCCCCATAAGTGCTTGTCCCCAATGCCGTTTCCCCAGTTTGGGGAATTCCGCTTGCAGCCGCAGTCGCGACCGCCCCTTTAGGTACTGCACCAGCTAGCGAGGCAAAGAGCAGTCGTTCCGGCAGCGCCGGGTTATTTCCTGCCTCCAAGGCCCTGCCAAGATAGTGGGCACGCTCGGCCTAGATAGATTGCAGCTACGGGCGATCTGACGATGGGTATGGACTTGTTCGAATTGGAGTCTCAGTAGTTCTCGCATCTTTGCATGGATATTCTCCAGCCGGGCATGGGCCATTCCGACGAAGTCGAGGGATGCCCATTACCAGCGGCTATCTGGAGGCGCTTACGCGGGGAATCGATTTGCAGGGGGGTGGCAACAACCGTTCGGAATCCGCACCAGAGCGTTTCAGGGGAGTCGTCGACAAAACAGTCTGGGACACGCTCCCGCCAATCTACCTCGACCGACACAGAAGCTCATGAAAAAATCAGCCTCTCTGTCTTTGGTCCCTGACCGTGGGGAGGGCATTCTCCCCCGCCCTTTGAACGTGTACACGGCTCATGAAAAAGAGCTTCAATGCGTCTGTCGACGTGATCCCTGGCTTGCTGCAATTGTCTGGCAAAATGGTCTTGCAAGAACCAGGTGTCGAGAACGATGTACATCATCCTCTCTGCCAAGGGGATGTCCGTTGAAAGGATGTCCAGAGAACTCATGGGGTCTGAATCATGACTCAGGCAATGGTGTAGGTTTTGGAGCAATAACCTTTTCCCTTTTATCCGGTCTGTGCCGGGCCAACTCTCCTCTCTGTTGATCCCAGCTCTCCAAAGCTCTTGCACCAGGGTCCCTTTTAGCACCGGTTGATTCCCGTTTCTTAGATGCACGTCAATGTCGCGCTCCGCCTCTGGAAACGTCAGCGTGAATCTGTACCCTTTGTCTGTGCTCTGCAGACGGAGAGGGACTTTCGTCGTCATTTCTTCTCTGTGTCTGCGAACGTCTTCCAGGGTCGACTCGGTCGAAGCTGAGATCTCGCCTCCGGTTGTCGCGCCCGTGAACCAATCAAGAGAAGAAGCAGTGCTCAACTCAACACCTGATCTGGGGAATCCAGGAACTCTGATGGCGTTCAGGGGATGACGTGCGCTCCAGTCCGGTTTTCTTATCGGCCATTCGTCATAGAGACGATTCGTGAACTCGACAAGCTGTTCCAAAGTCAACGTATCAAGACATTCTCTTTCGTCAAGCCTCCGCAATAGGTGGTCATAACCTCTCAGATAGTAGACGAGCACGGATGTTGCGTGCCGGCTGTACTCATACCATGACATTCTTCTGACTGCCTTGTCGAAAATCTTCATGGCTGATGTGCTCAGGAACTTGAATTCCCTGCTCGCTTCACAGCCAGCGCTCCGGCAACCATCGGTATGGTTGAAGAATCCAACTTGGTCGCGTCCGTCGTAACCCTGAGATGTTTCTGCCAAGGGGTGAGCCATGCAACCGACCCGCCGTCCTTGATCAACAAATCCCAATAACTGACACTCTGGCAGATCGCCTTTCTGAACGTGTTTTGTCGGAACCGATCCTCCAAGAAACAGGGAAACGGGCCCTGTCCTCGCCACAGGCTTATACGTGTAGCCCTCATTTCTTTGGGCTGCTTGCATATACTGAGGCAAGGATTGTCTCGGCTGTTCCCGGTCATATATCTCGAGAAACAGGCCTCTTCTTTTTGAAAACCGCCTCTCCATCTCTTCTCTTCCGACATCCGTGAAAGAGTCCTCGTATTGTGACGCTTCGATTTGTGGATCCTTCAGAGGGTTGAAATTCTTGAACTTCATCACGATGTTGCCTGGACCGAGATATCTGCCTGAATATTTGAGATGATAGGCAAGGCTACTTCTCTTGGACAGAGCGATTCTCTGCTCCTCGGAATCCTCCATGTGTGAATCTCCCCCTATGTGGGGAAGACAGCATCTGACGCAAGAGACGTTCTTGTATTGGCACAGACTCACATCGGTGGCTTCTTCCGAGTGCATGATCTTTTGTTCTGCGTGGATTCTGTTTGCTTGTTCCGCTGAGTAGAACATAATTGTGGGCACGGAGACTGGGTAATCGTGGCCCTAGCATCCCCGCAAGGGAAAAGGCCGTGGGCAAGGACCGAGCATCAATTCATTCCCGCCATCCGGCGGATCGGAAATTTCAAAACTACCTTATCCAAAGGAGCGTGGCAAGGGTACCGGCTCCCAAAACGGATTTTTTGATCTCTTCTGTTGTGTTGTCCTGCGGGCCTCCTTCTCCACCGGTTCAGGAGGAGAGATCAAATCGCTTGTTGCGTTAATCGAATATGGACTCGAACGCCGTTTGAATCTTGGCCGGCCTTTATCTCCGGCGTGCCCGTGGCACAATAGAATCTTCGGGCGTAGAGAAACGCCGCAGGGAAAAGGTTGAGGTCTTGCCCAATATTTTGTGCCGATTCAACTCGCACAATCGCATCTGGTTCCTGTTCGCTATATTTACCGTCTTGATGATTCCGTCATTCTCGTCGGCTCAAGAGTTGGCCACTCCGCCGGACAACCAGGAAACCTCCAAGCACATTTTGGGAATCATACCGACCTACCCCACGTCACCGAGCCTGAGGAATGACCAGCCGCTGATGCTGCATCCGATCAAGGTGATTTTGCGCTCGCGGCTCTCTTTGCAGGCGAAGGTCAGCTCACAGACCCGAATACTTCATTCGGGCAAGGAATGAAGTGATACGCCCGCTATTACATGGCGTCTTTTGCCGACCTGGCGACCGGCGGTCTCACAACCGAGGCGGTCTTACCTGCCATGCTTCACCGGGAGCCGCGTTTTTCCCGCCGCCGGTACGGCAGCGGTTGGTCCAGGCTAGGATATGCCATAGGCCAGATTTTCTTTACCCACGGCGACTCGGGCAAAGCAGATGCCAATTTTTCTGAAATTGCCGGCAACCCGGCAGCGGTTGTGATTGCGCAATCGTGTGATCCCGGTAACCGGAAGACAACGGATGCAGCTGCAAAGCTGATGATGCAGATGGGCACCGACATGACAGGAAACGCCCTCAAAGCGTTCTGGCCCGACACTGCCCCTTCTCGGAGAGCATCCGCCGGGAATTCTCGCGCTCTTCAAACGCTGCACCTGGGCCATTGTGTCTTTGCAGGCACCTGAACCGGCGGCCCCAGGATCCGGAGACTGCGCAGGCGGAGCCTCATGGAAGTGAGTATGCCCACGAAGCTGCACTAGGCCACTGGTTAGAGGATTGAGCCCGCCGAAACTCACGACAGGGTCGCTGACTCGGTGAAGTTCCTCCTATCCTCGGGCCCTAACTCGTTGATATTTGGCTTGAAGTCCCCTCAAAAAACCCACACGAAAAATCCATTTTACGCCTGTGCAGGCAGGAAACTGGACGGGGCTGGCAAATGCTCTATCGTTTTTGACAAGCGAATCTGCCGTTTACGAACCCATGGTTTCGAATTCACCAGTCGAAAGGGTTGGAGTGCCGCGAGCGCATTTGTCGCGCCCAGATCCTTTATTTCCATTGCCCTGCATTATCAAACGTTGGAATAAGCTTCAACACTACTTGTTTTTCATTGCATGGCACCGGCTGTCGACGTGGAGGGCACCGTCATGATCGCCAAGATGCCGGTTAATTGTCAAATCACCGGTTGGCTTGACCGGGCCAAGGTGTACCTGCAGAGCTGGCGATCAGGATCCTGTCTGAAGAGTTCGCCACGGCATTGAACCTATCATGCATCAGATCACACACACTCCAGCGCAATCTGCAACCAATCTCCAATCTGTAACGCGAGGTGTAACCATGCACCCCAAGACGCTGGACCATAAGTCACCCGACCCGAATGTCGCAAACATCATAGAAGGAATCGGGAGATCGCGAGCGGGAATCGTCCAGACCCTACGCACCCTTCATACACAATACGGGCGGCTGACTCCCCGCCTGATCTCCGAAGTGGCGCGGAAACTGAAGTCGCCAGAATCACAGGTTCACGGCATTGCCACGTTCTAGTCTTTGCTGACGACCTCGGTCCGTTCGGAGAAAACCATTCGGGTCTGCGATGGACCTTGCCGCGTCATCCGCGGGGCGAATGATCTGCTCAGCCAGATCCAGGCACAAACGGGGAAGAGCTGGACGGTTACGCGGACCAGTCGCCTCGGACTCTGAGGCCGGGCTCCGGCAGCGCTCGTCAGAGATAGCCAGGTGGCTCGATCCAGATCCAAGACATGGACCGCTACGAAGTCGGCTGGTGCGGCGGGGCCTCCGATTACAGCCAGCCTCGATCGGGCGAGACCCTCGCCTCGCTTCCTGACCCCGAGACGCCGGGCGCCCCACTCGAAGAAGCCTTTGCAAAGGGCTCATTCACGGCCATGAAAAAAGCGTCGCGAAAATCTCCCGAGCAAATCCTTCGGAAACTTGAGGCCTCGAAACTTAGAGGACGTGGAGGAGCGGGCTTTCCGGCGGGAAGAAAGTGGCGGCCGGTTGCGCCCCAGCCGCAAAAGCCAGAATATGCGGTCTGCAACACCGACGAGTCTGAGCCGTTGAGTTTCAAAGACCGGGTCCGCGCGCGCCCTTTGTCCGCAGCTGGTTCTTGAAGGCATGGCCATCGTCAGCGATGCCGCAGGGGCGGAGACGGGGTACAGCAACATATGCGGTGAATACGGCACGCAAGTCGAACGTCTTTCAGGCGTGATTGATGAAACCGAGGACACCGGGTGGCCCGGCAGGCGCATCGGCGGGACCGCCTTCTCTCTTCCTGTTCATGTTCACCAGAGAGCCGGAGCGTATATATGCGGCGAAGAGACGGCGCCGCTGGAGTCGCTGGAGGGAAACCGTGGCGAACCGCGCCTGCGGCCCCCGTTCCCGACTCATCACTGCCATCGCGGGCTGCCCACGGCGGTCAGTAAGATGGGGACCCGCCAGGCGAAGTCCGCCACAAGGAGCGCTCCCTCTAAACGAACACTCCACCCGCAGAGCCGGTTGCCTCAGCAAGCCCACCGAAGGGGGCGCAAGGTGCATTCGAACTCTGGACAACCAAATGACCTTTGACCAAACTCGAAGCCCCTATTTTCCAGCCGAGCAGAAAAACAAGCTGAGGCGCTGCTCGACATCACCCGCCAAGACATTTGCGCTTCCAAATCAAATGCACCATCGTTGTCTCATCGTGAATCGCGCTCTCCTCGCCTGGACGGCGGAGCCTTTTCGGGTCTCACGGCCAGAGGCCGCTGGTTTACCCTAAAGCGAATTAAAACTTGCAATAGCGGATTGCTCGTCATTGAATGTCTTAAAAACCGTCAGCAGTTGTGTGATCACGAGCGGGTCCGAAATCTTTTTGGTCAGGTTCAGGAGCCTCACCTGCCCTCCGCCATTGGTTATTGCATTGTGGGTGTTTACCAGTTCGCCAATGCCTGAGCTGTCGATGTACTTGATGTGGGCCAGATTGAGAACAATCTTGTTCGGGCCGCTCTGCAAAGTGTCATGCAGCGCGTCGCGGAGTGACAGCATTCCCCGATCCAGCGTAATTTTGCCACTGCAATCCAAAATTCGCACATCTCCTATGGTGCGCGTTGTGATCTTCATAGCGAACCCCCTTGGTTCTGCAAAAAGGCTATCCGGCGGCCTTGATGATGCTGCCCG
>Ga0326727_10027769_pt1 | contig 10357 bp, 8 predicted proteins | sample MB2enrmetagenome_FD_207643 | JGI IMG/M metagenome (GOLD analysis project Ga0326727, IMG submission 207643) | Lab enriched peat soil microbial communities from McLean, Ithaca, NY, United States - MB29MY | ecosystem: Environmental > Terrestrial > Soil > Wetlands > Peat | place: USA: New York...
TCATACCTTTCGACAGCAGCGCGTAGTGCCCGGGAGCGCCGGCCTCGATCAACGCGTCAACCCGTCCGCCAGGCATGATGTCGAGCACATCGACGTCGCGCGTGCCGATGGTCGCCTCGCCGTCGACGGCAACGATTTGGAAACGGTGGCCTTGCAACGCGATGTGAAACGGCAGGTTGGCGCTCTGGTTGGTAAACCGCCAGCGCTGTGTCTCGCCGGGGCGCATCGTTTTGCGGGTGTCGAGAGCGCCGTTGATCGATTGCACCACGCCGTGCAGCGTCTCGTCGATCGCAGGATTGCCGGTGTCATCGTCGAACACCATGTCTTTCAGCACGAACAGCCGTTCTGCCACCGCTGACACTTCAGGGCTTTCCACCACCAGGGCGCCGCTCAGCCCGTGCATGACCTGCCATTCCGACCGGCCGTGCATATGCGAGTGGTACCAGTAAAGCCCCGGCGGCTGGGTGGTCGGGATGCGCACCTCGTAGGTGAAGCTGGTGCCCGCGGCGATGGCCAGGTGGACGTTGTCGCTGTTGCCGACCGGGGAGGTGAATATGCCGTGGAAATGCAGGTTGGTCGGCGCTGACAGATCGTTGACCAGCCGGATGCGCAACAGATCGCCCGGCCGCACCCGCAGCACCGGCCCGGCATACAGGCCGTTGTAGGTGGCGCCATCGAGCTCCAGGTTGCCGATGTGGATCTTCTGCTCGGCTGCCCGCAACGTCACCGCAAGCACGCCGCCGGTACTGTGCAGCTCGACCAGTCCACTTTGCTGCGTGTCGGCCGGCTGCGGCGCCGCGGGCCCCAGATCAAACCCCAACGCGACCATCATCAGTGCGGCACCGGACCGCATCAGCAACATAACCCTGGGACGCAACGATCGGCAGAATATGCGCAGCATCGATCCCATCCGTTGATCAGGCGGCGGCCAGGTGACGCAGCCGCTCGATCAGTCCGGCGGGCGCATCCTCCGGCTGCCAGTCGAAGCGCAGGCTAAGGTCCTCGCCACCCCTGACGACCTTGCCCGCCAGGTCCGGCAGGCCCGGCAGGCGCAGCGCGGCGGTGCGTCCTTCCGGCACCGGTTCGGCCATGCGCAAACGTGCACCGCCGGCGCTCAGATCCACACACGTTCCTGGCAGCGAACGACCATCAAGCATGAGTGTCGCGGGTTCGGCGAGCTCGACGCGCGGATCGCGCCGGCGGTCGGAGGCGTCCGAGGAGGTGCGGACAATCCGTACCATCACCTGGCGCAGCTCGACGATGCGCGCGGCGACGTCTTCGGTCAGCGCGCGCATCTCGCCGACCGCGGCGTCGGTGCCATGCACTTCTTCCGTCACGGCGCCGATCTGGCCCGACACGACGCGCATCGATTCCGCCGTTCCCAGGACGTTGCGCGCGATCTCACCCGTGGCCTCGGTCTGCTGTTCGGCAGCGGCGGCGACCGCCTGTGTGATGCGTTCGATCGACGCAACGCGGCCGATCATTTCGCCGACGACCTGCACGGCGTCCCGTGTCGCCTGCTCGATCGCCGCGGCGTCGCGCGTGATCTCCTCGGTGGAGCGCGCGGTCTGTGCCGCCAGGGTTTTCACCTCGCTCGCCACGACGGCGAAGCCGCGTCCCGCGTCGCCGGCGCGTGCCGCCTCGATCGTCGCGTTCAGCGCCAGCAGGTTGGTCTGCCCGGCGATATTGCCGATCAGTCGTGCCACGCTGCCGATCTGCCCGACTGCCGCCGTAAGGTGGTCGATGATCTGCCGTGCCCGTTGACCGGCCTGCACCGTGTTGGCGATCTCGGCGCTCGTGTTGCCGATCTGGCCGGCGATCTCGTGCGCCGAGGCGGAGAGCTGCTCGCTCGCGGCCGCCACCAACTGGCTCTGTTGCAACGCCACCTCGCTCGCCGCGGTTGCCGCGTCGACGCTGGTCAGCACGCGCGCGGCGGAGGCCGACAGCGCCTCGGTGTGGCGTGCCAGCTTGATGCTGCTCTCTGCCGACCGCTCGGTGGCCTGTGTCGTTTCGTTCTCGATCTTGTCGGCGGCTTCGCGCAGCACCTGGCGCTTTTCAGCCTCGCCCGCCGCCTGAAGCTGCTCGCGCTCGATGCCGGCGTGAGCGTTCTGCTGCATCGCCTCGCGGAACACCGCGGCGGCGCGGGCGACCTCGCCGATCTCATCACGCCGGCGCAACAGGCGCGGGGTGATATTCTGGTCCAGTTTGCCCGCCGCGAGGCCACCGATGACACGAACCAGTTGTTCCAACGGGCGCGACAAGCTGCGTCCGACCAGCCAGCCGACGACCAGCGCGAGGCAGACCGCACCGCCGATCTCCAGCAGCACGAGGCGGGTGCTGTCCGCGGCCAGGGTGTCGGCGTCGTCGCGGGTATCCAGCCCATCGGCGGAGAATTTCTTGACCAGTTTCGTCAGCGCGAGGTCCGCCTCGTTCATCCGCTTGCCGAGATCCGCGGCGGGGGTCTCGGCCAGTGCGGCCAGCGATGCGCGCACCTGTTTGCCGGCATCGCGGGTGCGTGCCGAGGCGGCCCGTTCCAACGCGACGTCGAGTTCCTCCAGCACCTTCTGCAATCCGGCGCGACCCGCCTTGTCGGCCATCGTTGCGTCAGGCGCACGATGTGCCGCGGCGAGGCGCAGGAACTCCTGCTGGGCCTGGTCGACATACGACATGCCCATGAAGGCGTGGTCGTAGATGCCGATCGCCAGCCGTCCCATCTGCGCCGCCTGCTGCTGGGCCAGTCCACCCAGGGTGGCGATGATCGCGACGAAGCAAAGACACGCGGCGATGATCTTCAGTTGCACCGACATCAGGCGGGTCCGGTCGCCACGGGCCGGTGCGTGCGTGCCGTCGGCCGCGACAGTACGACGTTACTAGACATTACCCCGCCATTTGATATTACCCCGCTATTTGACATTAACCGTCATTTTCATGCTCGGGTGGATGCTGCAACGAACCTTGAAGCGTCCGGCCTTGTCGAACTTGAAAGTAAGGTTCTCGCCGGGCTTCTGCAGGCCAAGGTCGGTGGCGTCGTCATCATCGTTGATGACATTGATGTTGTGCGTCACATCGTCATGGTTGGCGAAGGTGATGCTGTCGCCGGTGGCCAGCGTCGCCGATTTCTCACTGAATTGCTGGCCCGATTGTTCGATGGTCGTCGTCGTCGCGTGCACGGTGGCGGCGACCACCAGCAAACTGGCGGCGGCGGCGGCGACGGTTCCGAAACGCATGGTGCGGTGTTCCTTCTGTGCTGGACGGTGTTGTTGCGGTCAGAAATGTGCCGCGGCCCACACGCTGAAATACAGCGCGTTGTTGGCGGCGGCGGCGTGCGACGAGCCGTTGAAAGTGAAGTAGCTGATGTACTGCACAGCGAAGCGGATATTGCCCCAGGAGATGAATGAATCCGGTTTGCCGAAGGGTACAAAGGCGATTTCCGCGATCATGCCGTTGCTGTTCGCGCTGCCGTTGGGCGTGCCCCAATAGGTGGCATCGGTGGTGCCGACGGTCTGGAAATATTGGATCGTCGGCGTGACGGTTGCGGCGATGCTGTATGAGACGTCGGCGCGGAACGTGTTCAGCTCGTGCGTCTGCTGTGCGCCCACGAGCGCCGCGCTTGCCTTGAGCGACGCGTCCTCGTGGATCACCGTGGCGTGCGCCGAGATCATGTCGCTGGTCACGCTCTTGGGGTTGAAGACGAACTGATAGTTCGCGTCCAGCGCGCTGTCGGTGAACCAGTCGGCCGCGCCCGGCACATCGATGCCGCCGGGCTCCACGCTGGCGCTGAGGCCGTAGGTGCCTAACTCCACGTAGGAACGGCCGAAATTCTGCTGCAGCGCCAGCCGCCAGTACGGGATCAGGCCGCGCGTCTTGTCGGTCCCGGCGACCGGAACGATCCCGGTCGCATTCAGCACGTCGTAGCCCAGGCCGCGGTAGACATCGACCTCGGCATACACAAGGTCGTTCCACATCATGTAGGTACCACCGCCGGCGACGCGCTGGCCCAGGCCGCCGTCGATCAGCGTTGCGGCGAGCGGTGTCGGTGCCAGTTTCGAGCTGTTGTAGGGAAAGCCCCAGACCGGGGTGGAATTCCACAGGTCCGAAACGGTCGGGCTGTTGTTGGCGGTGAAGCCGTAGACCAGATCCTCGTCGAACAGATCGGTGTCGTGCGAGCTGCGGACATCGGTGTTGTCGATATGGAGCTGCTTGGCGACCCCGTCATAGGTGACCTGGGCGAATGCGCCGAGCCAGGGCGTGACGCGTCCGGCATAATACCCCGAGGTCTGATCAATCGCGACATTGTTGTTCGGCGCGAAGTCGGGCGCGGCCGGCCCCGGCTGCGCGTTGTTGGTGTGGGTGAATGAGAGCTGTGTGGACACCGCCAGCGGCGGCCCGTGGCTCTTGCCGTCGCCTGCGACATAGCCGTTCAGCTTGAAGTCGCGGCCATATTGCTTGAGCTGCGGTCCGAACGCACCGACATGGCAGGCCGCGCAGGGTTGCCCGGTCTGCTGCGCGAACGAGGGCACGGCGCGGGCGTTGCCGGGCAGCAGTGCCACCAGCAGCGGCAGCAGCAGGGCCAACCAGCATAGCACGCCGGTGGACGGACGCGCGAAGCAGCCCGATCGGCGGCGGTCAGGGGGAGCGCGCATCGACACCTCCGCCGCGCTGCGCTGCCGCGATCGGCAACGCGACGGGAAGCGGCTGGCCTCCCGCCATCGCGCGGAGGCGGCTTGCTAACAGGTGTTGGTGAAGGCTCGGTTAATGCCGGACGTCCTATCACGTCGCGGAAGAAGTGGCGTACCGCCCGGGACATCCAAGGCGTACTGGCCGTGCTTGTCCCGGCCATCTGTGCACCACCCGTGCCGCAATAGATGGCCGGGTCAAGTCCCATAGGCATCAGGATAGCCGAGCGGCCGAGGAAGATTCTCCCCCTCCCCTTGCGGCCCAAGCCCGCGAGGGGAGGGGGAGGACCTTTCAGCTCGCCGCCGCCTTATCCTGATGCCTATGGGGACAAGCCCGGTCATGACGGACGTGAGTCACTGTCCCTTCGGCCGCCGATCGACCACGCGCTTGGCCTTGCCGAGCGAGCGTTCGATGGCACCCGGCGGCTCGATCACCACCGCCACCGTCAGGCCGACGCGGTGCTTGATCCGTGCGACGGCCTGCTTCGCCTCGGCGTCCAGCAGGATTGGATCGAGTGCGCCGGGGCGCGCCTCCACGTGGACCGTCACATCGTCCATCCGCCCGCTGCGGGTCACCTCGATCTGGTAATGCCCGGTGAGGATTTCGCTGCGCAGCAACTGCTCCTCGATCTGGGTCGGGAACAGATTGACCCCACGGATGATCAGCATGTCGTCGCTGCGCCCGGTGATCTTCTGCATCCGCCGCATCGCGCGCGCGGTGCCTGGCAGCAGCCGCGTCAGGTCACGCGTGCGGTAGCGGATCACCGGCATGCCGATCTTGGTCAGCGTGGTGAACACCAGCTCGCCCGGCTCGCCCTCGGGCAGCACGGCGCCGGTGGCCGGATCGATCACCTCGGGATAGAAATGATCCTCCCAGATATGTGGGCCATCCTTGGTCTCCACGCACTCGTTGGCGACACCTGGCCCCATCACCTCCGACAGCCCGTAGATGTCGACCGCGTCCATGGCGAATCCGGCCTCCATCTCACCGCGCATCGCATTGGTCCAGGGTTCGGCACCGAAGATGCCGATTTTCAGCGAGCAATCGCGGGGATCCAGTCCCTGGCGGCGGAATTCGTCGAGGATCGCCAGCATGTAGCTTGGCGTGACCGTAATGATGTCGGGGCGGAAATCGGCGATCAATTGCACCTGGCGCTCGGTCATGCCGCCCGAGACCGGCACGACGGAGCAGCCCAGGCGTTGCGCGCCGTCGTGCAGGCCCAGGCCGCCGGTGAACAGCCCGTAGCCGTAGGCGTTGTGCAGGATCATCCCCGGCCGCCCGCCGGCGGCATAGATCGAGCGCGCAACGACCGCGGCCCACACGTCCAGGTCCTCGCGCGCATAGCCGACGACGGTGGGCTTGCCGGTGGTACCTGATGAGGCATGGATGCGGACGATCTGTTCGCGCGGCACGGCGAACATGCCGAAGGGATAATTCGCCCGCAGATCGAGCTTGGTGGTGAACGGGAATTTTGCCAGGTCGGCAAGGTCGTGGAAGTCATCGGGATGCACGCCGGCGGCGGCAAACGCCGCCTTGTAATGCGGCACGTTGTCATACGCATGCCGCAACGACCAGGCGAGCCGTCCGCGTTGCAGGGCGGTGATCTCGTCGCGGGATGCGGTTTCGATCCGATCGAGTCCGGCTTGGGCCATCTATGCCTCGTGCAATTGGAATTTTTCGCCGGTGGTGCGGGAATGGCCGCGGAACTCGGCCACCACGCTGCCGTCCCCGCCGGTGACACGCACGTCGTAGATGCCCGACCGCGCGCCGTGATGACGTTCCTGCGCCTCGGCGACCAGCGTTTCGCCGCGGTGCGCGGGCCGGATGTAGCTGATGGCGCAGTGCTGTGCCAACGCGTGCAGGCCGTGGCTGTTGCAGGCGAACGCGAACGCGGAATCGGCCAGCGTGAAGATGAAGCCGCCGTGGCAAATGCCGTGGCCGTTCACCATGGCCTCGGTCACCGTCAGCGACAGGCGGGCGCGCCCGGCGGCGACGGCTTCCAACCGCATGCCGAGACCAGGGCTTGCGCGATCATCGCGCCACATGACGTCGGCGCAGGCGCGGGCCAGTGCGTCAGCCTCCATCATGCGCGGCCCGTGAAATTGGGCTTGCGCTTTTGCTGGAACGCACGGACGCCCTCGGCGAAGTCGGCGCTGCGCCCGGCGATGCCCTGAAATTCCGCTTCCAGACCGAGTTGCGCGGCGAGCGCATCGGTTGCGAAGGCCCGCTTCATCAGCGCCAGCGCTTCGGTCGGGCCGGCGGCGAGACGCGCGGTGAGTGCCTCGGCCTCGGTCATCAGCGCGTCGTCATCGATACACTTCCAGATCATGCCCCAGGCCTCGGCCTGCGCGGCCGATACCGGCTCGCCCAGCATCGTCAGGGCACGCGCGCGGGCCTCGCCCACAAGGCGCGGCAGGAAGAAGCTGGCGCCGGAATCGGGGACGAGGCCGATGCGGACGAAGGCCTGGATGAACTGCGCGCCGCGGCCAGCCAGCACGATATCGCACGCCAGCGCGAAGCTGGCGCCTGCGCCGGCGGCGATGCCGTTCACCGCGCACACCACCGGCAACGGCAGGTCGCGGATGCGCTGCACGACGCGGTGGTGATAGGTGCTGGCGAGGCGTTGCAGGTCGGGCGGGCCGTCCGGGCCGGGTGTCACTGACGCATTTAGTTCCTGACCGGAACAAAAGCCGCGGCCGGTCCCGGTCAGCAGCACGGCACGGCAGGTGTTGTCCGCCGCCGCCGCATCGAGGGCGGCCAGCAGCGCGGTCAGCATCGTTTCGTTCACCGCGTTCAACTTGTCGGGCCGGTTGAGCACAAGCTTGCGCCAGCCGTGGTGCGGCTCGACGCGGATCGTGTCCTCCATGCGGCGTCTCCTGCGCGATTGGTGTGGCCCGATGTCGGTCGATATACTGCGCGCCCAACGCGGACACGCAAGCCGCACGGCCGGTCGAGGTCCCTGCCCAGGGGCATTGCAGAAAGGGGACGAGCGATGGTGGCAGGACCGCTGGTGGTGGCGTTCGCGCTGGACGATGCGCAGCGCACGACGGCGACCGAGGCGCTGGATGGGGCAGGGGACCTGATTTGCCTGCGCGAGCTTGATGACGCTGGCCGCGAGGCGGCTTTGCGCGACGCCGGTGCGGTGTTGATCTGGCACACGAAGCAGTTGAAGCCGCACGAGCTGGCGCTGATAGGAGGCGCGCGCCTGCTGCAAAGCATGACCGCGGGCGTGGATTTCCTGCAATTCAGTGCGTTACCGGACGGATTGGCTGTGGCCAGCAACGGCGGGGCCTATGCCGAGCCGATGGCGGAGCACGCGTTGGCGATGGCGCTTGCCGCGGCGAAGCGGCTGCTGGTGGAACATGCCGCGCTGGGGGCGGGGCGGTTCAACCAGATGGTGCCGAACCGGATGCTGGCCGGCGGCGTGTGCGGCATCTTCGGGTTTGGCGGCATTGGCGTTGCGACGGCGAAACTGATGCGGGCGATGGGCATGCGGATCCATGCGATCAACCGGCGCGGATTTACCGATGCGGCGGTGGATTGGATCGGCGGCCTCGATCAGCTCGATACGCTGCTGGCGTGTGCCGATGTGCTGCTGATCAGCGCGCCGCTGACGCACACGACGCGCGGGCTGTTCGACGCGGCGGCGCTGGCGCGGATGAAGCCGGACGCGATTCTGATCAACCTGGCGCGCGGCGAGCTGATCGACGAGGCGGCACTGTTCGCGCATTTGCAAACGCATCCGGGGTTCACCGCCTGCATCGATGCCTGGTGGGTCGAGCCGGCGCGGCACGGGCGGTTTGCCATGGACCGGCCGTTCATGACGCTGCCGAACGTTATCGGCTCGCCGCACAATTCGGCGACGGTGTCGGCTGAATGGCGGTTGCTGGCGCTGCGCCGGGCGGTGGAGAACTGCCGGCGTGCGCTGCTGGGGGAGGCGCCGTGGTTTTTGGTGCGCGATGAGGAGAAGCTGGCGTAGCAGTGGTCGCCGACGCGTTATAGACGACGCAGCGATTGCGTGTGATCGTCCTGCTGCCGGGTCGTTACGCCGCCTGTGTCGAGGCTGGCCGTCCCTCCTGCAACGCATCGAACGTGTCGGCATTGCCGCAGAAATCGTGGCAGTGCATCGCCGCGGTGCCGGCCGCCAACTCGCGGCGGCATTGCGCGACAGCGCCGCAGCGGGTGCAGGTGACCTCCAGGTCACGCAATACGCCGCTGGACAGATGCGCGATCGCCGCGGGGTCCAGGCCGCGGGCCTGCATCATGGCGTCCATCAGTTGCGTGTTGTTGGCGCCTTTCGACAGCACGCCGCGCAGGTCGGATTCGGCCATGCCAAGGTCGCGAGCCATCTCGCCAAGGTCGCCGCTGGACAGTCGTGCCATCTCGGCGGTCGCGCGTGCGCGCGTTGCGATCCAGTCGACGACCTGGCTGAGCAGGCCAGGGTGCGCGTCGGTTTGGGGTTCGGGCATTGCGTCCTCCGCTGCTCAGCGATTTATCCAGGATGCGCCGGGGCGGGGCGCACTGGCTTTGACCTGGATCAAAGCCGGCGTCGTGGAGGCGCGTGGGAGAATGCTCTGATCTGCGAAGGGATTGCCGGTGGTCTACCATGAGGTCCGAAAAACTATTATACGCAACTCGCACACTGCGTATAAGAGTTTCTCCGGAGCGCACCCATGGCACATGACCTGCCGCTCATGTTGCAGACGGTTTATGCTGAACTTCTGGATCGCGCCGCTTCGTCAGCGTTCGACGAAGCGTTCGCACAGGGGGGGCATTCACGCCCAAGACTGTGCGCGGTCGGCGCTACTGGTATTTTCAGACCGCTAACCGCGATGGGCGACACCAACGCTATGTCGGGCCGGAAACGCCAGAGCTGCTGGAGCGAATCGCGCAGCACCAGAGTGAGAAGGCGTATGGGCAGCAACGCGAAGCGCTGGTCTCGACTCTGGTGCGTTCGGGGCGCCTGCCGCGGCCGCTGCCCCAGACCGGCAATGTCATCGCCGCTCTGGCCCAAGCCGGCATGTTTCGCCTGCGTGGTGTCCTGGTGGGAACGATTGCATACCAGACCTATGCCGCGATTCTGGGCACCCGCTTGCCTGCGGCTGCGATCCAGACCGCCGATATCGACGTCGCGAAGTTCGCCGACATCTCAGCCGCGGTGGACGACCACACCGATGACGTCCTGACCGTCCTGCGGGCGGTGGATCAGTCGTTTCGGCCCGTCCCGCACCTGCGCTCGCCCCGTGCGGTTTCTTACGAGGCGGCGGCAGGCCTCCGCGTCGACTTCCTGACCCCTGATCGCGGTCGGGATCGGGACGCCCCTGTCAGGCTGCCGGCATTCGGTACGAATGCGCAACCACTGCCTTTTCTGGATTTCCTGATCGCCAATCCCGAACCAGCGGTGCTGCTGCATGGTGCGGGCATCTATGTCACCGTTCCGGCACCGGAGCGTTATGCCGTCCACAAGTTGATCATCGCGGGACGCCGACGCAGTGGTGACCCAAAGCAAGCGAAGGATCTGTGGCAGGCGCAGACCTTGCTGAAAGCCCTGGTGGAGACGCGGCCGGCTGCCGTGCGCGCGGCTTGGCATGAGGCTGCCGGCCGCGGCAGAACCTGGCGCAAACTGATGGGGGAGGGGCTGGGCCGGTTTCAGCATCCCGCCATGCGCGACCGCGTTCTA
>Ga0326727_10027770_pt1 | contig 10357 bp, 12 predicted proteins | sample MB2enrmetagenome_FD_207643 | JGI IMG/M metagenome (GOLD analysis project Ga0326727, IMG submission 207643) | Lab enriched peat soil microbial communities from McLean, Ithaca, NY, United States - MB29MY | ecosystem: Environmental > Terrestrial > Soil > Wetlands > Peat | place: USA: New York...
AACAGCGTCAGGCGCTGCTCGCCGGCAAGGTCGAGGACATGATCAACACGGTGGTGCGGCAGATCGCGTTCTATTCGTTCGAGCGCGCCATCCATACCGAGCGGCGTACCGGCGAACTGACCGCCGAGAGGATCGGCGAGATCTGGCTTGGCGTGCAAAGCGAGAGCCTGGGGCCCGCGATCGACATCCGGCCCGGCTACGAAAATTTCTGGATGTATATCCCCCACTTCATTCATTCGCCGTTCTACGTCTACGCCTATGCGTTCGGCGATTGCCTGGTGAATTCGCTTTATGCGGTCTACGAAGGTGCCCAAGCCGGCTTTGCCGAGCGTTACCTGGCGATGCTGGCGGCCGGCGGCACCAAGCATTATTCCGAGCTGCTCAGGCCGTTCGGGCTCGACGCCCGGGATCCAAAATTCTGGGACGGCGGGCTGTCGGTGATCGCGGGCATGATCGACGAGCTGGAAGGCATGGGCTGAGCGGGTGGCCTGTAAAACAGCTGTTGAACGACCCCAAGAGGAGCGTTATACATATGTATAACGCTCCTCTTTTTTGTAGAGTCCGAAGGAACACGCCATGAAAATCGAAATCAAGAAAATCGGTAATTCAGATGGGCTTCTGCTTCCCCGAGAACTGATGCAACGGCTCGATCTGAAACGGGGCCAGGAACTGCACATTACCGAACTCGCCGGAGGTGGGTTCCAGGCCATGCCCTACGATCCCGACTTTGAAAAGACCATGGAGATCGCCGACCAGATCATGGAGAAGTACAAGGATACGCTTGCGGCGCTTGCAAAATGATCGGGGCGCCAAATGGGTGAACCCAAAGAGCCGCTTTGGATTACTTATGAGCAGGCCATCGCAATCCATAGCCGCCAATTGCGACGCTTCGGCGGAGCGCCCGGCCTGCGGGACGAAGGCATGCTGCGGTCCGCGCTCGAGCGTCCGATCAACAGGTGGCGTGATGAAAAGTCGGACATGGCCGAGCTTGCGGCGGCCTATGCATTTGGGCTGGCAAAAAATCATGCCTTTGTCGACGGCAACAAGCGCATCGCCTTCATGGCGATGGTCGGTTTTCTGCTCAAGAACGGCGTCGCTTTCGAGCCTGATCCAGCGCACGCCACCGCCATCATCCTTGCGCTCGCGGCGGGCGAAGTCAGCGAAGAGAGCCTGACACGCTGGATCAGGGACAACTGGCCCTCCGAACCGCTCAAGTAGCTGCCGCCGACGGCGCAGAGGCGGCTATCGCCGTTGCCCTGCCGTTGTGTTTGCGGTAATTCCTCGCCGGAGCCGAACATTTACCGGAGAGAGCGATGGCAGAGCATAGTGAAGTGGCCTACACGACCGCTGACGGCAACGATTATCCGGCCCATGAGCAGACCTATGAGGGCTTCATCATGCTGGTGAAGTATGGCACCGCCGCCGTCATCTTCATTGTTGCCATGATGGCGATTTTCCTGACCTGAAGCGTTGGCAGGCGCGCCGCCGGGTGGCGGCGCGATTTGACAAATTGCACGCATTCCGGTCGCATGACCGGTATCTATCTTTGCTGAATAGGCGCTAGTTTGCTCAAGCGCGCGCGCCCCGCGCCGCCGGAGGCCTTATGAAGATTGCGGTTGCCAAGGAAATCGATCCGTCCGAGCCGCGGGTCGCGGCTTCGCCCGACACGGTGAAAAAATATCGGGCGTTGGGCGTCGAAATCGCCATCGAGCCGGGTGCCGGCGTCAAATCCGGCCTGCCGGATTCAGACTTCACTGCCGCCGGCGCCACCGTCAGCGCCGATGCGCTTCATGACGCCGACATCGTCATCAAGGTGAAGCGGCCGGAGGCGTCGGAGCTCGCCCATTACAAGCGCGGCGCGCTGGTTATCGCCATCATGGACCCCTACGGCAACGACGCGGCGCTGAAGGCGATGGCGGATTCCGGCATCTCGGCCTTTGCGATGGAATTGATGCCGCGCATTACCCGCGCGCAGGTGATGGACGTGCTGTCGAGCCAGGCCAACCTCGCCGGCTATCGCGCCGTCATCGAGGCCGCCGAAGCCTTCGGTCGCGCGTTTCCGATGATGATGACGGCGGCCGGCACGATCCCGGCGGCGAAGGTGTTCGTGATGGGTGTCGGCGTCGCCGGCCTGCAGGCGATCGCCACCGCGCGTCGGTTGGGGGCCGTCGTCACCGCGACCGATGTGCGGCCCGCGGTGAAGGAACAGGTCGAGAGCCTTGGCGCCAAATTCCTCGCGGTCGAGGACGAGGAGTTCAAGCAGGCCGAAACCGCCGGCGGCTACGCCAAGGAAATGTCGAAGGAGTATCAGGCCAAGCAGGCCGCGCTGACCGCCGAGCACATCAAGAAGCAGGACATCATCATCACCACCGCCCTGATCCCGGGCCGCCCCGCGCCGCGGCTTGTCACCTCGGAGATGGTGGCTTCGATGAAGCCGGGTTCGGTGCTGGTCGATCTGGCGGTCGAGCGCGGTGGCAACGTCGAGGGTGCCAAGCCGGGCGAAGTTGCCGAGGTCGGCGGCGTCAAGATCGTCGGCTACACAAATGTCGCCGGCCGCGTCGCGGCCTCGGCATCAAGTCTTTATGCGCGCAACCTGTTCGCCTTCATCGAGACGCTGGTCGACAAATCGACCAAGGCCTTGGCGGTGAAGTGGGACGACGAACTGGTCAAGGCCACCGCGCTGACCAGGGACGGCGCCGTGATTCATCCGAACTTCCAGCCGAAAACCGCGTAAGGAGCGCCGCCATGGATCACATTGCCCAAGCCGTCGATCCCTTCGTGTTCCGGTTGTCGATTTTCGTTCTCGCCGTGTTCGTCGGCTATTTCGTGGTGTGGTCGGTGACGCCTGCGCTGCATACGCCGCTGATGTCGGTCACCAACGCGATCTCCTCGGTGATCGTGGTCGGCGCGCTGCTCGCGGTCGGCGTTGCGATGGTCGGCAGCGGCGGGGCCTGGGCGCGGGGCTTCGGCTTCGTCGCGCTGATCTTTGCCTGTGTGAATATCTTCGGCGGCTTCCTGGTCACGCAGCGCATGCTCGCAATGTACAAGAAGAAAGCCAAGTGAGCGGCGCGCGCCTCGTGGTGACGAAGCAATGGGGGCCTTGAGATGAACGCCAATCTGGCTGCGGTTTTATACCTCGTCGCGGGGGTCCTGTTCATCATGTCGCTGCGCGGGCTGTCGAGCCCGGCGTCGAGCCGTCAGGGCAATTTCTTCGGCATGATCGGCATGGCAATCGCGGTGGCGACCACGCTTGCGGCCCATCCGCCGGCCGACGGGGTCGGCTGGCTGTTGGTCATTCTCGGCGTCGCGATCGGCGGCGGAATTGGTGCGGTGATCGCGCGCCGGGTGCCGATGACGTCGATGCCCGAACTGGTCGCGGCGTTTCACTCGCTGGTTGGCATGGCTGCGGTGCTGGTCGCGGCCGGCGCGTTCTATGCGCCGGAGGCCTTCGATATCGGCACCCCCGGCCACATCCATCCGCAGAGCCTGGTTGAAATGTCACTCGGCGTCGCCATCGGCGCGCTGACCTTCACCGGCTCGGTCATCGCCTTCGCCAAGCTTTCCGGGCGCATGAGCGGTGCGCCGATCATCCTGCCGGCGCGCCACATCATCAACATCGTGCTGGGGCTGGCGCTGTTGTTCTTCATCGTCGGCCTGGTGATTTCGGGCAGCGCGCTCGATTTCTGGCTGATCACCATCCTGGCGCTGGCGCTCGGCGCGCTCCTGATTATCCCGATCGGCGGCGCCGACATGCCGGTCGTGATCTCGATGCTGAACTCCTATTCGGGCTGGGCCGCCGCCGGCATCGGATTCACGCTTGGCAATTCGGCGCTGATCATCACCGGCGCGCTGGTCGGTTCATCCGGCGCGATCCTGTCCTACATCATGTGCCACGCCATGAACCGCTCCTTCATTTCGGTGATCCTCGGCGGGTTCGGCGGCGAGACCGCGGCGGCGGGTGGCGCGGCCGGTGCCGAAGCGCGTCCCGTCAAACTCGGTTCGGCGGATGACGCCGCCTTCATCATGAAGAACGCGCAGAAGGTCATCATCGTGCCGGGCTACGGCATGGCGGTGGCGCAGGCGCAGCACGCCCTGAGAGAAATGGCCGATCAGCTCAAGAAGGAGGGCGTCGAGGTCAAATACGCCATCCATCCCGTCGCCGGCCGGATGCCCGGCCACATGAACGTGCTGCTTGCCGAAGCCAACGTGCCCTATGACGAGGTGTTCGAACTCGAGGACATCAATTCGGAATTCGCCCAGGCCGACGTCGCCTTCGTGATCGGCGCCAACGACGTCACCAACCCGGCTGCCGAGGACGATCCAACATCGCCGATCTACGGCATGCCGGTGCTGCAGGTCTGGAAGGCCGGCACCGTGATGTTCATCAAGCGCTCGCTGGCGTCCGGCTATGCCGGCATCGACAATCCCCTGTTCTACCGCGACAACACCATGATGCTGCTCGGCGATGCCAAGAAGATGACCGAGAACATCGTCAAGGCGCTGTAAGGCCGGCTACGGCAGATCATGCCTCCTTTTTTTGGCAGCGATCGTCTTTACTCTGGGTTCTTGAGGGAGTGAACACGTGAGCGCACACGGGCCGATGCCGAAATCGGCGTGGTTTTTCCCCGCGCTGGCAGTGCTGCTGTTCGCGGCTGTCACCGCGACCGGTTATGTATTCACGCCGACGCCTGCGGGCCTGTTGTTTGCGTCGGGGCTATTGGTTGTCCTGTTCGGCACCGTTTTTGCGGCCGTCCACCACGCTGAGGTGATCGCCGAGCGGATCGGTGAGCCCTACGGTACGTTGCTGTTGACGCTTGCGGTCACCATCATCGAGGTGGCGCTGATCGCGACCATCATGCTTGGCGAAAAGCCTGTGCCGACACTGGCGCGCGATACCGTGTTCGCGGTAGTGATGATCGTCTGCAACGGGCTGGTTGGTATCTGCATCCTAACCGGCGGCCTGCGCTACCGCGAGCAGGATGTTCAGGTGGCGGGATCGAGCCTCTATCTCAGCGTCCTGGCCGTACTGGCGACCATCACATTGATCCTGCCCAATTATACCCTGACCACGCCGGGGCCGGTCTATTCGGCAGCTCAACTGGGCTTTGTCAGTGTTGTCACCATCCTGCTCTATGGGGTGTTTCTCTATACCCAGACCATTCGGCATCGGAATTATTTCGTCGGCGAAGCCGCCGGCGCCGCCGCCGATGGAACACAGGCTTCGAATCTGGCGTTCGGCTTGAGCATTGTGTTGCTTCTGGTCGCGCTGCTGGCGGTGGTGCTGCTGGCGAAGAAATTCTCGCTGGTGGTCGATGCGGTAACGGCGCTGGTCGGCGCGCCGCCGGCCTTCGCGGGCGTGCTGGTGGCCCTGCTGATCTTGCTGCCGGAAAGCGTCGCTGCGATCGCCGCCGCTCGCAAGAACGACCTGCAGAAGAGCATCAACCTGGCGCTGGGCTCGTCGCTTGCCACCATCGGGCTGACCATCCCGGCGGTCGCCGGGGCGGCCTATGCGCTGGACAAGCAACTGGTGCTCGGGCTCAATGCGCAGGACACCGTGCTGTTGCTGTTGACGTTTGTGCTGAGCATGCTGACGTTCGGCACCGGCCGCACCAACATCTTGTTTGGCCTGGTTCACGTGGTGGTGTTTGCGGTGTTCGTATTCCTGGTATTCGTGCCGTGAAGCGTGGAGAAAGTTGCGACCATGATGAGCGCCAAATCAGATGTTCAGGTCGATACCCCGGAAGTCCGCGTCACCGAGTGGCGGCTGGCGCCGGGCAGCGCCACCGGCCATCACATCCACGAGATGGACTACGTCATCGTCCCCGTCACTCCTGGCGAGATGACCATCGTGGCGCCGAACGGGGAACGCTCCAAAGCTCAGCTGGGCGCCGGCAAGTCCTATTTTCGCAAGGCCGGCGTCGAACATGACGTGCTCAACGAGACCGCCTCCGAAATCGTGTTCCTGGAAGTCGAACTGAAACCATAACGCGGCGGATTTCCGAATTGCCACCGATCCGTCGCAGTTGATCCCTCAATGCGCCTCAAAGTTCCCGCATCAAGCTGAGCGGGTGAGGGGAAGTGGCCGGCATGCTGAAATACGTCTCGAAATTTACCCTCGATGTGTTGCCGTCGGTCGTGGCGACCATTATCGGGGCCTACATCGTCAATCATTACATCGTCACCAAGCCCTCGACCGGTGATCCGGCTGCCGCGGTCTCCACCGTCGCACCCGGCGCCGAGGCTGCGTCCGTGGCAGCAAGAGCCGACGCCAAAGCGCCGGCGGCATCTCACGACACCGCCAACATCCCCGAGCCGGGGGTCAGGGCGAAGGGAATTTCCGAGAAGGCTGTCTTCGAGAGATCGGTGGTCGAGAAATCCGCTGAAAAACCAGCCGATAAGCCAGCAGAGACTGCGAGTATTCCGGTGGAAGCGCACCGGCATCCGCCCGTGCTGCATGAAAAAACAGTCGTCAAGGAAGCGGTTGCCAAGGAAACTGCCAAGGAAACCGCCAAGGAAGCTGCCAAGGCAGCGCCAGTGCTGCCTGCGACCCCGGCGGTGGCGCCAGTGGTCGCTGTGCCGAATCCGGCTCCGTCCGTAGAGGCGACCGTTGTTCCGGACGAACGCCGCGACGCCAACGACCTCGCGCGCGCAGCGATCGAGCGCCTGCGCGCGAGCGAGGCGCCCCGCCCACCGGAGGCGGCCCGTCTTCCGGACGCGCCGCGCGTCGCATCGGTGTCACCGGTTCGGCCGCTTCCGCCGCCGATTGTGGTCGCGACACCCGCGGTAGAAGCGCCAGATTCGGCGGGACCGTTACCGATGAAGCCGCCCCAAGCCGCGGCCATTCAGACCGACGATCCGCGCCGTCTAATCCCGCCCGCCGACATTCCTGCCCCGCCTCCGCTCGGTCTGCATGCCGATGCGGCGGACGCCATGGTGCGGAACCACACCACGGTCGCGGAAGACGTGTTGACCGCGGCCAAGTCGATGTTTCATGCGGTGCTGCCGAAATCGCCGAAGGCCTCGGACTGAGGCTGGCTTCAGGTCACGCTTGAGCCGTTTCGGAATCGAAACGGAGACGCCCGATTCCTGAAACGTTTCCCTCACGCCAACCGGTTTCCGCTCCGCGCCAAAAATGCGCTAAAACGTATCGTAGCTCTGGCCCGGCTTGCCGCCGACGCGCGCAAATCCGCTTCGCGCGGCCTCGTCCTTGGGACGGATGTTGATGGCACGGCCGTATGAGCCGGCGGCTTTGGTTTTGTCGCCGAGACGCTCATAGGCAAGTCCCCTGGTAATCCAGATCTGTGCGTTCTGCGGGTCGGCTTGCACGGCTTCGTCGAGATCGGCGGCGGCTTCCTTGGCCTTGTCGAGGGCAAGATAGGAAAGCGCCCGGCCGAGCAGTGGCTCGGCCTGTTGCGGCACCAGACCGTTCGCCGCGGTGAAATCGTCGATCGCAAATTGATGCTGGTTCTGGCCCTGATAGAGCAGGCCGCGGTTGTAGTAGGCTTCTGCGTTGTCGGGACGAAGGCTGATCGCCTTGTTGAAATCCTCGAGTGCCTCCGTCGTCTGCTTGCGCGCCTTGTAGACCATGCCGCGGCCGAGATAGGCGGGGGCGTAATTGGCATCGAGCGCCAGCGCGCGGTCGTAGTCGGCCATCGCCTGATCGAGCCGCTTGGTCTGGCGATAGATCAATCCGCGGTTGGCGAACGCCTGGCCGTAGTCGGGGTCGAGGCTGATCGCCTTGTTGAAATCGGCAAGCGCCTCCTCGGTTTTCCCGGCCTGCGCCAGCACCGAGCCGCGCATGTTATAGGCTTGCGGATCGTTCGGATTGTTCTTGATGGCTTCGGTGAGCGAAGCGATGTTGCTGGAAGAGGTGACCCTCGCCGGCTCCTCGTGCTCAGAAGAGCTGGGCGACAGCGATCCCAGATTGATCGAGCAGCCGCCGAGCGCGGTTGCGATCAACGCGACGGTTACGGCCGCGGGTGGGCCGAGGCGCGATATAACGGAAAGGGCATTGCGCTCCGGAATCGCCATGGACGCGGGAATCTCACGCAGCTTACGCCATATTGGTACCGCGCCGCGTCGCAAGATGCATCAGGCAAATGACAACGCGGGCACCCAGGCCCGCGTCACCAAATTCGAACTTGCAAAAGCAGCGATCAGCGCGGCCCGCGCGACCCGGCGCCCGGTCCACCACGGCCGCCGCCGGCAGCGCCGCCACGCTCGGCGCCTGGACCTGCGCCGAACACCGGCTTCGGCTTCATCGGCAGCAGGCCTTCGCGCTGCAACTTCTTGCGGGCGAGCTTGCGCGCGCGACGAACGGCTTCCGCCTTCTCGCGCGCCTTCTTTTCCGAGGGCTTTTCATAATGGCCGCGGAGCTTCATCTCGCGGAAAATACCCTCGCGCTGCATTTTCTTCTTCAGCGCCTTGAGGGCTTGGTCGACATTGTTATCGCGAACGAGAACCTGCACGCGGCATCCTCTTTCAATGGATCGGATTTATTTTCTGAGAAAGCGAAGGGCCGACTAAGGCCAAGCCCTTAACCTCAAGGCCGCCGATGTATCAGACAAAGGCGGCGATGTCCACCCAAGGTATTACGATTGCGATGGCGCCGGTGGGCCATTCGCAGCCACAGGACTCCGGTCAGCCGGTTTTGGGCGGCGTCGCACCCACCTGCGTCACATGCCCCATTTTCCTGCCCGGACGCGGCCGGCCCTTGCCGTACAGGTGAACGCTGGCCCCTGGAACGGTAAGCCATTGCTCATAGTCGTAAATATCATCTCCGATCAGGTTGGTCATGATGACCGGTCCATGGCGGACCGGCTTGCCCAATGGCCAGCCGGCAATGGCGCGGATGTGTTGCTCGAATTGCGAAATCGACGCGCCGTCCAGCGTCCAGTGTCCGGAATTGTGTACCCGCGGCGCAATCTCGTTGACCAGGACTGTCGGCCCGCCATCGCTCTGCACCACGAACATCTCGACGGCGAGTACGCCGACATAATTCAGCGCATTGGCGATCCTCTCGGCGACCGCGCGCGCCTGCGCCGCCACCGTCTCGGGGATCGCCGCGGGCACCCGCGAGATCCTCAATATGTGGTTGCTGTGCTCGTTTTCGGTGACGTCGAAACATTCGACATGGCCGTCAGCGGTGCGCGCGGCAATCACCGAGATTTCGCGCTCGAACGGAACAAAAGCCTCCAGGATCGCGGATTTGGTGGTCAAATCCTCCCAGATCCGGTCCGGATCGTCGCCGTCCCGGATGATCGCCTGACCCTTGCCGTCATAACCGAAGCGGCGGGTCTTCAGCACGGCAGGGAGCCCGATTTTCCCGATCGCGGCGCGCAAGCCGGCCGCCGACGACACGTCCGCATACTCCGCGGTGCCGATACCCAACCGTGTCACGAAATTCTTTTCGGCGAGGCGGTCCTGTGTGGTCTCCAGAACTTTCTGTGTCGGAAGCACCGGACGCCGCGCCGCCAGGATCATGGCGGTGGCTGCCGGCACGTTCTCGAATTCATAGGTAATGACGTCGACGTCGCCGGCGAATAGTTCCAGCGCCTCGACATCGGCATATTCAGCGCAGGTCGGGTTCAGTACGACGTCGAACGCCGGCGAATCCGGGTCCGGCGAAAACACCCGGCACTTGAGGCCAAGGCGTGCCGCCGCCATCGCCAGCATCCGGCCTAACTGTCCGCCGCCGAGAATTCCGATGGTGTCGCCGGGCTTCAGCTTTACCTGATGCGAGGCAGTCACGCAGAACCCTCCGGACGCTCGCCGACAGCCTCGGTCTGCTGCTTGCGCCAGGCGGCAAGCCGGCCGGACAATTCGGGATCTTTGAGCGCCAGTACGCTTGCCGCCAGCAATGCGGCGTTGATGGCACCGGGCTTGCCGATGGCCAGGGTTCCGACCGGAACGCCGGCCGGCATCTGGACGATGGAATAAAGCGAATCGAGGCCCGACAGAGCCTTGGATTCGATCGGGACCCCAAACACCGGAAGCTCTGTCAACGACGCGGTCATGCCCGGCAGATGGGCCGCCCCGCCAGCGCCGGCGATGATAATCTCGAAGCCGGCTGCCTTGGCGCCTTTGGCAAAGGTAAACATCCGGTCCGGGGTACGGTGCGCGGAGATGATGTGCTTTTCACAGCCGATCCCGAGCGCGGTTAAGGTTTCGGCGGCATGGCGCATGGTGTCCCAGTCCGACTGGCTTCCCATGATGATGGCGACGGGGACGGTCATATGGTCAATTCTTTTCGGGAATCCAAAAACATAGGCCGGATTATAAGATTGGCCCAAGGTTCGGCAAGGCGTGGCGCGAGGTTTGGAATGGACTATCCTGTCTTGGTGAATCCCAGCAAGCC
>Ga0326727_10027771_pt1 | contig 10356 bp, 8 predicted proteins | sample MB2enrmetagenome_FD_207643 | JGI IMG/M metagenome (GOLD analysis project Ga0326727, IMG submission 207643) | Lab enriched peat soil microbial communities from McLean, Ithaca, NY, United States - MB29MY | ecosystem: Environmental > Terrestrial > Soil > Wetlands > Peat | place: USA: New York...
TCCTGTCGTCGTTTTCGTTGTGGTGACTTATTCGTACCACAGTTGTGAGTCCTTTGTCTCTATTTATTTGCGTCTGGAATTAAATGGGACCGAATTTGATCATTTATAGTTTCTAAGCATAAGTGCAACTAGGCAGTCGCCTGCGCTAACGCTTGGCGCCAGCCAAGTTTTCTTTATTCCTAAACTTTAACTTGAACTTTACATTGAAATAACCCGAAAATAATATCCGGTTGATATAATAGAAAATGCTAAAGCTTAGTATCATAGGAGGAAATTAACAATGGAAACTGAAGATGTCTATCTAAAAAATGCCCAAGCGTGCAACACAAATAAGAAACATCCTTTACTTTTAGCTGTAGAGAAATTGAAAAAACTATTCCAAGGAAAGCAGGGGACCGGAACCGCTTTAATATTTATTTTGCCTGCACATCTGCCTTTGTAATGCTCAGGATTTTATCCCCGCCTTTTATAATCAAGGCAAAATCAACGGTCAATTGTACTGCCTTCCCATGTATGGAACATCACAGGTCATGTACTATCGCAAGGATTATTTGGCTGCCGCCGGAATAAAGGTAGATGATTTAAAGACCTGGGAGGCTGTGGATGCAGCAGCCGGTAAGCTTACCAAGAAAAACGGCAGTGAGGTTGCGGTTTATGGCTTTGAGCCCATGTGGGATAATAATAATTTGCAAGATATGGCCCTCAGTAAGGGTGGGAAATTCCTCAGTGATGACGGAAAGACTGTAACGATCAATTCTAAGGAATGGGTAGATTCCTGGGAAAATATCCGCAAGGCCATTTTTGAAGATAAAACCATGAGGATTCATTCCGTACAATTTATCGATCCTGCCGGGGGCAAGATATTCGATGCCTTAAAAAAGGCGGCAGACCAGGTTGAAATTCAAAATGTGTCAGCCAGTCAAGCATTAAATGATGCTCAGAAAGAGGCTCAGGCAGCGCTTATCGAGGTTTTAAACAAATAAACGGGAGCGTTTTAAGGGCAGAATAGGCAGCGGTAAATTGCTGCCTATTCTGCGCCACAAGTTTATGAGCTTCGGTCATTTGAAAAGAGGTGGAATTATGGCAGGCTTAACGTTCAAGCACGTAGTTAAGAAGTATGATCAAAACACGATCGTCCATGATTTTGATTTGGAGATTAAGGATAAAGAGTTTTTGGTGCTCGTCGGTCCATCCGGTTGCGGTAAGACGACCACTTTGCGGATGATTGCCGGATTAGAAGAGATCAGCGGAGGAGAATTATATATTGGCTACCAACTGGTTAACGATACACCACCGAAAGAGCGGGATATCGCGAAGGTCTTCCAAAGTTACGCTCTCTATCCCCATATGAGTGTTTATGAGAATATGGCCTTTGGCCTAAAATTAAGAAAACTTCCTAAAAGCGAGATTGACCTGCGCGTTAAAGAAGCAGCAAAAATTTTAGACATCGCTCATCTTTTGGAGCGAAAACCAAAGGCCTTGTCGGGCGGTCAAAGACAGAGGGTAGCCTTGGGGCGAGCGATCGTACGCGAGCCTAAAGTCTTTCTGATGGATGAGCCGTTATCAAATTTAGATGCCAAACTGCGGGTGCAGATGAGGGCTGAGATTTCCAAACTCCGGCATAGACTGCAGACAACCGTAGTTTATGTAACTCATGACCAGACTGAGGCCATGACCATGGGAGATCGAATTGTCGTAATGAAAGACGGGATCATACAACAAGTGGATACTCCTCTGAATTTGTACAATCATCCGTGCAATATGTTTGTCGCCGGATTTATCGGATCACCTTCCATGAACTTTTTACGCGTGAAGCTGGTTCGAGAAGAGGGTCGGTTGTGGATGCTTAACCCTGATTTCCGTTTGTCACCGTCCCCGGAGCGGCGTGAGGCCCTGACTCCTCATGTTGGTCAGGAAATTGTGCTGGGGATTCGTCCGGAAGCTATTGCGGACGATAGAGCAAATCTGGATGCGCATCCCGAATGGGTTGTAGCGATAAATGTCGATGTCGTAGAACCAATGGGCTCTGAAAATTATGTGCATTTTACTCTAAACAGGGAAAACGTTATTGCCCGGGTGAACGCGGACACTCCGGCTAAAGTGTTGCAAAAACATCAAGTCGTTTTTGACCTGAATTCAGCCTGCTATTTTGATGCGGATACCCAACAGATTATACATTCGAAAGCTCAGTCCCTGAGGAGTCAGATGAATGAGAAAGTTTAAGAATGAAGTGGCAGCGGCTGTTATTGTAGGTTCTGATTTCCTGAGAATGAATATCGCCCAATTAAACACGGATGGAACCTTACTGATTTTAGAGGACACTTCCCTGCCAAATAATATCGGCAAAGATACCTTTACTACGAGTAGAATTTCACCTAAAACCATTAAGGAAATCTGTGCCGGATTACAAGGTTTTGCAAAATTGATGAAGGATTATGGTGTGAAAATATATCGAGCCGTGGCAACAAGTGGACTTCGGGAGGCCGATAACCGTGACTATATCATTGAACAAATCAGACTGATTGCCGGACTTAATGTGGAAATCATCAATAATGTCCAAGAAAGATTCTTAATATATAAGGCTCTGCGGCACCATTTAAATGACGTAGATAATATAGACCTTACCGATTCGATGATTGTAATTCTGACCTCCGGTAGTGTCGAGGTATCAATGTATGCTGCCGACGGCTTAAAATTCACAGAATACCTTAAAATGGGACCTCTAAGATTAAGAGAAATCCTCTCTGCCTTAGAAAAGAAAACCATTTCCTTTCCCAAGGTTATGGAAGAGTATATTGAAAGTAAAATATATTTACTTAAACCAAAGCTGGCCAAAATCCCGATCAAGAAATTCATTGGACTTGGCGGAGACCTTAGTACAATCTTAGAGATTTGCGATTTACAGAATCAGTCCTATATTAGCAAAGAAAGTCTCGAAGAACTTTATTTGAAGGTCAGAGAGATGAATACTGACCAAATGGCTGATATGTTTCAGATTTCTTCGGCAAAAGCAGAAATATTATTACCGACAGTTTTAATCTTTCATAGTTTTTTAAGCAGAACAAAAGCATTGGGTATTTATGCGCCGATGATCACTAACCGTCTGGGTATTCTTTATGGACTTATTGATAAGCTATATGAAATACCCAGGAAAACAAATGCTGAAAATGATATTATTAGTTCAGTATGGTATATGGCCGAGAAATATGGGGTTGATAAAAAACATGCTGCTTATGTAGAAAAAATGTCCTTATTACTGTTCAGTAAAACATGGAAGTATCACAGGCTCGGGGATCAAGAAAAATTATATCTCCAAGTGGCCGCGATTCTTCATGATTCAGGTAATTATGTCAGCTTGAGCGGACACGGCAGCCATTCCTCCAATATTATTAGAACTCAAAGCATTATGGGCTTTTCCGATAAAGAACTGGAATTGATTTCTAATATCGCCAAATACCACACTACACAGATACCGACCTATTCAGATCGCGGCTATAATATCCTAAGCCATCATGAAAAAATTCTAGTGTCAAAATTGTCAGCAATCTTAAAAATTGCTGAATCGATGGATATTTCTCATATGCAAAAAATTCATGATCTTGAAATGCATATTTCAGATGATACCTTACAACTTAACCTACTTAGTAATCAAGATATTCTTTTGGAAAAGTGGGACATCATCAGTAATCTGGAATTTTTTCAAGAAGTTATGGGCATCAAAATTACACTGAAGGGATAACACGCAATTGGATAACTATTCTTTTTCAAACTTACATTTTTTCAACAGGGAACTTAGCTGGTTAGAGTTTAATGAAAGAGTTCTAGAAGAAGCGCAAGATACCAATAATCCGCTTTTGGAAAGATTAAAGTTTCTTTCCATAGTAAGCTCTAATCTGGACGAATTTTTTATGATCCGGGTAGCCTCCTTACAGGACCAGATCAGTGCAAAATTTATGAAAGCTGACCCTTCGGGCCTGACACCCAATGAACAAATTGAAAAGATATCCTTTCGAACCCATCAACAGGTCGTTTCTATGTACAATTGTTATAATATTTCTTTAATAAAAGCTCTCAAGAAGGAAAATATCATTTTTATTAAACCTGAGAATTTAAACACTATTCAGCTTGACTTTATTCGAGACTATTATGCCAATAAGGTTTTTCCGGTACTCACCCCCATGGTTGTTAATAGGAATCAACCATTCCCTTTAATTTTGAATAAGACCTTAAATATTGCTTTATTATTACAAGATAGCGCCAATGAAAATCCAATCTTCGGAACAATACAGGTTCCTTCAGTTTTAAACAGATTAGTGGAGATCCCTTCCTTGGATTCCAAAAAAATGTTTATTCTTTTGGATGAAATTATAAAAATGAACTTAGCAACCTTATTTGATAATTACAAGATCGTCGCCACAGGGTGCTATCGGATTACTCGAAATGCCGATCTGGATGTTGCTGAAGAAGAAGCGGAAGATCTTCTAGCCGCCGTTCAGTTATCCCTAAAGCAAAGAAAATGGGGAAGTGCAATTCGCCTGGAAATTGAACATGGCCTAAATCCTCTGCTTCTTAAGTTATTAGAAGAGGAATTGGAGATTTCTGCAGAAGCGGAATACAAAATCAGTGGGCCGCTGGATCTAACCTTTTTAATGAAATTAAGTGGACTGAAAGGTTATGACGCCCTACGCTATGAGCCCATCAAGCCCAACGTCTATACTTACTCTTCTGACGAGAACGATATTTTCCAATCAATTTCCAAACAGGACATTTTGTTGCATCACCCCTATGATTCGTTTGAGACGGTCGTAGATCTCGTTAAAAAAGCAGCCGAAGATCCTAATGTCCTGGCGATCAAACAAACCCTTTATCGAGTCAGCGGCAATTCCCCGATCGTCGAAGCCTTAGCTCAAGCTGCTGACAACGGAAAACAAGTTACCGTTCTTTTAGAGCTCAAAGCACGCTTTGACGAACAAAATAATATAACTTGGGCCAAGAAACTTGAAACTGCCGGCTGCCATGTGATTTATGGACTCGTTGGCTTAAAAACCCATTGCAAAATATTATTGATTGTTCGAGTTGAGGATGGCTTAATCAAGAGATACGTCCACCTGGGCACCGGAAATTATAATGACGTTACTGCAAGATTATATACCGATTTAGGGTTATTGACAGCTAACCCCTATTTTGGAGCAGATGCTTCCGCGGTTTTTAATACCTTATCCGGCTGTTCCAGTCCTTCTCATCTTTATAAAATGACTCTGGCTCCAATTGACCTGCGCAGAAAGTTTTTGGATTTAATCCAAAAAGAAACGGAATACGCTGCCTTAGGCAAACCGGCCCGCATTATTGCCAAGCTAAATTCATTGGTCGATACGGAAATTATCGAGGCCCTGTATAATGCTTCCTCTGCCGGAGTAACGATTGATTTAATTATTCGTGGGATCTGCTGTCTGCGGCCCAAAATACCCCTCATCAGCGAACGTATTACGGTTAGGAGTATCATTGGCAGATTTCTGGAACATAGCCGAATCTATTATTTCTATGGAGATGGTGAGGAATTAATTTTCCATTCCAGTGCCGATTTGATGAAACGAAATTTAGATCGAAGGGTTGAACTTCTGTTTCCGATTGAGGATCCCAGTGCTCGTGAAAAAGTGATGAATGTCTTGAACCTAGCCTTGCAGGATAACACCAAATCAAGAGTTCTGAACTTTGACGGCACCTATAGTAAAATACCTAAACAAGGTAGGAATACCATTAACAGTCAGGAGGCTTTCCTTAATCCGTATTCAAGTAAAACCCCTCCGGATAAAGTAGATCTTACCCATTCAGAATTTGTGCCGATTATCTCCTGAAAAGATCTATTTACCGCCTTGATCAGCTACTGATATCCCGAAAAAATTCTCATCTATCCAAAATGGCCCTCCGGCGTTAATTTCAACGTCAGGAGGGCGTGTCATTTAGGCTGATTATTTTTATAGATTGAGTTTTCTAATCAGTACGCCTCCATAAAACAATGCTATTGCCCAGAACAAATATCTGCCTAATATTTACCATGGCTTTACACTGTTTGTCTTATTTCTTAACACTAAGGTGATATACTTATATTCAATAATAATAATGCACAACGTTGTGAAAGTTAACGACACTAAGCAAGTATCTTCCATAGTAAGGCCAAAAGAATCTGTTATTTTCCTGGCGCATGGTTCGAGTCGGTCTTTCTGTCAGTCTTTTTCTTTACGATTGGGAGGAATTATATAAATGATTTGGAAATGGTGCTGCAACTGGAAAACCTTCTACAAAATAAATGCTTTGGTCCTTGTGATGGTCGTCTTTATGTTCGGCTTAAGTTATATGGGGTATTTCTATTATCGGCAAGCCAAAGTGGCCATGAACGATGTCTATACTAATTCCCTGATTTCGGTAAAACTAGTCAATGAGGCTAATGCCAATGTCCGGATGATCCGCAGTGTCAATGTCGAGCTTCTCTTGGCTCCCCTTGACACTTCCAAGAAGCAAAACCTGCTTATTCAGACAACCGTACTGAAAGGTTTGATCAATGAGTCTCTCGACAGCTATACCCCACTTGCCAAAGAGCCCTTTGAAATAGCTAAACTGGGCAGCGTGAAAGAGGCACTACAAAAGTACAGTGATGAATGGCAGAAAGTAATTTCTCTAATGGATAGTAATGACAGGGAAGGGGCCTATACCTACTTCTCTAATACTGTTGCCAAAAACTTAGACGATATCAATACCTTGCTTCCTGAACTCGTAGAATATAGCGCTCAGAACGCCAAGAGTACCATTGTCCGCGAAAATCTCACGTTCGCCCGTGCCGAGAAGGTTCTGCTAATCCTTCCGCTTGCCGTCGCCTTGCTGGCAATTATCATTGGGGCACTGGTGGCCCGAGCCATCTCCAAACCTCTGGAAATCATGCTGGCCAATGTCCATGAGCTTGCTGCCGGAAATCTTCGAGTGACCGAGATCAACACTGAAGCCAAGGATGAAGCCGGACAATTAGCCCAGGCTTTTAATCAGATGACGGTTAGTCTATCTACTCTGGTCAGAAGAGTCTCCGAGTCATCCGAAGAAGTGACTGCCTCTGCCCTTCAGCTCCAAACTATTACGGAACAAGGCTCAAGGGCCACCAGCCAAATCGCTGCGGCTGTCACCGAGGTGGCTGATGGTACGGAGAAACAAGCCGGCGCAGTCAATGAGATCGTATCTGCCATAGAACAAATCAACACAAACATTCACCTGGTAGCTCAGTCGAGCCAACACGTCACTGCCCTCACCACCAAAACGGCTCTTTCTACGGAAAATGGGCAAAAGGCTCTCAACCGAGCCGTCGAACAAATGACTAACATCAGCCAAGGTACTCAAGTAGTTAAAGAGGCCATCTCTTCGCTGGCAGATAGCTCTGAGCAAATAGCCGACATCGCTCGCTTAATAACCGGGATTACCGAACAAACCAACCTTCTGGCTTTAAACGCCGCGATTGAGGCTGCTCGGGCCGGCGAGCACGGACTGGGTTTCTCTGTAGTGGCTAAAGAAGTTCGCAACTTGGCAGAAAAGGCCAAAGTAGCAACAGGGCAAATCACTGCGTTGGTAGTGGTAAACAGGGATAGCATTTCTCACGCTATTGTTGCTATGGAGGCTGAAGAGACTCACGTCAATGAGGGGATGAATGTTGTAAACACAGTCGGTTATGGCCTAAATGATATTTTCGCTATGGTTAATGAGGTTTCCGAACAAGTAGGTAAAATCGCCTCTACTATACAGCAAATGGCGGGGGGCAGTCAGCAAATTGTTTCTGGGGTTCAGGAGATCGGAGCAGTCAGCCAAGTTACGGCCGAACATGCAACCAGCGCCTCCCGAGAAGTCAATGAATTTGCTACTTCTGTTGATCAGATTAATTTATCCTGCCATTTCCTAACTAAGCTAGCTAAGGATTTACAAGCTGGGGTTAGTACTTTTAGGATCTAAGCGCGCCTCTTTCCAATTAGCAAAATCAATGTAGAGTTGTCCACCTTTACAAATTTAGCCACTGTATTTATTGGGTAAGGGAGAGTTACAAAAGTGAAACAGGAAATCCTCTTGGAAAGTGGTATTAATGAATTAGAAATTGTTATCTTTAAAGCGGGCGATAGCGTATTAGGAATTAATGTTGCCAAGGTAGAATGTATTGTTACATCTCAGTCTATTACAAGAATCCCAAATTCAGAAAGTAATGTCAAGGGAATTATCAACTATAGGGGGCGAGTAATACCTGTCATAGATTTAATCAAAACTCTAAAAAGTGAGTGTTCAAAAACCTCAAAGGAAAGATTGTTAATATTGATTAATATTAATAATAGTGATTTTGCAGTAGAAGTTAGTTCTGTAACAGGAATTAGAAGGCTATCCTGGACCGAAATAGAACCCCCTCCTCCTATCTTATTGGGAAATAATGAAACACCTATAACGGGTGTTGTCAAAACAAACCCAAATGAAATAATTCTGATGTAAGAAATCGAGCCTGGAAAGGAAAGCAAGGGTAATGGATATAAAAATCATAAATCCAGTGATTGTTTCTTTTACAGATATCCTTCCGCAAATCGGTTTCCAATCTGTTGAAAGACGATGCGTTTCATTTGTTGGGTCAACGTTAGACTACGATGGGGTACTCGTAAATATTTCTCTGGTCGGTGTATTAAACGGTGCAATTTTGATTGGGATGAGTTTAGATTCCGCAAAACAGCTTGCTTCAAAAATGATGATGGGGATGACTGTGACAGACTTTGACTCATTGGCGCAGAGCGCCATCTCTGAAATGGGGAATATGGTTTGTGCTAATGCATGTACCCAATTCAGCAAAGTAGGGATAACCGAACTGGACATTTCACCTCCCCTCATATTGATTGACTGTAACGGACAAGCTACGTTACCTGTACCTCAGACAGTCGCGATTCATTTTTCTGTAGACAGTATAGACGTTAATGTCTATGTAGGTCTGCTGCCGGTAACCACTTAAAACTAATCCGGAGAAAACAATTCAATATCACTTGAAGGTTCTGGCGGTTAAAAAAGGAGTTTTCGAATGTTTAAATCGACAGATTTGAGCCAACAAAAGCTATACCGTCTACTTAAGGACAAAAAAACGATCTGGGTGTTGTACCTTGATATCATTAAATTTCAGGAGGTGGAATTTCGTTACGGTTATAAAGTTTGCAGCCAAATTCTCGCCGAAATTAAAAGTGAACTTTTTGGTACACTCAAGCAACAACGTAGTCTCTATCTGTTTTCTCATTTCGAAAGCCGAGGTGGGGATGACTTCGTTGTATATCTCGTGCCCAAAAAAAACGCCCCTTGGGATTTAACGAAAGTTGTTGAGCAATGGGTTCTTCCTTTGGAAGAACGGTTTAACCATAGAATCAGAAAACTGGTTAACGAGAAAATAAAGTTGCGTTCCGGTCTTGCCCGGTGCAGCAATGAAGTCGGACGAAGTACCGAGGATTTACTTTATGTGGCTGTGAAAGAAGCTTTTCTCCTCAATAAATCCGAACCGGATCCCCATTTTTTTGCTCGCCGCGCAGAGATTAACCACTTAATTAAAGAACCTGACACTTACTTGAAAATCGCTTTTCAGCCGATCATTGAAACTCAAAGCGGTAAAGTATTTGGCTTTGAAGCGTTAACTCGTCTACCCAGCTCCACTTGTTTTAACAATATTGCGGATCTCTTCCCCTTTGCCGAAAAGCTCGGACAACTTTTTCCGCTCGAAACTCTTTGCCGACGTCAAGCTATTTCCGCTTTCCCTACTATTACCCAAAACAAAGAAATACTCTTCATTAACATTAACCCCCAAGTCCTAATCGACCCCAAGTTTGCTTCCGGCCACACAAGAAAACTGCTTACCAAAAAAGATTTAGTCCCTGCGAATGTTGTCCTGGAAATTACCGAACGGAGTGCCATAGAGGACTTCTCCACGTTCCGGGCTGCTTTAAATCATTATCGCAAACAGGGTTACCTGATTGCCTTAGATGACGTGGGAGCCGGCTATTCCTCGCTGCAATCTGTAGCAGAACTGCATCCTGATTTTCTTAAAGTAGATCGTTCTTTAATTCAAGGAGTAAATGCTGATCCGGTCAAATGGGCTTTATTGGAAACTTTTGTCACCTTTTCTAAACGAATAGGGTGCCGAATCATCTCCAATGGGGTAAAAACTGCAGAGGAAATGCGCACCGTGCTCCAATTGGGGGTGGATTATGTCCAAGGCTTCTTTGTCGCAGAACCTTCTTATAAGCGCAGCAGCATTAATCCTCTCGTAATGGAGATTATCGACCCCAAACAATTTCTTAAACATAATGAGAAAAG
>Ga0326727_10027773_pt1 | contig 10356 bp, 6 predicted proteins | sample MB2enrmetagenome_FD_207643 | JGI IMG/M metagenome (GOLD analysis project Ga0326727, IMG submission 207643) | Lab enriched peat soil microbial communities from McLean, Ithaca, NY, United States - MB29MY | ecosystem: Environmental > Terrestrial > Soil > Wetlands > Peat | place: USA: New York...
CAACTGCAGGCGCTAGAGGAGCACTCCGGCCCGGGCGCTCTGCATCTGCTGCAATTCGGCGATTCCCATACCGCCGCCGACGAATTCACCGGCCAATTGCGTACCCTGCTGCAACAGCGCTTCGGCGATGGCGGCGCCGGGTTCTCCCTCGCCGGCCATCCCTTCCCCGGCTACCGCATCCACGGCACCACGCGCACGCAATCCAGCGGTTGGACCACTCAAGGCACCCATTTCCGGAGCCTGGACGATGTGGAGCTCGGCCTGGCCGGAGTGGCCATTTCCGCGAGCGGGGTCGGTGAGGTGGCCGCTCTGGATGCCGAGTCGGAAAATATGGAGCTGGAGTATCTGCAGCAGCCGGGCGGAGGCGAAATCGCGCTCTATGGCGACGGCACGCTGCTGGCCTCCATTGCCACGGACGGTCCCCTCGGGCCAGGGCGTTTTGCCGCGGCTATGCCGCCAGGCGAGCATCATTTTGAAGTTCGCACCCTGACCGACGCTCCCGTGCGTTTGCTGGGATGGGTAACCGAAAACCTGGCCGGGGTCACCTATGAGGCCCTGGGCATCAATGGCGCCGAAGCCTCGCTCCTGTTGCGCTGGGATGAAAGCCTGCACCGGCCGTATCTGCAGCAGCGCCAGCCCGCCCTGATCGTTCTGGCCTATGGCACGAATGAGGCCGCCAACCAGGACTGGACCTACGAGAGCTACCGGGAGATGTTTCGCACCCTGATCCAGCGTTTCCAGCAGACCGTGCCCCAGGCTTCCATCCTGGTGCTGGGTCCGGCGGACCGCTACCTGCGCGTGCCCCGCGTGGGCTGGAAACCGTACGCCGGGACCGAGCGGATCGTGCGCGCCCAGCGCGACACCTGCCGCGAGCTCGGCTGCACCTACTGGGACTGGCAACGGCGCATGGGGGGACCGGGTTCCATGCGCCGCTGGGCTTACGCCCAGTGGGCGCAGGGAGACTATACGCACTTTACGACGGAGGGCTACCGCGAACTGGCCAATGCCCTCTTCGCCGACTTGATGCAAGAGTACGAGCTGTTTCAGCTCCAGAATCCCCTCCCATGATCGGGTAATTGAGTAATCGGGTAATTGGGTAATTGAAGACCGTACAACGATTTCGGAAAAATGGGGCGCCGCTTTGGCCGCCATTATTTTTTCTGGGGGGGGGCGGGAGAGGCTCCCCAGGGAGTTCCACCGTTAGTCCGGAGACTCAAATGAGGTTTTTTGCGCTTGACTTACGGTACGACCCTCCCAAGAATGTGAGTAGGGACTCGGAGGCGATCATGGTCGCGGAACTGGACGTTCTCAACGAATGGATCCCGGAACAGATGCATCCGGGCACGCTGTTCCTGCTGGGAAACCCAGGGGAGTTAGGGGACACGGACGACCCCTACTCGGCGGTGCTGGCTTGTCCTTCTTGTGGAACTTTGGGCCTGATCACGCGCCGGCAGATGATCGGTCTACTGCCCGTGATCTGCGGCTCCGATCGTTGCTCGGCTCAGTTCTTTTTGCGCGACCGGGCGGTGGAGATCCGCAAACCCAATTAGCCCCGATCTCACAGTCTATTACCCCGCGGCCTGACCGCTGCTCGCGATCCTGGTGATTCCCGTAGTTGCTGTGAGGCGTTGTCGCCAAGTCCCAGGGAAGACGCCGCTACAGGCCGAAAACCCACTCTGCGAAGAGGCCTGAAAGATCCCGCCCGCTAGCCTTTTCCATCGCTCGTTCGAGGTCAATGCTGGTCACGGCGCCGCCAGCGTGCGCACGCGTATAGGCACGGAGCCCAGCCCAAAATGCCTCATCGCCAAGAACATTGCGCAAGTGTTCCATGAACAGTGCGCCCTTGCTGTATTGCACCGCCCGCCGTACTCCAAGGGAGGGGTACTTGCCATCAAAGGCGAGGGGCTTGTCCCATCCCTCCTCCCGGACCTTGGCCACGCGACGGCGCGCAACGTCCAATTCCGCTCCATAGGCCTCACGGCCAAACCGATGCTCTTTCCACGCCGCCGTCATGTATACCGCAATACCTTCGTTCAGCCAAAAGTCTTTCCAAGTTGCGCAGGTGATGAGGTTGCCCCACCATTGGTGTGCGAGTTCGTGGACGATGGCCCAGTCGTCCTTGGAGCCGATGTTGTCTTTGCCGATAATGGAATAAGTTGCCGCTTCCTGCGCCTCGTTACCGGGAACGAGCAACTGCGCGTAGCTCGCATTAGGGAGGCCAAGTCCGGCTTTAGCGGACAGGAACTGCACCATTGCGCCAGTTTCTCCAAACGTCTGCAGCAGCTCTTGCTTGGTCGCTACGTCGCTCAGGTAGAGCAGTTCCGCGCGATTCCGATGGCTGCTCGCGGTCACAAACTTGCCGATGGCGAAGCCGTAGAGATATGCGGAGTATGGAAGCGAAGTTCGCCAATGATGAATTTCGCCGCCATCCTTGGCCCTCGATTTCCCAACCAATTTACCGCTTGCTAGCGAGATCATGCCGGCTGGGGCGTGCAAATCGAGGGACAATTTGGCCTTGTCGCCGGGGGTATCCTCGGCACAGATCATCCAGTCGCACGTGTGATAGCTCGTATAGATGGAGGCCGACGTGAAGGTTGCGCCCTTCCGTGGAGTGCCGTGGTAGACAATGCGGAGCGTAGCCGTGCTTCCTTCCTTCAACCCTTCCGGAAGCGCGAGCGAGAGCGTGTCGCGATCGGTTGAGACCTGGACCGTCTTTCCGTTTAGCATCGCATCATCGATGGTCAGGGCGTTGCCGGAGAAGACTATTTGCCGCAGGCCAGGCGTTACAATCCGAAGACGAATGGTCTCAGTACCACTGACAGTCTTGTTGGCAAGATCGGGAGAAAGCGCCAACTCATACGCGATCACCTCGAAGCCAGCACCCGGCTCTGCAGCATGGCCTGGCGTGGTGAATATTACAAACGTCAGAGCGGCAGTGAAGACAGCGGACAAACGAGCAAGCACCTCCAGATGTTAACAGCCAGGCGGGCGCCTCCAGAATAGAAAGCGGGAATCGTCCAGCACCGCTGTCGTCCAGCACCGCTTGACTTGGCCGGACCGGGGCTGTACCTTTGCGGCATTCCAGGGATGTCGATCGCGGGGGGGGGGGAGGGAAACGTGTCTCCAGCCACGCAGGTCAGCCGATTGCTCGCCGAATGGGGCCAAGGCAAACCCGAAGCCCGGGAAGCGCTCATTCCTGTGGTTTACGACGAACTCCGCCGCCTGGCCCACCGGCAGCTCCGGCGCGAACGCCCCGATCATACCCTTCCGAGCGCGGCCTTAGTGAACGAAGCCTATTTGCGCCTGGTGCGCGAGCCGGCTCCGCCGTGGGAACACCGGGCCCAGTTCTTCGCGTTGGCGGCGCAGTTGATGCGCCATATCCTGGTGGACCATGCGCGCAAGCGCCTGGCGGCCAAGCGTGGCGCGGGCGTGCCACCTCTAAGCCTTTCGCCGGAATTCGCTTTTGCCCCCCAAGCGGAAGTCGACCTCCTGGCGCTGGACGATGCCTTGAACAAACTCTCCCTGCTGGACGCCCAACAGGGCCGCCTCATTGAGCTGCGCTTTTTTGCCGGCCTTTCGATTGAGGAAACCGCATTGGCTCTGGGCATTTCACCGGCCACGGTGAAACGCGAATGGGCGACCGCGCGCGCCTGGCTGCGCCGGGAAATGAAGCCGGGTTTGCAGTAGAATCTGTCCTCGCGACCCCGGACCGCGGTCCTTTCACCGTTATTGCCAGCGTCTGGTGGGGCACACGGTGCTGTGGTAGTAGAATGAACAACATGAGTCCAGAGGTTTCCGATCTTCTGAAGCGGGCGATCGGCCAAGAGCCCCGTTCATCCAGTCGGTGCGAGGCCACCTTCTTCAAGGCGCACAGTGAGAGAGGCGACTAACCCCGAACCACGATGTCCGCTACCGGCGAAGTAGAAGGAGAACGTCAATATCGTTGGCAATCAGGACGCCGCGCTTGCGACAGTATTCGCGCACGGTGGGATCATAGAAGTGGCGGTTAAGAGTGCACAGCACGTCGGCCCGGCCCATGACCGCGGCATGAACGATCGGGTCATCGTCGGGGTCCGAGGGCACGACGCGGGGAGCAGGGCCAGGAAAGACAAGTTCGGACACGTCCTGTCTGCGAAGATAGTCGAGGTACTCAGCTACCTCTTCGTCCGTGAGCTTTGCCACCGCCCGCACTCGCTCATACGAGAACACTCGTTCCAATTCGTCCAGAAGAAAGGGGGACAGAACCAGCACGTGTTGCTTGGAACCCGCGATGAGCTGAAGCAACTCCCTGGCTGGCCGTCTGGCCTTGACATTGGCTCGAACAAGTATGTTGGTGTCGAGCAGGATTCTCATCTGCGGCGGCGCCGTACCTGGCTAGCGGCCTCATCGATTGCCGCGTCAATCTCCTTCTCCGGGACGTCCCTGACCTTCTCCGCACGCCGCTCGAGAAAAGCCTCGAGCCCCTGAACAGTGGCAGCGGAATTCCCGGAGATAGGGGCTTGCTGTGGCGGAACCACAACGACGCTCACCTCTTCGTCGGCCTCAACCCGCCTGCCCAGGAGTTGCTCAACCGCCGACCTGACAGCCGGCGGCAACTCGCTAGCCTTTTGAATGGCGACATTCTGCATTACCTAGATTTCCTCCCCATCGTCAATCGTCCGCCAGACGATCCGCGCGATCAGATCTCAGCCCCAGTATAAACCGCCGTGCTTCCCTTGCTTTCGCCATGCGGGTTGGACCGTCTTGAGAGTTCGCTCCGGCTTGCTGTCTGCGAAGTGCTTCCTCCACGCACGCTGCGCCTCCGCAGCCGTTGCCCGTAACCGTAGGCATCGACGGCGAGACGACCCGCGAGACACCCTGGCTTGACTTTGCTTGTTTTGGGTTATACCTTTTCGCCATTCGGACTGGGTCCATAATTGCGGGCCGAAATCAAGAGGGGGCTTCTCGCAGGAGTCATCCCCATGACCCCGGAACGCTGGCAGCAAGTGAAGGCCGTGCTCGCGGGCGCCCTGGAACGGGCGCCGCAGGAGAGGCACGCCTACCTGGACCAAGTCTGCACCGAACCGGACTTGCGCCGGGAGGTGGAATCGCTGCTGGCCGCGCAGGATGGTGGCGCCGGCAGCTTTCTGGAGCATCCAGCAGTGGGAAACGGCGAGCTCGGCAGCGGCGCCCGGCTGGGGCCTTACGAAATCCTGGCCCGCCTTGGCAGCGGTGGGATGGGAGTGGTGTATCGCGCCCGGGACACCAAGCTGGGGCGCGACGTTGCCGTCAAGGTCCTGCCCCCAACCTTGGCGCACGACGCCGACCGCATGGCCCGGTTCCAGCGCGAGGCCAAAGTGCTCGCGTCGCTCAGTCATCCCAACATTGCCACGATTTACGGTCTGGAAGAGTCCGGCGGCACGCGCGCCATAGTGATGGAGTTGGTGGAAGGGCCAACACTGGCGGATCGCATCAGCCGTGGTCCCGTCCCGCTGGAGGAAGCGCTGCTCATCGTTCGGCAGATTGCCGAGGCGCTGGAAGCGGCGCACGAGCGGGGCGTTGTGCATCGCGATCTGAAACCGGCGAACGTGAAGCTCACCAAAGACGGCGCGGTGAAGGTTCTGGATTTCGGACTCGCCAAAGTCTGGCAAGGCGACGCCTCGCGCGGAGACCTGGCCGACTCACCGACGTTGAGCGACGTGGCGACGCAAGCGGGGGTCCTGCTGGGGACAGCGGCCTACATGTCGCCCGAACAGGCGAAGGGCAAGGCGGTGGATCGCCGGGCGGACATCTGGGCGTTCGGCTGCGTGCTGTACGAGATGCTAACAGGCCGGATGGCGTTTGGCGGCGAGACGGTGACGGACACATTGGCGGCGGTGATAAAAGGGGAACCGGACTGGACGCAGCTTCCCGGAAGTACGCCGGTACGCGTTCGCGTTTTGCTTCAGCGCTGTTTGCAGAAGGATCCGAGACAACGGCTGCGAGATATCGGGGATGCGCGCCTCGTCCTGGAGGAAGTTCTCTCTGGGGCTCCCGACCCAACCTCGGCTGCACCAGCCGTGGCGTCAGTCAAGCAATGGCAGCTATGGCTCACGCGGGGGGCTGTAGCGCTTCTTGCTCTAGTGGCGGCATGGCTTGCCTTTCTCTACCAGCACCAAAAGCTTCCTCCGAGCCAGGTGATGCGCTCGGAGATTTCCGCGCCTGAGAAAACCGTTTTGACCGGCTCCCTTGCGCTGTCACCTGACGGTCGAGAGCTGGCATTCACGGCCGCTGGAGCGGACGGCCAAACGCGTGTGTGGGTGCGGTCGCTCGATACGCTCGTGTCGCGGCCGCTGGAGGGCACCGAAGGTGCGGAGCGCCCATTCTGGTCGCCCGACAGCCGCTTCATTGCGTTCTCGGCGCAAGGCAAGCTGAAGAAAATCAACTCTGCTGGCGGTCCTGCCGTGGCGCTTGGCGCCCTCCCCGGCTCGCTAATGGGGGGTGCCTGGTCGCGCGATGACCGGATCGTTGTCGGATTAGGCGTCGGCATGTTCCAAATCTCCGCGTCGGGCGGCTCTCTGATACCAATTGTCACCGATAGGACGTCCGGTGCTTCCTCCTTCTTGCCGGACGGCCGTCACTTTCTCTACTGGCTGGTGGACGGGATCTACGTTGGCTCCATCGGGGTGAAGCCGGACGAGCAGCCGCTGAGGAAGTTATTAGATGACTTTACCGAGGTGTTGTACGTCCCGTCGGAGCAGCCGGCGGTTGGGCGCCTGTTATTCGTACGCGGGGCGGCGGGCAGTGAGTCATTGGGTACGTTGATGGCACAGCCCTTTGACATGCGGAGGCTGGAGCTGACCGGGGAAGCCGTTCCGGTTGCCGAAAAGGTTTTGAATTTTAGTTTCTCGGCTTCCACCACCGACGTTCTCGTGTATTTGACAGGTTTCTCGATGGGCGGCCAACTGACGTGGTTTGACCGGGAGGGAAAGGTTCTTGAGACGGTTGGGGATCCCGGCGTTTACGGCTATGTGGTGCTCTCGCCTGATGGGAAACGGGTTGCGTTCAGTCGAAGTGATTCCGAGAGGGCAGGGCCGACCCGGAATATCTGGTTCTACGAGTTCGCGCGGGGCGTGACAACCAGGTTCACATTCGATTCGGGGTATGACGAGGCTCCGGTTTGGTCTCCGGACGGCAGCCGCATCGCATTTTCTTCGACTCCTTATTCGAACGGAGCCAAGACCCATGAAGTGTACCAGAAGGCCGCAAGCCTGGCCGGCGAAGACGAGTTGCTGCTCCAGACGAACGTGTGGGCCTACCCGACTAGTTGGTCGCCGGACGGGCGTTTCTTGTTATATTGGACGTCCACCGATCAATTCGGTCTGCTTCCCCTGGGTGGCGGGACGGCGGAGCGCAAACTAACTCCGCAGACCAAGTCGGAATTTGGCCAGGGTGACGCCCATTTTTCTCCGGATGGCCGTTGGATCGCCTACCAGTCGGGCGAAACAGGAAGGCACGAAATCTACGTGCGGCCGTTTGACGCCGCACTTGCGATAGGTTCATCTTCGTCGTCTGCTGTCCGTGCGCCCGCCGCCGGCAAATGGATGGTTTCGAAAGACGGCGGATCCACTCCTCGCTGGCGCCGTGACGGCAAGGAACTCTTCTATTTGTCTGCTGACGGAGTGACACTGATGGCCGTGGACGTCAGCACCACCGGGATGTTCGAGGCGGGCATTCCGAAGCCCTTGTTCAAGGCGCCACACGGCGTGCAGTCCTGGGATGTCACCGCGGACGGCAAGCGCTTCCTGATGCCCGTGCCCTCGGCGCCGTCCACCGCCGCGCAGGCGTCGTTCACCGTGGTGCTGAACTGGCAGGCAGGGTTGAAGAAATGACCCCGGAACGCTGGCAGGAAGTGAAAGCGGTGCTCGCAAGCGCCCTGGAACGGGCGCCGAAGGAGAGGCGTGCCTACCTGGACCAAACCTGCACCGAACCGGACTTGCGCCGGGAGGTGGAATCGCTGCTGGCCGCGCAGGAGGGTGGCGCCGGCAGCTTCCTGGAGCATCCGGCAGTGGGAGGCGGCGAGGCGCTCGGCAGCGGCGCCCGGCTGGGACCCTACGAGATTCTCGCGCGCATTGGCATAGGCGGGATGGGGGTGGTGTATCGCGCCCGGGACACCAAGCTGGGGCGCGACGTAGCCGTCAAGGTTCTGCCCGCAGCCTTGGCGCACGACGCCGACCGCATGGCCCGGTTCCAGCGCGAGGCCAAAGTGCTCGCGTCGCTCAGTCATCCCAACATTGCCACGATTTACGGTCTGGAAGAGTCCGGCGGCACGCGCGCCATAGTGATGGAGTTGGTGGAAGGGCCAACACTGGCGGATCGCATCAGCCGTGGTCCCGTCCCGCTGGAGGAAGCGCTGCTCATCGTTCGGCAGATTGCCGAGGCGCTGGAAGCGGCGCACGAGCGGGGCGTTGTGCATCGCGATCTGAAACCGGCAAACGTGAAGCTCACCAAAGACGGCTCGGTGAAGATTCTCGATTTCGGGCTCGCCAAAGTCTGGCAAGGCGACGCCTCGCGCGGCGACTTGGCCGACTCCCCGACGATTAGCGAAGTGGCAACGCAAGCGGGGGTCCTGCTGGGGACGGCGGCGTACATGGCGCCGGAGCAGGCGAAGGGGAAGGCGGTAGATAAGCGTGCCGACATCTGGGCGTTCGGCTGCGTGCTGTACGAGATGCTGACGGGCCAGATGGCGTTTGGCGGCGAGACGGTGACGGAGACGTTGGCAGCCGTGCTCAAAAATGAGCCCGAGTGGTCGCTGCTTCCGGCGGCGACCCCGCCGCCGGTGCAGATGCTGTTGCGCCGTTGCCTGCAAAAAGAGGTGCGGCAGCGACTGCAGGCCATAGGGGATGCGCGCCTCGTCCTGGAGGAAGTTCTCTCTGGGGCTCCGGAGCCGAGCCCGGCTGCTCCAGCCAGGGCTTCGGTCAGACGGCAACTATGGCTCACGCGGGGAGCTGTCGTCCTTCTTGCTCTCGTGGCGGCAGGGTTGACTTTTCTCTACTTGCACCAAAAGCCTTCTCCCGGCCCGGTAATGCGCTTTGAGATTCCGGCGCCCGAGAAAACCACCTTGAGCGGGCACTTTGCGCTGTCGCCCGACGGCCGGAAGCTGGCGTTTACGGGCACCGGCGCGGACGGCCAGACGCGCGTGTGGGTGCGGTCGCTCGATACGCTCGAGTCGCGGCCGCTGGAGGGTACCGAAGGTGCGGATGGCCCATTCTGGTCGCCCGACAGCCGTTTCATTGCGTTCTCGGCACATCGCAAGCTGAAGAAAATCGACTCTGCCGGCGGCCCTGCCGTGACGCTTGAAATCCTCCCCGCCGACCTATTTGGAGGCGCGTGGTCGCGCGATGACCAGATCGTTCTCGGATTAGGAGTCGGACTCTTCCAAGTCCCCGCCTCGGGCGGCTCTCCGATACCGATCATCAGCGACAAGCCTTCGGCTTCTGCCTCCTTCTTACCGGACGGCCATCACATCGTTTATTGGCAAACGGACGGCATCTACGTGGGCTCGATCGGGGCGAAGCCAGGCGAGCAGCCGCCGAGGAAGTTACTAGATGACTTTTCCGAGGTGGGTTACGCCCCGTCTAGGGACCCGGCGGTTGGGCGCCTGCTATTCATACGCGGGGCGGGAATTGGGTCATTGGGTACGTTGATGGCACAGCCCTTCGACACGCAGAGGCTGGAGTTGACCGGGGAAGCCGCTCCAGTTGCCGAGAAGGTTTTGAATTCGGGTTTCTCGGTTTCCGCCACCGATGTTCTTGTGTATTTGACAGGTTTCTCAACGGCTCGCCGCCAACTGACGTGGTTCGACCGGGAGGGAAAGATTCTTGGAACGATTGGGGATCCCGGCACTTACGGCGGTTTCGCACTCTCGCCCGATGAGAAACGGGTTGCCTTCAGTCGAGCTGATCCCCAGCAGCAGGCTACTCGGAATATCTGGCTCTATGAGTTCGCGCGGGGTGCAACGACCAAGTTCACGTTCGATTCGGCCTGGGACGACGCTCCAGTTTGGTTTCCGGACGGCAGCCGCATCGCACTGTATTCGACCAGAAGCGGAACCCAAGAAGTGTACCAGAAGGCTGCAAACCTGGCGGGTGAAGACGAGCCGCTGCTCAAGGCGAACGTCCTAATCAGTCCGACTAGTTGGTCGCCGGACGGGCATTTCCTGTTGTATGAAATGTCTGGTCCGCCAACTCAGTTCGGTTTGATCTCCCTCGGCGGTGGGGCATCGGAACGTAAGCCAATTCCGCTGGCGAAGTCGGCATTCAACCAGGGAGATGCCCGGTTTTCTCCGGATGGCCGATGGATCGCCTATGTGTCCGACGAATCAGGAAGGAACGAGGT
>Ga0326727_10027774_pt1 | contig 10356 bp, 10 predicted proteins | sample MB2enrmetagenome_FD_207643 | JGI IMG/M metagenome (GOLD analysis project Ga0326727, IMG submission 207643) | Lab enriched peat soil microbial communities from McLean, Ithaca, NY, United States - MB29MY | ecosystem: Environmental > Terrestrial > Soil > Wetlands > Peat | place: USA: New York...
TTGCCATTGCGGCGCTCTGGGCCCTGCCGATGAACGCCATTGCCGCGGACGTCATGGGAACCGCGGCGGGTATCGTCAACATGGCGGGTCAGATTGCCGCTTTCGTGTCGCCGTTGGCGATCGGCTTCCTGGTTCAGGCGTCCGGCGGGAGCTTCAACAGTTCCTTCATTTTCCTGATCTCGGGCGCCCTGATATCCGCCGCGATCGCGCTTGCGGTGAAGGAGAAGAAGCGGCCGGTGACGGCGGCGGCCGCGGCTGAATAAGGGGTCCAGGGGCCTTATGGCCCCTGGTGGGTCCCGGGCAAAGCCCGGGCGGCGCGCGAGGCAGCGCGTCGCCCCTTCCGGTGCGGTGGTTTCATTGTTATGTTCTAGTGACGATCCGGAGTCTCGTGCCATGGGTGTTGCGTTCGCAAGAAGCCTCCTCGGGCTGGCGCTTGCGGCCGCGTTGCCGGCCTGGCCGGCCGCGGCGCAATCGCCACCAGCCCCGCCCCCACCCGATACCGCCAACATCTGGACCATCCAGGACGAAAGCGCCGCGATCAGCACGGCGCCCTTGAAGGACCGCTATTACACCAACGGCCTCCGGCTCGGCTGGACCTCCGCCGAGGGAGTGGTGCCGGATTTCCTGCAGCGGATCGGACAGACCCTGTGGGGCGAGGGGCGCCAGCGCATCGCCTTCGACATCACCCAGCAGATGTACACCGCCGGCGACACCAGCACCCCGTATCCGCCGCTCATCGACCGCCCGTACGCCGGCGTGCTGATGGGCACCCTCTCGCTGATCCACGACGGCTCCAACGCGCGCAGCGTGCTCGCCCTCGGCCTCGGCGTGGTGGGGCCGGCGTCGCTCGCCGAGCAAGTGCAGAACGGCTTCCATAGCCTGATCGGCCAGAGCCACGACCAGGGCTGGGGCACCCAGTTGCACAACGAGCCGCTGCTGCAGATCACCAGCGAGCGGACCTGGCGGCTGCCGATGGGCAGCGTCGGTGGCCTGGAAACCGATGCGCTGCCGGAGATCACGGCATCGGTGGGCAACCTGCGCGACTATGCGCAGGCCGGAGTCGTGGTCAGGATCGGCCAGGGGCTGGATGCGGATTTCGGCGTGGCGCGGCTCCGTCCGGGGCTGACCGGCACCGACGTGTTCCGGCCGACCCGCGCGTTCACCTGGTACTTGTTCGCCGGCGCCGACGCCCAGGCGGTGGCCTACGACGTCACCCTGAACGGCAACCTCTGGCAGGCCAGCCGCAGCGTGAAGATCGTGCCCGCGGTCGGCGAATTCGAGGGCGGGCTGGCGCTGATGGCCTATGGCGTTCGGCTCACCTATACCCATGTCGTGCAGACCCAGGAGTTCCAGCATCAGAAGGGCGGGCTGCACCAGATGGGCTCGCTCGCCATGTCCGTGAGGTTCTGAGCGAAGGAAACGGAAATGAGCATTGCACAGCGGCTGCGCGAGCTTGGCATCACCCTGCCGAAGCCGACCACGCCGGTCGCCAATTACGTGCCGTGGCGCATCGGCGGCGGCCTGCTGTTCCTGTCCGGCGTCGGCCCGCAGCAGGTCGATCCGGCGTTCCCGGGCGGCCAGGTGACCCGCGAGCTCTCCGTCGAGCAGGCCTACCAGGCGGCCCGGCTGTGTGGGTTGGCCCTCCTCGGCAACACCCAGGCGGCCCTCGGCTCGCTGGAGCGGGTGGAGGCGGTGCTGAAGGTGTTCGGCATGGTGAACGCGCCGGCCGGTTTCGGCCAGCAGCCCGAGGTGATCAACGGCTGCACCGACCTGTTCGTCGAGGTCCTCGGCGAAGCCGGGCGGCCGGCCCGCTCGGCGGTGGGCATGGGCAGCCTGCCCCGCAACATCGTGGTCGAGGTCGAAGCGGTGATGCTGATCCGCGGCTGAGGCATACGAGCCTCGGCTGTCGGCACGGTTGCAGCCGACGCGCCTGGCGTGGCAAACCGCGACCCATGCTGCATCGCCGCCTCCTGCTGGCCGCCGCGCCAGCGCTGCTTGCCGGACCCGCCCTGGCGCAGGCACCGCAAGCCTCCTCCCGCATCACCACTCCCGAGCAAGCCGCGAGCTTCGCCCGCTACCTCGCCGGCGTGAAGGACGAGGCCCGCAAGCGCGGCATTTCCCCTGCCGTGCTCGACCGGGCCTTCGCCAATGTGCACATCAACTGGCGGGTCATCGAGCTCGACCGCAACCAGCCCGAGGTGAAGCTCACCTGGGACCAGTACCGCACCCGCATCGTCAGCGACTCGCGCATCCAGCGCGGCCGCGAGCAACTGGCGATCCACCGCGACCTGCTGCGCCGCGTGCAGGCCCGCTACGGCGTGCCGGGGGCGATCGTCATCGGCCTGTGGGGGCTGGAGTCCGACTATGGCCACGAAATGGGCGGCTTCAACGTCATCGAGGCGGTGGCGACGCTGGCCTGGGAGGGCCGCCGCGGTGCCTATTTCCGCCGCCAGCTCATGGATTGCCTGACCATCCTGCAATCGGGCGACATCGCGCCCGAGCAGATGGTGGGCAGCTGGGCCGGTGCGATGGGCCAGACCCAGTTCATGCCGGACTGCTTCCTGCAGTACGCGGTCGATTTCGACGGCAAGGGCCGGCGCGACCTGTGGAACAACTTCGGCGACGTGTTCGCCTCCACCGCCAACAACCTGGCGGCCGAGGGGTGGAAGGGCACGCAGCCCTGGGGCATGGCGGTGCGCCTGCCGGAGGGTTTCAATGTCGGCCTGGCCGGCCGCGACAAGCGCAAGCCGGTGGTGGAATGGGCGCGGCTCGGCGTTTATCCCTATGACGGGCGGCTGCCGCAGCCCCCCGACGCGGCGGCCTCGATCGTGTTGCCGGGCGGCCCTACCTCGCAGGCGTTCCTGGTCTACGCGGCCAATTTCAGGGCGCTGCGCGCCTACAATCCCTCGGATTATTACGCGCTCTGCATTGGCTTGCTGGCCGACCGGATCGGCGCCTGATGCGGCGTGCGTCCCCCCTCCCGGCGGGGGAGGGGCCGGGGCAGGGGGCGAAACCGCTGCTTGTCCTGTTGCTTGCGCTGGCCCTGGTCGGCTGCATGCCGCGCGGCGGCCCGCCGCCGGCGCCGCACTACGTGGTGGGCGAGCCCTACCGGGCCGGCGGGGTCTGGCGCTATCCGCGCGAGCAGTTCACTTACGCCGACACCGGCCTCGCCGTGATGGCCAGGTCAGGCGAAGGGCTCACCGCCGACGGCGAGACATTCGATGAGAGTGCGCTCGCCGCTGCGCACCGCACGCTGCAGCTGCCGGCCCTGGCGCGGGTGACCAACCTGGAGAACGGTCGCGAGGTGGTGGTGCGCATCAACGATCGCGGCCCGGATGACCCACACCGGCTGATCGCCCTGACCCGGCGGGCCGTGGAGCTGCTTGGCGCGCCCGCCTCGACGCCGTTCCGCGTGCGGGTGCAACTGATGGAGGCCGAAAGCCGCCAGCTCGCCGGCGGCATGGCGGTGATCGCGCCCCTGCAGGTGGCGACCGCGCCCAAGGGGACGGTCGAGAGCGAGAGCCTGGCGCCTCCGGCCGGGACGGTGGCCTCCGACCGCGGGCGGACTGCTTCCGTCCTGCCGGGGGCCCCGGCAGCGCCGGCGGCCGCCGCCGCGGCTGCGGTGCCGCTCCGCCTTCCGGAACAGGTCTGGCAGGGCGCCCGAGCGCCGGGCCGGCTCTACGTGGAGTGCGGCAGCTTCTCCGGCCTGCAGTATGCCTCGATCATGCAGGCGCAACTCGCCGGCCTCGGTGCGCGCACCACCACCGACTACAACGCGCCGCGCGAGGCCGCGTACCGGGTCCGGCTTGGCCCGTTCGACGATACCGCCTCGGCCGACGCGGCGCTGGACCGCGCACTCGGCGCCGGCGTATCTGATGCCCGGATCATCGTGGACGATCCCTAATAGCAACCGGCGAAACTGCTGACCCATCGGTGGCGAGGCGCTGCCTCGCGCTCCGCCCGGGCTTCGCCCGGGACCCACCAGGGGCCGAGAGGCCCCTGGACCCCATTTATTTGGGCGCTTCGCGCCGAACGGTGCCGCGGCAAACGAATGGGATCAAAGGGCCTCTCGGCCCTTTGCGGGGTCCAGGGGCAGCGCCCCTAGCCTTCAGCGACGAGTCACTATTTCAGCCGGTTGGTATTAGAGTCCGGGTCCGAAGGAGCCGTCGCATGCTCAGTCGCCGCCTGTTGCTTACCGGCATCGCCGCCGGCCTGCCGGTCGTTGCCGCCGCCCAGCAGCCGCGCCCTGGCCAGCGGCCCGCGGCGCGGCCCTCGCCCGGCCGCGCGCGGCGGGCCGCGGAAGCGGCGCCGCCCGCCGGCAGCCCCGCCACGACCCCGCTCGGGCCGCTCGACACCGCGGCGAAGTGGGCGGTCATTCTCGACTTCAACACCGGCGCGACCCTGCTCGACAAGGACGCCGGCGTGCCCATGCCGCCGTCCTCCATGACCAAGCTGATGACGATGTACATCGTCTACAGCATGCTGAAGTCCGGCCGCCTGCAGCTCGACCAGGAGCTCCCGGTGTCCGAACGGGCCTGGCGCATGGGCGGCTCGAAGATGTTCGTGCAGATCGGCAGCCAGGTGAAGGTCGAGGACCTGATCCGGGGGGTGATCGTGCAGTCCGGCAACGATGCCTGCATCGTGCTCGCCGAGGCAATCGCCGGTTCCGAGGAGCAGTTCGCCGAGCTGATGAACCAGAAGGCGAAGGAGCTCGGGCTGCAGAACAGCCATTTCCGCAACTCGACCGGCTGGCCCGACCCGGAACTCCGCATGAGCGCGCGCGACATCGCCCTCCTGGCCTGCCGGATCATCAGGGATTTCCCGCAATACTATCACTACGATTCAGAGAAAAGCTTCAAATACAACAACATCGAGCAAGGAAATCGGAACCCGCTGGTGCAGAAGGGGTTGGCCGACGGGCTGAAGACCGGCCATACCGACGATGGCGGCTACGGCCTGGTCGCCAGCACGTTGCGCGACGGCCGGCGCGTGGTGCTGGTGGTGAACGGGCTGACCTCGATGCGGCAGCGATCCGAAGAGAGCGAGCGGCTGCTGGAATGGGCGTTCCGCGAATTCGAGGACGTCACGCTGTTCAGCGCCGGCGAGGCGGTCGAGCAGGCGCCGGTATGGCTCGGCACCCAGCCCACGGTGCCGCTGGTGGGCGGGCAGGACCTGCAGGTGACCATGCCGCGCGGCTGGCGCAACCGGGCCAAGATCGCGATCGAATACCAAAGCCCGATCCCGGCGCCCGTCATCCGCGGCCGGACGCTGGGGCAACTGACGGTGAGCGGGGAGGGCGTGCCCGACCTGCAGGTACCGTTGCTGGCGGGGGTCGACGTGCCGCGCCTGAGCCTGCCCGGGCGCGCCTGGGCGGTGCTGGTCCATTACGTGACCGGAGGCTGAGCCTTGGCGGAGGGCGTGTTCGTCGCTCTGGAAGGCGGCGACGGCGCCGGCAAGAGTGGCGCGCTGGCGCATCTCGGCGTGGCGTTGCGCGACCTTAAGGCCGGCGTGGTGCTGACCCGCGAGCCGGGCGGCACGCCCGGCGGGGTGGCCATCCGCTCGTTGCTGCTGGCGCGCGACGCCCACGACTGGGAGCCGGTGAGCGAGTTCCTGCTGATCGCGGCCGCGCGGGCGCAGCACGTTGCCCGGGTGATCCGCCCGGCGCTGGCGGCCGGCCAGGTCGTGATCTCCGACCGCTACGTCGGGTCCTCGCTGGCCTACCAGGGCGCGGGGCGGGGCCTCGATGCGGCGCTGATCCGCACCGTGCATGCACTCACCACCGGCGACCTGTGGCCGGACCTGACCATGGTGCTCGACGTCGATCCCCCGATCGCGTTGGCCCGGGGGCTCGCTCGGCTACAGGCGGAGGGCAGCGGCGAAGATCGTTTCGAGGCGCTCGGCCTGGGGTTCCAGCGCCGGGTGCGGCAAAGCTTTCTCGAGCAGGCCGCCGCGGCGCCGGCGCGCCACGTGGTGATCGACGCTGGCCGGCCGATCGCGCAGGTCCATGCCGAGGTGACGGCGGCGGTGCTCGGCTTCCTGGCTCGCTGACGGCCAGGGGCAGAACCCCTGGCCTTACGCCCCGAGATACGCCAGCAGTGCCTGGTGCAGCTCGGCCAGCGTGGTGTCGTGGTCGATGCCGATCGCGGTGATGTCGAACTCGGCGCCGTAGATTTGCTCGCAAGCGACGATCAGGCTTACCAGATCGCGGGAATCGATTCCCAGCGCGGCGAGGCTGAGGGTCTCGTCCGCGACCGGGCGGCCGATGATATCGGCGACGGCCTGCATCAGTTCGGGCATACGCGCATCGTTCAGCATCGAAGGATCCCTACAGAAGGAGCTCATGGGCCGGTGGATGGGAGATGAAATCGCCCGGGCTCGCCGAACAGCCGTATGCGCCGGACTGGAACACCACCACGAAATCGCCCGGCATCGCCCTGGGCAACGCCGCCCGCTCCGTGAACCGGTCGAGCGGCGTGCACAGGCGGCCGACGATGGTCACCTCCTCTTCGGCCTCGGCATCTGCCCGGTTGCCGATCGCCAGCGGAAAGCTGGCCAGCCGCGCCAGGCCGAAATTCCCGGTGGCGGCGAGGTGATGGTGCATGCCGCCATCGGTCACCAGGAGTACGCGCCCGTGCGACTGCTTGCGCTCCAGCACGCGGCACACGTAAAGCCCGGCCTCGCCGACCAGGAAGCGGCCCATCTCCAGCGTGATGGCGAGCCGCCGCGCCCGGGGCTCGCGCAGGATCTCGTCGAGCCCCGCGCCCACGGCGGCCAAATCGAGCGGTGCCTGGCGCTCGCTGTACGGGATGCCGAGCCCGGCGCCGAGTTGCAGGTGCAGGGCCGCGCCTCGGCCGAGCCGCAGTGCCAGCGCGACCGCCCCCCGCCAGGCCTCGACGATGGACGCTGCGTCCAGGTTCTGCGAGCCCCAGAACACGTGCAGGCCGGCGACCTCGGCGCGCGCGGGGTCGATGGCCTCCAGAAGGGCGGGAATCGTCTCGGCGTCCATGCCGAACGGGCTCGGCCCGCCGCCCATGCGCATGCCGCTGCGCCCGACCGAGAAGTCGGGATTGACGCGCAGCAGCAGGCGCCGCCGGCCCGCGGCGGGAGCAGCGAGCACCGCGGCGAGCTGCGCCGGCGATTCGACGCCGGTGGTGATGCCGGCGGCAACCGCGGCGGCGATCTCGTCTGCGCCCTTGCCGGGCCCCGAGAAATGGATGCCCTCGCGCCGCGCCCCGGCGCTCAGCGCCCGGCGCAATTCCTCGATCGAGGAAACGTCCAGCCCATCGACGAGCCCCGCCATCAGCTGCACCAGCGCGGGCATCGCGTTGGCCTTCAGCGAATAGCTGATGCCGACCCAGGCGGGCAGGTGTCGCCGCAGCTCGGCCACCCGGCCGGCGATGAGCGCACGGTCATAGGCAAAGAATGGCGCGCCCCCTGCCAGCGCGGAGATCTGATGCAGGCTCAGCCCGCCCACGCACAGGCAGCCATCCCGCACGGCGAAGCCGCGGATCATGCCGGGCCGGCCTGGGCAGGGGCGTCGAGCAGGGCGAGGCAGGCGACGCGATCGAACTTGCCGTTCGGCGAGCGCGGCAGCGTTTCCAGCGCCACCACGCGCGACGGCAGCATGTAGCGCGGCACCAGCCCGCGCAGCGCCTGTAGCAGCGCCGCCTCGAAGCGGTCCACGCCGTCGGTCGGCGTGGCGATGAGCACGATCCGCTGGCCGTCCCTCCCGGCATCGGAGACGCCGAGCACCACCGCTTCGCGCACCAGGCCGGTGGCCAACGCCGCCTCCTCGACCTCGGTCGGGCTGACCCGATAGCCGGACACCTTGATCATGGCATCGTTGCGGCTGGAGAAATAGAGATAGCCGTCCTCATCCAGCCAGCCCAGGTCGCCGCTCCACACCTGTCGCTCCCGCCGCGCCAGCCCGCCGAGGGGCGCGTCCACCTCGCGAAACCGCGCCGCGGTGGCGTCCGGGTTGTGCCAATAGCCGAGCGCTGTGCAGGCACCCACATGCACGATCTCGCCGACCTCGCCCGGCTCGCACAACTCGCCACTGGGCCGGCGGACGGAAATGCGGGCGTTCGGCAACGGCCGGCCGACCGAGTCCGGCCGACGGTCGACCTCCTCCGGCGGCAGGCAGGTCGAGCGGAAAGCCTCGGTGAGGCCGTACATCAGGAACGGCCGGGCCGCCGGCAGCAACGTCCGCAGCCGGGCCAGCGTGGCTTGTGGCATGCGCCCGCCGGTGTTGGCGAAGTAGCGGACCCGTTGCCGCACGGCCTCCGGCCACTCCATCCCGGCGAGGTCGATCCATAGCGGCGGCACCCCGGTGATGCCGGTGACGCCCGCCTCCGCACACAGCCGGATCGTCTCGGAAGGATGCAGGTAGTTGTGCAGCACCGCGGTGGCGCCCGAGACGAGGCAGGTCAGCACCTGGTTGAACCCGGCGTCGAAGCTCAGCGGCAGTGCGGCCAGGACGCGATCGGCTGGGCCGAGTCCAAGCAGGGAGGCCATGGCGAACGCTCCCTGCAGCAGGCTGCGGTGCGGCAGCAGAACCCCCTTGGGCAGGCCGGTCGAACCGGAGGTGTAAAGGATCGCCGCCGGGTCGTCGTCGATGGTGGGGCGAACCGGCGTCGGCACTGCCTGGGCGGGCGGCTGTTCCACCGTGAAAGTTGTCAGACCCCCGCGTAGGGCCGCCGGCAGGCTGTCGAGCCGCGCTGCCGAGGAAAGCAGGATACACGCACCGGAATCGGCAAGGATGTGGGCGACCTGCCGGGGCTTCAGAGCCGGGGCGACGGGGACGAAGATGGCGCCGATCGCAGCCGCGCCGAGCGCGGCCATAACCGTTTCCGGCCGATTCTCCAGCCAGACCGCCACCCGGTCGCCGGCACTTGCGCCCGCCGCCTGCAGGCGCGCCGCATGATGCTGCATGCCCTCCCACAGGGAGCGGTAGCCGAGCGTGGCGCCGCGCCAGACGAGGGCAGGGTGATCGCCGGCCCGCCCGGCCTGCTCCCCCACCGCGGCGGCGAGGTCGTCCGATCGCACGCTGGCCTGCCCCTATTCCTTCCGCGCGTCGTTCTCGCCGGATTCGGCCATCGCGGCGCGATTCTCGGGCAACAGCTCGGACAGGCGACGGCTGAACAGTGACGCGCCGGCTGCGTTCAGATGGTAGGCATCGCTGAACAGCCGGTTGGGGTAGCACTCGACCGCCGGGCCGATCGAGATGATGCCGGGGAACTCGCGCTCGAGCGTGTGCAGATAGGCGTCGTAGCCGGCGACGAACGCCGGGTGCAGCTTCTCGCAGGTCGCCTGGTTCCAGGGAGGGGCGATCAGCACGACCTGGGTGCCGGTCTGCTCGAACAACAGCAGCATCCTGGTCAAGTAATAATCCAGCAGGGGCGACACCCGGAAAGTCTTTGCTACCGCCTCGTCTGCCGGCTGGTCGGCGCTGCCGTTGTCGCCGTAAACATCGAGGTAAAGAACATGACCATCGGCCAACCTGGTTTCGGTGTAGACTCTTCGGTAGGTGGCCAGCCGCATGACCAGGCCACCCTTCCACATGCTGTCCAGGTAGAATGACGGAAAGGCATGGGCGTACAGCCAGTCGCGCACCTTGGCGTCCAGATCCCAGACGGTCGGGGGCCGGTACAGGGTGGTATCGTGAAAGGCCCGCGCGGTGGCCCGCGCCTCCTCCAGTTCGGCGAACGAGAGGAAGCCGAACAGCGCCGGCCGCGCCCAGTAGTAATCGTCCCGCCGCAAGTCCTGCGGCGAGAAATTCAGCAGCACGCGTCGCGGCGGTTTGCGGCAGGCGGTGAGGCGGCGCGCCACGAAATACATCTCGAGCGGCGTGGCGGTGCCGAGCGCCAGGTTCGTGGTATCGCCCAACTCGGCGGGCACCACCGCCGCCACCACGCGGGAATCGCCGAGCGCCACGGTGGACCCGACGTTGCATGCCGCCACCATCTGCCGCTTCACCACCCACAGGCCGTATTCCGGATCGAGGAATCCAGCCGCGCCGAAGGCGCTGACGCACCACGCCAGCACGATCGTGCCGCCGGCAACCAGCAGCATGACGAGGAGGAAACGGCCGGGCCGCCCCGCCGCCGTGCGGCCGGCCATCTCAGAATTTGAAGTAGAGGAACTCACTCTCCGCTCCCATTCCGAGGATTGCGAACGCCATGACGGCGCCGACCGCCATGCTCCAGACGGTCGGCATCCGCGCGGCGAGGCCTCGGCGCGCCGGCGCGGGTTGCCGACGAGCATCGGCATCGGCGAGGCCGGCGATCGCCTGGGAATTCGGCGCCAGCCACACCACGCCGAGCAGGACGATGATCAGGCAGATCTCGCGTAGCGGGT
>Ga0326727_10027775_pt1 | contig 10355 bp, 7 predicted proteins | sample MB2enrmetagenome_FD_207643 | JGI IMG/M metagenome (GOLD analysis project Ga0326727, IMG submission 207643) | Lab enriched peat soil microbial communities from McLean, Ithaca, NY, United States - MB29MY | ecosystem: Environmental > Terrestrial > Soil > Wetlands > Peat | place: USA: New York...
TGTGGCTACTGGGTGCCGCTGCCCGCGGGGCCTTGCGGCGGATGCGCCGCCGACCCACTCTTGTCGCTGCGTTCTGGAAACAGGCCGAATTGTTCTAGGTGTCACTATATTATGTAACGCTCATTAATATCCGCCCTACACTGGTCCGCTTGATTTCCTTAGCGTCCTTCAGAGTCGCCATTACGTTTCCGCGCGCGTCGAACAGCCTGCCATATTCTCGCGGAGTTAAGATCGAATCGCACAGGAATACGGGAATGTCGAAACCGCTAACTTTCGGAAGCAAATCCCGGACTGCGAGCAAATAGTTCGTGCGCGCCGCCATCACCGCGAGCGGGTTCAAATCAAATCCAACAACATTGTTTTGAATTCTCTGAAGTAAACCACCTTCGTCATAAGGGCATTTCTCGAGGTTTTGGTCGTACCAACGCCGGATGCGGTGGATGGCCATTACCAGGAACGTGCCCGATCCGCAGGCCGGGTCAAGAAGGCGCCTATCGGGGTCGCCTTCATAGCCAACTTCGTTTAGAACGTGCTCGGCCAGCCAGTCGGGCGTGTAATACTCCCCCAAATCATGCCGGATCGACTTAGGGAACAACTGCTGATAGAGCTTCTTCAGCAAGTCTCGAGACTGGGCTGGGTCGTCTGATATTGTCCCTGGGTTGTACTGATCGAGTTTTTCGAGCATTTTGCGAACCAGCTTCTCAATAGATTCGCTCCATACAGCCAAGTACCACGAGAACAGGTCCCCTTCGAGGAAGTTGGTGATTCCTAATTGGTGAAATAAGCCGCCACGCAGTTCGAGTTCCTCCAGTACCTTTCGCAGTTTCTCGGAAGTTCCGGCCTCGATCAGCCTTTCGAAGTGACGCGGCATGTTCCGAAACTGGTAGAAATACACAATCTCAAGTGAAATGAGTTTGAGCAAGAGGGCGTAATAGGTGTGGACGGCGAATAGCAGCTGCGCGCCCTGCGGCCTCCCCTTCACAACATATGCCTCGGCCAGCGCGCTCAATTTTTCGGAGGTGTTCTCCACGTCGTACCCGCAGACCTCTCCGAAAAGAATTTTCCATTGATTGAAGAAAACCTGCGCCTTGGGGTCCTTCGTCGACACAATTTCTTCGTAAAGGGCAAGCACGCCCGTCCTGGCCACCTCACTTTCGGACCCGAAATCTCCGTGCAGGTATTCTGGCTGATAGGGCCAGCCCTTCTGTCCGAGGTTATACAGTGCCCAGAGAAATCGACGCGTAGAATTCCGGTCCACCGGTACAGGGTCCTCGTCGCTCCACTTCTCCAGTCGAAATCGGAGAAAGATGAAATACTTCCCATCCGTACCCACGCCGAACATACTCCGCCAATTGCGGTGCTCCTCCCGATTCATGTCGTAGAACCGCCTCTTGAGCTGCTCAATCACCGCCCTGTTTGGCGCCGCGTCTTTGTTGGGCGAGAGAGTGCCAGGTTCTTTGTATTCCACAATCACGCTGCCATAGACCGAATCGGGCCGACCTGTGGCGATCGTGACGTTGTGGTGCCCCTCCAGCGGGTTGATTTTGGCTTGCCGGGCAAAGTCCTTCAGAAACCCAGCGACTTCAACCTGAAGGTCCATTTCAGACTTTGCCCAGCTCGCCGCATTCCGAATTTGCTCCGCGATCACCACGGCGTTTTGACTCACTATTTCATCGAGGGACTGAGGCTTAGGTGAACTGGCAGGTTTCTCAACCATGCGCACTCTCCGGCAGGCAGTTTCGGGGCAGTCACGAACCAGCGATTATACCCCTTCCGAAGAGCAAGCGTAGCGCGGACCTCCGCTTTTGAGGTCCGCTGGCCGGCGCAGAGCGAAGCTCTGCGGTGTCCAGGGACTAGAAATCCGCCGTCCCAAATCACATGACTGCAACTTTCCTCTTGTGGGAATGAGCGGCTAGATACAAGGGCAGACTCTCTGGAAAACGAGAGTCGGCGCCACCCGCTTTTCCCTCTTGACAAGAGGCTAGATGTATAGTAGCCTACGGTTGGTGACCTATGGAGAGCGCCGGCGGAGAACGCGGGAAGGAGGTTCGAAAACGGCCCGCAGGGGGCGCAAAACGGCAAGGAAATGCAAGAAAGATACTAAATAGAGGGAACGAACCCAACAAGTCCTTTAGAATCAACAAAAGTCGCAAAAAACGAACTCAAAACGAACTCGATTTTGAGCCCAAAAATGCGCGGATTACGCCGAAAAAGCGGGTTTTAGGTGGCACGTTTCACGTGGCCGGCGGCTCGAGCGTACGCTCTTGCTTTCCAGAGAGTGTGCGGGTTGTGGCGGCTCGACCCCCTCACCCGGCCCGTGCCCTCTGGTGAAAGCGCCGGTGCGGGCCACCCTCTCCCCCAAGGGGGCGAGGGCTGGAATCTGAATGTGGAAACTCCAGACCCTCTGCGCCAAGGGGGCGAAGGCCAGAGATATCTCGCGAGTCAACCACCCCCTGGCCCCCTCCTTATCAAGGAGGGGAATCGTACTCGTTCTTACTTCTGACTTCTGACTTCTGGCTTCTGACCTCTGCCTCCTAGCTAATCAACTGACCGCGACGGCTTCAATTTCCACCAGCATCTCGGGGTCGACAAACCGTGAGACTTCGATCAACGAAGTCGCAGGATGGACAGTGCCAAAGGACTCCGCGTGCGCCCTCGCCACTTCCTCCCAGAGTTCGATCTTGGTCACGTAGATGCGGGTGCGCACCACGTATTCCAGGCCAAGGCCCAGGCGTTTGAGGGCGCTCTCGATATTCCGAATTGCCTGTACCGACTGCGCGTAAATATCTCCTGGGGCCAGAACTTTTCCGGAAGGGTCTGTCCCCGTTGTTCCGGAGACGAAGACCATGTCCCCGACCTTGATTGCGCGGGAATAACCCAGCTTCGGCTCCCAGGGTGTTCCCGAGAAGATCTTTTCCCGTTTGTTCTTCATATGCTTCTCCATCTGTCAGGGGCGGGTCTCTGACCGGCCTCCGAGGATTCCACGAGCTGAGACTATGTTTCCTTTTCGAAGTATCGACGATGGGCGCGGGCCGCCAGCGCCAGCCGACGGTGGCGTCGCTCCAGCGCCTCCCGGAAACGGCGTTTCTCTTCCGCCGTAACGGGAACAATGGGGGGGACCTTCTTCGGGCGACCGCCTTGATCGACAGCCACGTAGGTGATGAAGGCTGAACTGGTCTGACGGCGCTCGCCGGTTAGGCAATCTTCCAAAAAGACATTGACCTCAACTTCCAATGAGGTGTTAAAGGTGCGCGTGACAAAAGCTCGCAGGACAATCAATTGGCCGACCTTAATCGGATGAACGAAGTCCAGGTTGTCTACCGAGGCGGTGACCATAAGACTCCGGCAGTGACGGCGGGCTGAGATCGCTCCAGCGATGTCCATCAGGTGCATAACCTTGCCGCCCAGGATGTTTCCAAGACTATTGGCATCGTTCGGAAGAACCATCTCCACCGTTTCCGTAAGGGAATCGGCTACGGTTTTCGCCTTCTGGTTCCTCATGCTTCGCTCTCTCTTGAGGCGCGAATAACCTCGCTCTGGCGCCCCCAAAAACCCTGCCAGGCAGACTCGATTGCGCCCTTGTGCCTGCCAAAGGCCTGGAAGGCTTTGTCTAGTTCGGTTGCGTTGAATATACTATTCGAGCATCGGGATGGATGCAACCTGAATCCGCGAGGCGGCTAATCGCTCGAGGACCTTCCGGCTTGCAGAATCTCGGCCCCTTGTAATCAAGATAAATCTCAAGGAGGCGCTTACGAAATGGAAGGCACGAATCGACTCATTTTCTTGCGAGAGAGTTTGCGCCAGAATCCAGACGACGTGTTTGCCCGCTACGGCCTCGCCCTTGAACTCTCGCAATCGGAGCCGGCGGAAGCCTGGGTACATTTCGATTACTTGCTCTCACACCATCCGGAATATTCAGCGACCTACTATCAGGCGGGAGTGTTCCTGCTTCACCAGGGCCGGCAGGAAGAAGCCCGAAAGGTACTGGTCCAGGGGATTGAAGTGACGCGGCGGCAGGGAAAGCAACACGCTCTGAGCCAACTCCAAGCCGCCTTCGAGGCGATGCAGGCGTAAAGGTTTCTCATTTATCCCAGCCGTTCTATAATGCCATTAGGGTGATGGCGCCCCGCGAGACAAACATGGTTCATACGATTCCCACGCAGGAAAAACAGGCTGCTGCCTTGACTTCCGTGGTTGCTGCCGTCCTGTTGGTCGCGATGAAACTGACCGTGGGCCTCTTGACGAACAGCTTGGGAATCATTTCGGAAGCCATGCACTCCGGCTTGGACCTGGTGGCTGCTGTGGTGACGTATATTTCTGTCCGGGTGTCCGACAAACCTGCCGACCCAGCCCACCCGTTCGGCCACGGCAAAATCGAATCCCTCTCCGCGTTCATTGAGGTCACCCTTTTGTTCGTGACCTGTGCATGGATCATTTGGGAAGCCATCCGCCGGCTCTTCTTACATGATGTTCATGTAGAGCCGAGCCTCGCGGCCTTCGGCGTAATGTTTATTGCCGTCACCATTGACACTTTCCGATCCCGGGCGCTATTCCGGGTGGCGCGAAAATACAATAGCCAAGCTCTGGAAGCCGATGCGCTGCACTTCTCGACGGACGTTTATAGCTCGAGCGTGGTGATTTTGGGTCTTATCCTGGTTTACGTTTCCAACCATAGCAACCTCCACTGGCTCCGCAAGGCTGACCCGGTTGCCGCACTGGTGGTGGCTGGAATCGTTATTTACATTACGCTGAAGCTCGGGAAAAGGACTGTGGCGGCATTGGTTGACGCTTCGCCGGAAGGCAGTTCGAGCCTTATTGGTGAAGCTGTTTCACGGGTTCCGGGAGTTCTGAGGCTGGAGCGCATCCGGACCCGCCAAAGTGGGCCACGTCTTTTTGTGGACTTGAGGCTGGCACTTCATAGCAACACCTCACTCGAGCACGCCAAAGCGGTGGCGGATTTGGTGGAGTCTGCGGTCCACGAACTCTTTCCCGACTCCGACGTGGTTATTCACACCACTCCCAGCGATCCGCCCACGGGGGATCTGGTGGAGAAAATCCGCTCCATCGCCAACCGAAGAAACTTCCAGGTTCATGAAGTGACAGCCTACGAGGTGAAGGGGTGCATCAACGTAATCCTGGATCTCGAGGTGGAGCCTAGTCTGCGGTTGGATACAGCCCACGACCAGGCCACCGTGCTCGAGCAGGACATCAAACAAGGTCTTCCCCAGGTGTGCGAGGTGAACATACACCTCGAGCCTTTCACCAAGGATGTGGAGGCGGTGAACGCCGTCCAGCTTACCCCGGCCGAGTTGGAACCCAAGCTGATGGAGATCGCCGGAGAGATTCCAGGCGTCTTAGACTGTCACGACATCGAAGCGCACCAGGCGGCGGAAAACGTGTTCGTCCGGTGCCATTGCACCCTGCTCCCTGGCCTACCCATAGCTCGGGTGCACGACATTACAGAAGAACTCGAGTTTAGGATTCGAAAAGCCTTCCCCCAGATCCTTCGCATTAATATCCACGCCGAACCAAAAGGACAAAGCTAGAAAGGTAGGTTGGCGGGCTTCGTCCAGGCACACCCCACCCCCCTACGGAACGCCGCAGGCAGCGGGCGAGAATATCCCCTCAGCCATACCTTCTTAGGGATTCGGCTTGACCGCTGGCTTGGCAGGCTTGGCGGTTGAAGCGGCACCGGGATGCGTTGCAGCAGGCGTAGCTGGCACGCCCGAAGTCAGGGCATCAGCGGGGTTCGCTGCATCATAGAGCCTGACGATGGCATCCGTCAGCTCCACTTCCTTGGCCGCGTAATAGATGGGAACCTGGTCGCTTCCAATGACCAGGGAGAAGCCATTCTGCCGCGCGTAATCATCAATCTGCCTCACCATTTTCTGGCCGATGCGGCGAAACATTTCATCCCTGTCCGTTGCGAAGTCGGCTTGCGCATCCTCGGTAGTGCGCTTCAAAAACTTCTGCTTCTCCTCCAGGTCCCGGCTCAGGCGCCGCTGCTCGTCGTCGCTAAGCGTGGCAGCCTGTTTCTGCAATTGGTCGTTGATGGCCTGTATGTCCTGCTGGAGCTTCTGAACTTCTTGCTGGCGAGGTTGATACTTCTTCTGAAGGTCAGCCATCGCTTTCTTTCCCTCCGCCGTGCTCAGAATCGCCTCCTGGATATTGACGAGCCCGATCTTGCCTGAGGGCCCCGAACTCTGACCGAGCAGAACGGACGGGGCAGTTCCCAGGCAGAGCAGAAGAGTAATGGTGGAAACTCGAATCTTCATTCAATCTCCTTTAAGTAGAGTTCTAAATTGCGAAACACATTGTAACTCATTTCGTCGCTAAAAGGTGCGTGCCACAGTGAACCCTACTCTCCCCTTGCGCTCCTTCAGGCGAAAACCGCGAAACAGGTTCAGCGCATCCTCATAGGTGTACACATTTGGAAACATACTCTCGGGTGGCAGGACTTGGGGAGGAACCACCAGAACGTTATCCTCTCGGAGCCAGTTATAGCCATAATAGAGATGAAACGGCGCGTTGACAATCGGCAGGATGATCTGCATGTCGAGTCCCGTTGAGCTCCGGGGACGTAAATTGGTCGCTGAGATAATTCTGAGTCTTGTCGGCAGGGAGAAGTACGGGTATTCGGTGCTCAATGCCTGCAGGGAAGGAATCGAGGTGTCAATTTGGAGCTGGTTCGTTCGCAAGACAAAAGTGCTCCCGGCGTCTAAGAAAGCTGCCAGAGTGACCGGACCTGCAATCGGTACGCGGTATTCAAAATTAGTAATGATCTCTGTATCACCGCCGGGGTAGATCGGCGTGTAGTATGGGAATTGAGTGTACGACCCGCACGTCGTTCCCTTCTGCCCATTGGCGCCGGTAGCCAGAATAGGATTGCCGTAGCTGTCGCGGTTACACACCTGGCCAGTCGCCGGAAAGAAAGCCAAGGGGCTGATGGAACGGATGTCAAAACCACGGATGTCATACTCGCCGCCAATGTAGAAGCGCGAAAAAGGTGGGGGAACACGGCCACCGTATCCTTGGATGCTCGAAGCCAGTAGGTGCATGCCGAAGGCTTGCGGCTTCTCTGAACGTTTATTGCGGACGGGGTGAAAGTACTTGAATTCGAGGGACGGAGTGGCGGTATAAACGTTGCCTCCCAATCCGGAGATCATCAACGTGGCAGAAAAGTACCTTCCCCGGGTGGGGTTCCAAGCATCATTGATGGTGTTATAAAGATAGGTGGGCATGATGGAACTGGACACGATGCCGCTCAGCGCCGAGGGACCTGCCAATCCACGAAAATTGATAGCCTCAAAAAAGGACGCGGATGCCGCATTGAACGCTTGCATGCTGCTATAGGAGTAGCTGTAGGTGAAACCGAGGCGCGCGAAAGTGCGCCGCAAAGGGTAACTGGCAAACGCCGTGAAGCCGGAGGAATTCTGCTGAAAATTCTGCGCGTAGTATTGGCCATAGGGGGAACTCTGGAGCGCTGAGGGGCTGACGCCGTAAGCATAAGCTAATTGGCGGAGTTGATCATAGCGGTAATTGCTGTGGTAGACTGTAAACCCCACGGTCATGGCGCGATCAAAAACGTACGGCTCAGTGAACCCAAACGAATACATCTTTTGATAGGTCCCCCACTCCATTTGAACACTCAAGGTTTCACCCAGCCCCAGGAAATTGTTGGTGGCGTAATTGGCCCCTATGAAGTTCCCCGCCAAGCCACTGACCCCGCCCGAAAACCCGATGGAGTTCTTGCCTTTTTCCTTGACCTTCATAGTAATGTCAACCGTGCTGTTCTTGGCGTCCTGGGTGATCTCGTAGTCCTCCTTCTTCACCGTATCAAAGAATCCCAGTTGATTGACCCGAAGGACGCTGAGGTCCCAAAACGAGGAGTTGAACATGTCCCCTTCGCTCAGCAGCAATTCCCGTCGAATTACCTTGTCGCGAGTCTTGGTATTACCGGAGAACTCAATGCGATGAACAATAAACTGCTTCTCTTCCTCGAAGTCCAGCGCCAGGTTGATGACTCGCCGCTTGTTATCAGGCTCGATGTCCGGAGAGGCGGTGAAATTAATGTAACCGAACTGGCCATAGAGCTTGGTGTAGTTCTCGATGGCCTTCCGAACCTTAGACAGCGCAAAGAGATCTCCTGGCTTGAGCCGCAGGATCGGCGCCAACTGTTGCTGGGTGAAGAGCTTGTTGCCGCGGATTACAAACCTGCCCAAGCGATACTGCAACCCCTCCTCCACCGGGATCGTCAGGTCCACCCGTTTGCCCCGGCCCCAACTGAAAAAGAAGAACGGATAACGCCGCCGGGTGTCCACCATCTTCGTTTCCGGTTCTTTCGCCAGAGCGTAAAAGTAACCGTGGTCCCTATAGAGGTCGCGGATGTTTTCAAGATCGGCCTCAATCCTCTCCTTATCGTAAGTCTTATGGAACCAGTAGAACCAGGGTGGAGCGCCGGCAGCTCTGGAATACTTCATGGCGCGTTCAAGTTCGCGAGAAGAGAAAACCTGGTTTCCCGTGAAGCGGACATTGCCCATTTTGACCTTGGGGCCTTCCACCACGATAAACGTCAGGGCCACGGAGTTGGGCGGAATATTCCGCGTGCGGTGCCGGACGGTAGCAAACATCTTCCCATGCGCCGAGAGCATATCCTGAAGAACCACCTCAGCTCGTCTAACCGTCACGGGATCGTACTGGGATTGAATGGATAGGCCCACCTTGCGCTTCTTGAATTCATCCAGTACGTCCGATGTCTGAACGCTGCTTAATCCTTTGTAATCAATGCTCCGGACCAGCTTCTTTTCTCGTACGAAGAAGGTAACAATCTTCCCACCCTTTTCCGAATCGACCACTTCCAACCGAATGTCGTCGAAGAAGCCTGTATTCCAGAGAGCCATGAAGTCTCGCTCAAGAATGTTTTCGTTATACACATCGCCTTGATGTGAGAAAATGCGGGCCCGCAAGGTCGCAACAGGAATGCGTCGGTTCCCTCGGAAAATAATCGACTGAATAGTTGCCTGGGCGGCGGGCTGGGCTTCCGGCTGCGAAGGCGCGCTAGGAGTTGTGAGTTCAGGAGCTTTCTGCGGAGCGGGCGCTTCCTTAGGCGTTTCAAGTTGGAGTTTCTGTGGGGGAGCCGCAGGCGGGGCCTGCGGGGGCTTGGCTTGCGAGTTCTGCTCAGTCCCTGGGGTTGGCTGCGAAGGCGGTGGAGCGCTTGGTGATGAGGGTGGCTTCTGGTCCGCGGGCGGGTTCTGTGCGCGAAGCGCCACGCCAGAGAGCAAGCTCAATAGCAAGGCGAAGGACCCCAGGCCAAACCGTGCCCTCTTTCGTCTACACGTGGAAGAACTTCTCCTCAAGAAACGGTCTTCCCCCTCGTTTTGGTTCGAGCTCAGACAATCCGATGCCGGGAACTCACCAGAAGTTGGCCCGAAAACTCGAAATCGCAGAAGCAATCCCTGCATCCCTCTCAGGACCAAACTCCGGCGGGCACAGACGACGTGGAATTTCTGCTTCCTGCTTTGCAAAGGACGGGCCGCACTAACGTGAGAGTGGCGTGGCCGCGACGAGCTTGTCATTCATCGACCGATAGCAGAGGCCTTGGTTCTCAACAACGACTTCCAAAACTGATGGGGGGTGAATCTCCCCTTGGATCAACGCTTCCGAAAGCGGGTCTTCAACGTACTTCTGGAGCGCCCGGCGCAGCGGACGAGCGCCATAGGAACGGTCCTCACAGGTCTTTTCCAGAATCCACTGGCTCGCCTCCCGGGAAAGGGCAATCGAAATGTTCTTGTGCTCCAGATTCTGATTCATCTGCGCCACCAGGAGGTCCAGGATCTGTACCAGATCATTGTCGCTGAGGGCATTGAACACAATGACTTCATCCAGCCGGTTGAGGAATTCGGGATTGAACAGCCGCTTGACCTCGGCCAACACCATATCTTCAGCCTTCTTCTCACTCGTACCCTCCGCCGCCGACTCGAACCCCAGGTGTGTCCGGCGTTGCAGATACCGAGCCCCGATATTCGAGGTCATGATGAGGATGGTGTTCTTGAAATCCACGGTATTCCCCAGCCCGTCGGTCAGGTGTCCGTCTTCGAAGACTTGAAGCAGGATGTTGAAGAGATCCGGGTGGGCCTTCTCAATCTCGTCCAGGAGAATCACGGAGTAAGGCGCGCGCCGAACTCGCTCCGTCAGTTGGCCCCCCTCTTCGTAACCCACGTATCCGGGTGGAGACCCGATCAGCTTCGAGACGGAGTGCTTCTCCATGAATTCCGACATGTCGAAACGAATCAGCGCCCGCTCACTCCCAAAAAGAAAGGCCGCAAGAGAACGGGCCATTTCGGTCTTGCCGACGC
>Ga0326727_10027776_pt1 | contig 10355 bp, 8 predicted proteins | sample MB2enrmetagenome_FD_207643 | JGI IMG/M metagenome (GOLD analysis project Ga0326727, IMG submission 207643) | Lab enriched peat soil microbial communities from McLean, Ithaca, NY, United States - MB29MY | ecosystem: Environmental > Terrestrial > Soil > Wetlands > Peat | place: USA: New York...
CCTTTACTACAGTTACTATCGTTGTGTTACTTATCTGAAGTCATCTCCTTTAATTTTCGAGTTTACAAATAGAAAGAGCACATTAAACCTTTGCAAAAGGTTAAGCACTCTTTAGATCTCCAATATTCTTTAATGAAAATATGACTAGCGCCTTCGACCACCGCCGCCAACGATTAAAAAGATATCAAGGATAAACGTAAATAGATTAACAAAATCCAAAAAAATTCTTAGGGTTACCATCACGGCATTGTCTGCTGTAGCATACTTAGCACGTTGAAAATCTAATGCTGTCATCAAACTGAAAAGAATTGCTCCACCTATGCCTATCAACAAGCCGAAGGGGCTAAAAAAGCTACTAAAGAATACGGAAAGAATCATAATCCCTAGCAGAACTAATAAGCCAATGAAAAGAACTTTAGCCATGCTGCTCAAATTACGCTTTGTCATCAGCCCGTAAACGCCAAAGGAGGCAAAGACCATAAATGTCACCAGTGCTGCTTGCCCAAGTACTGCATCTCCTGCAGAAGTTGCTGCCAGTGGCTGCACCAGAGGTCCAAGCACGGCTCCGGCACAGGCGGCAAAGATCAGGGCCAGACCTCCTGTCAATCCAGCGGCCGGATCATCTCCACGCGCCAAGGCACGTCGGTTCATCACAGGAATAGTAAACAGTAAAACAAACTCCAGAATAACCGCAAGCATAAAAAAGTTCTGAGGAACAAGTAAAGCTCCGGCGCCCATAGCTAGGAACATGAAAGACAAGAGTCCCATTATTTGAGTCAAAGAAACCGCTTTAACCTTTCTTAAATCAATTGTGGAAGGACGATAATAACGGGAAGAATTCTCAGAAGGCAGCATCCTTTTTCACCTCGCTAATTTATTTTTAAATGACAATTTCTATAATCTTATTTTAACACTACAAAGCCTATTTTTCTAATGAATAGTATAATCTTCACAGAAACTTAAGATTCATAGCCATTTCGGATGACGGTTTTGATCAAAAGCTGATAATGGGCTAAAGAACAGAGAACCCGCATTAAACGAGCGGGTTCTCTGTTCTTTGGTCTTGATCAAGTAAAGGACGGTTGGCTTTTCCATCTTTTCTGTAATCATTTCTGGTATGGAGAAATCTGTGCTTTTGGCATTTGAATTTATGCCGTTGGGTACTGTATTTATAGGGCAATTAAAATATAGTGATAATTGAATGCATTGATAAACATGCTTATTTCTAATTCCGGCATCAGAATGAAATGGGAATTGCTTACTGCTTAAAAATGCTCAGAGTTTGGATAGGGGGAATAGTAGATGGGTGAAAACGAATGCTTATATAAGCAGTTATTCATAAACAATCGAGCAATAATGCTTTTGATTAATCCGGAAACATCTGAAATCCTAGATTGCAGTTTTTCGGCATGCTCCTTTTATGGTTACTCTTATGCAGAAATGTTAAAATTAAAGATAAATGATCTTAACTCCCTCACAGAACCGCAAGTCGTAACAGAGATGAATCGTGACGAGGCGGGGCAACGGAATCATTTTTATTTTCAGCATAGATTATCAGACGGACAAATCCGAGATGTAGAAGTTAGCTCGACTCCGATCACTTTAAAAGGAAAGGAATTGCTGTGCTCAATTATCTGGGATATTACAGATAGTAATGTTTACGGAAATAAACTTAAAGTTGAAAATATTTTACTTAAAAGAGTTGTTTGGGAACGAACCAAGCAGCTTGAAGAAACAAATGAATTAATTTTCAAGCAGAAAGTACAGATGGAGGCAGTTCTTGAAAATATGGAAAAAACCGTAGAAAGAAGCGAAGCAAAATACAAAGAATTGTATTACACTATGCCTTTAGGACATGCCCAATATAAAATAATGACGAATGTAGACGGGAAAACCATTGATTACTCAATAACCGAGGTTAATCCAGTATACGAAAGGATAACAAAGCTTAATCGGCACGAAATTATTGGAAGAAAGGCAGCGGAATTTTTAGCTGGGATAAAGAATCTTCAGGTCAATTGGCTTGGGATTTTTGACGAAATTATGTCGGCAGGAAAGCCTATTTCAATGGAGACTTACTCAGATACAACGAATAGATGGTACGACACCTTATATTATTGCCCAGAACCGGGATATGTGGCGAGCATTTTTTCGGATATTACTGATAGAAAAAACAATGAGGTAGAACTGAAAAAGGCAAAAGAACAATTGCTCGAAGCTCAGAAATTTGCCCATCTAGGATACTGGGAAATCAATGCACTAAGTGGAGAGCATCTTTGGTCTGATGAACTATTTCGTATCTTTGGCTTTAAGCCTCAAGAATTTATTCCCACTATGAACAAATTTACTAAGTTAATTCATCCTGGCGACAAAGAATTATTTTTTAATGCTTTAAAAGACCCATCGAACGGGCATGAATTTAAATTAGACTTTCGAATAATTACCCAGGATAATGAAACAAAATGGATTCATGAAAAACTAAAATATGAGTTTAATAATTCCGGAAAGCTGGTTCGAAGGTACGGCGTAGTCCAGGATATTACCCAGCGAAAACTGAGTGAACTTAAACTAAAAGAGAGTGAAGAGAAGTTCAAGGAACTTGCCGAAAATCTTGGCGAAGTTATTTGGATTCATGAAGCTGAGCAAATTGTTTATATTAATTCAGCATTCAAAAAAGTATTCGGTAGAACTTGCCAAAGCTTATATGACAATCCTCATTTATCTATTGATACTATACACCCGGAAGATCGAGAAAGAATTGTTCAAGCATATAAGGAAGTCGATTATACTGCAAAATATTTGTATGATGAACAGTACAGGATTATCAGACCTGATGGAACAATCCGCTGGGTTTGGGCTAGGGCATTTCCTATTTGTAGAGAAAATGGGAAAACGATGCGTAGCGTAGGTATCTGTGATGATATAACCAGCATCAAAGAATATGAGAAATCATTAAGTCAAGCAAAAGAAGAAGCAGAAGCTGCCAATGCGGCAAAAAGTCAGTTCCTAGCAAATATGTCCCATGAAATACGGACACCTATCAATGGCGTTATGGGAATGCTTCAGTTATTGCAAATGACAGAATTAACCAAAGAACAGGTTGACTATATTAAGGTTTCTATGACATCCGCAGACTCACTTTTGAGGGTTATAAACGATATCCTAGATTATTCGAAGATTGAGGCAGGGCAATTGAAAATTAAGAAACTCAAGTTTGATCTTGCTGAGTTTCTTAATGAGATTGTAGTTATGTTTAAGCCATCGGTTTTGAAGAAAGGATTTGCTTTGAATATGTACATTGACGATAATGTACCGAATAAGCTGATAGGCGATTCTTTCAGGTTGAGACAAGTGTTATCCAATCTAATCGGTAATGCCATCAAATTTACACCCAAAGGAAGAATTGACCTAATTGTAAGGAAACTTGAGGAATGCAACAATGAAGTCAAGTTAGAATGGCTGGTGCAGGATACTGGCATTGGATTGAGTGGGGAAATCATAAAGACTATTTTCAATAGCTTTAATCAGGCCGACAGTTCAACAACCAGACAATATGGGGGTACAGGACTTGGATTATCTATATGCAAAGGTTTAGTGGAAAATATGAAGGGCGAGATATGGGTAGAAAGTAAAGAGGGGGAAGGCAGCAACTTTTATTTCACTTGTGTATTAGAAAAATCTGAAGAAGATGCCCCCAGCGTAACGAAAGTTTTCAATATAGAAGGTTGCCCAACAGAAGATGTTCTGAAGCTGCTAATTGTCGAGGATGATGAGGTCAGTCGGATGGTGATAGAAAAATTCGCAAAGAAAAAAGGCTGGCAGGTTATTTTGGCTGAGAACGGAAAAGAAGCTATTGATTGCTACCGTGAACAGCGGTTCAATGCCGTATTGATGGATGTTCAAATACCTATTCTAGATGGGTATAAAGCGACGGGAATTATCAGACAGCTTGATAACAAAATGGGCCTGCACACCCCCATTATTGCTATCACAGCACACTCATTAAAGGAGGACCGAGAAAAATGCTTGGAAGCAGGAATGGACGATTACCTGTCCAAACCGGTTAATGTAAATGAGTTCTATAGAATTGTTGAAAAGTGCATGAGTAATTGTAAGAAAGTCTTATAACTTGTTTTTGAAAGCCAACTTGGCGGCAAAGTGTTTTATGCTTGAACGTCTTCATAACTTCACATATAATGGTGTTAATTGAATAACCGTGATTTTGGAGCACAGTTTCAATTTCTCCGACGGGTTTCCACATGACAATACTTCATTTTTGGTTGATTTAGACTGGCAGCTTATTATACCAAAAACCTAGCGTTCATGCGGATTGCTGCTGTTTTGGCTTCTTTTTAGGCCGTTTATTTGGCCATTTTCAGGGTGAAAAACTTCAGCCGAATGATGACTTTGAAGAGTATAGTAGTCTAATGAACCTTTCAGCGGTTAATTGAGCTCCGCAGATTAAGTACACCAATTAACTATATTGTGAGGTGCTTTTGTGGCGATCCTAATCGTAGACGACTCTTTATCAAGTCGACGCCTAAACAAAGTGCTCCTTGAATCTGGCGGATTTACAGACATTCTATTTGCCCAATCTGCTATAGAAGCCTTTGAAGTCCTTGATAAAAAGTGTGTAAACGGAAAACAAACCATTGATTTGATTCTTTAGAAAACCACCTTAGAGTAGATTGTGGTGTGGGGTGTCAGTCATGTTAAAAAAAAGTCTGAAATATAGATTTGTTTTAGCTGTATGTGTTATATGTTTTATCTGTCTTCTAATTGTTTCATTAGTTAGCTTCAGAATATCCTATAACGCACTGTACAACGAGTCCACTCAAAAGATGACAGAAGTCGCCCAAAAGAATGCTGAGAAAATGAGCGGCTGGCTTAATTTGCATGCTGCAATAATCAGGGGAATGTCTGATAGTTTTGAAAAGGCCGGAGATCAGGATCATCAGGAAACTGTCAGCTTTTTGCAAAGTGAAAAGGCATTATATCCTTATTTGTTGTTTGTCTATATTGGTTATCCCGATGGCAGACTGATTGATGCTACCTGGGTTCCTCCGGCAGACTTTAATTGCACAAATCGACCATGGTATACTGGGGCCGTAAGGAAAGGAGGCCTTTATTTTTCTCATCCGTACCAAGACGTCGCTACTGGAAAAATGGTAATAACTATTTCAAACCCAGTCAAGCGAAGCGGAAATTTTGCTGGAGTTTTCGCGGCGGATATTGATATGGAAGACCTGACTAAATTGTTCAGTAACATAAATATTGGCGGAAACAGTTATGCGTTTTTACTGGATAACCACAATAATTTTATTATCCATCCGAATAAGAATTTTCAACCCACCAGCCAAGGCGAAAAGAATGTTGCTAACGTGTTAGATGGGAAACTAGGGGAGATTGACAAGCATATTCGGGATAACAATTACAATATTTTCGAAATGAAAGATTATGATGGACTTGATAAGTATTTCGTATTAAGTAAAATTGATGCCAACGGATGGACTTTTGGAATTGCCGAACCCAAGAGTGAAATATCTAAGCCTCTTAACAAACACTGGCTGGGATTTGTTCTCTCCTTGTTTATATCTCTAATAATAGGTATTATTATTATTTCCTTTGTAATGAACAATATGTTGAATCCTATTCAAAAGCTGACACAAACAGTAAAGGATTTTGCAAACAAAGAAATGGATGCGCGTTGTCCTGTCTTATCTTCCGATGAAATCGGAGAATTAAGCAGGAGTTTTAATGAAATGGCGGACACAATCCAGGTTTACAACAATACGCTTGAACAAGAAATGGAGCATCGCAAGGACAGGGAGCAAAAATTGCTGGAGGCAAACAGAAAACTTCAGGAACTGGATAAGTTAAAATCGGAATTTTTATCGTCAGTATCACATGAACTAAGGACACCGCTTACATCAGTTGTCGGCTTTGCTAAGATCACTAATAAAAAACTTAACGAAGTGATTCTTCCTCACACAGTGACCAACGACATAAAAGTTGGAAAAGCCATCAGGCAGGTAAAAGAAAATATAGCAATAATAATAAAGGAAGGCGAAAGGCTAACCTCACTGATCAGCGATGTGCTCGAAATAACAAAATTAGAGGAGGGAAAATTCGAGTGGCATATGAGTCCTATTTCCCTTAACGAAATAATTGAGGAAGCAATTTCTACTACAAATATTCAATTAGAGCAAAAAGGTCTTGAGTTGAAAAAAATTTTTGAAGAAGGGTTACCGCAAGTACTGGGTGATAGGGAAAGCCTGATACAAGTTGTAATAAATCTGATTTCAAACGCCGTTAAGTTTACCAATGAGGGATCTGTGGTTTGTGCCGTGACGAGAACCGGAAACGAAATAACTGTAAGTGTAACAGATACCGGGATTGGGATAGCAGAAGAAGACTATGAAAAAGTATTTGATAATTTCAGGCAGGTCGGTGACCTACTTACCGATAAACCTCAGGGAGCAGGCCTTGGATTGCCAATCTGTAAGCGAATAGTAGAACATCATGGCGGGAAAATATGGGTAGAAAGCGAACTTGGCAAAGGTAGTAAATTTTCTTTTGCAATTCCTGTAATTCCGTAGCACCACTCGCCGAGATCGGTGATCATATCGTAACAATCATATAGAAACACATCCTAAATTTAGTATGGTGAAGAAGGAGTCAGGGAAGTAGTTTGTTAATTTTTCAAGATTGACTTGTTTTCCGGAATGTATTATACTTTATCTGTCACGACAGATAGTATCTAAAATCAGGTGAATCTCTGCCAAATAACGAGATGCTGTAAAATCAGGTTATTCTCAACCAGAAAAATGAGAAACTGTAAGTAATCAGGTGAGTCCCTGCCAAATAATGGGATGCTGTAAAATCACTAAGGCAAGGGTAAAGACTTTAATCTTTACCCTTGTTTTTGTAGGAGTCAATATGAGAAAATTAAAGCTCTACCATGTTTTAGATGATTATATAAACTATTTGCGTAAATTTGATCGGAAAGTCTTTTTGAATAAAGAAGAAGAAAGAAGAAAAGAAAGAAAATATTTAGGAACTGTACTACATATTCATAATTTCAAATATTTTGTACCTCTTTCATCACCGAAAGAATCAGATTATATATTGATTGATGGTAAAAAAGAAATTCGTAAAAGTATTATACCTATCATGAGAATTGTTGTAAAAGATAAGTCCGGTAATGACGAATTAAAGGGCACCCTGAAATTCAGTAATATGATTCCAGTTCCAGATCGTGCCTTGATAAAATATGATCTCAAGAATGAGGTGGATGAAGATTATAAAATACTATTAACAAAAGAGATTTTTTTTATTAATAGTAATTCAGTAAGTATTATGAAAAATGCTCAGGTTATTTATACACAAAAAACAAAGAAGTACACCATCAACTATCTTAAAGACACTGTCGAATTTCCTTTGTTAGAGGAAAAATGCGAGGAATACGAAAATCTCAAACAAAGTATAGAAAAATCACATCAGCAAATTGCTGCGGCAAAAGATACTCTTGAGTCATAGACCTTCCTAAGTGGGGGTCTTTTCAGTTATGAACTGTGGGGGGGCGAAAGGCGAAAATGAATGACTATGTTGATACTCGCAGGAAAAGTGACAGATTAATATTTGATGTGATAATCCAATGTTCGAAATGTATTGCAGAGGGAAACATAATTAAATATGAGCCTCAGTTGGAGATTCCGGTTGTGAATATTTCAAGTGAAGGGTTGTGCATCTCTACCACAGAAGTATTTAAGGAAGGGGCAATACTTGAATTTAATATCGCATTGGAGGATACATTATATAAATCTATCTCCGGAACAATTATATGGAGTATCAAGGATGAGAACATATACAAGTATGGACTTCATATTACGAACATAACCGGAAAGTTTGGCGCGCATATTTATATGTTAGAGTGCAGGCTCTCAACAGTTATTTAATTTAATATCTTGGCATTGACTTAAAGTACACTCTAACCTATACAATTAGATTAGCTTAAAAAGACATGGGTATTTCTAAGCTGGAAAAAAATTATGGAGAGATAAAAATGAAGATTATATATTATGATTGCTTTAGCGGAATCAGCGGCGATATGAATTTAGGGGCAATGGTAGACTTGGGTGTGAATGAAGAATATTTAATCAAAGAGCTTTCCAAGCTTCAATTGGATTCCGAGTATGAAATAAAAATCAGAAAGGATACCAAAAAAGGTATATACGGAACAAAAGTGGATGTAATCTTAGTAAACAGAGATAATAGTCATCATGACGGCGCGCATCAGCACAGGCATCTGACAGACATTGAAAATATAATTAATGGAAGCAGTTTGAACGACAGGGTGAAAAAGTCAAGCTTGGAGATGTTCATGAAAGTGGCACAGGCAGAGGCTAAAGTTCATGGGAAGTCCATCTATGAGGTGCATTTTCATGAAGTTGGTGCCATAGATTCCATTGTCGATATAGTAGGGGCGGCGATCGCCTTAGATTACCTGAATGTGGATAAAATCATGGCTTCTTCTGTTCAAGTAGGAGGTGGGTTTGTAAAGTGCGATCATGGTCTTATACCTGTTCCCGCTCCGGCCACGGTTGAAATTTTAAAAGGTATACCCATTAAATCGGGTATTGTACTCTTTGAAACCACCACTCCCACGGGCGCAGCAATTTTGGCGGCAAGTGTAGAAGAATTTACAGACAAGACGGAGTTTACGGTAGAGAAGATAGGATATGGACTGGGAAATAGGGATTTAGAAATCCCGAATGTTTTAAGAGTGTATTTAGGGGAGGTTGAAAGCAGTAAAGAAATTGAAGTTCAATATATACTCGAAACAAATATAGATGACATGAATCCGGAATTCTATAGCTATATAGAGGAAAGGCTTTTTGAAACGGGAGCATTAGACGTATACAAGACACCGATCATCATGAAAAAAGGAAGACCCGCAATAAAGCTAAGTATTCTTGTGAACCTCAAAAAGGAAAAAGAAGTCTTAGATGTCGTTTTTAGAGAAACCACTTCCATTGGGGTCAGAAAATTCAAGGTTGAAAAGATTATGCTTAGTAGGGAATTTATAACAGTGAAAACCAAATATGGCGATGTAACAATCAAGAGCTCCTATTATGAAGGAGGACTTGTTAAATACAAAGCAGAGTATGAACACTGCAGACGGATCGCCAGAGACAATAATATCCCCATTGCAAAGGTTTATAGAGAAGTTGATAAAGTAATGGAGAAGAATGTTCATCTCAATCAATAAGGAGTGACCCATTAGCAAAAATAATCCTTCAATTTACTTGGTCCTGCCAGTATTTCTTTGCCAATAAATAGTGTACCATCATTCTTAGTTTTGATATTCCATTTAACGAGTATAATATTACCATCTGCAATTTCAATTCCCGTTATAGAGCGAGGATGAATACAACTCCCATCATTAAAATATAAGGGTTTACCCACTTCAGGAAACATAGGCCGATGGGTATGGCCGGCAATAAGCATATGTTTTTTCCGTAAAACCCACTCAGTAAGTTTTCTTTCTATGGAATCTTTCTTATTATAATTTTTTGCGGTACTTGTTGGGTCATTAACACCGAATAACTCAAGATGCTTCCATAAATATCTGACTAACAATCTTCTGTACCGCCACATTCTATAATCTAAGAAGCTTGCTTGATGACCATGGATCAAGAGAATTCTTTGATCTGTTAGCTTATGTCTTAAAACTAACCCCTCATGAAGCTCTATATTCTCGAATAAAGGAATATACTGTTTTCTTTGTTCATCAAAATACTGGTATAAGTTGTTTTGTGCGAATTTATCTTTGCCTTTGACCATATCATGGTTCCCAAAAATGAAATAAAGTCTATCTTCATTGAAAAATTTTGCAAGAAGCAAAAACACTTCACTATGTACGGGTAAAATATCCGAAAGTTTTCGATTTTTCCAAAGCTCGTCACCATCGCCAATCTCTATGTAAGTATAATTTTCATTGTAATAATAGGTTAAGGCAGCAAAATATAGATTTTCGTTCTTAGAGAAATCATCAGCCCAACTTCCATCCCCCCTATGGACATCACTCATTAAAATGATCCTAGAGGAGTCGTCGAAAGAGATTTCTTTTGCTGATTCAAAGACTTTGGAAATACGTTTTAATGTACTCATAGGTTACCCCCCACAAAATACAATTTCCGGAGCATACTTAAGATACATTGCACAAGCATAACTGCTGTATTGGCTCCCTTTAATTTAGTATATTGACTTAATAAAAAAAGAGTACCAAAAGAGTCTCCCTCTCTTCAACAAAACAAAACCCATCTTTTTAAGATGGGTTAACTCTATTTCAA
>Ga0326727_10027777_pt1 | contig 10355 bp, 9 predicted proteins | sample MB2enrmetagenome_FD_207643 | JGI IMG/M metagenome (GOLD analysis project Ga0326727, IMG submission 207643) | Lab enriched peat soil microbial communities from McLean, Ithaca, NY, United States - MB29MY | ecosystem: Environmental > Terrestrial > Soil > Wetlands > Peat | place: USA: New York...
CAACGGCGGCCTCTTCGATGATCAGTGGCAGGAGCAGATCGGGCAGATGCAGGCGGAGGGCAGCCTCGACGAGCTGATCGAGCGCCTCCTGGAGCGGATGGAGCAGGAAAATTACATTTCCGTCACCGGACCCCAGGCGCCGCCCCGGCACGATCTTTCAACCGGTGTTCACGCCGGTCATCCGCCGGCCCAGGCCCGTTTTGAAATTACCGATAAGAGCCTCGACTTCCTCGGTTTCCGGGCGTTGCGCGATCTGCTGGGATCGCTGGGCAAGTCCAGTTTCGGCCGGCACGACACGCGCGATACCGCCACCGGCATCGAGGCCAGCGGAGCGTCGAAGCCGTACGAGTTCGGCGATACCCTCAACCTGGACATAACCGAGACCCTGTCGCGGGCCATGCAGCGAGAAGGTCTGAGCCTGCCCTTGAACCTGGAATACGGCGATCTGCACGTGCGCCAATGCGAGTATCAGTCCTCCTGCGCCACCGTCCTCATGCTCGACTGCTCGCACTCCATGATTCTGTACGGCGAGGACCGCTTTACTCCTGCCAAGAAGGTGGCCCTGGCCCTGTCGCACTTGATCCGCACCCAATACCCGGGCGACTCGCTGGCCCTGGTCATATTCCACGATTCGGCGGAGGAGGTCCCGCTGGCGCGGCTGGCGGCGGTGCGCGTGGGACCGTACTACACCAATACGAGGGAAGGCTTGCGCCTGGCGCAACGCATTCTCCAGCGCCAGCGCAAGGACATGAAACAGATCGTCATGATTACCGACGGCAAGCCTTCGGCGCTGACCCTGGAGGACGGGCGCATTTACAAGAACGCTTTCGGGCTGGACCCGCTGGTGGTAAGTGAAACGCTGCAAGAGGTTTCCCAATGCAAGCGCGCCGGCGTGATGATCAACACCTTCATGCTGGCCTCCGACTACGGACTGGTGCAGTTCGTGCGGAAAATTACGGAGATGTGCCGCGGCAAAGCCTACTTCACCACTCCCTACACGCTGGGCCAGTACCTGCTGATGGATTACATGTCCCGCAAGACACGAACCGTCCATTAGCCCGCCTGTTGCGCGGCGTTCGTATTCTGGTCGGAGCGGAAACGCAGCAAGGCAGCCACATTGCCCACTTTCTCGAATTCGGGATCGGGCGGCACATGGACGATTTCGAGGCCGTTGCGCACCGCGGCGCCCAGCAGGAGGTCGGAAACATCGGCCACCAGCCGGGTTTCGGCGCCGCAGACCGGGCACGGGATATCGCTCTTGAGCGGTTCCACGTGCCCGCAGTGGCGGCATTCGGCGGCCACCGCGGCAAAGTTCTGTCCCAGGAGCAAGGTTTGGACTTCGCCGGCTTCCAGCGAGCGGAGCACCCGCTTAATGCCCAGCGCTCCCAGGCTATTGGCCTTGGCCTCGTTGACCACCCGCTGGAAGAGATCGTGGTAGCGCTTTTCGCGGAATTCGCGCAGGATCCGTTCCGCCTGCTCCCGCACCTGCTCCACCGTGCCGGTAGCAAAGTCGAAGGGGAAACGGCCAATCAGGCGCTGCTTGGCATAAGGGTGGAGGCGGGGCTCGATCTCCGCCCAGTTTTCGTCGCGGCACCCCAGGATCAAACGGTCGAAGCCTTCCTTTTCCTGCCGTTTGGCTACCAGCCCGGTGAACCGCTTGAAATGGTGAATAGCTTCATGGTCCGCGTGACGCTCGGCATGGCCGGCGTCGTAACCGGCAAAGCCATCGCTGCGTCCGCGGCGCGGCAGCTCGGAAACGATGGTGTCGGTTTCCTTGATCTCCCCCATCCAGAGCTGAAACAGGCGGGCGGTGGTGCGGCCCGCCACCGCAATGCAGACTCGCGGCAAAATGCCGGCAATGGCGGTGAGCGGCCGCAAGTGAAAGCGCTTGCCGATGTCCAGCGACCGCGCAGAGAGCACTGGGGGAAGGTCGTATTCCCGCCAAAAATTCTGCTGGCTGCTGGCGAACACGGCTTTGGCATGGCGGCAGTCGCCGCGCAAGCTCTCGGCCATAGTCAGAATGCTCTCCAGGTCTTCGCGGGCGCCCCGGTGGTTGCCGCTCTTTTCGGCTTCGTGCAGGGCCTTGCGCAGCAAGTCTTTCATCTGGATGGTCTCTTCCCGATGCGACTTGTTCTGCGGCGTGTCCGGCTGAAAATAGAAACTGACGGCGCAGCCTTGGGGATCCTCAAACTGGGCCACTTCGACGATGCTTTCGCGTGTAATCATGATCTTCTCATTCACCGCCCGAGTTCAGGCGATTTCGGCATGCTGCAGCAATTTGGCTTTCATGGCATCGGGGATGGGCAAGGTTTTACGCAGATGCTGGCGCGCCGCGGCGATGGAAGCCCGCACCTGGCCGGCATTGCGGTCGCCGATGACCGCGATCTCTTCGGCACTGAAGCCCTCGACCGCATACAGGAGAAAAGCTTCGCGGTCTTCCCGCCGCGCACCCCGCAGCGCCGCTTCCACCATGGCGATCATCTCATCGGAGCAGGCAATTTCCTCGGGTGTGGCTGTGCCGCGGTCGGGAATGTTGTCCTGGGCGGCCAGCGCCTCATCCGGCTGATGAAACTGCAGTTCCGCCTCGTCGCTGGCCTCCACGTTGACTTTGCGGGCGCTCTGCTCCAGGGAAACCGCCGCGCCTTCCGCATTGCGGCCGGCCAGTTCGTCAAGACAACGCATGGCCAGGCGAAACAGCCACGGCTCCAGCGCCAGGCGCTCCGGTTTCTCGATGCCGTCGCTCAAGGCGGTGGCAATGGTTTCGTCAATGACCTCCTCACGCGCCACCGAGCCGGGCCGAATTTGACCGTTGGCCTCGCGGTAACGCAATTCCCGCTCCACAAAGCGGACCATACGGTGGAGACTGACATCGACCCAGGAAGTAATGTCCTGGCTCGAAATCAGCGGCAGCTTCACCGCGGCCACCGTGTCCTCGAATGCTACCTGCGGCTGCGGACGATAACGCCCGCCGCCGCGCACATGCGGCCACCGGTACTTCTCGCGCAGCCGGGCCTTGTGCTTGCCGACCTGCTCCTGCAGGTCATCGAAGGCCGCCTTCACCGCCACCACCAGGGTGACGCCAACCCCGGATACCGCCATCTGCCCGGAAGGCAGCCGCAAGTTCAGGGACACGGAAAAACCTTCGCGGGCCGAGTTTTGCTCCACCGTGGCATGCAGGTGGACCAGGCCGGGCCGAAAAACTTGCAGGCGCTTGCGCAGTTTCTCGACGTGCAGATTGATTTGCTGTTCGAGATCGGGGGTCTTCGGGGCTTTGTAGCTAACGTGGACGTTCATGCTTACCCTCGAAGAGAAAGCTACGATCCTGCTATCCGCGTTCTGCTGGAATTTTACACTACACCTGTATACCTTGAAGCACGCAAGAATCCGATCGGTTGTATCGGACCCTCAAGAAATTGCCGCCTCGGGAATCACCGGGCGGTACAGGGTATCGCGTTCCACCGGCTCGCGGCCTGCTTCGCGGATCAATCGGACCAGTTCCCGGCGGGTCAAGCCTTGAGGCGTGGTGGCGCCGGCGTCGTGATAGATTTTTTCTTCGATCACGGTGCCGTCGAGGTCATCCGCCCCGAAGCGCAAGGCGATCTGTGCCAATTTGGGCGTCATCATCTGCCAATAAGCCTTGATATGGGGGAAATTGTCGAGCACGAGGCGCGCGGCGGCAATTTGCCGCAGATCGTTCATCCCCGTGGTAACCGCCAGGTGCGGCAAGCCGGTATGGGCGGGATGGAAGGCCAGCGGGATAAACGCCTGGAAACCTCCGGTTTCGTCCTGCAGGGCGCGCAAGCGCAGCAGATGGTCCACGCAGTCTTCGTCGTTTTCAATATGCCCATAGAGCATGGTGGCATTGGACTTGAAGCCGAGCTGGTGGGCGGTCCGCGCCGTTTCCAGCCACTCCTGGCCGCTGATCTTGTGGTCGCAGATGATCGCGCGCGCGCGCTCGGCAAAAATCTCGGCGCCTCCGCCGGGCAAGGAATCTACGCCGGCCGCGCGCAGCTTTTCCAGCACTTGGCGGGCGCTCAGTTTGTAGCGCTTGGCAAAGAAAGCGATCTCCACCATGGTGAAAGCCTTGATGTGCACTCCCGGAAACCTTTGCTTCAGCCCGCGCACGAGGTCCAGAAAATACTCCAGCGGCAGGCCGGGATGCAGGCCGCCTACTACGTGAAACTCCGTAACCGCTTCGGAGTAGCCCCGAGCCGCCGCCTGAAACGCTTCTTCGAGAGTCATCGTGTAAGCGCCCGCGGAACCTTGCTTGCGGCCAAAGGCGCACAAGCGGCAAGCCGCCACACAAACGTTGGTGGGATTGAGGTGGCGATTGACGTTGAAATAGGCCACATTACCGTGCCTGAGCTCGCGCACGTAATTGGCCAGCCAGCCCAGGGCCAGGATGTCGCGCGAAGCATAGAGCGCCAGCGCCTCGCTGGCGTCGAGGCGCTGCCTCGCCCGGACCTTTTCAGCAATGGGAACAAGCCGCGGATCGTCGCTGCAGAAGCAATGGGCCCCGGCGCCAGCCATAGATTCTAATGATAAAGCAAGGAGCGCAGGAGTTGGGGAATCGGGGAAACGGCACACCGGAACTGACCGCGTTAACGTCGGGCGGTCAGTGCTTAATCAGCAAATCACCGGCGAAACAGGCGAACAACATTACCGAGACGACGCCGTTGGCGGTGAAAAAGGCCGCATTCAAGCGGCTGAGATCGCGGTGCGAGACCATCGAATGTTCCCAAACCAGCAACCCGCCGAAAAGGAGGCACCCGGCATAAGCCAAGGCGCCCAGGAAAAACAACTTTGCGGTGGCCACCAGCAGGGCAAAAGCGATGCCGTGGAACAGCCGCGCCGCCAGCAGCGCGTGCTTGACGCCCAGGAACCGGGGAAGCGAATGCAAACCCTGGCGGCAATCGAACTCGTAGTCCTGGCAGGCATAAAGCACGTCGAAACCGCCGACCCAGAAGGTCACGGCGCCCACCAGCGGCAGAATGCGCCAGTCGAGTGAACCGCGCACGGCAATCCAGGCGGCTGCCGGGGGAATGGCGTCGGCAAAGCCCAAAACCAGGTGCGACCAGCGGGTAAACCGCTTGGTGTAGGAATAGAACAACAGAATGGCCAACACCAGCGGCGACAAAATCAAACAAAGCCGGTTCAGCTCTGCGGCGGAGAAGATAAAGACGGCCGACGAGATCACGACGAAGCCGGCCACAAACTGCTTCGATAAGATGCCGGCGGGCAGGGCACGCATCCTGGTCCGGGGATTCTGCGCATCATAGGCGGCATCCACCAGGCGATTGAACGCCATTGCCGCCGAACGCGCCGCCACCATGGCCACTAGGATCCAGCCGAGCTGCCACGCCGAAGGCCAGCCGCGGGCGGCCAGCATGGCTCCGGTCAGCGCAAAGGGGAGTGCAAAAACCGAGTGCTCCCACTTGATCATTTCCAGAGTCACGCCAAGATTGCGCAGGATAGACATAAGGCACAGAGGCTAAGGACTCACTCCGTTCAAAAGCATTGGGCGGCACGCCAGCGCGGAACCGGATCGCTCCCCGTTCCCGCGCGCCCGGTAACCCTTATTTCAGATCCACGCGCCGTGCAATGTGGTCCTTGATCCAGTGAGGGTCCCACCATTCCTTGGGGTTGATCTGGACGCCGTCGAGTTGCATGGCGAAGTGGATGTGGTCGCCTCCGGCCATGCCGGTCATGCCGCTATTGCCCATTACCTGGCCGCGTTTCACCATATCGCCTTCATGCACGGCAATATGGCTCAGGTGGCCATAAATCGTCTGCAGTCCGTAGCCGTGGTCCACCACGATGCAGTTGCCGTAAATACCCAGAGGCGCCGCGAACACCACGCGGCCGTCGTTCGCGGCCTCCACGCCAACATGCTGCGTAACCGCCAGATCGAAGCCCAGGTGCACCTGCTGATCGATCTTCTGGCCCCGGTAAAGGTAATTGCGCACATCAGCGAAGTTGGCCTCCGTTTGCGCGTGCGGCTGGCGGAGGAAGGGCTGCGTCCACAGAAAGCGGGCTGCGGTCTTGAAGCGCAGGTCCGACAGGACTTGATTATTGGCGCGCCGCATTTCTCCATTGATCTTAAGAAACCGCGCAATGGGATCCCCCGCGCCATTCGGGTCCAGCTCCTCGTCCACTCTCTGAATAAAACGGTCGTCCAGCGTCAGATCGTGCGTGGTATACCGCGGCTGTTCGCGCTTGGGAAACTGCACGGCCAGAGGCGCCGTCACCTGATTGCCGGCAGCATCGGCGGCATAAACCACCGGGACGGTATCCTGCGGCAGATCCCATGGGAAGGCGAAAAGGGCAAAGTAGCCGGGCTTGCCCCCTGGCATGGGCCAGGCACGGAACGTCTGGCCGTCCACGCGCACGCCGGCTTCGGTCCAGGAGCCGGAAATGTCGAAGGTGGCGAGGTCCGCCATGCCCAGGTACAGGTAGTGCTGCTCGGAATCGGCAGTGACGCTCGGGGGCCGCATGGCCACCCTCACTTCGCGCTCCCAGTGCGCTGTCTTTCCCAGAAAGTCATTTGAGGTGGCTGCAATAATCAGCCGCGCTTGGCCCTCCTGAAGCTGCGGCGTGACGCCGGCGCCCGCGGTAACATTCCAGGAACCGTCCGCCACATGCCGCCGCCAGAAGAAGCGCCGCCTGGGCTGCACGATGTCCCACGCTTGGTAGCGGACACCGTTCTGCTCGATAAACCCGGCAAGCCGGCAAATGCCGTGGGGATCGCTTACCCGGACGGCAATGGGGGTGGCGCGTCCCAACGCCATCAGCGAAGAGGGCACCTCGACCACCGGTGTCGCCGAAAACGCCAGCAGCAGCAGCAGCGGCAAACCAATCAAGAGAGCGAGGAAAAGGATGAAGGTCTTCACAGCGAGAATTTTATGATAGCACCGGCAGCTATGGACCCGCTATCCGGCTCCAAAACTGATCAGGGATGAACCGCCCACGCTCATTGGGATTCTTGGAGAAACGGGTTGATAACTTCCAGGTCACCAAACTTCTTCCCATGCTGCAAGTCCTCACTGTACAGCACGCCACAGCGGCCTTCCCGGGCGGCAGCGACAATCAACGAATCGTACCAGGACAGACGATGCTGCGCGCACAATCTTAGCGCCTGCGCGTAGAGGGCATGCGAGGAGTGCACCGCTAGTAATGGGCGGAACACGGTGGTCAGGTACTGTTCCGCTTCCGCGACGCTCATCGGCTGCTCAAACCGCCGCAGGGCCACATTGAAGAACTCTTGCACCACCTGAAAACTGACAATACCTTTGCCTAAGCTGACCCCCTTACGAAGCAGTTGCATTGCCCGCCGCATTTTTCCAGGCGCAGTTCGGTCAAATGAGTAAACGAAAATATTGGTGTCCAAAAAAAATCTATCGTTCATTCATTTCGTCCCGGGTGAAGCGCCGTCCGGCGTTCACGTGGCGCAGGCGCCTCATTAGGGAGTCCACCTCTTGGCCACTGCCGGACTGCGCCGTGAATTGCTGCAACCATTCGCGAAATACTGAGTTGAGGGTCTTGCGTTGTGCGCGGGCCACGAGTCTTGCCTGTTCGATCAAATCCGCGTCCGCGCTCAGGGTTATATTCTTCATACGATTGTAGTGTACACTAAAATAGTGTTTCTATGCCAAAAAAGAGCAGCGGCACACCGGCCATTCGGATAAGCTCGCGGGAGCGCGGGTTTCCGCACACGCCACGCGGGACTGTCCACCGAATGTCCTCGCCGAAGCTGGATGCAGGCAGCACCCTGATGCCGCCCACCTGCTTCCACGGTAATCCCCTAAACCGAGTAGAATGTTAACGTGTTTGCCCGCCGCTCAGCATTTTTTGGCGTCCGTTTGTTGGCGCACGACTTGGCGCTGACCGCGCTGGCCTTTCCTGTGGCCTATCTTCTGCGCGCCCGGCTGGCGTGCGCATTGTGGCACTTGGGCCCAATTTATCCGATGCGGGTCTATGGGCGCTTCATACTGGGAGTGCTCGTTCTGTTGCCCATAGCGGGATGGGCGCTGGGAGTATACCGCCACGTTGATCCGCGGCAGCGCTGGCGCGTGGTGCGCGGCGCCATCGTGTTGATTCCCATCAGCAGCACGCTGGTTCTGGCGGGCTTGTTTCTTTTCCATGCCGAATACATAAGCCGCTCCCTGGTGCTGGCTTTCTGGGGCGTGGACGTGGTCTTTCTGGTGCTGGGGCGGATCGTGCTGTCTTCGGGGGGCGCCTGGTTTCGCAACCGCCTGGACCGGTATCGCCACTTTCTCATCGTGGGCACCGGCGGGCCGGCACGGGAGCTGGCGCAGTATATTGAACAGGCGGAGTCGTTAGGCGACCGGCTGATCGGTTTCGCATACACGGGCGCGAAGCCGCCCACTGATCTTCCCGGAGGGTACCGTCTGGTATCGGTAGGTGCGGTGCCGGAGCTGCTCGAAACGGAACCGGTGGACGAAATCATTTTTGCCGTCACCCATCAGGAACTGGGACAACTGGAGCCGGTGATGCGCCGCTGTCAGGAAGAAGGCTTGCACACCCGCGTCCATCTGGATTTTCTGCCGTTGAACGTTCCACACGTTTACCTGGAACATTTGCACGACGTGCCGCTGCTGACGTTTGCCAACGCGCCGGACAGCGAGCCCCTCCTGTTTTTGAAGCGGGCGCTGGACGTGACGCTGGCCGGCGTCCTGATGGTTCCGGGCGCGCTGCTCATGTTGGTAATTGCGGCCTTGATCCGGCTTACTTCTCCCGGACCGATTATCTATCGTCAGACCCGTTGCGGGATCGGAGGCCGCCGCTTCACCCTCTATAAGTTCCGGTCGATGGTCCGCGATGCCGACGAGCGCCGCACAGAATTGGAGATACACAACGAGGCGGAAGGCCCCGTATTCAAGATGACCAACGATCCGCGGGTGACCGCGGTGGGCCGTTGGCTGCGCAAATTCAGCCTGGACGAATTACCGCAATTGTGGAACATCCTTCGCGGCGACATGTCGTTTGTCGGTCCCCGCCCGCCTTTGCCGGAAGAGGTGGCCAGGTATGAAGTATGGCAGCGGCGGCGGCTGCGCATGCGCCCCGGCCTTACCTGCCTGTGGGCGCTGGAGGGCAGGAGCCGCGTCAAGTTCGACCGCTGGATGGAGCTGGACCTCGCCTACATCGACAATTGGTCGCTGTGGCTGGACTTCAAGATTTTCCTGAAAACCATTCCCCAGGTGTTTCGCGGCCAGGGAGCTTTTTGACGGTGCCTCCGCAAGTTTCCATAGTCATGACCACGTTCAACTCCGCGGCCACGCTGGAAGCGTGTCTGAACTCCGTGGCGGCCGTGGATTACGCGCCTTTGGAAGTCGTTATTGCCGATAACGCCTCCACCGACGGCACGCGCGAGATCCTGGGCCGTTTCGCGCCGCGTTTTCGCATTATCTGCAATGACGGTAATCGCGGATTCGCCGCCGCGCAGAATCAAGCCATTCGCGAAAGCCACGGCGAATGGGTCCTGTCGTTGAACCCCGATATTCTGCTTTCGCCAAACTTTGTTTCCGAGCTTATGGCGGCGGCCGAAGCGAAGCCGTCCGTCGGGTCGCTCGCCGGCAAGCTGCTGCGTTGGGCGCCGGGCCAGCCTGAGGAGCGCACGCGGGTAGTCGATTCGGCCGGCATCTGGTTTGCCCGCAATTTGCGGCATTTCGACCGCGGCGCGGAGGAACTCGACCGCGGCCAGTACGATGAGCTTGCTTATGTCTTCGGGGCAACCGGCGCGGCCGCCATGTACCGGCGCCGGATGATTGACGACATTTCCATCAACCAGGAATTCTTTGACGAGGATTTCTTTGCCTACCGCGAAGATGCCGACCTGAGTTGGCGCGCCCAGTTGATGGGCTGGGAATGTCTCTATGTGCCGGCGGCGGTGGCATGGCATGTGCGCCGGGTAACCCCGGAACGCCGGGGCCAACTGCCGTTCATCATCAACTGGCATTCCGTAAAGAATCGGTTCCTGATGCGGGCCAAGAATATCTCCCGCCCTTTATACTTACGGCTCATTTTTCCCGTTACGTGGCGCGACCTGCAAATCGTGGGCTACTGCGTGCTGCGCGATTGGAAGTACCTCTCCGCCCTGGCTTATGTGTGGAAGCGCCGCGCGGCGCTCCGGGTCAAGCGCCGCCAGGTGCAGGGCCGCCGCCAGGTTTCCGATAGCCAACTCGCGCGCTGGTTCTCCGATTGCCCGGTGAGTTTCCCCGCCGTGCGGAACTGAGCTGCGATGCCTTAGTATATGGAGTTTATGACGCCCAGCACCCGAGAAGCGGCCGTGCGCTATTTGGATCGCGCCGTATTCGGGATGCTGGTGCTGTTGGCCT
>Ga0326727_10027779_pt1 | contig 10355 bp, 6 predicted proteins | sample MB2enrmetagenome_FD_207643 | JGI IMG/M metagenome (GOLD analysis project Ga0326727, IMG submission 207643) | Lab enriched peat soil microbial communities from McLean, Ithaca, NY, United States - MB29MY | ecosystem: Environmental > Terrestrial > Soil > Wetlands > Peat | place: USA: New York...
CTCCGCGAGGGGAAGCCTGCTGAAAAACGGCGAGCCCGCCGCAAAAGGATGCACGGCCGAGCCGAAATCGTGCAGAAATCCCGGCAGCGTAAGCGGCAACGTGCGGGTTGCGCCGCCCAGCTCGGATTCCGCCTCGTAGACGTCGACGCGCAGCCCCGCCCGCGCCAACACGATGGCGGCGGCCAGCCCGTTCGGGCCCGATCCGATTACGCAGGCGCGGCTCATTCTGTCATTGTCCTTCGAATCGTTCTCATTGCCGGGGCGGATTTCAAGAGCGGTTCAATTGCTTCGGTTAAGATCCCTCAGGGGCTAAAGCCTTCGGTCTTTGTGCGCCCGTTACGGCACGACTGAAGTCGTGCCCTGATACAAGACCTTACACTATCGTCTGATGCGCTCTGACGCGCCGGACCGCAAACTTGCTGACTCGCTGACTTGCTGACTAATCGTGCGGCGGCAATTCCTCGGGCCACTCCACCGCGGCAAAGCGGCCGTCCGCGGTTATGGTGAGCTCCGGCGCATAAAGGCCCAGCGATTCGCGCCGCCACCAATCGCCGGTTTTGCGCTTCTCATCCATCGAAGTAAACCAGTACTGCCACAGCACCGCGCGCACGTAACGCGGCGGCAACTGTGGAAACGGATTGCCGCGGAACAATGCCAGCACATCGTTGTCACCAAGCAACAATCGCTCTTCCGTGATGGGAACAATCTCGTTCTCGCGCCACTCGCCCAGCGACGCGAACCACAGGTTCCAGTCGAAGCGCGGCTGATACGGAGCGTAGATGCCCGGCGCTTCGTCGAGCGCCTGCGGCTTGTTGCGAAACCTGTAAGCCATCCAGTTCACGCCATCGTTCGAGCCCTGAAACTCGATCTCGTAGCGGCCGCGCGTCATCACCGCAAAGAGGCCGTACTGGTTGGCAATGCGAAATGGCTCGAGCGCCACGATGGGCCTGACGGGCAAATGCACGTGGCGAAACGGAATTGAGATCATCTCCGCGGTGGTGTCGTAGACAATCCACGTCAGCAGGAATGCCGTCACCGACAGTCGCGTAATCCACCAATAAAAAGTGGGCCGGCTCTGCATCACTGGCCGTGACCGTTCGGCTTCGTGCGCCGATTTTCCCTCTGTTGCCGCGTCCGTTTCGCTCGCGGCTAAAATCGCGGTGGGCTGATCATCATCGGGCTCCGGTTCTGGCTCCGGAATCCGTTCCGGCTCGCTGGGCCGAAAGCGCGCGGGCACAAAGCGCATCAGGGACCTGTCGTCGAGCAGCAGAAATCCGAGCGCGAGCACCAGGTAATTCAGAAACGTGTAGTTGGCGGTAAGGATGACGCCCATCTCCCACGGCGTGACGATGCAGAAGCAGATCAAGCGCACGCGCCGCGGAAAAAACAGCATGAAAACCAGTCCCAGCTCCAGTGCCAGCGTGCCCGCCACCGTGGCCGCGTGGAACCAGTGCGGCAGATGCTCCACGTACCAGCCGATCCACGTGGGCAGAGGGCCGTTCTGGTAGTACTCATCCATGGCCGTAAAGTTGCGCCACTGCGGATCTCCGCTCGCCAGCTTCACCATGCCCGATTCGAAATAGATGCGGAACCACTCCCACAGCAGAAGGAACCAGATGGCGCGCGGGGGCGGATGGCGCGCGCCCCATCCTGGCATCAGCCCCGGCGACGCGAAGAAAAGCGCCAGAAATCCGGCTTCGAGCAGCATACCGTCCGACTGATAACCCGAAAACACCTGGGACGTGCTGACAAACGGAAGAAAACAGAGAAAGCAGATGAAGAAGCTGAGCCGCGGCCACAGGTTGCAGAAGGCCGCGATCGACGCCAGCAGTCCGATCCACGTGACCGCCATCAGCATGGTTGAGCTTGCCGAAATCCAGAAGAACGACGGCGCGTACCAGAAGCGCAACCCGCCAAGCTGTTGCGCAACCGCAGCCAGATACTGCCCCGCGGGCAGAATCCCTTCAGGGCCGATCAGGCCCTTGATCTGAAACAACAGCGAGTAAAACGCGGAGAAGTAGATGAGGGCGAGCGCGCGCAGAAAGATCCATCGCGGGACCAGCCGGCCACGCGGGCCGCGGCGCGCGTCAAACAGCCATCGGAAGACGTCGACCAGCTTGCGCCAAGTCATGTCTGGATCAGCATACTGGCTGGCCCGCGCTCTGTCACAAACGAATGCGCGCCCTTACGGAGAAATCCAATCGCGTTAAATGAGCGGCGCCGCCAGCAGCGCCGGCTTCCGGTCGGCGAGCGTCAGCATCAGCTCGCCGAAAAGCGTATTGGCCCACGCAAACCACGAACGCGTGAACTTCGACGGGTCGTCCTTGTGGAACGACTCGTGCATGAAGCCCGTGCCGGCCGTGGTGTCGCGCAGCCAGCGCAGGCACTGGCGAATCTCCGCGTCGTCGGTCGACGTGAACGCGCGATACATGATCGACATGGGCCAGATGGAGTTGAGCCCGATGTGCGGCCCTCCCACTCCCTCGGCCGCCGCGCCACGGAAGAAATACGGATTGGCATCGCTGAGCGCGAACGCGCGCGTCCGCTGGTACAGCGCGTCGCCGACCGGGCAGATGCCGAGATAGGCCATCGTCACAAGACTGGGAGCGTTGGCGTCGTCCATCAGCAACTGGCTGCCGTAGCCGTCCACTTCGTACGCCCATATCTCGCCGAGTTGCGGATGGTTTGCGCGGCCGTGCTGCGCGGTTGCCTGCGCCACTTCTTCGCTCAGCGCCGCGGCCCGCGCCGCAAGCGCCGTATCCTGCGCGGCATGTGCGGCCAGCTCCGCCAGTTGGCCCAAAGCCTTGGCCGCGAAGAGATTCGACGGCACCAACAGCGGATAAATGCATGCATCGTCCGACGGCCGGAACATGCTGAAGATCATGCCGTTGGGCCGCGCCGGATTACCGAATCCCGAAAGCCCCTGGGTGTCGTAGGGAGACTCGGCTTTGCGCTGGAAACTGTACGGTCCCTGCGAATGCTTGCGCTGCTGCTCAGTAAAGGTGTGCAGAATCGCGTCCGCGGCCGCGCGCCATTGCGCATCGAAGGGTCCGGCATCGCCCGTGGCCTGCCAATAGCCGTAGGCCAGCCGGACGGGGAAGCAGAGCGAATCGATCTCCCACTTGCGTTCGGCCACGCCCGCGCGATGCTCCGTGCGGTCGTTGACCGCCCAGGAGAGCGGCGGATCCGTGGTGTTGCGCGTGAACGCATTGGCATAGGGGTCGAGGTGAATCATGCGCGCCTGGCGGCGGACCACGCCTTCGAGCAGAGTGCGCAGCCGCGCGTCGTTGCGTGCCATGCGCAGATACGGCCACACCTGCGCCGAGGAGTCGCGCAGCCACATGGCGTCGATGTCGCCAGTCACCACGTAGGTGTCCGGGTGCTTGTCGATGACTCCGGGATATACCGTGGTGTCGAGCGTGTTGGGCAGGCAGTTTTCAACCAGCACGCGCAAAGCCGGGTCGGCAATCTGGCGCTGCAACGTGGCGATGGCGTCTTCCACGGCCGGCGAGGTGAACTTGCGATCCGCCACGGGCGGCCGCGCCTGAGGCAGCTTCGGGGTTGCGGTTGCCCGGGCGTTCTGGCCGGCGGTTTGGTCGACGGTTTGTTTCGGGGGCGCAGTCGCCGCCTGCTCCGCAAACGCTCTCACGGCTCCTGCCTGCATCAGGCTCCATGCGCCCGCACCAAGCAAAACCTCACGCCGCGTCGGCCGCTCACTCGTCGAATCGTCTCTCATGGCGCAGCAAGCTCCTCCAAAATCAAGTCCGAATGGTTGTATCCGCGGCAAACCGCCGCGCCGTTCGATAATATTGTCATTCAATACACCGCGACCGGTCTCTCGGGCGGATTTCTGTGAGGTAGTTTCTTATGCGTCGATTCATTCTCGCCGGATTGCTTTGCTTTTTCGCCAGCTCTGCGTTCTGCGCCGCGCCCTCGGCTCTCTTTTACATGACCGATGCTCCCGAGTCCGTGCGGTCATTCCTCGCCCACTCGGGCAAGGTCGATCTGCTGGTGCCCGCCTGGTACAACGTGGATGAAGGCGGACTCGTCACCGGCGCGCCCAACGCGACGGTTCTCAAAGCTGCGCAAAGCCAGGGTCTGCCGGTCATGCCCATCGTCGCGCTCTCCGGCAAAACCAAGTTCCACAATCTGGCCGGCAACGATGAAGCGCAAAGGCGCATGAACGATGCGTTGCTCCGCGAGGCAAAACTGCACGGCTACATCGGCTTCCAGATCGATTTCGAACATCTCGATTATCTTGACCGTGATTGGTTGACGGCGTTGGTCGCGCGCTCAGCCGATGCGATGCACAAAGCGGGCCTCCAGCTCACCATCGCCACTGTGCCCAACGCGCCCGGCTATCCCGGCAAGGGCGGATTCTCGAAGTGGATGTTCACCGACTGGCGCGGCGCGTACGATCTGGCCGCCCTCGCCAAGTCCGTGGACCTGATTTGCCTGATGACCTACGATCAGCACACGCGCTGGACCATGCCCGGCCCGGTTGCCGGATGGCAATGGACCGTCGACAACCTGGAATATGCCCTGCAGTTTGTGCCCAAAGAAAAGCTCTCGCTCGGAATCCCGCTTTACGGATACCACTGGTCGACCGGAGCGCCCATCACGGATAAGACCACCGGTGACGAGCGCCCCAACTTGACGGGCGAATCCATCAAGGCCACAGATGCCTTGCAACTTGCCGCCGAGTTCGGCGCCAAACCCGACTGGGATGCGACCGACCACACTGCGTTCTTTTTCTTCTATCGCGATCAGATGCGCGAGTGGGTTTTCTACACCGACCAGCGCACGTTTCGCGACCGCTATCAATTAGCGGCGGATCGAGGCCTCCAGGGCTTCTGCTCGTGGGTCCTTGGCCAGGAGGATCCCGAGATCTGGACGGTGCTGCCGGATCGGAAAGCGAGTCACTGAGCCGGTGCGAGAGCCGTCAGGAATTCTTCAATCCGTCGACATCCTTGAAGTCGACGAAATAGACGGCGCCATCCGCTAACGTGATCTCGGCGCCGAGCACCGACCCCGATGGAGTTACGTCCACGATCCGGACATCCTTGACCGGGCTCAGTTCCGCGGGCGTCCAGGGCGTATCGTCCGTTTTGTGCAACATGGCGGTGATCATCAGCTCCATCGGCGGATTTTTGGCGGTGCGCTTGCGATGGACGTATAGAACCGTGCTCTCGTCCGCCTCGGCGTTGAAACCGCGATGCGCCTGGCTTTCGACCTCGTCCCACCCGGAGTAGGCGACGAGCGCCACCTGGCGGCCGGGAATGGAGGCTGTAATGCCGCGCTCCCTGCCCGTCTCAAAGGCGCGCACTACGGCGTTTTCTCCGCCCATGTGGGGCAGACCGAAATGGCCGAGCGTGAGCTCGTGCTCGAAGGCGAGGCGGCAGCGATCCACGCGCACCACGCCGCCCGGCACGGTGATTTCGGCCAAATCGATGAGATATCCGACGCCATTATTCGGCGGCTTGCGCAGGATCAGCTGACGGTAGAGCACTCCATTGCGGACGCCGTTGAAGAGAATGCTCTGCGAAGTGACGTACGCGCCGCTCTTCGCTGCCGTGTTATCGACGGTGAGGCCGGTGAGGTAGAAATTGATGTCGACGCCGCGTAAATCGCGCGGGTCCAAACTGCGGAAGCAGTACTCCTGCGAGGTGCCACCCTTGCGATTGTGGTTCTCCCAGGGGAAATGCGTATTGAACACCAGCTTGGAATAGTTGTGATCGTCATCGTACACCTTGCCGGAGACGATTTCAGAACTGCCGCTGCTGCCATGGTTGACGAGGACGATGCCAGGTTTCTCCAGAACCGTTCTCTTTGACCTGGCGCCCAGCTCTGCCCACATGCCGTCGTTCTCTTTGGCCGTCCAGAAAGGCGCGTCTTCAGGCAACGCCAGAGCGATGAACGGCAGAAACATAATGAACGGGCTGGCGGGGCAACTGTAGCTTTGGATCGCGTATTCCCGATGGCCGTAAAAGCCCAGGCTGGGGATGTCGTTCTGGTAAAAGTCTTTCCGGCTGGTGAACTGCAGGATCGATCCGGAGCACAAGCGCCGCGCCCATCCGGGATCGAACGGCGGTTTGGTCTCGAGCAGGAAAGATGCCGGGAAGCCGCCCGAAATCCAGGAACGATAACAGATGCTGCGAGCCCACATGTTGATGAAGCCGTTGCGCCCGAAAAAGTTGGCGTAGGTTTTGAACAGTTCCGCGAAACTTTTTTCGAGCACGCTGGCGATCTCCGGATAGTGCTCGCGGCCGAAAGCCTGGCTCCAGATCGTGCCGTAGACCACAAAAAGACTGATCGTGTAGTAGTTGTAACTTTGCTCCAGATACCAGCCGTTGCCCGCATGGTACGACGCGATCCACATCAGGTGGCTCTTCAGCAGATCGTCGTCGATGGCGTAGCCGTGTTTCTTGAGGAAGGAGAGCGCGCAGATATTGAAGAGCCGCCAGTTGTTCTGCGTGGTGCGGTGATGCGCCCACTTGGAGATGGTGACGGCCATCGCATCCCGCTGTTGTTGGGTCAAGTGCGGCCACAGCACATCGGGCATCAGCAGGAGCGTCTTCGTCAATCCGCCGAACTCGCAGGTGAACTGATAGGTCGCGTCGGGCAAATCCTCAGGTAGCGGCAGGCTATTCGCGTGTCCGGGCGTGAGCGCGTTCAAGAAATGATGGCAATAGTAATCGCGCAATTTGATGTTGCCGATCGAGATTTCGGGATCGACGTGGATCAGCGGCGCCGCAAGGTTGAACGTCCTCTCGAGAGCCTCGAACTCGAACGAGCGATACCGCCAATCCGGGTGATCCGGCTGGGGATAGGATTTGCCTGGCACCAGAGGAAAGACAATCGGCTGGTCAAAAGACTTCACGTGCCGGAAGGCCCGTCCCAGGACATATTGAGCACACTCGATATAGTGCTTCCGGGTCATTCCCGTCATCGGGCTCAGGTCCAGGTCGGGATCGCTGACGACAAAGGCGTCCTGTGTCATGTTTGGATGGGTAGCGATGGTCGAGCTGTTCATATTTTGTTTGTCACTCGAATTATACTAGTTTCCCAGCTCGGAATTCATCGGGAGAAGTGGCATTTCTCTGTGAGAATTGCAGTTGTCCCTTGCGCAAATGACCTCCGCTCAGAGCGAACAGTGACTCCCGACGGAGATGCGGCAGCACGAGAAAAACGCGGGCTCGGGAATGATCGAAATTCTCATTCATCTGTCGAATTAAAGCCAAAAACGGAGCCAAGCTCGCTGTCGACGGCGGATTGCTTGCGCGTGGCGTGGGCCAGTAGCGCTGTGTCCGGCCGGACCTCCCTAAAGCTCGACCGCCGGAATCCTCACCTTTCTTCCCTCGGCGCAGGATGTGTAGATGCTCCGCACCAGTTGCAGTGCGCGATAGCCCTCGATACCGGATGAAGCCGGCGCGCGGGCGGCCTTGCACGCATCGCCAAAGTCGGCAAGCTGCCGTTCGAATGGAGCCAGCGAAATCGCCATGGGATCGGAGGCACCCGACTTGGCCTCGAGCGAAAGCGGCGGCGGCTCGCCCTCGTCGTCGCGCACATCCCACGTGGTCAGTTGGTCGCCAGTCACGATCGCGCTGCCTTTCGTGCCGTGGATCTCGATCCTCTCCGGGTAGCCCGGCCACAGTGCGGTCGCGGCCTGAATCACGCCCAGCGCTCCCGATGCGTAATGCATCACCGCGCACACCAGGTCTTCTGATTCGATCCTGTGAATGGCGCCCAGCCGCCAGTAGCCGAAGACCTCGTCGACCGCGCCCACAAGCGAGAGCAGCACGTCCACCTGGTGGATGGCCTGGCTGATCAGCGCGCCGCCGCCCTCACCGGCCCAGCTTCCCTTCACCGGCCGCGCGTAGTACTCGCTTGTGCGATACCACTTCACGTAGGCGTCGGCTTGCAAAATGGTTCCCAGCCGCTCCGCGGCAAGCGCGCGTTTGAGAAACAGCGTGGAATCGTCGAAGCGGTGCTGGCTGACCACGCCCAGTTGAATGCCCGCCGCGCGCGCCACAGCAATCATCTGCGCTGCCGTCTCCACATCCACGGCCATCGGCTTTTGCACCAGCACGTGCTTGCCGTATTGCGCGCCCAGCTCCACCGCGGCCAGCCGGTAGCCGGGAAAGGTACATACATCGAGAAAGTCCACGTCCGCGCGCTGGCTCAATCGCTCGGGAGTGGCCACAAACTCTGCGCCCCACGCCGCGGCGAACTTCCGCCCTTTTTCTTCTGTGCGGTCGGTGCATGCCGAAATCCGGTAGCCGATGTTCTTGTAGGCCTGTGCGTGCTTCCAGGCGATGGCGCCTGTCCCGACGACTCCTACTCTCATGGTTGCTTTTCTCCCGTATGAGCCTCGACCCGTATCATACGTGCCCCAAGGAATCCCTAGGCGTGCAACAGCTCAGGTTCTGCCTTGGGGTGCGCGCCACCGCGCACGATGCGCGGAGCGAAGTCGGATTGCCCGAAGAGGACCTTGTGCAGCACCAGGGCTGCGGCGCCGCGCAGGCGCGCGGCATCGCCATCCATGGCCGCCACCACGCGTGGCGTGTGCGGCGTGATCGACTTGGCAATCAGCTGGCTCTCCAGCAGTGGGCAGATGCGCGGCCACAGCGCCGTGCAGTCGCCCACAATGATGATCACCTCAGGAGCCAGGCCGGCAGCCAGCATGGTCAGTCCCCGCGCCAGGTAGGTCATCATCTTGTCGATCGAGCGCAGTGCGCGCAGGTCGCCGGCCATGGCCAGGTTGAGCAGCTCCTGAAAGGTGGTAAGTGTGCTTTCCGGCGCCAGCTCATGGTAGTAGCGCAGCCCCGCGCGATTGGAGGCAAACACCTCCCAGCAGCCCACGTTACCGCAGCCGCACACGGGTCCCTGTTCCTCCAGCGTCAAGTGGCCGAACTCGCCTGCCATGTCGTGTCGGCCCCGCACCACGCTCCCGTCCACCAGCATTCCCGTGCCGATGCCTTCCGACACCGAAACCACCAGCATGTTGGAGGCGTCGTAGAAGTTCCCGAACCAGCGCTCCGAGAACAGGCAGGCGTTGGCGGCGTTCTCCATCTCGATCGGGGTCTCCAGAACCCTCTGCAGCTCTTCATGCAGATCGATCTGGCCCCAGGGCACGTTCGGCGAGAACAGCAGGCGATGCGTCTTCTGGTCCACGCGGCCTGAAACGCTCACCCCCAGCCCCTGAAAGAGGCGGTCCCCGAAGGCTGCCTTCAGCGCATGCGCCGCCTGGGCGATGTGCGCAATGGCCGTCCTGGCCTCATCGGCCGTGGAGCCGGCCCTGATCTCGTAGAAGACCGTTTCCCGGCCCAGGAGCTTGCCGTTGATGTCCACAACGGCCAGGTTGGCCTTTCCCGGCCGCAGGTCGATGGCCAGCATCACGTGCCGGTCGTTCAGCGTCACATTGGTTGGGCGCCGCCCACGCGGTAATCTGCCCAGCGTGCCCGGCAGCACCCACCCCTCGTCGATAAGCTGGCCGATGATTACCGAAACCGTGCTGGGCTGCAGTCCGGTGAGCCGCGCCAGGTCGGCCCGGCTCACAGGCTGGTGCAGATGGATGGCGTGCAGAAGAATGTCGCGGTTGATCTGGCGCGCGGTTTCGCTGGAGGCCACGGCGTGGCGGGGCCGGGTTGGCTTGTCAGTTTCGCGCTTGTCGTTTACCTGTACCCGCATGATGGTCGGCCTTCCATCTCGTTTGACCTTCTGAAATGCAACGTTCCCTAACCTACCATGTTGCATGCCGCTCGCGCCGCCTGATGTGCCGGCGCGCGGTCTACCGCAATCTTTTCAGCAACCAATATATCGGGCGAGGCGGGCGTTGAGTTGCGTTTGCTGAGACTCCGTCAGGCCGCAGAAACTGGCGCAAAAAACAAGTGCGGCAGCCCCATTTTGGAGCTGCCGCTTTGTCGATCTTAGGAAAGGTTAGAACTTGATACGTCCGCTAAACTGCATCTGGCGCGAACCCGCGTTTGTGCCGAAAGCGGCGACATTGAAGGCGTTGAAGTTGGTGATGTAACCAAACGTGCCGCTGCCGACTGTCGTGTTGGGAGCGTTGAGCCACGGGTGGTTAAACAGGTTGAAGGCCTCGAAGCGGAACTGGAAGCTGGCTTCGCGCCAGATCTTGAAGTCCTTGACGAGGCTCGAGTTGAATTGCGAGTTTCCCGGTCCGCGGAACTGGTTGCGGCCGGTATTCGGCAGCACTGGCGCAGCCGCCGACTCAGTGGGGCTCGTGAATGCGGTCGGGTCGAACCACGGTTTGCCGCCGGAGACCGCGGTGTTGCCGGGGGTCCGGTTGTGGCCGCCTTCCTTCTTATAAGTGCCATTGGCGTATGTGGCGC
>Ga0326727_10027780_pt1 | contig 10354 bp, 4 predicted proteins | sample MB2enrmetagenome_FD_207643 | JGI IMG/M metagenome (GOLD analysis project Ga0326727, IMG submission 207643) | Lab enriched peat soil microbial communities from McLean, Ithaca, NY, United States - MB29MY | ecosystem: Environmental > Terrestrial > Soil > Wetlands > Peat | place: USA: New York...
AGGTATCTTCTCAGGCACCAGAACGAAAACGGCGGGTGGGGTATTTATCACGGCGATGGAGGCGAACTCAGCACCACGATCGAAGCCTATTTCGCCCTTAAGCTCCTGGGGCAAGATCCCGAGTCGGGACCCCTTGCGAAAGCCAGGACCTTCATCCTCCAGCGCGGCGGAATAGAAGCTGCCCGCGTTTTCACCAAAATGTGGCTCGCCCTGTTTGACCAGTATGAGTGGAACAAAGTTCCCTCGATGCCTGTCGAACTCGTGCTCCTTCCGCCTGAGCTTTATTTCAGCTTTTACGAATTTTCCAGTTGGGCCAGGGGTACGGCGATACCACTTTCGGTCGTGCTCTGCATTCGGCCAAAATTCAAACTTCCCGATTCTCTCTGTATTCAAGAGCTTTGCGTCCCCGTACGCGGCAAAAAACTCGATTCCCGCATAAACAAGCTCTTTTGGGTCTTCGACCGCATTGCAAAAAGGCTCGAGAAAAGGCCGATAAAAAAGCTTCGCTGCTGGGCAATCAAGGCTGCGCGGGACTGGATCATCCATCATCAGGAAGAGACCGGCGACTGGGGCGGCATCCAGCCTCCCATGGTCTATTCGATGCTTGCCCTGCATTACCTCGGGTTTTCCCTTTCTCACGAGGTCATGGTAAAGGGGCTCAAGGCGATTGAGGATTTCTGCATCGAGGATGAGGACGGGCTGAGGATGCAGTCCTGTATATCCCCGGTCTGGGATGCGGGCCTCACTGCAATGGCGCTGCTCGACGCGGGCGTGAGTCCCGAGCATCCGGTCCTCGAGAAATCGGCGCAATGGCTGATCTCGCAGCAGATACTGACAGGCGGGGACTGGCAGTTCAGAAGCCGTTGCGCGCCGGGTGGATGGGCATTCGAGTTTTCCAACTCGCGCTACCCCGATGTTGACGATTCGGCTGTTGTCTTGAACGTGTTGAATCGCTTCAGCCCGGAAAGATGCGATGGGCTGACTTCTTGCAAATCGCGCGCGATGGAATGGCTCCTCGGCATGCAAAGTTCAAACGGGGGCTGGGCGGCGTTTGACAGAGACAACGGTATGGATATCCTTAACCGCATACCGTTTGCCGATACCGAAGCGATGGTGGACCCTCCGACGGCGGATGTGACAGGCAGAGTGTTGGAGGTTATGGGCTGCTTGGGCTACGATTGCAGCCATCCGGCTGCTAAGCGCGGGATCAGGTTTCTTAAAGGCCTCCAGGAAAAAGACGGCTGCTGGTGGGGACGCTGGGGGGTCAACTACATTTATGGAACATGGTCGGCTCTGCGCGGGTTGATCTCGATAGGGGAAGACCCGAAGTCCTCCTGCATCAGAGCGGCAATGCACTGGCTCAAAGACCACCAGAATTCGGATGGAGGCTGGGGTGAGACGTGCGCTTCCTATAAATGCCCTGATCTTCGCGGCCAGGGCCCCAGCACCGCATCGCAGACAGCCTGGGCAATAATGGGTCTTCTGGCAGGGGACGAAGAAAAATCGCCGGAGGTCAGTAGAGGCATCCAGTACCTGTTAAGAAATCAAAACCCGGACGGCTCCTGGGATGAGACCCAATTCACCGGTACCGGGTTCCCGGGGCATTTCTACATACGATATCATAATTACCGGAACTGTTTTCCGCTGATGGCGCTGGGTCAGTATATGACGAGGCTGAAGCAGTAGAGGGCAGGCTCGCCGGCCCGCTTTGGAGGGTGCAGGAAGATGAGTGCTTGCGTAATAGGTCATATCACGGTCAAGGACCCCGGGAAATGGGATGAATACCGCAGCAAAGTGCCCCCCACTCTTGTTCAATGGGGAGGCGAAGTCATCTTTCGGGGCCGAAAGGTCGAAGTGTTCAGCGGCGAACATCCGCACACGGACACCGTAATGATCAAATTTCCTGACGCCGCCTCCGCTGCAGGCTGGCACAGTTCTGCAGCTTACCAGGCGCTTATTCCGATTCGGGAGCAGGCCGCCGGCATAGTGCTGGTCAGTTTCGAATCGTGACCCTCAGTCGGGCAGGGTGAGCAAAACTTTCCAGCGACTATCGTCTTCTTCAGTCAATGCAATGGTGAGCACAATCGAATGTGCTCACCCGGCACAATTGCCCTTTTGCAGACTTCCGCTCGTCTTTGTGGTGCTCCTCACTGAGGCTAAGACCCGTAGGGTGGGCTAAGCGGCGCGCAGCCCACCAAATCTTTTCGAGATAGCTTTTCAAGTCCCTTCGGGATACCCTGAAACAGTGAAAAGTCGTAGGATGGGTGCAGCGCAGCGCAACCCATCCATTCTTTTCGAAGCGGTAGCTTATGTCTCATTGGGACTTCTCCGCGTCTCCGCGTCTCCGCGTGAAAGACTGTCTTTTCGAGACAGCCGCAACCAACATGACCCGAGTGGTTTTGTGGCGGTCGCATTTTTCTGTCATATCCCGGTCAAGCTTTCCCTGTGAGTATCTCAAATGGAATTGCCGAAACATTTGGACCACTTTCACAAAATTATCAAGGACATAGTAACCAATGAAATACCTTGAGGAGCGAGTGGATTCCTCAAGGTACCAGTCTAAAAGTTGCGAGCTCAACACATCCGGATCATTTCCGTTCCGCTGGCCCGCCCAAGCAGGATTTTCACCTTTGGCAAGCAAATGTTGACTTGGCAGACGCTGGAATCATGGCGAGGTTGAGTGAATGATGATATATTCCTAACGGTAGCTATACATTTTCCTGCAGGAGGTAAGGAAGTGATTCTTGCTAAAGAAATTGTTGAGCGTGTTCAGCGGCTTCCGGAACCATTGCAGGCTGAGGTTCTCGATTTCGTAGAGTTCCTTCTTGCTAAGACTTCCGGGGAGTCCGGGAAAGAAGAAGACCGGCGCTGGATGGGATTTTCACTGCAATCTGCCCTTCGAGGCATGGAAGATGAACTGGAATTGTATGCGGACAAGGATCTAAAGGAACGATTTCAGTGAAGCATCCCGGGCAGATTGTGCTTTTCAGGTTTCCGAATACCAGCTTGGCTGAAGGGAAAACTCGGCCGGCTCTGCTCTTGGCAAAAGTGCCCAACGACTTTGATGATTGGTTGCTTTGTATGATTTCCTCCCAACTGCATCAAGAATTGTCGGGTCTGGATGAAATCGTCAGTGAGGCCGATACCGATTTTCTTCTATCCGGACTAAAAACTACCAGTCTGATCCGTGTGACGCGTTTGGCTGTCGTAAGTGGCGATGTGTTGCTCGGCTCTATAGGGGAGGTTGGTCCAACGAGGCTACGCCGCATCAAAAATCGCTTGGCACGTTGGATCGATGAAGTGTAGCCGTCTTTTGCGGTTGCTCGCGATAGCCAATTTGTGGCACGACCCCGGATTGCTCGATGACGATCCCGCGTCCCTCAAAATGCGCACGCCCGGATTAAAGTGGCCTTTTGATGGTCAAAAACCGCATTTTAAAACGGAAAATCGGCCCATCTGGACCGCTCTGTCTTAGATGGGCCGGGACATCACCGTGGGCCGACCCCAGATCCTGGACACAGGAGCTGTTGCCCAAAGCATGCACACCAGAAAAACATTCTGGCGGTGAGAAAAATTCACATTTCGTCATTCCGGCAGGGCTTTTGGGCCGGAATCCAGTGTTTTCATTGAGCGACGGTTATGGAAATCTCTCGGGCCGTTCGAAAACTGTCGGGTATGGTCAGAAAGTGCATTTAGGCAACAGCCCCCTCCGCTTATCCTACCCTACGTGTCTTTTCATAGTTTCAGGGTACCCCGAAGGGACATGAAGAGCTGTTAAGAAGATCGTCATTCCGGCGCTGGCCTGAATCCGGAACTCTTGATTTTTAAAACAAACGATGGACCCCGGCTTTCCGTTCATGGCGGCGAAAGCCCGCACTGGGTCACGGTCCACGAGGTTTTCAGGGTAAAGTTGCAAGTTCAATCTTTTTTCGGCGCCCCGTCAGGTTCACTTGCTCATGTCTTCTTCCCGGCAGGTGAACACTTGACCAGCGCACGCATCCTATTACGAACTCGAAACAGTAACTGCTCGTGCTTGATATTAACTATGTACTATTCGTTATATTACTAAATAAACGGCATAAAATATACCAATTAACTTTTTCTTCTATGCACTCTATATTTATTCTTGACACTACTTGATATTCGTAATAATAGGTGTCGGTAGATTTTCATCCATCTCGAAATATAAAACCCAACTTAGCTCACATTACTTCCCTACGGGGAACGGTGTATCTTTGCGACTTGATAGTCGCTCATTTGTATAATTGCGTTCTGTTTTTGTACGACAAGGGGAAGATACCTTGACTTTTTGACAAATAAGGAACCCCAATTGTCGCAGATTGACAGATGGTCAAACGCACAAGTATTTATCAAAAAAACATCTAAAATACATTACTTCCCTTATTGAGTTGTGCCCGGGGGAACAACCTGCACAATGAATGAGGCCAAAGCAGCTTGTGCTAAAGACCCGTCAGGACGGAGTATATCTTCCAGCAGGAGGAGGGGAAAAAGAGTGAAGATGAAGATCGGTTTTGGGAGATTCTTTCTGGTGCTCGCCCTTTTATTGCTGGCTCTTCAATTCCCTTTCGGCCCTAGCAAGTGGACCCCGGCTCCGGGTAAGTTTTGGGGCGACACCGCGGCAGCTTCGCAGTCGAGTGGATACTTGTACTGGCCTGATCCGAGCCAAAATATTCCGGCAAGCGCTGGTATGGGGTCTACGGCTTGCATTGGCGATTGCAACCAAGGCGACATTTATTTCTTAATTGGAATCATTCCGGAATATCCGTTGCCGGCTATGTATGAGTACACTCCGTGGGGTCCCAGCGCTATGTATCATTGTGCAAAACAGTGGGATAGTGCACAGTGGGATACGTGGTGTGATGTTTCACCAATATCGAGTGTGCGTTGTAAGGTCGGAATCCCTGGGCTCCCCCCCTGGAATAACCTTGAGACTTTTCAATGTGTGGCGGTGGGAAAAAATGCAGCAAACAATAAGTATTTCATACCGCTATCTCAATTATACACTTATGGATTTTTTGGCTCGCGTGGCCTCGATCCGAACGACTCGGACAGGTGTAATCTTGAAGAGGCCGTAAATACTCAAGTCGACAACAATCTATGCCTCGACTCATCTGCAGACCTTAAAAGCGGCAATCTATATCATTCGCAGCAGGTTGGCCCCCTGACCTTTTCCTACAACAGCCTTGATGCTTCCGGTGGCCCTCTGGGTATAGGTTGGACACATGATTTCAACGTATCGATAATCACGAATGCCGACGGCTCGTTGTTCCTTAGGCGAGGCGACGGCGGCAGGGTCTGGTTCTCACCTTCCGGAGGTGTTTATTATCCGGATGCAAATAGTGGTGACACTTCAACGATTGTAAAAAACGCAGACGGATCTTACACTCGAACGACAAAGTACGCAAAGGTCTATAATTTCAACTCATCGGGGCAGCTTACCAGTATCGTGGACAGGAATGGCAACACCACAACGCTAACCTATACAGGGAACAATCTGACCGGCATAACGGATTCGACCGGAAGGACTGGCGGCATAGGCGTTAGCGGAGGACAGATTGTATCCGTAACGGATTTTTCCAAAAACGTTTCAACAATCACATATTCTCCCGCCGGCCTCATCTCCTCTATTGCCGACCCGCTCGGGAACACCTGGAACTTTCAGTACGATTCCAATAACAGGATGGTGCAAAAAACCGACCCGTCCAACAACCCGGTTTCATACACCTACGATCCGACATCAGGGATGCTGACCTCGTCGACCGACCCCAACAATATGGTAATAAGCATTGCCTATGATTATGCAGACGGCATTTCCACCGTAACCGAAAAAGATAAAGGGGTGTGGACTCACACGTATGATAAAACATTCAACGTGCCGCTGCAGATCACCGACCCTTATGGCAACAAGACCACCTACGCATATGATTCCAACAGTAATCTTCTTTCGATAACCTACCCGGATAAGACCGGCAAAAGCTTTACCTACGATTCAAACCGCAATGTGCTCACTGTGACCGATGCCGCGCAAAGGAAAACAACTCTTACATACAACTCTCAAAACAGGGTCACGACCCTCCAGGACACGGGTGGCGGGTGGACCTATTTCACATACGATGCCAACGGAAATCTCTCATCCTACCAAGACCCGACGGGAGCGCCGACACAGATCTACAGGGACTCGAAGGGGAACATCACGAGCGTGATCGATCCCTTGCAGCATAAGGTCCAATACGGTTACGATCAGTACAATAACGTTATCTCGGTGACCGATCCGACCAATGTTCCCGTGAACTTTACCCGCGATATCATGGGTAATATTCTTAGCCTGACCGATGCACTTAGCAATAAAACTAACTTCACCTACGATGCGGACGGGCAGCTCACTGCGGCAGCCGACCCCCTGGGGAATCCGACGAGCTTTGCCTACGACAAGAACGGAAACCGCCATTCGGTGACCGATGCCCTGCAAAACCCCACAACCTACACCTACGACTACAGGGGCCGGCCAACGCGGAAGGCGGACGCACTTAATAAAATCACCTATTTTTCCTACGTGGACACGGGTTGCCCATCCTGCGGCGGGGGTGGCGAGAAGCTCACGTCTTTGACCGACGCGGTGAATTCCACGACAAACTTTGCCTATGAGTTGAGAGGGCTTTTGACTAGTATCACCGACCCGCTTCAAAATATCACGAGCCTGACCTATGATGTCAACGGCAGGCCGACAAACAGCACGGACAGAAACGGAACAGCGCTCGCCTATGCCTATACTCCTACGGGGATGCTTCAGAGTATCACCTATCCCGACTCATCCCAGACGACAAATACCTATGACAATCTCGACCGGCTCACTCAACTGATCGATTCGATCGGGAAGAGTTCCTTTAGCTACGATGCCGACGGGAGAATCCTTGGCTTTACCGATGCTGACGGTTTCGCTCTCTCTTACCTCTACGATGCGGCCGGGAACCTCACCCAGATCACTTACCCGGACGGAAGCCCGGTGACATACGCCTACGATGCCGCAAACCGCCTGCAAACGGTTACCGACTGGCTGGGCGGGCAGGCCACTTACACCTACGACCAGGACGGAAGGCTTGAAACCTTTACCCAGTTTAACGGAATCACGACGACTTACACTTACGATATCGCAAGCAGGCTCACCGGCATCGGCAGTGCGGCAGCAAGCTACCAGTTCACCCTGGATGGAGACGGAAACCGGATTAATTCAACCGAAAGCCAGCCCATTAACCCTACTGCATCCAACGGCGTCTCGGCCGTCTATACGTATAACTCGAAAAATGACAGGCTGCTTTCGGCCGGGCCTTTAAGCTACACCTACGACAACGAGGGGCAGCTTGTAAATGCGGGCGTCACATGCCTCACCTTCGACTACAACCACCGGCTGGTGGAGATCGGAAGCGACACGCAGTTTTCGTATGACGGTCGAGGCCACCGGCTGATCGCAACAAGAGCGGGAGTTACCACCCAGTATATCTATGACCCGTGGGGCAACCTGATGGCCGACGTGGATTCAAACGGGGTCACCCATAAATATATTTACGGCAAAGGCATCCTTGCCGTGGCGACGTCTTCTGCCCGCTACTGCTATCATTTTGACGGCACTGGCAATACCGTGGCGATCACCGACATGACCCAGGCCATAGTGAACAGTTATGCCTACGAACCGTTTGGTCAAATCCTTAGCCAGCAGGAAGCGGTCACTCAGCCCTTTAAATATGTCGGCCAATATGGAGTTATGGCCGAGTCGAACGGTCTTTACTATATGCGGGCAAGGTACTACGACCCGTCTGTGGGGAGGTTTATCAGCGAAGATCCGTTGGGGTTTGGGGGTGGGGATGTTAATCTTATGGCGTACGTGCGAAATAATCCGGTTAATCATGTAGATCCTTTCGGATTATCTCAAATAGTTTTCGGACGCAGCACTGGACAGATCTTAGTCTATCCTGGCGGTCCTTATACCCAGGGTCCTCCCCAAGTCTTTCCTGCTGCCAATAATGTCACAAACCCGACGGGGGATCCCCTCACGCCTAACACTCATGGACCAGCCCCAGACGGTACATTTCCGATGGGTCCGGTGATTAACACCGGAACTGATGTCAACTCTCCAATGGGCACGGGATTTGCGTCAATATCCTTGCCTGCAGGGCCGAATGGTCAACGAACAGGTGTGGGCTTGCACGCTGGGCGCGCCGACGCAGGAGGGCCTCAGCACGTCACTTGGGGCTGCGTACGTACCAACGAAAGCGCTCTTGATGCACTACGAGCGGATCCCCCTACCACTATTACTATACAACCATAAGGGAGCGTTGCATGGTAAGAACAATATCATTGATTTTCTTGGTTTCAGTGACCCTGTGCCTAAGCCATCCCGTATTAGGAGCTACTTCTGATGCTAGTGATACACTTACTAAAATGTTCAGATATGCTAATTCAGGCGACATAGAATCCCTTGAAGCAATGCGAAAAGATGTGAATAATAACAGAACACTTGTCAATGCGTACATAGTTGCTCTGTATGTTGCATCACCTGACCGCTACGCGAAGGAATTTGTCTCACAATTTCCTGTAGATTACAGCGGTATTATGTATGATATCTATGATCAAATTGAGTTGCCTCAGCTTACCCCGAAATTTCTCTATGCGTTTGATGCGTTAGGAGCCATAGCCGATCATGGCGATCGACTAGCGATAAAGAAGATCGCCCTCGGGCTCATTCATTCGGATGGCGTAGTGAGCGAGGAATATTGCGACAATTTGCAAAGAGTGTTTGGGAAGTATAGAGATGAAGTATCGAATGTTCTTAAATCACTGAGCGCGGACGAGAAGAAACAACTTAAACGTGCAGGCTGCCAGCTTAATTCCTCAGGGAAGAAGTAACTTAAAACTGGCCCAGTTTCCTGCCCACGCTGGATAAAAGGGGTGATAAAAGGGGATCGGACCAAGCTAATAGGTCAAAATAGCTTGAAGTAGTGCTCAAGTCGTAGCTTATATGAACCTTAGAAACGCATTTTGGGCATTTAAAATGACCGTTTAACCAAAAGAGCCAGGTAGGGTGGGCAAGGCTTTATCGTGCCCACCATCTAATGCCAGGATAGCACTAGAAAATTGGCAGGTGATATCGGCAACTTGTTGCCGGCATGAGAAACACAAGAGGCATAACGGCGGCTTTGGGATTCAAGGGCCGCACCGCTGGTAAGGAAAGTCGCGTTGCTTAGGCTGGCCCGACAAGACTCCATCGCCGGACGGTGCCTCAGGCAACCTCGGAGGCATCTTTGCTTCAACGGCACTTGGAGGATACAGGAAAAGGTACGTAGCATCGGGAAATTACGGCTCGAGCGGTTAGCATTGATGTTTATTTACTGATTCGGTTGCCAGTGAAATATCAAACCAAAATGGGGCTCAATATGACGCTAAAGAAGATAATTGCGGTACTCACGGTGATAGCGGCTACTGCTTTCGGTGGATTGATATATTCCGCCCATGCTGTCACATACGTGTACGACAGCCTGAATCGTCTTACTGAGGTCCATTTTGACGATAGCACCTGGATCCAATATACCTATGATGACATTGGAAACCAGACGGGAAAAACCTACTATAATCAATTTTTCCCTGTGACAGTCATTTCAGGATCGGGAGGAACCATTTCGCCTTCTTCGGCAAACGTTATTTATGGTGGCAGCCAGACTTTTATTATTTCTCCGAACACGGGCTATTACGCTGATGTGCAGGTGGATGGGGTCGACCAGGGAGCGATAACGTCCTACACATTCAGTAATGTGACCGCAGCACATACCATTTCCGCTACCTTTGCTATAGACACTTTCAATATCACGGTTTCTGCAGGGGCGAACGGTTCGATATCGCCCACAAACGCCACTGTAAACTATGGCGGCAGCCAGTCTTTTACCATTTCTCCCAACACGGGCTATTACCCTGATGTGCTGGTGGATGGAGTCGACCAGGGAGCGATAACGTCCTACACATTCAGTAATGTGACCGCAGCACATACCATTTCGGCAACGTTTGCCCCCGGCTATACGATCACGACTTCTGCGGGTGCGAACGGTTCGATCTCACCTTCGGGTCCCGTTGGGGTAAACCCGGGTGCAAACCAAACCTTTACCATTTCTCCCAACACGGGCTATTACGCTGATGTGGTGGTGGATGGAGTCGACCAGGGAGCGATAACGTCCTACACATTCAGTAATGTGACCGCAACACATACCATTTCAGCAACATTTGCTATAACCACTTACACGGTCACACCCTCTGCCGGGACGGGCGGAAGCATCAGTCCCTCGACTCC
>Ga0326727_10027781_pt1 | contig 10354 bp, 13 predicted proteins | sample MB2enrmetagenome_FD_207643 | JGI IMG/M metagenome (GOLD analysis project Ga0326727, IMG submission 207643) | Lab enriched peat soil microbial communities from McLean, Ithaca, NY, United States - MB29MY | ecosystem: Environmental > Terrestrial > Soil > Wetlands > Peat | place: USA: New York...
CCGCCCTCGACGCCCTCGCCGGCCGGGCCGTGCCCGAGACCCGGGCCAACCGGCCGATGCCGGCCGCGGCCGAGACAGTGCCCGAGGACGAGGAGGGGCGCGCCGCCAGCTGAGGGGCCCCCCCGAAGGCGACGCGCCCCGTCGGCCGCTACTCGATCAGCCTCGAAGAGCGTGGGCGGTGGCGCGCTCGACGTCGCGCCGGGCGTCGCGCTCGGCGATCGCCTGGCGTTTGTCCCAGAGCTTCTTGCCGCGGGCCACGGCGATCTCGCACTTGATGCGGTTGTGCTTGAGGTAGAGGCGGAGCGGGATCAGGGTCAGGCCGCCCTGCCGGACCTGGACGTCGAGGTGCTGGATCTCGCGACGGTGGAGGAGCAGCCGGCGGCGCCGCTCGGCCTCGTGGTTCTGGCGGTTGCCCATCTCGTACTGGCCGATGTTGACCTGGATCAGCCACGCCTCCCCGTTCTCGACGCGCACGTAGCCCTCACGGAGGTGGGCGCGGCCGGCGCGCACCGCCTTGACCTCGGTGCCGGTCAGCTGGATGCCGGCCTCGAGGGTCTCCAGGAGGTGGTACTCGTGGCTGGCCTGGCGGTTGCGGGCGAGGACCGGATCACCCGGTCGGGGGTTCGGGGGCATGGCTGAGGCTATATGCTGACGCGTCGAACGCGCGCCGATCCCGATGTGGGACCGAGGAGGCATGGATGGAGCCCCTGGAAGTCGTGATTGCGTTGAAGGGCGACAGCCCCGACGCCCTCGACGCCGTCCGCGGGGAGCTGGCCAAGACCGAGGTCTTCTGCCTGGGCCAGCCGGCCGGGCACATGGCCACGCCCCAGCAGGGCGACGAGTCGGATCTGCTCCACTTCACGATCCACGACGCTCAGGGTGCTGAGCGGGTGATGCTCCCCGTCTTCACCCAGCCCGAGATCATGCGCGAGGCGCTGGCGCGCAACCCCGACTGGCAGACGCTCTCGGTGCTCCAGGTCCAGGGCCGGGCCCTCATGGAGAAGGTCCACCCCAACGTCATCATCGTCATCAATCCGTGGTCGCGACTGGAGTACCAGCTCCCCCCCGCCGCCCGCCAGGGGGCCGGCTGAGAGAAGCCGCCTACAGCGCGAGGTGCAGCCGCACGGCGTCGTCCACGGCGCGCATCACCGCGCCGGGCAACGGCCCCAGGAGGTGCCCAACTCGCTCCACCGCCACTGACCTGACCTGCTCGGCCTGCGCTTTCGAGGGGCGCTGAAGCCCGGCGGTGCCCGCCTCGATGCGCACCTGGAACGAAAGCACCCGGTCGACGTTGGAGGTGATCGGGACGACCGACACCACCCCCCTGCCCAGACGCGATGTGGTGGCATTCGCGCCGTCGTTGCTCACGATGACGGCTGGGCGGCGCTTCGCGGCCTCGGAGCCCGCACCCATGCCAAAGTCGACGAGGTGGACCTCCCCGCGCCGCATCAGCCGAGCCCGTCGCCGGCGGTCGAATCCCAGAGTGCGGCGTCCTCGGCAACCTCCCATTCCTGCCAGGCTGCCTCGTACTCGGTCTCGAGGTCCGCCGAGCGGAGCAGGCCGATCGCCTCGTGAACGACCGCAGAACGGGAGCCCACGCCCCGTTCACCGGCGTAGCCGTCGAGGAAGCGGACGTCGTCCTCGGGCAGGCTCACACTCAGCTTCATACCCTGGATGCTACCACACGGTATACCATGGTGGCATCACCGCCGACCGCGGAGGAAGGCGGCCGCGCTCATGGCGCGCCGGCCGGGGGGCTGAACCGTGTCGACGCGGTAGAGGCCGGCGGCGGTGGCGACCAGGGCGGATTCGCCCTCGATGCGGATGACGGTTCCGGCGCTCGCGCCGGCCTCCGCGGCGACCGGCCGGCCGGCGAGGATGCGGACCGGCACCCCGGCCAGGTCGGCGGTCACTCCTGGCCAGGGGTCGAGGGCGCGGACCATCCGGTCCACCTCCTCGGCGGTGCGCGCCCGCCAGTCGAGGAGGCCGTCCTCGCGGGTCAGCCGGGCCGCGTAGGTCATCCCCTCCTCGGGCTGCGGGGTGGCCGTGGCCGCTCCCCGCTCCAGGGCCGCCAGCACCGCCACCAGCTCCTCGGCTCCGGCGATGGCGAGCGTCTCGGTCAGGCCCACGGTCGTCGCCTCGGCGCCGATGGGAACCTCACGGCGCGCATACACGGGGCCGGTGTCCAGCCCCGCCTCCATCCGCATCACGCAGACGCCGGTGACCTCATCGCCGGCCAGGATGGCCCGGGCGATCGGTGCCGCCCCCCGCCAGCGGGGAAGCAGCGACGCATGGACGTTGACCCCGCCATGGCGGTGGCCGTCGAGGAGCGCTCGGGGCACGATCTGGCCGTAGGCGGCGACCACCAGGACGTCGGCGCCGAGCGTGAGGATCTCGGCCACGTTCTCCGGGGTCCGGATGCGCTCGGGCTGGAGCAGCGGGAGGCTGAGCTGTGCGGCCACATCCGCCACCGGCCGCGGCGCCGGGCGTCCCCGGCTGCCGAGCCGGGCGGGCTGGGTGACCACCGCCAGCACCTGATGACGGGCGTTGCAGGCGCGCAGGCTGGGGACGGCGAACTCCGCAGTTCCGGCGAAGACGATGCGCACGAGACGGGAGGGTAGCCGGTCGGGTCAGACCGTGACGGTCTCACCCTCCACGGCCGCGACCTCCTCCTCGTCGTCCAGGTCCTCGACCCGGCGCCAGGTGCTGGGATCGGTGAGCCGGTCGGAGATGAGGATGCCGTCCAGGTGGTCGATCTCGTGCTGGATGGCGCGCGCCAGCAGACCGGTCCCCTTGATGCGCACCTGCTTGCCGTGCCGGTTGAGCGCCTTGCAGACCACCCTCTCGGCCCGCGTCACCTCGCCGACCATGCCGGGGATGGAGAGGCAGCCCTCGTAGCCGGTCTGCTCGCCCTCGGCCTTGATGATCTCCGGATTGGCGAGGTGGAAGAGCTGGTTGTCCACCTTGATGGTGACCACCCGGAGCGAGACGTCGACCTGCGGACCGGCCAGCCCCACGCCGGGGGCGGCGACCATGGTCTCGAACATGTCGTCCATCAGCCGGCGGATGGAGTCGTCGACCCGGCTGACCTTGGGCGCCTTGCGGCGCAGAACGGGGTTGTTCTCGGCGACGGTGACGATGTGGAGGAGGGTCACGGGATTGGCTCTTTGAGTGCGGTCACATGACCGGGTCGACGTCGATGCTCCAGCCCCGGCCCCGGGGCAGGTGGGGGAACGCCCTCTCGATCTCCTCTCCCCGCACCGTGAACTGCCAGCGGTACTGGCCGCGGAGCCGGTGCAGGAATGCGGGAGTCGGACCGAGGACGTCGAGCCCGGCACCCGGACCGAGGATAGCAGACACGTGCTCGGCGGACTGCTGGGCGGCGGCCTCTGCGGTGGCGTCGGCGGCGTGGCTGACCGTGCAGGTCACCAGCCGGCTGTAGGGGGGGAAGCGGTAGGCGCGGCGCACCCGGATCTCGTCGTGGGCGAAGCCGCGGTAGTCGTGGGTGACGGCGTGGCGCACCGCGTAGTGGTCGGGGCTGTAGGTCTGGAGAATCACCCGGGCCGGCTCGTCGCCCCGCCCCGCCCGGCCCGCCACCTGGGTGATGAGCGAGAAGGTGACCTCCCCGCTCCGGTAGTCGGGGAAGTGGAGCGAGGTGTCGGCGTTGACGATCCCCACCAGGCGGACCCGGCCCAGGTCCCAGCCCTTGGCGACCATCTGGGTGCCGATCAGGCAGTCCGCCTCGCCGGCCCGGAAGCGCTCGTAGATCTCGAAGTAGGCGTCCCGCTTCTGGACGGTGTCGCGGTCCATCCGGAGCAGGCGCAGCCCCGGGAAGCGCTCCGCCACCTCCGCCTCCAGCCGTTCGGTGCCCATCCCCAGCCCGCGGATCGCCGTCGAGCCGCAGCCCGGGCAGCGGTCGGGGAGGGGCATCGAGGTACCGCAGTAGTGGCAGTCGCACCGGCCCCGGCCGGCGTGGTAGACGAGGGCGACGCTGCAGTTGGGGCAGCCGAGCGGCTCCCCGCAGCTCCGGCAGAGGACGACGGTGGCGGTGCCCCGCCGGTTGAGGTAGAGGATCGACTGCCCGCCCTCGGTCCGGCTCACCTCCAGGGCCCGGGCCAGCGTCTGGGAGAGCGGGCTGCGATTGCCGGCGCGCAGCTCCTCGCGCAGGTCGACCACCTCGATGGGCGGGAGCGCTCGCCCGGTGATCCGCTCCGGGAGCGTGGTCAGCACCAGCCCCCCGGTGTGGGCCCGGTAGTAGGTCTCCACCCGGGGGGTGGCGCTGCCCAGCACCACCGGCACCTCCGCCCGCCGCCCCAGCTCGAGGGCCACGTCGACGGCGTGGTAGCGGGGGATCCGGTCCTGCTTGTAGGCCGAGGCGTCCTCCTCGTCCACCACCACCACCCCCAGCCGGGGGAGGGGGGCGAAGACGGCGCTCCGCGACCCCACCACCACGTCGATCTCGCCGAGGCGGGCCCGGCGCCATTCGACCGCGCGCTCGGCGTCGGTCAGCCCGGAGTGGCTGACGGCCAGCCTCCCCGGGAAGCGGGCGGCGAAGCGGCGGATCATCTGGGGGGTGAGGGCGATCTCGGGGACCAGGCAGATCGCCTGGCGGCCACGAGCCAGAGCGGCGTCGACGGCGGCCAGGTAGACCTCGGTCTTGCCGCTGCCGGTCACCCCGTGGAGGAGCACCCGCACGTGACGTCCGGCGGCGATGGCCTCGAGCAGCGGGGCGGCGGCCAGGCGCTGCGGCTCGGTGAGCTGCGGCGGCTCGAGACGGGTCCCCTCCGCCCGGGCGGCGGTGACCGCGGCGGAGCTGGTGCGCGGCCCCCGGCGCCGGCCGCCCGCCAGCCCGGCGCTCCGCACCCCCTTGGGCACCATCGCCTTGATGACCTCGGAGAGCGGGGCGCAGTAGCGGTCGGCGACCCACTCGGCGAGCCCCACCAGGGCCTCGGGGAGGAGCGGCTCCTCGTCCAGGACCGCGGCGATGGGGCGGGCGTCGGCGTGGTCGGATTGGTCCAGGAGGGCGACCACGAGTCCCGGCAGGGAGCGGCTGCCGAAGGGGACCTGGACCCGCACCCCCGGTCGAATTCTTCCGGAGAGCTCGTCGGGGACGCTGTAGGTGTACCTGTCCAGAGGCAGCATCCCCCGGCTGTCGGGCACCACCGAGGCGAACACCGGTGCGGTCACGCTTCGCATGATGCGCGCCGGTGGGCGGGGATCGGCGGGCGATGGCCCGCTGGATCGCGGCAAACGGCACAGCCCTCCGGAGGGGGACGGTGGTGTGGGCGGTTAAGGACTTCTCTGTCCACAACTGGTTTTCAGAGCGGCCCCCCCCGCCGCCTGCGCTCCCGGCTGCCGGAGCCGGTCGGTGAGGCCACCTCCCGACCGAGGCCGCTATGGCTCGAGCCGGGCGTGAGGAACCTTCGAGGAGGGTCGGGCGTCACAGGGGTGCACGTCAACCCAGCGAGGTGCCCCATGAAGACGCGATTCATCCTTCTCGGCGTGGTGGTCGTCGCAGGCATGACCGCCGTGGCGGGCTGCGGCTCGGCGGCCACCTCCCGGACGGCGTCCGCAGCGAACACCGGCGCGGAGCTCGCTCCGGCGATGGCCGTCCCGGCAGTCCCGGCGCCGGCCGGATCCAACGCCGAGTCCTCGGGCTCGGGCACCACGTCGTCCAGCGCCGGGGTGACCGCCGACAGCTCCGGCGGTGACATCGTGGTGGGGTCGCCGGGGGCCGACGTCGCCCGCTCGGTGACCGCCGCCTACACCGTGCCGGCGGGCTCCTTCCTGACCTCCTTCGACACCGCCATCGCCGATGCGGTCGCGCTGGGCGGCTACGTGGTCGGCTCGGAGACCTCACCTGACGCCCGGGGCCGGATCGTCAGCGGCCAGGTGACCGTCGCCGTTCCGACCGCCCAGATGGCGAGCCTGCTCAACAGCCTGCCCTCCGACTTCACGGCGTCCGCGATCGACTTCTCGAGCGTCGACGACACCTCTGACATCGTCGACCTCAACGCGCGCCTGACCTCGGCGCAGGCTCACCTCACCGCGCTCCAGACCCTGCTCGCCAAGGCCACGTCGCTGGACGACATCACCACCCTGGAGCAGCAGATCGAGGACGTGGAGACCTCGATCGACACCGACCAGGGTCAGCTGACCACGCTCACCCAGGCGGTGACCTACGCGACGGTCACGATCAAGCTCAAGGAGCGCGGTGCGGTCACGGTGGCGGTCAAGGCCTCAACCGGGCCGTCGGTCTCCAGCGGGGCGTCCAAGGGCTGGCACAACGCGCTGCTCATCGTCACCGCCGCCGTGGAGGTGCTGGTGACGGCGATCCCGGCGCTGCTGCTGCTGCTGATCGGATGGCTGGTCTGGTGGTTCCGCCGGCGTCACGCCACCCGAGCCCGCGCCGAGGTCACAGCGTAGGACGGAGCGCCCCGCCGGTCGCGTCAGGTCTCGGCACGGCGTTCCCGTCGCTCGCCCACGAGAGCGACCAGGCGCCGGGCCACCTCCAGCTTCGGAGAGCGTTCGACCGTGAGCACGACACCTCTGCGATCGAGGACGGTCACGGCGTTGTTGTCGGCCCCCATCCCCACCCCGGGGGCGCCGACGTCGTTGAGGACGATGAGGTCGAGCCCCTTGCGGCGCAGCTTCTCGGCGGCGTGGGCGACGAGGTCGTCGGTCTCGGCGGCGAAGCCGACCAGGAGCAGCTGCCCGCGCCGGGGATGCTCGCGCAGCGACTCCAGGATGTCGACGGTGGGCACCAGCTCCAGGGTCATGCCCATCCCCGACTTCTTGAGCTTGTGCTCCGCCGCCTGGCGGGGGCGGTAGTCGGCGACCGCCGCCGCCATCAGCAGGAGGTCGGCGCGCTGGAGCGCGGCCCAGACCGCGTCGTGCATCTGCGCGGCGGTCTCCACCTGCGTGACGCTGAGCCCGGGCATGGGGGGAGGCGGCGGAGCGGCGGTGATCAGCTCCACCTCGGCGCCGGCCTCCAGGCCGGCGGCGGCAAGGGCGTTGCCCATCTTGCCGCTGGAACGGTTGCCGAGGAACCGCACCGGGTCGATCGGCTCGCGGGTGCCACCCGCGGTGACCACAATCCGGACGCCGTCGAGCGGCCGGAGCGCGCCGCCGGGCACCCGCCGGCCCCCTAACCGCGGGCGGACGCGGTGATCACCGCCGCCACCAGGTCAACGATCTCGGCCGGCGCGGCCATCCGGCCCATCGCCTCGTGGCCGCTGGCCAGCCGCCCGGTGACCGGCCCCACCAGCACGACCCCCCGGCCGCTGAGCGTCGACACGTGGTCCTGGGTCGCCGGATGCTCCCACATCGCCGTCTCCATCGCCGGCGCGATCACGAGCGGCGCGCGGCAGGCGAGAGCGGTGGCGGTCACCGCGTCGTCGGCGAGACCGAGGGCGAGCCGGGCGATGAGATTGGCGGAGGCGGCGACGGCCACCTGCACCTCGGCCCACTCGGCGAGATTGAGGTGCTCCATGCCGTGGCCGGCGGCGCCCTCGAGGATGGGCCTCGGCCCCCGCCCGCGCCCGTGCGTCTCCTCGAAGAGGTCGGTGACCACGGGGTGTCCCGACAGGCTCTGCAGCGAGAGCGGCGTGATGAAGTGGGTGGCCGAATGGGTCATCGCCACCCGCGTCTCGGCCCCTCGGCGGCGGAGCAGGGTGATGACGTCGCCGGCCTTGACCGCGGCGATGCTGCCGCCCACGTAGACGAGGGCGCGGCGTCCCTCGAGCTCCTCCACCTGGTCCTCTGCGCTCACTGGTGCACCTCCCGCGGCCGGCTCCGCTCGATGATGCCGAGGATCTCCTGGGCGGCGCGATGGACGTCGTCGTTGATCACCCGGTAGTCGTACAGCTGCTGTTCGTCCATCTCTCGGCGCGCATTCTCCCAGCGCAGCTCCAGGCTGTCCGGGGACTCGGTGGCCCGCTCCCGGAGCCGGCGCCGCAGCTCGTCGGTGCTCGGGGGCAGCAGGAAGATGAAGAGGGCACCCTCCACCCGCCGCCGCACCCAGGCCGCGCCCTGGACGTCGATCTTGAGGACGATGTCCTCGCCCCGCTCCAGACAGGCGCGCACCCGGGCCTCCCCGGTCCCGTACCAGTGGCCATGGACCTGGGCGTATTCGAGCAGCTGGTGGCCGTCGATGAGCTCCCGGAAGCCGGCCTCGTCGACGAAGGAGTAGGCGACCCCGTCCGCCTCTCCCGGGCGAGGCGGGCGGGTGGTGTAGGAGATCGAGTAGTGGAGCCAGGGGGCGATCCGGAAGATCTCCTGGAGCACCGTGTCCTTGCCGACACCGCTCGGCCCGGAGATGACGATGAGGCGTCCGCGCGAGGTCGAGACCGGCGGCCCCTCCGCCGGCGGCATGCTGCCCGCTGCTGCCCCGCTCACGCGCGCCCCTCACGCGCGGCGTCGCGCAGCGCGGCGAGCTCGGCGGGAAGCTCCGAGGCGAAGCTCATCCGGCGGCCGTCGGCCGGATGGGCGAACTCCAGCCCGCAGGCATGCAGCGCCAGCCGCCAGCCCTCGTCGGCGCGGCGGCCATAGACGGGGTCACCGACCACGGGGTGGCCGATGTGAGCGAGGTGGACGCGGATCTGGTGGGTCCGTCCGGTGCGCAGCCTCACCTCCAGCTCGGTGCTCCGCGGATGGCGGGCCAGGACCCGGAAGTCGGTGACCGCGGGGCGGCCGTCGTCGACCACCGCCATCCGCTTGCGATCGCGGCGGTCACGGCCGATGGGCGCGTCCACGGTGGCGGTGGCCTCGGCGAGACCTCCGTGGACCAGCGTCCAGTAGACGCGGGCGAGGCTGCGGTCCTGGAGCTGGGCGGCCAGACGGCGATGCGCCGCCTCGGTCTTGGCGACCACCAGCAGCCCCGAGGTGTCGCGGTCGAGGCGGTGGACGATGCCGGCGCGCTCCTCCCCGCCGAGCAGCGACCAGACCGCACCGCGCTGGCGCAGGCCGTCGGCGAGCGTCCCGTGGGGATGGCCGGGGGCGGGATGGACCACCAGACCGGCGGGCTTGTCGATCACCGCCAGCCATTCGTCCTCGTACACGACGGTGAGATCCACCGCGGGAGCGGCGGGCACCGGCACCGCGGGGCGGGCGGCGGCCGGCTCGGGGAGGGTCACCTCGACCCGGTCGTCGCGGCCGATCCGCTGGCCCGGACGGCCGGGCCGGAGGTTGACGCGCACCGCCCCGGCGGCGATCAGGGTCTGGGCGGCGTGGCGGGTGATGCCGCGCTCTCTGGCCAGCCAGAGGTCGAGGCGGACGGCGTCGTCGACCGCCGCGGGCATCCGGCTATCCCGCGGCCGAGCGACCGGGGCTGTCGAAGACGAGCTGAAACACCAGCACCAGCATGCCACCCACGATCCCCATGTCGGCGACGTTGAAGATCTGGAAGAGCCAGAAGTGGAAGTCGATGAAGTCGACCACGTAGCCGGCGACCAGCCGGTCGACGCCGTTGGAGATGGAGCCGCCGAGGATGCAGCCCAGCGCCAGCAGCCGGAGCAGCCCACCGCCCATGCTCGGCCCGAAGAGGAGGATGTAGCCGGCGACGACGGCCGCCACCACCAGGTAGAGGTAGGTGAACTGGGGGAAGATGCCGAAGGCGGCCCCCGAGTTCTGGATGTAGTGGATGGTGACCGGGGCCCCGGCGGGGACCTGGGTGTCGAGCGCGACATGGGTGGTCACCAGCCACTTGCTGAGGTGGTCGAGGGCGATGACCAGCACGGCGGTCGCCACCATGATGACGTAGCGGTTGATCGTGCTCCGGCGATCCCGAACCCGGCCCGGCGAGACCGGCGTCACCGGCTCACGCCCAGCCAGCAGGCCTCCCCGCCCAGGCGCCCCGACCACTCGCTGAGGACGTCGCCGCGGCCGAAGGTGATCGCGGTGGCGAGCACCTCCGCCATCAGGTGATCGCGGTGGGTCTCGATCGCCCGGCGCAGGTCGCCGTCCGCCTCCACCAGCAGACGGATCCGATCGTCGAGGGCGAGGCCGGCCTGCTTGCGGAGGTCGTTGACCTTGCGCGACACATTGCGAACCAGCCCCTCGAGGCGCAGCTCGTCGGTGAGCGTGGTGTCCAGGGTGACCCCCTCGTGGCCGTCCTCGACGCGCTCCGCATAGGCCACGGTCTTGACGTTCAGCTCGTCGGCGAAGATCGACTCCAGCTCGGCGGCGAGCCGCCGCCCCTGGATGGTCGCCGCGGTGAGCGGCTGCCGTACCCCGATCCCGGCGGTCTCGCGCACCCCGAGCCCGTCCTCGACCAGGCGGCGGAGCCGGGCCATCTCCTCGAGGAGGTCGGGATCGCGCCAGCCCGCCATCGCCTCCGGGTAGTCGGTGAGGTGCA
>Ga0326727_10027783_pt1 | contig 10353 bp, 4 predicted proteins | sample MB2enrmetagenome_FD_207643 | JGI IMG/M metagenome (GOLD analysis project Ga0326727, IMG submission 207643) | Lab enriched peat soil microbial communities from McLean, Ithaca, NY, United States - MB29MY | ecosystem: Environmental > Terrestrial > Soil > Wetlands > Peat | place: USA: New York...
TGCCTTACCCGCGAGCTCCGCGTCGATAGCGGCCAGCGCCTCCCCCTGCCCCCAATCCGATTTGCGTGCCACCGGGCCCTCCTTGCCGTGCCGCAGCAACCAGTCGATCGCTCCGTGGATACCAGCATCAGGATCGTTGCGGTACCAGTCCAATAGCTTGCCGACCAACGGCCCCCGCTTCGCCTCGGATAACTGCTGCTCCCCGTACTCCCCTAAGGCCAGGATCAGCGCCCGACGTGCCGATACGTCTTTCTCCTCATCCAATCGCCGGACGAGAAGCGCCGCATCCACTCCGCGCGGGGCGAGCTCTCGGACGAGGTAGTTCCGTGCGTCAGGGGTCGGCGTGTGCCGGAGGACGGGCCAGGCCGCTCGTTCCTGGCCGAGCATAACAAGCGCCGCCGCCGCGTTCGCCGTCCGACGCGATTGTGCCGCGCGATCCGCCTCCGCGATCAGGGGACGGTGCCACACCGACGCGGTCAGTGCCGGCTTCCCCTCCACGACCTGCGCTACGGATAGTGCCGCCGGGCGATAGCCCGCTGCCGCCAGTTTCCGACACTTTTCCCGATGTGCGGCGGGGTCCAAGCCGTGTGTCTCTGCCGACTCGAAGCCGACGGTCGCCTGCCAGACGCCCGCATACCGGCAGTACGGATGGCCAGAGAGCAGTGCCTCGCGGAAGTCAGCACGGTTGGCTGGCCCAGACGGAGAAGCCGGGTAAACGCATGTGTCGACTTGAAGATTTGGCCCTTCAAGTTTCCGGTCGTACTCCGATTGTTGTAGTCTCTCCCAGCAAACCCAAAGGAGGGCACTCGGCGGTCGCTGATGCCAGACCGCGCTCATATAGCACTTGCCGGGAGCAGCAGCTACTGCGTGCAAAGTGTACGCGACAAAGCCACGGTCAACGAGCGGACCGAACCATTTCTCCGCGTGTTCGTCACTCGGTACGCCCGCGTACATCAGACTCTGACCACCACCCCCGCTGTGATCCGTCCACAGCGCCGCGTGACGCAACTCTCCGCCGGAGAGGTAGCTGGCCACGTCCTGCGGCTCCAGCCCGTCCTTGCGATTGCGGTCGTCTTGTTCGACCAGTGCCTCTCGTGTCGCGCCTGTAAGCGCACGCCAGCGCCGCCCATCGCGCGTCCACACGGCGGCCGCTCGCATCGTGCCATCGGCAAGATAGGGCCGCAGTCGAATCGGTCGGTAGCCAGACTTGTCCAGCGCCGCGGCCACAGCCTCGAAGCGCTGCAGCGGCATTGTCTGGCAGAGGGCGAAGCGATTCGCCAGCAAGCCCGCCGAATCCTCGATCTCCTGAGTGATTTGCGGTGCAATGGCCGCCCAGGCCGGATTGAGCGGCGCGTCCGACCACGACGGCGTCAGTGTGCGGTCGACCTGTTTTGCCAAGAGAGCCGTCGCCCGCTCGCGATGCCGCTGGAGCAGGGGCACGAGCAGGGTGAATTGCTCCGGGTCCGCGTCGATGGTGAGGTCGGCCAAGGTTACGGGATCGTCGCAGGTGTAATCGGCCAGCACCACCGCTGCGGCCTGTCGCTTGTCGGCTAGTTTCTTGCCGCGAAACACTTCGCCCAGCGCACCGATCAGAGACTTAGCGGCCGGTCGCAGCGCCCCATACCAGACCTCGAGATACACTGGAGGCTGCAGCAGCAGTTGCTCAACCGTCGGTTCGCTGAAGTCTGACCAGTTGGGTGAGCCCGGGTCATATGCCGCCAGCGCTACCAGCGCGCGAAATCGCACGTCGGCAGGGGTTGTCTTCTCGCCAGCTCGCCGCCACAGGTCGTCCTTCATGTCCGTTCCAAAGCGAGCAAGCATCTCACGGAACAAGAGCACCTCGTGCGGATCGGCGGTGGTTAGCATGGCGTCAGCCAGCTCATTCCGCAGTTCCGGCTGGTCCGGCAGCAGCGCTAGTGCAATGCGCTGCTTTCCTTCGCCGCCGGCGGCGTATAGCTCGCGGAGGTGCGGGAGTATTGCCACGTGCTCCGGCTCCAGTAACCGCAGCAGCTCCGGCACGGCCGAGGCTGTAGCCGTCCGCAATTGCTCGACTTGCTTGCGGAATCGCTCGTGCCTCTCCACCCGGGCCCGCGCGAAGGCGGCGATGCCGGCAACCGATATTAACACGACGAGTGCCATCAACCCCGCGACAAGCGGACGGCGCCGCGCCCATTTCCCTGCCCGCGTTAGTGGGCCGGCCGGGACTGCCAAGATGGGTTCAGCCGCCCCGAAACGCCGGAGATCCTCCGCCAGCGCTTTCGCGCCGGCGTATCGTCGAAGAGGGTCTTTTTCCAGACATCTCAAACAAATCGTCTCGAGATCACGCGGCGCCGCCGGATTTAGCCGGCGCACCGGCACCGGCTCGTCGGTCAATAGCATTTGAATCGTGTCCCAGGTGCTGGCACCCTTGAACGGCGGCCGGCCTGTCAGGCATTCGTAGAGGATGGCACCGAGGGCGTAAACATCTGCCGCCGGCCCGACGGCTCGGCTTCCCATAGCCTGTTCGGGCGCCATGTAGCTCGGTGTGCCAACCACCACGCCGGTCTGGGTAAAACCGGGACCCTCGAGCTTTTTCACCAACCCAAAATCCGCAATCTTAGGAGTGCCATCTTCCGCGAGGAGGATATTCGCGGGCTTGAGGTCGCGATGGATCAACCCTTTCTTGTGTGCCGCATCCACCGCCAACGCCAACGTGCGCAACAGGGCAGCCGCTTCGCCGGCTGGCAGCGGCGTGCCGGCAAGTTTCCTGTCCAGGCCACCGGCCGGGCAGAATTCCAACGAAAAGTAGGGCAGGCCGGCATACTCGCCGACCTCGAAGATCTGAACAATGTTAGGGTGTTGCAGGTGTGCGACAGCCTCGGCCTCGGAGCGGAAACGGGCCAATTCGTCCGGCCCGGCGCCGACACCCGCACGGATCATTTTCAGGGCGACAATGCGGTTGAGCCCGACTTGACGGGCTTTGTAGACGATGCCCATCCCCCCTTTGCCCAGCAACCCTAGCAGCTTGTAACCTGGCACGGCCGGACCGATTGGGGAATGCTCTTGGGTTATCGGCGCGGCGGGCGGTGGATGGGCACAAGCTTCGCTTAACGTCTCCGCAACGACGGTGGGAGGCAATTCGGGCGACTCCGGCTGTCGAGTTGCCTTGCCGGCATGGGGCAGTACTGAACCACCTAGTGAGTGGTTGGCTGGCGAGACTCGCTCGAGAGGTACTTCCTCGCCAGAGTAGGGCAAGTCACCGCCGTCGGACGAGTCGAGCGGCATTGGTCGGCCCTCAATCAGATCGGAGATGAGTTCCATCGGATCGTAGCAAATAGGTTCGCGATCCGGCTAGCATAGATCCGCGGCAAGTGCTGGATGCGTTTGACGGCGCGCTGCGGGTTGGCCGACCCGTGTCGCGCGACCTGGTAATTCCGCGCCGCCAGTTTCGCGTCCCACACGGGCACCGAGAGGGGCGCGGCTATTAACTCCAGGGGGGCTGTTAACCAGAGAAAGAGAGAGTTCGAAACTAGAATTTCGGTCACTTCGTTTTGTCTACCAATCCAGGCCGATTTCGGCGAGATTCTTCCTGACCCCAGGTAGATTCCATACCACGAGGCCACCATCGGCTGTCCCGACGGCCAGCTGCTCCTTGTTGGGACTCCAGGCCACGCACCAGGCGGCGCTGGGTTCTCCTGGCAGTGCTAACAAGAGCTTCTTGTTCTCAAGGTCCCAGATCGACGGCTCCGGGCCGCCGATGGCATACCAGGCGCCGTCGCCGCTCAAGCGCGTATGAGGGGGTAGGGCGCCGCGTCGTTGCAGTTCTTTTTCTCCAAAGGAAAACGCCTGCTGCTCCTGGGCTATGTCCCATATTTCGATTTCCGGCTTTTGGTTCACGAACACAAGACGCTTGCTGTCCGGGCTGAAACCCATGATCAGGATCGCATGGAACAGAATGGAAGTTGGCGCGGTGCGCGGCTGCGCGGTTTGTACGTCCCAAATGCGAATTCTGCACTTTGTAAACGAACCTTCGGCCGATGCCAGTAGGCGGCCGTCCGGGCTGAAACAGATGCTCGAACTGAATTCGTTCGAAAGCTGAGCCATCTGCTCCAATTCAAGCGACGGGCGGTCGGGCCCGGTCGCCGAATTTTGTCGGACACGCCAGAGTTTCAGCCCCCTGCTCCCGCCCGCGGCAAAACATCGGCCATCCGGACTGAACCCAACGGACATCAGAATGCTGCCGAGGCCGGATTGAATCGAGGCTACAGGCTGCCAGGATGCGGCATCATAGAACCGAAGCGTTTCGGCCCCCCAGTGGCCGGCGGCGAGAATTCGACCATCGGCACTATAGGCCAATGTCTGGAAGGGCGCCGCTGCTTCGGTCACCTCACGAATCAACGTGCCGGTGGCCGGGTCCCAGATCTTGATTTTGTGGTCTTTCCCTGCTGTGCACAGCCGCCGACCATCGGGGCTGAAGACAACGTCCGCAATGCCGCCGCTGTGGCCGGGCAATACGCGTTTATCGTCGGCGCCAGCGTGATGCCAAATACGAATTGTTCGGCCGGTGCCGGCCAGTAGGTATCTTCCGCTCTTGGAGAAAACCAGACCCAATCCCTCTGGACAGGGTAGCGTGGCAATCTCTCGATTGGTTGCGATGTTCCATAGTCGGATGACCAACCGGTGTTGGCCGCGGAAGGCGAGGATCTGACTGTCCGGGCTAAATGCTGCACCGTAGGGGAAATCGCCGCGTACGAACAGCCGTTCTTCAAACGTACTTGTATCGTAAAGCGCGATTCCTTCGGTATGGACGCATGCCAACAGTTTGCCGTTGGGACTGAAAAGTGCCAGTCTGAAGGTATCGAGGCCCGGTGAAAGCTTCCTCGCGACCTTGCCTGTCGCCACGTCCCAAACCAGTACCTGATTACCAGCGTCTTTCTCAATGCTGCCCGCAACTAGAAGCTTGCCGTCCGGACTCAGCGCCAAGCCAAGGAGCGTTTGTGCGCCCGGGGCGGCGAGCCGCGCGATGGCCTTCCCGTCGCTGAGATCCGTTTGGACGATGTAGGGACCCCGAAAGTTGTTCGTAAACAGACACTTGCCGTCCGAGCTCAAGCCGCCCCAATAAATCCCTCCCGAGGAACGGAAACTCTTCGTACAAGTCCATTCATCAGGGCCTTGTCGCTTCCAAATCTTGACAGCTCCTTGAATATCGCCGGAGATCAACTCGTCTCCATCACCTCGGAAGCCAAGGGCAGTGACTTCCACCTTGTGTCCTGTCATTCGGGCCGTGATCTCGCCTGAGGGTATCCGGCGTACCTGGATCGTCCCGTTGGCCAGACCAACAGCAATCTGCTCTCCATCGGGATGCAGCGTCCAGCGGGTGTGCGAGGACGGCAAGTCGTCCCATGAGGTAAAATCAAGCCCGACAAAGTCGCCCAGGCACGCGACGGCTTCTTGCCGCAACTCCTGCCGATCCAGGTCGGGCGTTGCCAACTGGAGGGCTTGTTCCAGGCGCTTATAGACCTCGGCGCGGTAGCCGACGTCGCGCGCCCGGCGGATCGCCAGTGCTTCGTGAACCAGGGAGTGATAGAGACTGGTTACGGCTTCGCTGTGCTGTTGCTCAACTTGGTCGCGCTCGTGCTGGATCTGCGCGTTCGCCCGGCCGAGAAATACCAATCCCAGCGCCAGGCCCAGGACTCCAGTCAACAGCAGGACGACGGCGCTGGCCACCAGCGGTTTATGTCGTCGCCCCCAACGCCACAGGCGCGCCGCCAGCGGATCGCGATAAGCCGTCACCGGTAAATCGGCCAGCCAGCGCTCCACATCCCCAGCCAGCTCGAGCGCCGTCCCGTAGCGTTCCCCGGCCTTCAACGCCAACGCTTTGCTAGCGATGGCTTCCAGTGGCTTTGGCACATTCGCTTGCAGTTGCCGCGCCGGCTTCCAGTTGCCGAGCCGTACGTTTTCCAGCAATTCTGCTGTCGAGCGTCCCTGGATTGGAGGCCGACCCGTCAGCAGCGTGTAGAGGGTTGCGCCGAGGCTGTAGATGTCCGTGGCCGGTCCGAGATTGGTCACTTCGCCCCGTGCCTGTTCCGGGGACATGAACGCGGGCGTGCCTAGCGCCGATCCCGCCTGGGTCGCCGAGCTTTCTCCCGATGGCGGTCGAAGCGTCGCCTCGGCCGGAGCGGAATCTTCGCCGTCCGCCGATTCGCGCCCGATCACCTTCGCCAGACCCCAATCGACAACCAGCGTCTCACCGTAGGGTCCGAGCATGACATTGGACGGCTTGATGTCGCGATGAATCACGCCACGACTGTGCGCGTACGCTATGGCGTTGCAGGCGGCAATGAAACGCGTCAAGAGGCCACGCAGCAAGTAGCCCTCCTGGTGCGTGTGCAACTTTTTGATCGCCTCCTGCAGGCTTTCGCCGCGGATGAAGCGCATGGCATAGTAGGGACGACCGTCGTCGTACCGGCCCAGGCCGTAGACGGGCACGACGCCAGGGTGTTCCAGGCCGCCGGTGATTTCCGCCTCGCGCACGAAGCGGCCGCGACTGACGGCGTCCGCGGCATGGCCTGTCCGGATCTCCTTGAGCGCTACCTCGCGGCCCAACTCGGTGTCGCGGGCAACTGAGACTACGCCCAGGCCACCCCGCGCATGGGGCCGCAGCACCCGGTAACGCATTCCTTCGGCCGGCCGCCCGTAGTCGTCGGTCGTCCGCAGGGTCCCGTCGACAACAGCCAGGCTCGCTTGTAAGTCACGGTCAGCCACGCTCCCCAACGCAGCCCCGACCATCGACCCCTGCCGGACCGCAGCCAGGCTCTGCTGCGCATCGCCGCCGTGAGCCCTGAGGTGTGCAGCCGTCATCTGCTCCAGCAATTGGCGGTGCTCGGGCGATAGCGCGCCTTGCTCCTGCAACAGCTCGCCCAGCGGCCGGTGCTTGGCCAGAACCCAGGCGTGCATGCCGGCGATGAGCGCGTCTCGGCTGACGAAGTCCATCTGCACTGCAAGAATGCCGAAAAGAAGGTTGCGGTCGGTGGACGGTTGCGCGGGGGAAGTATTGGGCATGGTGGATTCACTCGGTGGAACGGAGTTGTAGGTCCCGAATGAAAACAAATATGGCCATCGCGAGACTAACCGACCCGTTCCCAACCGTCCACGAATTTCCGTGACGCGGCCGCTCCATATCGCGCGCCTGGTAATTCCAGGGCGCCAGTTTCGCGTCCCTCACGGGCACCCTCGCCGGACGGGGTGGTAACTCGTTTGTACCTGTTAAGCAGAGAAAGAGAGAGTTCGAAGACGAAATTCCGGTCACCATGCCGGACCTGCCTTGGTTCGGCGAGGTCACCGTGTTTCTGATTTCGAAAAGAGATATTCGACCGAGAGGGCCGGCTTGTCGCAAATCCTTGGGAATAAACGGGAAAACGCGAAACGCCGGGAGATTTCTCTCTCGGCGTTGGCTGTCAACTGGTGTGTAGGGGAAAGTCCGATCCCGATCGAAAGGCTCCCCGTGTGAGACGCTGTTCGAACTTCTCTCTAGAGACTCTCTCGGTCCGGTATTAGGTAAGATGCTTTGAGATAATGGCTTGCGGCGATCGGACATCGCGAGGCGTTTCAGATTCGAGTCGCGCGCGGGCGCCCGTGCAAGACTCTCCTCGGAATTCTTTGTCGCTCGCGGGTCAACTAGTGGGTCGGTTTTTCCCGGAGCCAGGAAAACGACACAGTGGTTGACGGGCGAGAGAGCGCGCGAGATCCGCTGACTTGTTGCGCCGACTGCGCAATCTCAAACAGACGTCCTCCATTTAGTCGCAAGAATCGGTTGAACATTGGTAACCACCTGGTATCGTGGCTGACCACTAGGCAACATAGTCCCTGGCCGACCGGTGCAACGAGACGACCCTCCGAAAGCCTGCAGAAATGCCGCGGCGTGCGATCGCGGGATTAGCGGCGTAGAGGCGGAGAGACTAATCGCTACGCCCGGTCAAGGATGCTAGTCTTGAGCGCGCGTGTCGCCATCGGATTGAACGTCGTCTCCCCAGGCGGCAAAGAACAGATCAAGGGCCGCGACGTCGGTTGGACTGACGCCGTCGTCGCCTGACCCCGATAGCAGGATTTCTTCCGCTAGGGTGGAAAGCATTCCTTCGTTCTCGCTTGCTTGCCAAGCCAGCGCAGCAGCGTTGGCTGAGACATTGCTGGTCGTTTGCGCGGGGAACGCCGAGGAAGTTGGTCGAGTGGTTGAGCCGGTCGCGGGCGCGGCCGGCGAGCTGGCGCTGATTGCGGGCGCGACCGGCGAGCCGGTGCTGATTACGGCTGCGGCCGGCGAGCCGATACCGAAGGAGGAGTTCAGTACGCCCAGGCCGTTGGTGGTGTTCGGGCTCGCCGTGATGATAGTGGCGCCCGCAACTACGGCTACAGCTGGCGCTGAACCCGTCTTGTCGCCGAAAGTGAGCCCGCTGACAATGGCGCCGCTGACACTCAGGATGGAATAGGTGGTCGGCTCGGTGGTCTCGTACCAGCCGGCCTTCACAACTTCGGCTACTGTGAGAGTGCCCGGATTGGAGAGGGTGAAACTGTAAGTGCCGGTCTTGCTCGTGACTGTGGAAGTTACCAAGTTGCCGTGCTGATCGAGCACATCGACGACCCAACTCGCCAGGCCGACTTCGCCCTTATCCTGCACGCCGTTGCCGTTCAGATCGTTGAAGACGTTGCCACTGAATGTCGCCGCTTTGAATGGGCTGATGACAAACGTCACCGGTTCACTATCGGCTCCACTGTAATTGCCAAAGCCGGCGTAATGGGCGACGACGGTGTAAGTGCCGGCGCTCACCGGGGCGGTCGAAGAGCCGTTGCCCGTCGCACTGTTGCCGGCGAAATAAGTGAAGGATATCGCCGAGTCGGGCGAAGTATCAATCACGCCGTCAGAACCAACGCCGGTCACCGTCGCGCTGGCCTGGAACGGGTTGCCGGTGTAGGCACCACTGGGATCGGTCGCTACTACAGTCGGGGTGGCGGTGTCGATCGTAATGCTGCCGCTGCCAGAAGTATTGGCGTAGTTCGGGTCGGAGCTGGTGAAGCTTACGTTCACCGAATAGGTGCCGGCGTTGGTTGGCGGGTTGGTGGAATTGTAGCCGATGGCTCTGTCGGTGTAGGTGACGAGAGTGGTCCCTTGCGGGGACGGGTCGCCCGGAACCGAGCCGGCAACGAAGACCGTGGCTGCGTGCGGCTTGGTGTCGTAGGTGAACGGACCGCCGCTGACCGACACGCTCGGTGCGGTTGCATTAACTGTGACGTCCGAGACGGCCGCGGAAGCGTTCACTTGGCTCGTGTCCGAGCTGCCGATGAAGCGGAAGAGCAATTGCACCGCATCGCCCTGGAGCGACGAGACGTCGACGGTGATGTTCTCAGTCCCCGGAGTTGTCCCCGGCGTCACGGTCACACCGGTAGCCGCCTGGCCCGTCGAACCGGGCACGGCGTCTTCGATGATGTACGAATCGGTCATCGAGTCGAACGTGGCGGTCAATGGCTTTCGGGTCGAAGGGTCGAGCAAGGAGACGCCGAACGCAGCCGGGGTGACACCGGACGGGACGGAATTATCGTAAGTGAACCCATCGAGCGTGAACGTGATGGACTGAGCACCCTGAGGCAGGAGGAAGTTCTGGTATAAGTCGACCTCCATATCAGATGGACTTTCCGAGATGATGGCCTCGTTCGTCGAGTTAACGGCCACGTACTGCGGGTTAGAGACGGTCCAGCCAGCCAGTCCATTGGAACCCTGGTTGAAATCGCCATCGGTGAGCGGACCCGGCGGAATCGTCGCGGAGTCGAGAACCTGCAACTGTGCAGCCTGATTGACCAGTGGCATGTTCGGCGTCGCTGGAGCGGCAAGGGCTTGGCTGGTGCCTGCCGATACGCTTATTACACCAGTGCTCCCGCTGGACGCCGGTGCCGTCGACGAAGGCGTGGAGGCCGACACGTTTGAGTCCGAACCACTCGAGCCGCTGGAGTTAGACGAGGTTGCTGGTGTCGGCGAAATCGGTTGAAGCGCCGCCAGGTCGGAAGCTTGAGGAAGCCGACGCATTCCCGTGCCAATCGTCAAGTCCATGACGTCGTTCGGATCGGCCGCGTTCGCAACGTCAGGCAGACCCAGAACGTGGCCCATCTCGTGAGCGACGACGGTGAGTAGGTCGACGAGTCCATAGGCAGGACTGTCGGACGTGGCGTCGAATTCCGATGGAGCGACGAGCTGGCTGAATGCGGGACCGTCGGCCGCCGTGGGATCGATGAACCAGCCGTCCCCGGCGGCGTTGGGGCTGATGGTGACGACGTCGCTGGTGGTGGAACCGACCTGGCCGGAAGGCAGGGAGCCGATCTGGTAGGTGG
>Ga0326727_10027784_pt1 | contig 10352 bp, 9 predicted proteins | sample MB2enrmetagenome_FD_207643 | JGI IMG/M metagenome (GOLD analysis project Ga0326727, IMG submission 207643) | Lab enriched peat soil microbial communities from McLean, Ithaca, NY, United States - MB29MY | ecosystem: Environmental > Terrestrial > Soil > Wetlands > Peat | place: USA: New York...
AATGACGTGTTCTTGTCACCGAAGTACAGCACCTGCGCCGGCAAACCAGACTCCGCCGCGGCAAGCGAAGAGATGTCCTGGTTACAGCAGCAATTGGCACAGGCGCGGCAAGCGGATGAAAGGGTGTGGGTGATGGGGCACATTCCGCCCGGCATCGACCCGTATTCAACGGCCTCAAAATTCAGGGATGTTTGCGGAGGTCAGGCTCCGGTCAGATTCCTGTCGTCGGGTAAGATGGCCGACCTGATCGTTGAATATGCCGATGTGGTACGGCTTGGAATCTTCGCACACACCCACATGGATGAGATGCGCCTGCTGGAGCCTGAAGCGAGTGGAGGGCAGACCGCGGAGGGGCATGGCGCAGCCATCAAAATTGTTCCCTCCATCTCGCCGGTCGATGGAAATAACCCGTCCTTTACGATTGCTCGCGTAAACCCATCTTCCGCAATGCTCGAAAACTACGAGGTGATTGCAGCTTCAAACCAGACCGGCATCGCCACAAGCTGGGCCAAGGAGTATGACTTTGGCCGGACCTACCATGAAGCGGAGTTCTCGCCCTCAGCGGTGAGGAAGCTGATCGACGAGTTCAGAATCGATGGCGGCGCAAGTACGGCGGCGAGCGCGGCATACATTCGCAACTACTACGCAGGCGACCTCTCTCGCGAACTCACCCCGTTCTGGCCGGAGTACGTGTGCGCGCTGGACAATCGCACCGCCAGGGGATTTGCCGCATGCGTTTGCTCCGCCGCCAAGTGAACGTCAAACAGGGAGCCTGTTCGAATGCCTTCCAAAACCATCATCGAGCCATTTCGCATCAAGAGTATTGAACCCATTCGCTGGACCACTCGCGAACAGCGGGAGAACCTGCTGCGCGCCGCGCATTACAACCTCTTTTTGCTGGCGGCCGACGATGTTCTCATCGACCTGCTGACAGACTCCGGCACCGGCGCCATGTCCACGCATCAATGGGCAGGCATCATGGAGGGCGACGAGAGCTACGCGGGCAGCAGGAGCTTCGATCACTTCAAGCGCTCAGTTCAGGACATATTCGGGTTTACCCACGTGATTCCAACTCACCAGGGACGCGCAGCGGAACGCATTCTCTTCAACGTGATGTGCAAGAAGGGCGACGTGGTGCCGAACAACACCCATTTCGATACCACGCGCGCCAACGTGGAGTTTGTCGGAGCGGAAGCGATCGATCTGCAGATTCCCGAGGCGCGACAGCCCGAAACGCGCCTGCCGTTCAAGGGCAACATGGATGTTGCGGCGCTGGAAGATTTGATTGGCCGGGTCGGGCGCGAACGCATCCCGCTGGTCATGCTGACGGTGACCAATAACTCCGGCGGCGGACAGCCGGTATCGATGGAGAACGCGAGGTCTGTTGCAGCGGTGTGCCACAAGCATGGGATTCCGCTTTACTTCGACGCCTGCCGTTTTGCCGAGAACGCGTATTTCATCAAACTGCGTGAACCGGGGTACGCCAGCAAGACGCCCAAGCAGATTGCGCAGGAGATGTTCTCGCTGGGCGACGGTTGCACCATGTCGGCCAAGAAAGACGGCATGGCCAACATCGGCGGCTTCCTCTGCACCAACGACGAAATCCTGGCGCGGCAGGAGCAGAATCTGTTGATTCTGACCGAGGGGTACCCCACTTATGGCGGGCTCGCCGGACGGGATCTGGAGGCGGTTGCGGTGGGCTTGCAGGAATCGCTGGAAGAGGACTACCTGCGCTACCGGATTGCATCGACGGCCTACCTGGGCAACCATATTGCAGAGCATGGCGTTCCGATCGTGCAGCCGCCCGGCGGCCACGCCATTTATATCGACGCAAAGGCGTTTCTGCCGCACATTCCGGTGAATCGGTTTCCAGGTGTTGCGCTGGCCGCGGAGTTGTATCTCGAGGGCGGTATCCGGTCGGTTGAGATTGGCAGCCTGATGTTTGGCGAAGCTGCGCAGATGGAACTGGTGCGTCTGGCCATTCCGCGCCGAGTCTACACGCAGAGCCACATCGATTACGTTGTGGAGATCATTCTGCGAGTGTGGGAGCGGCGCACCCGCATCAAGGGGATGCGCCTGACCTATGAGGCTCCGTTCCTGCGGCACTTTACCGCTCATCTGGAGCCGATGGGCTGAAGTCTCATTCGGCTACTCGTGTCCAATGGCGACGACAAAATAATTTGCATTTGTGTCGCCTACATTCTTGAGCCCATGCATCACGTTGGACGCGGCGAAGATCACTCCGCCCGGTCCCAGGCGCTCGAAGGTCCCGTCGTTGTCGAACTCGACCGTTCCCTCACGGATCAGCATGAGCTCCGAGTGACGGTGCTTATGCCGAGGGTGGGGCATGTGCCCCGGCAGCAGCATAGTCTCATGCAGTTCGACAGTCTCGCCCGTCGGCAGCACGCCATGCAGTACAGCCCGCGACTCTCCATTCGGCCCCGTCTTCACCGCTAGCTGGTCGAACGGATATGAGCGCTGCGCTGAAAGCACGGGCTCCGCGGGAGCAGCCGGAGCGGCAGTTGCAACGGAGCCTGTCTGACTTTTCGCCGGCAACGCAGCAGCCACAGCCGCGAAAGAGGATAGTGCGACACAAAGATCACGACGGTTCATGTTCATCATGCACAGAATCCTACACCGCCCCGCGGATTATTGTGAAGTTGCATTAGCGATGAATGCGCGAGAACAGGTAGAAGACGACGGACAACACAATGCTGATCAGAATCGACGTGCCGAGAGGAATGAAGATAGAGACGTGTTTGCCTTTGTAGACGATGTCGCCCGGCAGCCGGCCCAGGGGCAAGCCGATGCGTCCGGCAAGCAGCAACAACGCCCCGATGAGCGCGAGCAGAAATCCGAGGGCGACAAGCGCTTTGCCAATCTCGCTCATGGAAAGCCTTTGTATGCCTTTGCTGACCAGAATACAGCGGTGATTTGCCACTCACGAACTCGGTGGATCTCTCCGCGCCGGGTCCTCCTCGCGAATTCCTTCCGCTGTGACCGCGATCTGTTTCGATTTCCGATAAACATTTGCGACCGCAATCGTCCAGCAGGGAACCAGGTCGACTCCGGGCACGAGCTTGGCAAAAAACGAAGGCAGGAACTCCCAGTGCCAGCCGAGAAGGTATGCCAGCACGGCTGCAACACCAAGATCGAGAATGTCGTCGGCAGGGGATTCAGCGCCCTCGACAAATAAGGGGAAAACGACAATTTGTAGCAGGTCCGCAACGATCGCCAGTATCATGGCGGCTCGAAGTCGCGGACCTGCCGAGATTTTGATGGCGTCGCGGTTCACATCGGCCTGCTGTATTCATATTAGAGCCTGTTATGAACTATGGGGCGGACAGCGACGGGAGCCAATTTTCCTCAGTTCGAGAAGCGAGGAGGGACAGATACCGGGTGCATCTTAGCGACGAGCGACGACGAAATGGGGAAAATTGGCCCCGTCCCTTCGGGTTGCGGCGCAAATCCGGCCATACTTCATTCTCGCCCTCGACGGTGGACCCGCCACAGCCTTCGGGCTCGGCTTCGTCTGGCCGGATTCTCGCTCGCAACGCTGCCCACCCCATAGTTCATAGCAGGCTCTAGTGCTTGATCTGCTTATTCGGCGGCGCAAACATCGTTGCAGCCAGCTTCGATTGGCGCAAGGCCGGGGCTGCGAAGCTGGACGGGCTCTTCGAGTAGTACGCCGCGCTCGATCTCCAAGCTCAGGCTTTGGTTCAGGATGAGGTTTCACCTGTAAGTGATACGAGGAATTTGACTTATTGGAGCCAGTTCCCGCCTTGACCCAGCTAAAGCCGGACATCAGGAAGCACTGTGACCCCAATCACGGAAAAGTCGGTTCTGGACGGCGGACATTGGTGACCTTGAGGAATGAGGTGCGGCGGAACAGGTCTGCCTTCCTGTCCTCAGAATCGTGCGTCGGGCAGGAGGAGCCGCATGAACTATCCGGTTTGGGACGTTGCCTTTGGTGCCGGCCTGCTAATCGCGTTGGTAGCCATTCTTCACGTCTTCGTTTCCCATTTCGCGGTGGGCGGCGGGCTCTTTCTGGTGGTGACAGAACGAAAAGCCCGGCGCAACAACGACCAGGCGCTTCTGGAATGGCTGAAATCGCACACCAGGTTTTTTGTTCTGGTGACGGTCGTCTTCGGAGTCGTAAGCGGAGTGGGCATCTGGTTCACCATCGGGTTGATCAACCCCATGGCCACCACCAGCCTGATTCACATTTACGTCTGGGGATGGGCGATCGAGTGGGTATTCTTCTTCGTTGAGATCACGGCCGCGCTGCTCTACCTCTATGGCTGGAAGAAGCTGGAGGCGCGGCTTCACATGTGGTTCGGATGGATTTATTTCATCGCCGCATTTTTAAGCATGGTGGTCATCAACGGAATCCTCACTTTCATGCTGACGCCCGGGAGCTGGATAAAGAATCACGAGTTCTGGAGAGGATTCTTCAATCCAACCTACTTTCCGTCGCTGGCGATGCGATTTGCCATTGCCATGGCGCTGGCTGGAATCTACGCTTTGATTACCGCCAGCGTGCAGAAGGACGCGGCTCTGAAGGCGCGCATCGTCAGATGGAGCGCGCTGTGGATCGTACCTTCTCTGGCGGTTGTGCCATTGCTGGGCAAGTGGTACATCCACAGGATTCCAGTCGATACCTGGGCCAGCGCCCGGGGTCCAATGCCCACCGGCACGCAATTCGCCATGCTCGCCGTAGTTCTCCTGATCGTGACATTTGCGCTGGCCCTGCTTTCCCTTATCCGGCCCGGGCGAATACACCTGGCATTCAGTCTGCTGGTGGCCCTGGTCGCGCTCGGTACGATGGGATCGTTTGAATTTGTCCGCGAGGCCATTCGCAAGCCATACGTGATCGGGAGTTATCTCTACGCGAACTCGCTCTACGCGAATCAGATGCCAGGGGATGGCGGATTCAGCACCGATGAAGTCAACGGCGCGGGCGTGCTGCAAACCGCGAAGTGGATAAGCAACCGGGAACTGACCCCGGACAACCAGGCCGCCGCCGGGCGCGAAATATTCCGCGTGGAATGCCAAAGCTGCCACACAGCAAACGCCTACCGGGGAATCAAACATTACCTGACATTGCGTCAATGGGACCAGAACAAGATTCAAGCCATGCTTGGCGGTCTTGAATTCATGCACAACAACGTGATGCCTCAATTTGCCGGCACCGATGCGGAACGCGGCGCGCTGGCGGCTTATTTGACTACGATCGAGCCCATTTCCGTTGCCTCAGCGGCTGCTGCTACAGACGGCAAGACCATCTTCGAGCAGAACTGCTCGATGTGCCACCAGGTGAGGGCTACCGATCCTCTCTTCAAGAATCTACCTCAGGATCCAAATGCAGCCAGCGATGCGCTGAAGGATCTGACCGGCCTGTTCCCCCTCATGCCGGATCTGAAACTCTCTGACCAGCAGCGCCCCGCGCTGGTGCAGTGGCTCAACACGCAGCGCAGCGCGATGGGAACCGGCGCCGCCGCGCAAGGAGGAAACTGAACATGATGCAGCTCAACCCGATTCCGATTGTGGACCCGAATCCGCTGCCCGCGCCCTATTGGGTCTTCAAATTGCTTCTCATCGTGACCTTCTTCCTCCATATTGTTGCCATGAATTGCATGCTCGGCGGCGGTGTTCTTGCGCTGGTGTCGAAATGGCGCTCAAAGGATGGAGAGAATGGCAACCGCTTGTTTTTTGACGTTGCCAAGAAGCTGCCCTCTCTTCTGCCGGCAACCATTACCCTGGGCATTGCTCCGCTGCTGTTTGTGCAGGTGCTGTACGGGCAATACTTCTACACTTCGGCCATCATCGTGGCCTGGCCATGGTTCATGGTCCTGGTGCTTCTCACCATTGCTTACTACTGCTTCTATTACGCTTCGTTTCAGAGTGTTCAACATGCGGGCCGGGCCGGGAAAGCGTTGCTGTTCAGCGTGATTCTGGTCTTCATCATCGGCTTCGTGTACTGCAACAATCTGACTTTGAGCGAGACGCCCTCACGCTGGGCCGGAAAGTACTTTGCCGACCCTGGCGGATGGAATCTCAACCTTTCGGAACCTACGTTGTTCCCCCGCTACCTGCACTTCATGGTTGCAGCCGTGGCTGTGGGTGGACTCTTTCTAGTTTTTGTGGCCCTCGCCAATTGGAAGCGGGACGGCGAGTATGCGCGTCAGGTTCTGCAGTTTGGCGGCAAGGCATTCATGTACGCCACCATGGCGCAAATCGTTGTGGGCGTCCTGTTCCTGATCAGCCTGCCACGAGACTTGCGCATGTTGTATATGGGTGACAATCCCCTGGCGACGGCTCTGCTGCTGGTGGGCATTGCAGGAGGAATCGGGGCTATTTTCCTGATGTCGGACGCCTTGCGGAAAGAAAACATCCGTGCCGCCGCTTTCTACGTGCCCGGTATCACAGTGGTCGTGATCTTGAGCATGTCGGTCATGAGAGACATCCTGCGCGATGCGTATCTGAAGCCCTATTTCCATCCCGAAGAATTCGCTGTGAAAACGCAGTGGTCTGTGTTTCCGCTGTTCCTGGCGCTCTTCATTGCGGGTGTAATCCTGTGGTTCGTCATGCTGAAACGGTATGGACTGTTTGGCGGTCGTCAGCGCTGACGGTGGCCGCGCGGCCAACCTGTAGACTGGTCGCATGGAAAAACGCATTGGGGTGCATCTGGGAACGGCGGGCGGGGCTTCAAACGCCGTGGAGCGGGCGCGGGAGATTGGCGCCAACACCTTTCAGATCTTTTCGTCGAGCCCGCGGATGTGGCGCGCGCCCAGGGTAGACCCGAAACAGGCGGAGCGGATGCGTGAGCTGCGTGCCGCCCTCGACGTGAGCCCCCTCGTTATACATACAAGTTACCTGGTAAACGTGTGCAGCCAGTCGGACGAGGTGCGCGAGAAGAGCGTCGCGGCGTTCCGCGGGGAGGTGGAGCGGGCGCTGGTGCTGGGCGCCGAATACCTGGTACTGCATCCGGGTTCGCGGAAGGGGCTGACGCGGGAAGAGGGTTTGAAGCTGGCGGCAGACTCGATCAAGCGGGCCATCGACGGGCTGCCGTGGCAGGGAACCGGCTTTCACATTCTGATCGAGAATACGGCCGGGGCGGAGTTTTCGCTCGGCGGCAGCTTTGAGCAGGTGGCTGAGCTGGCGGCTCGACTCCGGGCATCGGCTCCAGTAGGCGTGTGCCTGGATACCTGTCATACGCATGTAGCCGGCTACGATATGGTGAGCGCCGACGGTTACGCTGAGACCATGGCGCAGGTTTCCAACACTGTCGGATTCGATGCCGTCCGCGTCTGGCACTGCAACGACGCCAAGGCCGCGCGCGGGTCAAAGCTCGACCGGCATCAGCACATCGGGCAGGGAACCATGGGAGTTGAGCCGTTCCGGCGGCTGCTGAACGATGCGCGCCTTGCGCACACCGCCTTTATTGCCGAAACGCCGGTGGACGAACCCGGCGACGAAGAGCGGAATGTGCGGGTGCTGAGGAGCCTGGTTGATCACTGAATTCCCTGGTTGAAATTGCGGGTAGCATTATGCTACCTTAATGTTCATGAGTCAACCGGTCAAACTGTCCGATGCGCTGGTGCTGGATGCCCGGATTGCCGGTGAGGTGCAGGAGCGTTCGATTGCCGGACAAGTGGAGTTCTGGGCGAAGCTGGGGCGCTCTGTGGACATGCTGCTGGAAGGCAGGCAGGTTTTAGCATTGCGCAGGAATGCAGGAACGCAGCCACTGTCAGAGGCGTTGGCTTCAGTGAATACGCCGGCCGGCAGGAAGCGCCTGGCCGATACGCTTGCCAGCCAGCCCTATCCACATTTCAAACCGCATCCCGGCAAGTCAGGCCTGCTGGTTCGGACCGATGAGGATGGCAAGCAGACGGTGGGCCGCTTTGTGAAGCGCGTTTTCTCAGTTGTGGAAGGTGCAGATGGCCTGCCAAACCAGTCCGGCAAGGTGGCCAAACTCCGGACCAAGAATAGTCTCAAGACAAGAGGAGCCTCAACCAGGACTGAAGTGAAGTCCAGGCCTAAGCCTAAGGAACGTCAGGCGTGGGTTTGAACTCGCTGCTCGACCGGAGACCGATTGTCGTTGCCCTGGCGGGGCCGAATGGGTCGGGAAAGAGTACTTTCTTTGACGCGTATTTGGCAAAGACCGGCCTGCGCTTTGTCAACGCGGATGTGCTTGCACATTCTCTTGGCATGGACCCCTATGCTGCGGCGGAGAGGGCTGATACACTCCGGCGGGAATTGGTGGCGTTGCACGAGAGTTTCATCTTCGAAACCGTATTCTCCGATCCCGTCGGAAATAAGCTCGAATTCCTGAAAGCTGCGCAAGAACTCGGCTATACGGCGGTGTTGATCTTCATCGGTGTGGCTGGGCCGGAAATTTCGGATGAACGCGTGGCCATGCGCGTTTTGCAGGGTGGCCATGACGTTCCGCCGAGAAAACTGGTTGAGCGCTTTCCGCGGATCATGAACAACTTGAAAAGAGCATTAGCCGAACTCCCTAACGTGTGGGCTTACGATCATACCGACCTGGAAGAGGGCTACCGCTTGGTCGCCAACATGGAGAATGGACAAGGAATTAAGCTGTATGAGCCAACGCCGGAGTGGTTGCGCAGTCTACTACCCCGAGACTGACGCTGCACCCGTTTACACTTGAAGAAGTATGGCGGAAGAAAAGGAACTTCGTTACGATCCGGCGGCAATTGAGCTTGAATGGCAGAAGCGCTGGGCCGCGGACCCAAATCTGTACGCGGCCGAGCCGGCCACCAGCGGCAAGCCGAAATACTATGTGCTGGAGATGCTGCCCTATCCGAGCGGGCAGTTGCACATGGGCCACGTGCGCAACTACTCGATCGGCGACGCGCTGGCCCGGCACATGTGGATGCGGGGCTATAACGTGCTGCATCCCATGGGATGGGATGCCTTCGGGCTGCCCGCCGAGAATGCGGCGCTCAAAAACAACACACCGCCGCGCGAGTGGACGCTGGCCAACATTGCCGCCATGAAGCGGCAGATGCAGCGGCTCGGCCTGGGCTACGACTGGGCCACCGAATTGACCACCTGCCTGCCCGACTACTACCGCTGGAACCAGTGGTTCTTCCTGCGCATGTTTGAAAAGGGGCTGGTTTACCGCAAGAAGAGCAAGGTGAACTGGTGTCCGGAGTGCGCAACGGTGCTGGCCAACGAGCAGGTGGTCGATGGCTGCTGCTGGCGGCACGAAGACACGATTGTTGAGCAGCGCGACCTGGAGCAGTGGTTCTTCCGCATTACCGCCTATGCCGACGAGTTGCTGGATGGGTTGGACAAGCTGGAGGGCTGGCCGGAGAAGGTGCGCACCATGCAGCGCAACTGGATCGGGCGCAGCGAAGGCACGGAGGTCGACTTTTTCCTGGCGGAAAAAGACGACCAGAGATCAGAGATCAAGGATCAGAGATCGGAAAAGACGCGCATTCGCGTTTTTACCACCCGCGTGGACACGATTTTTGGCGCCACCAGCGTGCAACTGGCGCCGCAGCACGCGCTGGTGGCGGCTTTCACGGCCGCGGATCCCGACCTGAATGAAAAAGTGGCGGAACTGCTCGAGCAGCAAAAGAGGGCCAGGGAGGCCGGCGACCTGGGCGCGATCGAGAAACACGGAGTTCCGACCGGACGCTTCGCCGTGAATCCCTATAACGGCCAGCGGGTGCCGATCTGGGTGGCCAACTATATCCTGGCCGACTACGGCACCGGCGCCATCATGAGCGTTCCCGGGCACGATGAACGGGACTTCGAATTCGCGACCAAATACGGGCTGCCCATTGTCGAGGTGATTCGGCCGGCGGGCCAGGACACGCCTGCGGAACTTCCTTTCCTCTCAGAAGATGGGGTTCTGGTCAACTCCGGCGAATACAACGGATTAAGTTGCGAAGAGGCTCAGAAAAAACTCCAGGAGGTTGCCGCGCGCGGCGCGTTTGGTGAGGCTACGGTCACTTTTCGGCTGAAGGACTGGGGCGTGAGCCGGCAGCGTTATTGGGGTACGCCGATTCCCATGATTTACTGCGATTGCGACGGACTGGTTCCTGTTCCGGACGACCAGTTGCCGGTGGTGTTGCCCGAGCAAATTGAGATTACCCAGCAGGGCGGCTCGCCGCTGGGACGCATGCCGGCGTTTGTGAACACCACCTGCCCCAAATGCGGCGGACCGGCGCGGCGCGAGACCGACACGATGGACACGTTTGTGGATTCGAGCTGGTACTTCTACCGCTATACGGACGCGAAGAATGCGGATGCTCCGTTCGATCCCGCTGCGGCTCAATACTGGTTTCCCATCGACCAGTACATCGGCGGAGTGGAGC
>Ga0326727_10027788_pt1 | contig 10350 bp, 7 predicted proteins | sample MB2enrmetagenome_FD_207643 | JGI IMG/M metagenome (GOLD analysis project Ga0326727, IMG submission 207643) | Lab enriched peat soil microbial communities from McLean, Ithaca, NY, United States - MB29MY | ecosystem: Environmental > Terrestrial > Soil > Wetlands > Peat | place: USA: New York...
CTATTCCGGGCGCAGTGGCCGCCAAGCCAGGCTCGGCCACGCGGCCCTTCTTCGGCATTCAGCCGGAGGTGGTCAACAAGCAAGGCGAACCGGTTCCGGCCGGCCACGGCGGCCTGCTGGTCATCCGCAAGCCATGGCCCTCCATGGCGCGCACGGTCTATGGCGATCCGGAGCGCTACCGCAAGACTTATTGGAGCGATGTGCCGGGCAGCTACTTCACCGGGGACGGCGCGCGCCAGGACGCCGACGGATACTTCTGGCTGATGGGCCGCGTAGACGACGTGATCAACGTGAGCGGCCACCGTCTGGGAACCATGGAGGTGGAGTCGGCGCTGGTGGCGCATCCCAAGGTGGCCGAGGCCGCGGTGGTGGGCCGGCCGGACGAGCTGAAGGGCCAGGCCATCTCGGCATTTGTATCGCTTGAGAGCGGTAACCAGCCCAGCGAGGAACTGAAGACCGAGCTGCGCAAGTGGGTCTCGAAGGAGATCGGCTCGCTGGCGCGCCCCGACGATATTCGCTTTACCGAGGCGCTTCCCAAGACGCGCTCCGGCAAGATCATGCGCCGCCTGCTCCGGGAACTGGCCACCCACGGCGAGATCAAGGGAGACATCACCACCCTCGAAGATTTCACCGTTATCGCCAAGCTGCGCGAAGCGGAAGAGGGCTGAGTGCGGTTTCAAAATTCCAGAGCCCTGCGGTGCTTATGCTGACTTATGCGGGCTACGACTGAAAAACGTCATGCAGGGCCGTCCAGGACACGGGTCAAGCGTTCACTTCTGCCTACCCGCTACGATCCTGGTAGCTCTCTCTGGAAGCTTCAGCCGTGTCTGGCACATCCGGGGGGTTCCTAGAAGAGGCGAGCCCCTTCTCGTTCTAGATCGCTCGAATGCGTCATTTTGTAGCAAGCGGGCAAGCGGCACAGGTTCAAGGCATGTTGCATCATGGCACGCACGACGCCAGCTCTCCGCTTGCATGATATTCGACTATCTCGCTACGCAAGCGTCTGGTAGCGGATGACGCGCCTCGCGCCCAAACCTATCAGCCACACCGCGGCGGCAAGAAGAGCCGTGTTGCTGATCCGCATCCACAGCAGTCCGCCGACCAATGGCCTCGCAGTAAACGCGTGAATGCCGTAAACCAGCGCGCCGCCTGCCGCCAGGCTTAGGGTATGCAGCGCGCTCCATCCCCTCTGTCGCGAAAAGAGCGTGACCAGAACGAGAAAGACCGCGTCGATCGTCAGGAACGCACCCAGCCCAGCCCCACTTCGGCGGCGTATTCATAACGCCCATGCCCAGCACGAACGCAACGGCTCCCGTGATCCATGGGCTCGGCGCCATTCCGCCGGCCATGCTTGAGGCCCGCACCGGAATCAGAAACGCACACACCATCAGCAAGACGCTCAGCACTGCCGTGCCAAGAAGCTGCGCATGGGATGCCACGAACTGGTTTTGCTTGAACCCGATGCCGAAGCTCGCGGCTGAACCAAGCAAGAACACTAGAGCGACGACCGAATCACCAAGCAGCCCCAGCCACGGCGCTTCAGCTTCGGCAGGAAATAGCGCCTCCACCAGCGCAATCGAGGCGCCCATGCTCCAGAACGTGTGAAGGTTGAACATGAACAACGTCCACCACCCTCCGACGCCCAACGCCGGAATATAGGCAGGGTAAAGCAGGTGCCAGTGCTTGTTCATATAGTCAGGATTGAAGAGCGACTGCGACACCAAGCCTTCGCCGATCAACGCGTAGGCCGCGCCCAGCATCAGCATCGTTGGCCAGCCACGACCCGTTCGCCGCGCCGTCTCGCGAATCAATACCGCCCCGCCGCCGTATGCCGGCGCCAATACGATCAGTGCCGTCAGCAACTTTAGCGGCAGATCTCCCAGCAGATACTCCGCCACCAGCGGAGCCACAAAGAACAGCGTGATTACCGCGAAGATCTTTCTCTTGGGCGCGACCATCGTCCTCTCCTTGTTCTAACTGGAATGCAAGGAGCCGCTACATGAATGGAGCGGCCCGCCGTCATCAGCCGTGCCGCAGACAGGCTTGAACCGCCTTACGGAAGAAGGACCAGTACTCAGGTTTGGGCCAGTTCGCCCGGAGCCTGGCAGCCGTCTCATCGTCCGGCCAATGGCTCTCGTCGTCGTACATCCGTCGGAAGCCTTCGCCAATTTCCTGATTTCCGAGTGTGAACTCGTCGCCCAGACGCATCCAGCGCGCGACCAGCGCCCGGCCTTCGGCGCTGTCCGGCGGCACCTCGCGATCGAGCGCGCTCTGAATATCGGCGAACAAAGCATGCCATCGTACACCGGTCTCCGCTTTTTGTTCAGGCGTCAGTGCTGCACGCCGCTCCCGAAGCGCCTCAACGGCCTTCGGACTGTAGTACTTCTCCGTCCAGTCTGTGGCATCTTGCATGTGTATCTCCTTCAGGATGGTCTGGTAGAGGAGCCACTCGGGTTCCGCAGGGTCCTGTGCGCGCCGTTGTGCATGTTCAATCGCCCGCAGGACGCGATTGAGGCCGTCGCGCCGCTCACCCAGCGCCGCCCGTTGCCGCTCAAGCGTAACCGTCAGGCGCTCTGCGCCACGGCCAACTGGGGTGTTCAGCAGCGCGGCGATCTCGCGCAGCGAGAGCCCCAGGTAGCGCAGCGCGAGAATCCGCTCCAGGCGGCCGAGATCCTCGTGGCAGTAAAGCCGATAGCCTCGCTCCGACCGATGCGCGGGCGATAGCAGTTTGAGCCGGTCGTAGTGATGCAATGCCCGAACAGTAACGCCGGCAAGCTTTGCGAACTCCTGGATGCGGAAGGTGCTCATGGGTCTCACCTTCGACATTGTTGACCCTGACGTAAGGGCAGGGTCAAGCGCCTCTTGAAGAAAGTTATGGAAAGTCGGCTTGTGGAGGGTGAAATGTCCCCCGAGCGGTTGAACGGCTAGGCAGAACCCACCTTCCAGCGCCTGCCAGTTCGCTTTCATCAAGGGGCTTCAAGCCGGACCGGACGCCGGTTGGCGACCTCTTCCCCGCGTCCGGAGTCTGGGCAAAAGGGGGGCCTACGTTGAAAGCCTGAGCGCGCGCCGCGCTTGCTGGGAATTACCATCCGGCGGCGCATGATGGTTGCATGTTGACCTCCGCCTGCCTCGCCCTCGCCCGCCCGGCGCGCCGCCCGCACCCAGCCGAAAACTCCTAGACCCCCACCCCCTACCCTTCTAGAGCCTCTTCTCCGCCTCGGGTTTTCTCGTAACCATCTACGCATGAACAGCCTATGAGTTTCTCGTGTTAACTGACCGGTAATCAATGCCTGCCGTTTTTCGTTGTTTTTCGTGTGCTGAGCCTCGATGTTTAGGGATGGGGGGCCATGAATCTCAGCCAGTCTTCCGCACTTCCGCGGCAATCCTTCGCAACTCCGGCAGCACGCGCCCCAGCGAAAGCTGAGCCGCGTCGCGGCGGCCCAGGGCGAAATACACATCGCGATAGAGCTTGTAGAGCTGCTCGTAGGCCGCGGCGGCCTTGCGGTCGGGCTCGACCGTGCGCAGCGGCAGGCAGACCGCGGCCTGCGCCTCCTCAATGGTCTTATAGGCTCCGGCGGCCAGCAGGGCGAAGATGCCCGAGCCCAGGCTGGTGGGAATGCCCGCGGGCACCAAGACCGGCTTCTGGAGCACGTTGGCGTAGACCTGGTTGAGCACCTCGCTCCGCTGCGGAATGCCGCCGGCGTTGATGACGCGGGCAATTCTTACGTTATGATCGGCCATGCGCTCCAGGATGATGCGGGTGTGGAAGGCGGTGCCCTCGATGGCGGCAAAGAGCTCGTCCTGCGCGGTGTGCACCAGGTTCCAGCCTAGCGTGACGCCGCCCAGCTCCGGATTCACGAGCACGGTGCGGTCGCCGTTGTCCCAACTCAGGCGCAGCAGGCCGGTTTGCCCGGGCTTATAGCTCTCCAGGCCCTCGGAGAGCGCGGCCACGGTGGTTTGGGCGCGGCGGGCGATCCCGTCGAAGATGTCTCCCACGGCGGAGAGTCCGGCCTCGATGCCGGTGTAGGCGGGATGCACGCTGCCCGGAACGACGCCGCAGACGCCGGGAACCAGTTGCGCTTCGCGAGCCATGGCGATGATGCAGGTGGAGGTGCCCACCACGTTCACCACGTCGCCCTCGCGGATGTTGGAGCCGATGGCGTCCCAATGGGCGTCGAAGGCGCCCACGGGGATGGGGATTCCGGCGCGCAGGCCGAGCTTTTCAGCCCACTCTGCCGACAGATGGCCGGCCAGGTGGTCGCTGGTCAGGTATTCGCCGCCCAGCTTGGCGCGCACGCCGGCGAAGACCGGATCGACCGCGACGAGAAACTCCTCTGGCGGCAGTCCGCCCCACTTGGGATTCCACATCCACTTGTGGCCCATGGCGCAGACGCTGCGCTTGAGCTCGGGGGCGGTCTTGATGCCGCACAGCGTGGCCGCAACCATGTCGCAATGCTCGAGAGCGGTGACCAAGCTGGAGCGCTTTTCCGGGTTGTGGCGCAGCCAGTGGAGCAGCTTGGCGAATCCCCACTCGTGCGAATAGACGCCGCCGCACCACTCGATGCCTTCGAACCCCAGCGCATGAGCCTTGGCCGTGAACTCTTCGGCCTCGGCAAAGGCGCGATGATCGCACCAGAGGTAATAGTCGTCCAGGGGTTCGAGTTCCGCGCCGACGGGAATCACGCTGGAGCCGGTCGTGTCCAGAGCGATGGCCGCCACGGCGTCGCCCTCGACGCCGGTACTGCGAATCGCATCGCGGGTGGCGCGGGTGAGCGCCGCCATCTGGTCGGCATGGGACTGCGTGGCGAAATTAGGGTCATCGCGGCGGCGGTGCAGCGGGTAAGAGGCCGATGCGGTTCCGATCGGGCCTTGCTGGCTGTCAACCAGAGTGACGCGAACGCTGAGTGTGCCGAAGTCAACCCCGGCGACGGTGGTCATGGAAGAGTGCCCTCCAGGTAAACGCTTTCCAGCTCGCCAACCAGAGTACACCATGCCGCCACCGCGTGTCCTGAATTCAATCGCCTGCGCGGCGTTGCTCGCTTCCCGCGCAGCTACTTCTTCGCCCCCGGCAGCATGGATCGGAGCCTGTCCAACAGACCGGGTTTGGCCGCCGGAGTTGCGGCCGCAGGCTTGGACACTGGAGTTCCCGCCAGAGGCTTGGCCGGAGCTGGAGTTGGAGATTGAGCCGCAGCCGGAGCCAGAGTCTTGGCCGGGATCTGAACCGCCGGTTTGGGCGTTGAAGCCGCGGCTGGCGGAGCGCTCTGCGGATTGGCTTTACCCGCCGCGGCCGGGGGATTCCCCGCCGCCGCCGCGGGCATCGTCGCGGATCCATCCAACACTTTTTGAGCAGATACCGTCGGCACCTGATCGCTGTCGTTCTTGACCAGGATCGAGATCCGCCGGTTGGAGGGGTCGGTGGGATTGTTCTTGACGCGCAGCATCTGGTCGGCGTAGCCGCGCACCTGGGAGACCTGATCGGTGCGCACGCCATCCTGTTGCATCAGCCGCCGCGCGGAGTTGGCGCGGTCGGCCGAAAGATCCCAGTTGCTGTAGCTGTTGTCGTTCGAGTAGGGAGTGGCGTCGGTGTGGCCCTCGATCAGCAGCGAATTGGGCAGGGTCTTCAGCTCCGCGGCCAGCAGCGCCAGCAGCTCCTGTCCGCTGGCGCTCAATTTTGCGCTCCCCAACTCGTAGAAGGTTCCGTCCTTGCCCTCGATCAGCTCAATGCGCAGCCCCTCGCTGGTGATGGTGATCTCAATCTGCTTGGAGAGCTTTTTCAGTTCCTTTTTTGCCTTGATCTCCGCTTCGAGCTTCTCTTTCAGCTTCGCCATTGAGGTGTCGTTAACGACATCGACGATCCGGGAGAGGTTCGAGCCCTGGCCGGCCATGGTGCTGCCGGTCATGCTGCCGGTTCCCTTGGGATCGTTGAAGTAGCCGGATACGGCCTTCTTGACCTTGTCGCTCGAGCCCATCAGCCAAAGCACAATGAACAGCGACATCATGGCAGTGACAAAGTCGGCATAGGCCACCTTCCACGCGCCGCCGTGATGACCGCCGTGTCCGCTCTTCTTCTTGATGACGATGATCGGTTGGCTCTTGTACGCCATGACGCCAAACTCCTCAACAAGGCGTTTCACAGGTTTTAGGCCGCAATTGCTTCAATGCCGGCAACATGGCCCTTGCAATTCTTTTCCATCTCGTCGAAGTTGGGCCGTACGTGTGCGGGAATCGCGCGCCGCCCCATTTCGATGGCGATCATGGGCGCCGAGCCCTTCAGAAAGGACAGGATCAGCACCCGAAGCACGTGCAGGTATTCGTTGTGCTCATCGGCGGTTTTGCCCATGTTGGAGCTCAAGGGACCGGCCACGCCGTAGCAGAGCAGGATTCCCAGGAACGTGCCCACCAGCGCGGCGGCCACCTTTTCGCCGATCTCCTCGGGCGGACCGCCCAGCGAACCCATGGTGATCACTACGCCCAGCACCGCGGCCACAATCCCCAGCCCAGGAAGCGCGTCCGCCACCGTGGTCAGCGCGTTCACGGGCTGCATGGCGCCGTTGTGGTGAACTTCCATGTCCAACTCCATCATCTGGTCCATGTCGAACGGCTCCACGCCTCCGGTAATGGCCGTGCGCAGCGTGTCGCACACAAAGTCCCTGGCATGATGGTCGCCTAGGAACTCGGGATAGTTCTTGAAGATGGAGCTCTCCTCCGGCTTCTCCACGTCCATCTCGACGCTCAGCAGCCCCTCCTTGCGCACCTTGTTCAGAAACTGGTACATCATTTTCAGCGTGCTTAAATAACGATCTTTGCCGAAGGGCGATCCTTTCAGAACGCCCACCAGTCCGTTGGCCACTCCCTTAATAATGTGCAGCGGATTGGCCACCAGCAGCGTGCCCGTGGCCGCCCCGGCAATGATGAGCAATTCAGCCGGCTGCAGGAGCACCAGGATATGGCCCTTCTCCATCAGGAATCCGGCGATGATCGAAGCAAAAACCAGGACGATGCCTACGATGGCAAACATGGTTGCCCCCCCGGCGCGGATGTGATCTGGTTTCCTCCCGCATGAAAGCTGGAGAACATGGCGGCTTTCGCCCTTCCCAGCAGATCCGCCAGAGTTCCGGCCTGGTCCGCCTGGGCCGTGCCGATGCTCACCGTGATCGATACCCGGTCGCCCCACCAGCGAAAGTCCGCCGTCCGGGCCAGCCCGGCCAGCGCCTGGGCGTGAGCTGCCAGCATCTCCGGCGTGCGCTCGTGCGAGACGACCAGAAACTCATCGTCGCCCCAGCGCCCCAGTTTCTCGGCTGGCCGCAACCCTTTGGCCACTGCTTGCGCCACCTTTTGGATCATTGTGTCGCAGGCGTTGGCGCCGTGGGTCTTGCGCAGGTCATGCGCCTGATCTACCGTGATCCAAAGCACGCCGAAGGTCTCGCCGCCGCGCGCGAAGTCCTCAAACTCCGCCTCCAGCCGTTCCTTGAGGTCTGTCTGGCTCACCTTCACGCCATCGTCTTCGCTGCTTTCTCCGTGTGGAAGCGCGTCCAGGCTTTCGGTGGGATGGAAGACGATCGCCGTGCCGATGCGCCCGCCCATTCCGTCGCGCAGCGCCAGAATCCGCGCCATTGCCGGCACGTCGTGGCCCAGCTTGTGGCGCGCTTGAACCGGGTATCCGCGCACCGATCTGGGATCGAAATCGGGCTCCGCATCCATGGGCGGAGCGCACCGCTCCAGCAGAGGCTTCAGCTTCTCAGGCACGGGCCGTCCCACCAGATCCAATCCAGCGTGGCCGGTGATGGCCTCCGCGGCGCGGCTCCAGAAGACGATATTGTCCTCCTCGTCCAGAAGCACTAAACCTTCCGGATGGGAGTTCAGCGCGGCTTCCAGCAGTTCCATGCGATCGGTCATCCAAAGCTCTCAGCTTCTTCCATCGGCAAAGCGCGGACCAACTTCATGGTTCTGCTTTGTCGAAAATGGGATTGGAATTCGCCAATGGAAACGAGTCCGGACGGCGCAAGGCATCCTGCTCAAAATACAGCCGGCGCGCGCGGAATGCGCGCGGGAGGATCCATCGGGAACGGGTGCGGGAGCTCCCTTCCGGGCACAAGCCGCATCAGGCGCGCGCCGCGGCTGCGGCAGCCGGTCGAAGGGCCTCCCTGCCCCCAAATGGACAACAGATTTTGTGTTTTCGCCCACGATTCTTCGTGACCGTCGGGGTTCGCAGGCTGTAATCTCATTGGAAGGAAACGTTTCAAGCACAAAGATTTTCCATTCTGTACCGGTTGCGAGAGGAATCCTGGCCAATTCGCAGTGTCGCAAATGCGGACAGTCCAAGGATTCTATGCGGTCTTGCCGATGATTCCGCAAGAGGCGGAAACAGACGGCGGAGTTCGGGTCGCGGCTTCCGGTTTCACCGAAGATGAAGAGTGGTCCGGCTGCATGCAGGTCCAAGAGGGTTGCACGTCAGATGAGGCGCACTGTATGAACAAGATCATCCTGGCCGATTCGCAGGCGATTTTTCGCGCGGGCACCGCCAAGGTGCTGGCTATGGACGACGATCTGCGCATCATTGCGCAGTGCACGGATCTGGATCGCATGCACCATGCGATCACCACCTTCCCCGGCTCGATCGTGTTGTTTGCCGCCTCTCTTCGGCCGGATCTGCTCCGCCTGCGCGCTCTGCTGGAGAACGCCAGCAGCCGGGGTATTGTGATCGCCGAGAACACAGAGGACGCCGGCGCTTACTTGCACCAGGGCTTTCGCGGCGTGGTCTTTCGCAGCGTCACCGGACCCGCGTTGGTGGAGTGTGTGCGCCGCGTGGCAGCCGGGGATACGTGGCTGCCCCCTCAGTTGATGCAGCCCGACTCGCCCGAAGAGGATATGGTGGGCACGCGCGTTCGTGACCGGCTTACCCCCAAGGAGATGCGCATTGTGGCCCTCATCGTTCAGGGCTGCAAGAATCGCGAGATCGCCACCCGCCTCAAAACCACCGAACAGGTGATCAAGAACTACCTGCGGTCGATCTACGACAAGACCGGAGTCAGCGACCGCCTGGAGTTGGCCCTGTTTACCATCCACCACCGGGTGCTGGCGCAGGCCGCCGCCGAGGTGGGCAGCAGGCTTGAAGCCGAGGAGCATGCTGCCCCAATTGCCGTGGCGCAATCTATAGCCTGAAGGCAGTTTCTAAAAAGGACGAAGACTTCAAATCTTCTGCAAATTGGCGAACTTCTCCATCAGTTTCTTTGTTCCGTGCTGGTTGAAATAGACGGTTAGCTTGGCGTCTTCGCCGTCGCCCTCGCGCATGAGAATGGTGCCTTCACCGTATTTGCCGTGGCGGACGCGCTCGCCTTTCTTCAGGCCGGCGGCGCCCGTCGGCTTGCCGATCTCTACGTTTATTGGCAGGGGAAAGGCAGGACGGGGCAGGGAACCGGGCTTGCCCATGCCTGCTTTGCCGCTCCCGGCCGTGCCTCCAAAGAAGCGGGCGATATTGTCGATGGAATTCGGTGCTTCCGGCGCAGCCGGCGCTTCCGCGCTTTTACTCCTTGTGTTGGTTCGGTAATTAGCGCCGAGTCTCTGCGTCTCCTGGCTTTCGTCTTCGTAGTTGTAGTGCTTGTCGGCAAAGTCGCCGGCGTGGCCCGGCTTGCGGCCATAGGTGTTGGGGTAGCCGGGGGTGGACCAGGCGGTCGGCTGGGGCCGGCTGCCTAGGTTCTCAATCAACAGGCTGGGCACCTCTTCAAGGAAGCGCGATGGGATGCTCATCTCCGGGGCGTCGTTGCCGTAGCGGCGGCGGTAGTGCGCGCGGGTGAGGATGAGCGAGTTCATGGCGCGCGTCATGCCCACGTAGCAGAGCCGGCGCTCCTCTTCGAGCTCGTCGGGATTGTTGAGGGTGCGGGAGTGAGGGAAAAGCCCCTCCTCAAGGCCGGCGAGAAAGACGAGGGGAAACTCCAGGCCTTTGGCCGCGTGCAGGGTCATCAGCGTGACGCGAGCTTCGGGATCGAACTGGTCGGTGTCGGAGGCCAGCGCCGCGTGGTCCAGGAACTCAGCCAGAGTCTCTCCGCGGGCTTCGGCGTCGTGGGCGGCGTTAGCCAATTCCTTCAGGTTTTCAATGCGGCTGAAGGACTCCGGCGATCCTTCGGTTTCGAGCGCCTTGATGTAGCCGGTGCGGTCGATAATGAACCTTATCAGTTCGGGCAGGGAGGCGGCGTCGCCGGGAGCCCGGAACGCCCTCCCACGCCCGTCTTCGTCTTCGGCAACTTCTTCCGCATCCGAATCAAAATCAGGATTCGGCGGGGTCGCGCTCTCGGGCGTTCGCTTGGGCATGACAAGGAAGGGGCGTTTTGGCTGGGCGGCAAACTGCGAAAA
>Ga0326727_10027789_pt1 | contig 10350 bp, 8 predicted proteins | sample MB2enrmetagenome_FD_207643 | JGI IMG/M metagenome (GOLD analysis project Ga0326727, IMG submission 207643) | Lab enriched peat soil microbial communities from McLean, Ithaca, NY, United States - MB29MY | ecosystem: Environmental > Terrestrial > Soil > Wetlands > Peat | place: USA: New York...
CTCTCGGCCTACAATGCCGGGTCGCCTAACGCAACCGGGACGGTCACGACCTGGCCCGACGGCAGCCGGCTCGGCTACGCCGACTCGGTCCTGCGCCACCTCGCGCGACTGGGCGGCGGGGGCGGCCCCGAGCGCTCCTTCGATGCGGGGACAGCCGGTGGGCCCGATGCCCTGCGGGCGGAAGCCGGGCTCCCGTCACGCGACTTTCTGCCTCGGACGGCGGGACAGCCGCTTCAGGTGGGCGGTCAGCAGCCGGCCCTCCAGCCGTTCCGCTCGTTCTCGAGCGAACTGCAACTGGCCGGGGCGGCCTGCGAGGACGCCGACCGGCGCATGGCCGCCATGATCGACCCGAGCGCTGCGTAGGAGGAACCCATGGGATTCAACATCGGCGGCGCAATCGCCGGCGGCATCACCGGCCTGGTCGAAGGTCTCAACCCGATCTCGGGAATCGCCGGCGCGGTCCAAGGCGCGCTTTCGGGCAAGGGCCCGAGCGGCGCGGGCAACATCGAGGCCAACAAAGACCCGACGCTCGCGGCCATGCAGACGGCCGACAAGGCTTACGAATGGAGCCAGCTCGGGCTCAACGTCGAGAACATGCGCCACAACCTCGACCTGCAGTGGCAGTCGACCATGTTCAACGAGGTCGAGGACGAGAAGTCCGAACAACTGCGCGAGATGAACGTGCTTCGCGACGTGGCGATGAAGCAGCGCGAGGCCGATGTGGCGATCCTCAAAGAGTTCATCCGCTCGATCAAAGACTAGCCGTGGCGCGCGTTCATTCGCTCGCCCCCGCCCCGGCCCAACCCCTGCCGTCCGCGGTCGAGGCGGAGCCGGAGCCGCCGGCTCCCCTCGACGCGACGGCCGAGACGCCCGAGGACGGCGTGGTCGAGAGCCTCGCCGACCGCGCAGCCCAGCGGGCCACGCTCATCCTCGTGGCCCGGAAGCTCAAAGACCAAGACCGCCAGGCCGATATCGACCGTATCCACGCCGACTTCGACGCGAACGCCGCCGAGCGCGCCGAGTACGAGCGGGAGATGAACGTCCTCCGCGACATGGCCATGGAGCAGCAGAAACACGACGACGAAATCCTCAAGAAGTGGATTTCGCTCATCTGAAGGGCCGGGGCGCGGCCGCACGGAACCCGGCCAGTCGCGGCTTTTCGCGGCCGCATCGGGCCATTAGCTCAGTTGGTTAGAGCGCATGCTTGATAAGCATGAGGTCCCTGGTTCGAGCCCAGGATGGCCCACCAAGTCGACCCCGCAGCGGCGGGGTTTCTTCTTTGCGGATCGTGGGTGGATTCATGTCGGCGACTATCGACCGTAAGCGTTTCGTCGCGGCGAGTGCTTCGGCGCTCGCAAGCGTCGCATTTCTGCGGCGGCCGGCCGGCGCGGCCGAGTTCAACCTCAAGTACGCCAGCGCCCAGCAAGCCGACAATCCCGTCACGCTCGCGATGAACGCGGCGGCCGAAAAGATCAAGACCGAGTCCAACGGCCGGATCGCGTTATCGATTTTTCCAAATAGCATTCTGGGCGGCGATACGGCGATGTTGACGCAACTCCGTTCGGGCGCGATCAACTTCCTGACGTTCCTCGACGGCGGCCTGGCTACGGTCGTTCCGCTTTCCGCCATCAGTAACGTCGGTTTCGCCTTCAAGGATTACTCCGAGGTTTTCGCCGCAATGGACGGTTCGCTCGGCGCGCTCGTCCGGGCCGATATCGCCAAGGCCGGCATCCACGTCTTCGATCACGTCTGGGACAACGGTTTCCGGCAGATCACCTCGAGCAAGAAACCCGTCGAGATGCCCGACGACCTCAACGGCTTGAAGATCCGCGTGCCCACCTCGCCGATCGAACTTTCGCTGTTCCGGGCTCTGGGCGCATCGCCGACGGCATTGGCCTTCAGCGAGGTCTACTCGGCGCTGCAAACCCACCTCGTCGACGCTCAAGAAAACCCGCTGACGATCATCGAGAACGGCAAAGTCTTCGAGGTCCAGAAGTATCTTTCGCTCACGTCGCACGTCTGGACCGGCTTTTGGTTTCTGGCCAATACCGATCTGTGGGCGGGGCTGCCGAAGGACGTCCGCGAGATCGTCGAGCGCAATATTGAAGGCGCGGTCGCGGGTCAGCGCAAAGCGTCGGAATCCGCAAATACAGCCCTGCTCGCCAAGCTCAAAGCGCAAGGTATGCTGATCAACGCACCGGAGCGTGCGCCTTTCAAACGCAAACTCGAGCGCGCAGGCTACTATAAGGAGTGGCGTGGCAGGCTCGGAGAGACTGCTTGGAAGACCCTGGAGCGCACGACGGGCGTGCTGGGCTAGTTTCCCTCGAGGTCGACGTCGAGCGTCGCGGTGACGCTCGGACTCGAGGCGAGGCTCGGGCACGAACCGGCACTGGTACGGGCCCGGCAAGCTCGACTCGATCTCGTCCGTGTACGTAATCGTTCCGCGCCTGGATCTCTCGGAAATAAAGTAGAGAGAGACGCCGCCGGGTCCGCACGTATCGCCGCTGACCGTGGCGCCATGATAGAGAAACGAAGGAGGCCGGCTGCGGCGCATCGAGCGCACCGCGGCCGGCCTCCCGGCGAACCCTATGCTTTGGGTTCTCAGTACACCGTGATCGGGGAGGGTTCCGAGGCGATTCCGTTGGCCACCACTTCGATGGTGCTCGGGCCCGTCTCGATCGAGGTCGGCACGTCGAAGTACGTGTAGACCGTCGCGTTGCCGGTCGCTACGGCCATCGTGCTGTGATTGTGCGTCTTGGCGTAGAACACGTGACCCGTGTTGTTGTTGGTGATGCGCACCAGCGGATAGTTCGTCGCGTTCTGATACTCGTCGCCGAACGACATCGCCTGACCGAGTCCGTTGAACTGCGTCCCGCTGATCTGGTACGTGCTGCCCGGATTCACCGAGGACGGTGAGTTGGTGATCGTCGGCGCCCACGACGACTGCGGCGAACCGGACCCGGTATAAAGACCGATCGAGCTGCCGATGATCATCACCTGACCCGTCGGCAAGAGCAACGGCACTCCGCCGTAGGTTCCGGTCTGCGTGAGCGTCGAGCCGTTCCACTCGTAGAGCGCGCCGGTGACGCCGAAGACGAGAACGTTGCCGCTGGGCAACAGCGCCGCCCACGAATCCCCGGCGTTATCGTCGTTGGGGAAGTCGGGTCCGACGCTCCAGGTACCGGCCTGGCTCCCCTGGGTCTGGTAAATGGCCGTGTGCCCCGCGCCGCCGCCGTTCAATCCCGAGCCCGAACCGGTCACGAAAACCGAACCGTCGGGGCGGAGGATCGCCGGGCCGATCTCGCCCGGCGGCAGGTAGCAATCTTTGATCTTCGGCCCGTAGCGCAAACACGTTTTGTACGGGCTCGGGGAGTGGAGGTCGACGATCGTGGAGCCTGCCGAGAACCACTCGTGCATCGAGGGCACGTAGCGCTCGGAGTTCGGCGCATCTTTGACGTCTTCGGTGAGGATCGACCCGTCCGGTAAGAGCGTCCAGCCTTCTTCCGCGTTGAAGTCGGCCTTGCCGGTCGTCTTGACCTTCTTCCACTTCAGAGTCGAGGGATCTAGATAGGCCGCTTCGGTCGTTAACTTGTTGCCGACCAGCATGTCGCCGTTGGGCAAAACCGAACTCGGCGAATCGCCGATATAGTCCCAACCGCCGGGGTGCGTCAGCGCCGTCCACTGATTCTTCGCCGGGTCGTAAATCGCGCCGAGGTTGGTCAACTGCAACGGATACGGACTATTGGTGCCGTTGTACTCGCCGCCGATGATCGCCAGCCGGCCGTCGGCAAGGACGTCGGAGGCCATGGCGCTGGGGGCGTAACCGTTTTGCAGGCTCGCGATCTGGCTCCACGTTCCGTCGGAATAGTCGCCGTTGATGTCGGGGACGTACCGGTACCAGTGGTTGCCGGAGTTGCCCTGACCGATGACCGAGCCGTCCGTGGCCAAGAAGGCCATCTGAATGCCTTCGGCCGGAACGTTGTTGAGGGGTTGGATACGTTGGGCGGGCATGTTGCCGCCATGCGCGAGAGAAAACGCAAAGGCGACGGCTAAGGCTTTAGACACGAGGATCCTTTCCACCGAACGGGATCGCGCCCGCTTTAGGGCGCACCTAATTCGGCTTCGTTCCCCCCGTCTCGATACCTGGACGAGCAGACGGGGCCTCCACGTGGAAGCAAAGCAAGCGTGGGAAGATTCGCGCTCGGAGCGCCGAAAAGAGTCTAGGATCGGGGGCGTAGCTCAGTTGGTAGAGCGCCTGCTTTGCAAGCAGGAAGTCTGGGGTTCGAATCCCCACGTCTCCATTAATTCTCTCGAGACGACGACTCGGCTGTCGACCTCGTCAGCCTCGCAGGCTAGGCTCCGCGGATGCTGCCGCGCTCAAAGTTGGGAAGCCGCGGCCCGCTTCTTCGGCGGCTCGCTCCTCGCTCCACAGGGCGCCTTCGGCAGCGAGGTCGTCGAGCGCGCGCGGAGACAGCCCATCGCGTAGCGGCCCGGCGAGCATGTGCTGCAGACGCTGCTCGATCAGGTCGAGTACGATGCCGTTGCGCTTCGAAGTCGCTTCGACGTAACCGTAGAGCCGCGCGGCACGCGTTTGGTCGCCGGACGCAACGGCGATGGCGCCGCACGCCGTCAGCGCGTCGACGGTCGCCTGGAGGTTGTGCACGCCGCGCGCCGCCTCCAGCGCGGCCCGAGCGTACGCGGCGGCCTGGTCGAGTTCGCCGAGCGCGATGCAGTAGGTCGCCAGTCCCATCTGATCGAGGGCGGTGTTCGTCGATTGCTTCGTGGTCCGGCGCAGCGCGAAGCCTTCGCGGCCCAACGCGAGCGCGCGCGCCGGATTGCCCGACAAGAACTCCATGGTCGCGAGCCCCGAAAGCACCGACGCTTCACCGCCTTGGCTTCCCAACTTCCTGAACAACGCCAAGGCCTCTTCGAAGGCCGGCCGTGCCGTTGCAAAATCTTCGATCTGCGTCGCGATGGCGGCGGCCATGTCGAGACAATTCGCGCAGTTGCGCTCGTCGCGCGTCGTCCGAAATATCTCGAGTGCGCGTTCGTTGGTCGCCAGCGCCGCGGCGTACTCGCCCAATTGCGCCTGCCCGAGCGCGAGTAACCGGAGCGCGTCGCCGCGGCCCGCCTCGTCGCCGACGAGGGCGTAGAGTTCGCTGGCCGCGCGCGCGGCGGAGCACTTCTGCTCGCCGAATTGAAGCCAAGCCAACGCACGCTGCGCCCGCGCCGCGACGGCGGGGTGCCCGGCCGCATCGAGCCGCTCCAACGCCGCGACCAGCACGCGCCGCCCTTCGACCTCGAGGCCGCCATTGATCCAGAACCGTTCGAGCGAACCGGCGATGGCGGCGCCGAGCGGCACGTCGCGACCGTCGACGATCGTCCACTGCAGCGCGCGGCGAAAGTTATCCGTTTCCAATTCCAGCGGCGGCAGCCAGGCTCCGATCGCGCTTCGTCCGTAGGCGGAGTCGGCGTCGCGCGCGAGTCGAACGAAATACTCGGCGTGGCGCGCCGCAGTCGAGTCGCGCTCGCCGTTCGCGTCCAAGCGGTCGAGCGCGTAGGCTTGGGTCGATTCGAGCAAACGATACCGTTCGGGAGTACGCGAGGTGTCTGCGACAACCAACGATTTCTCGACCAGCGATGAAAGCAGATCGAGCGCATCGATGGCGTCGCTCCCCTCGTCGCAGCACACCGCCGCGGCCGCCTCCAAGCTGAATCCGCCGGCAAAGATAGCGACGCGGTCGAGCAGCGATCGCTCGCGCGGCGTCAGCAGATCGTAGCTCCAGTCGATCAACGCGCTCAGCGTTCGCTGGCGGGGAAGCGCCGCGGCGTTGCCGCCGGTGAGCAGACGGAAGCGCTGGTTCAACCGTTGCGCGAGCCCGGCGACGCTCAACACGTTGACGCGCGCGGCGGCCAATTCGATGGCGAGCGGAATGCCGTCGAGGTTCGCGCAGATCTCCACGACGTAGCGGGCGTTCTCGTCGGTCAGCCTGAAGCCGGCCTCGACGGTCGACGCGCGATCCGCGAAGAGCGCCACGCTACCGTAGCGCAGCGCTTCGTCCGCCGAAATCCCTTCCCCGCGCTCGGGGACGGCGAGGCTCGCCAGCCGATACACGGCCTCCCCCGGAACCCGCAGCGGTTGGCGCGAGGTCGTGAGAACCCGCACCCCCGGCGTCGTGCGAATCAGCGCCTCGGCCATCGCCGATGCGGCGTCGAGGACGTGTTCGCAGTTGTCGAGGATTACGAGCGCGCGGCGCCCCGCCAGCGCGCCGGCCACGCCCGCGTACGGATCGTCCGTCGAGGTTTGCGCGACGCCGAGGATTCGTTCGAGGGCCGGCAGCACTAATTCGCTCGATCCCAGCGGCGCTAACTCGACGAACCAGATCGCGTCGAGGCTCCCCTCGGTTGCTAGCATCGCAGCCAGGGCGAGCGCGAGGCGCGTTTTTCCGATTCCGCCGGCGCCCGCGATCGTCACCACGGCCTCGCTCGCAATGAGTCGCCGCAGGTTCTCGAGATCGCGCTCGCGACCTCGCAGCGTGCCCGCAACGCGCGGGAGATTATGCTCGACCGCGCGTTCGGGCAGCGGCGGCGGACTCGATGGGGCGCCGGGAAGCTTGCGCGGCCTGCGCGCGTTGGTACGGAGTTCTTCCCGCTCCGATTCGCTCGCACCCAATGCGTCGGCGATGAGTTCGACGGTTTCGCGGTACGGCGCACGACGAATTCCGCGCTCGAGCGAGCCGATGGATTCGGCGCTCAGCCGCGCGCGTTCCGCCAGTTGCTCCTGGGAGAGGCCGGCCCGCAGACGGAGGCGGCGGAGCGTTTCTCCGAAAGGCGAGCGTGGATCGGTTGGTATCACATCGGCAAGTGTACGGACGAGGCGTACGGCTGTGCGTGGCGCCTCGGGGGACGCGCGACGACAATCAAACCGCCGGGCGATCTTCCCGTTCCCCATCGCGAGCGTCCTGCCCGCCCGGCATCTCGCGCTCGCGGCTTCCGAGAGAGGTTTCCGTTTGAGAGAGAATGCGGAACGCGACAACCTCGTGGTCGTCGAGCGCGGCCTCGCGGCGCTCGCCGCCGGAGACGTCGCAGCGTTCCTCGAGCGCCTACACCCGGCCGCCGGATGGCACCTCACGCCGTCCGGCACGCTCAAAGGGAACTACCGCGGACGCGACCAGATCGCCGGGTTCTTTGCCCACGCGGCGGCCGAAACGAACGACACCTTCCGCCTGCGCGCCCATGCGTTCGCCGGCGCGGGAGATCGCGTCTTCGTACTGCATTCGGCTACCGCCACGCGCCGCGGCGTCGACGACGAGTGGAGCGCCGTCCTGGTGTTCACGCTCAGCGACGGATTGGCCGTGAGCGTGCAGCACTACAGCCTCGACTATCCGGCTTGGGAGCGATTCTGGCGCTGAGGCAAACTGTCCGGGTGAAGCGTCCGGTTCGTGCGTGGCGCGAGGACGCGCGCCCGGCGATGATGGGTGCGCCCCTTCCATCTCCAGAGAGGATCTCGTTTCATGCGGACACCCTTCCCCACGATTCGCTCAGCGTCGGCCGCAGCCGCGCTCGCAATTTCCTCGTCGCTGCTGGCGGCGTGCGGCGGAGCGGGCTCGTCGCTTTCGCCGGCGACCGGTCTGGTCGGCGCGCAGTCGGCGGCGCGCACCGAAAACTCGGTCGCGCCGGCCGCGACGAAGTACACGTTTACGACGCTCGACGATCAAGCCGACCTGACCTTCAACCAACTCTTGGGCATCAACGACAGCAACGTGATCGCCGGCTATTACGGGATCGGCTCGAAGACGCATCCCAACAAAGGCTACACGTTGACGTCGCCCTACGGCCAGACCGACTACACCAACGAAAACTTCCCCGGTTCGTTCCAAACGCAGGTCACCGGCATCAACAACTCGGGAAACACTTGCGGCTTCTGGGTCGACAAGAAAGGCAATAGCCACGGCTGGACCAATATCGCCGGAACCTTCACGAGTTGGGACGATCCCAGCGGCATCGGCACCACGCAGTTCCTGGGGATCAACGACCATAGTCTGGTCGTCGGTTTCTACGTCGACGGCAGCGGACTCAACCACGGCTTCACGTTGAACCTGGCCAACAGCATGTTCGCCGAGGTCGATCCACCCTCGGGCGGCAGCAACCTCCAAGCCACCGGCATCAACGACATGAACGACGTGACCGGCTTCTACACCACCGGCAGCGGGGCGGTCGAAAGCTTTATCCTCAAGATGAAGACGTTCCATTCGTACGCCTATCCCGGTTCGACCAATACGACCGCCCTCGGCCTCAACGAGAAGGACGAAATGGTCGGCGCCTACGTCGACAGTTCGAACGCGATGCACGGCTTCACCCTGACCAATCCCATCAAGAAGCCGGCGTGGCAATCGATCGACGATCCGAACGGCGTGGGCACGACCACCGTCAACGGCATCAACACCGCGGGCGACCTCGTCGGCTTCTACGTCGATAGCTCGGGAAACACCGACGGCATGCTGGCCGTCAAGAAATAGCGAGGACGTCTCGCGAAGAAGCGCAAGGCCCGGCTAGCGCGACGCTCGCCGGGCCTTGCCGTATAGAGGGCGACGCCGTTCGCACCGTGTCGAGGCCCTTCCCGGTCGACTCGAAGTGAGGTCGCGAACGCTCGGAACGTCAGCGCGGCGGCAAGGTCGGCGCCGCGTCGAGGATTACCTCGCGGCGACCCTTCGAAATTTCTACGTCCGTCACGCCATTGACCGAATCGACCCGGATGAGTACGGGGTCGGGCGCATTGGGGTCGGGAACCTCGAACTCGGCCGACTGCGCGCCGCCGCCTGGATCCGGCCTGACCTTCAGGTCGTCGTTGGGCAAACGCGCGCGATACCAATAATAGACGGTCTCGAAGGCATCCTTGGTGCTCAGCAGCCCGTCTGTGGCACTTCCCTTGGTCGAACTGTAGCCCGTCGCGCCGTACGGCCAAACTGCCGTGGCGTTCGGATATACCGGCACACCGAGTTTCGCCGGATCGACGGCATCCCGGTCGCCGAACGTCACGGTGACGCCGTTGACGGAAACGCGACGCACGAGCCGGTCGAAGCCGCCCAAAGCCGAGAAGATCAGGACGAGGAGTACGATAACGAAGACGCCCCTGATAGCGAACCCTCCCGTCCCTCTATCGGCTAACGTCCGGGTCGCCGACAGCCGCGCTAGTCCCTCGGCACCGGGACGCCGGCCGGACGCAAACGGGACGCGAGCCCGCTACCCTGACGGCATGAGAATGTCCATGCCGCTCCGTTTCGTCTGCGCCGCGGTCGCCGCGGCGCTAACGGGCTGCTCCAACGGCAGCACGTTGCCCCAAGGCGCGGTCGCCCCGCAGGGCGCGGCCGCGGCGACCTCGTCGCTCTTCGCCCGGAAGACGAGCAGCGCGTCGGAATATCTCTATGTCGAGAACGGCGACAGCACGATCGCGGCCTACAGCGTCGCGGCCGACGGCGCGCTGACGGAAATCGACGGCTCGCCGTACCCCTCGAACACGAACTCGCCGGCTACCTTCGCCATCGCCGTCGACCCGAAGGGACCGTACCTCTTCACGACCGGGACGGTCTCAAACAACGTTGCGGTGTTCTCGATCGGCTCCGGCGGCGTGCTCTCGGCCCTATCGTCGTCGACCAGCGGGGGTTCCGGCGCCGGGTTTCCGCTGCTCACCAAGAGCGACGGACGCCTCTACGTCGCCAACTACATAAACGGCGGCGCGCTGGCAGCCTTCGACGTGGCCAAGAACGGCGGACTCAAAGCGATCGCCGGTTCACCCTATCAAGTCACCTGTCCGGGCTTCTGCGACCCAAACCCCGACTATGCCGTCATCAACGGCTCGTACATGTACGTGGTCGACACCTACGGCTGGTACGTCTCGACGTTTTCGATTGCGAAGAACGGCGCGCTCACCGAACTCAACAGTTACGCGACGCATTACGGCCCAACGGCCGCGGTCATGACGCCCGACGGCTCGACCTTGTACGTGACCAACGGCGCGTCGGCCGACATCAGCGCCTACAGCGTGGCCGGCGGCGTGCTCACCCAGTTGAACGGCTCGCCGTTCGGCGCGGGCGGTAACCCCTCGGGCATCGCCATGACCTCGAACGGCAAATACGTCTACGTCGCCAACTACGGCGACGGTACGATCTCCGGGTATTCGATCGGCAACGGCGGCGCGCTCGATCAGCTCTCCGGTTCGCCGTTTCCCGACGGCAACGGAACGGGGCCGACGGCGCTGGGCATCGACAAGGGCAACAAGCACCTCTTCGTCACCAACCAGTCGAGCGATAACATCGCGGTCTACTCTATCGCGAAGTCGGGAGCTCTGAG
>Ga0326727_10027790_pt1 | contig 10349 bp, 13 predicted proteins | sample MB2enrmetagenome_FD_207643 | JGI IMG/M metagenome (GOLD analysis project Ga0326727, IMG submission 207643) | Lab enriched peat soil microbial communities from McLean, Ithaca, NY, United States - MB29MY | ecosystem: Environmental > Terrestrial > Soil > Wetlands > Peat | place: USA: New York...
TCGTTTTCCAGGCCATGAGCACGTTGTACGTCCTCGCAACCTCGGCTGCAGTGTCAGGAATGTCCCCGGTTCAAAATGTCAGGTATGTCCCCGGTCCGTACCCTTACCCCCTCCCCCCCACCCCCCCATCCGAAACAATCGCGATTTCCGGCTGTGAGACTGTACCGTCCAATCTAACCAATGATATTTCAGTAGCTTGCAGCCACTCAGCCGACCCCGTTACAGCCACTGTACAACTGTACTCAACAGCTAACGAACACATAAATAAAGACTTATCCTAAGATCGCCAAAATGCCGCACAATCGCTGTATGCCTGTAATCCTGAATCGCTTGAGCCACTCGCCTATAGTTGGGACAAGGCCTATGAATTCCCCGCGACTGCTTTTTCTTCGTCCGTGTGTTCTGCTGCTTGCTTTGTTGCCTCTGGGCAACGCGCAGCAGGTCAGTTTCCGCATCACTCCGGTTCGCCCCGTTGAGGAGCTGCGCGCAGAAGCGCTGAAAGCACAGCCGCCACGCGAGCAGGGAAACTTTCTTAAACCCGATCTCGTGGAGTTGACGAGGCTCGATCCGACAATCAAGCTCGACATCCGTTACGCCACCACGAACAATTTCCTGGGAACGCCGGTCTACACCGAGGCGCGTGCCTTTCTCGAGCGGCCAGCGGCGGAAGCATTGCTGCGCGCTCATCGCGAGCTGAAGGCTTACGGGTACGGTTTGATCATCCACGATGGGTATCGGCCGTGGTATGTGACAAAAATCTTCTGGGAGGCGACGCCCGTGGATAAGAGGATTTTTGTCGCCAATCCGGCGCGGGGCTCGAACCACAATCGCGGATGTGCCGTGGATTTGTCGTTATACGTTCTGAAGACCGGAGAGGAAGTGACGATGCCCAGCGGCTACGACGAAATGAGCAAGCGGGCCTACGCAGACTTCCCCGGCGGCACAGACGAGGAGCGCGCTCGCCGCGCCCTGCTGCGCCGCGTGATGGAGAAGCAGGGATTCACGGTGAATCCGGAAGAATGGTGGCACTTTGACTATAAGGATTGGGAAAAGTATCCCATATTGAATGTCAGGTTCGAGGATATTGGCGGCAGGTAGAGAAACCGCAGCCTTTCAATGTGCGCTCATCGCGGTGTGCTCATTGCGCCAGAGCATTGCTCAACTTGGGCAAGTGCCAGCGATGGGTCAACCGCTTATATGCAGGCACGGGTAGTTGCAGCAACAGCGGCTTCTGCCTGGGATCGAGCCAGGTGAGCAGCGTCTCGAGATCGGTTTGAGTCATGGCAGTGCATCCGGCGGTGCCCTGGTTTTGGTCGTGCCAAATATGGAGAAAGACGCACGAGCCGCCGCCTGGTTGCGGCGGGTTCTGGTTTCGCGTTGCAGCCGTGCCATTGAAATCCACCACGATTCCCCATCGGTACGACTCGCCGGTGTCGCGCATGTGCTCTGAGCTATTCCAGTCGGCAGCCACGGCGGAGCGATCCACGATCCGGTTATAGTATTTCGAATTGACGTCGTCGACGCATTCGATCGATTCGGTGAGCGCAAGATACGGGACGTTGAGTCCCGGCAGAGGCTGAGCACTGTATCCAAATACAGTGCCAAGATCGAAGATGCCGGCCGGCGACTTTCCGTCGCCTTCCTTTTTCACGGGATCCGAGGAGACGCGGAGATTGGGATCGCTGGCCGCAGCCAGGCCGATGCCCCACCCCAAGCCATTCCTGCCGACGACGATGGGAATCGGCTCGCCGACAGGGCGCCAGCGTTTACGAGCGGTGGTGCGCTCAAATCGCTGCAACTGCCCCTGGACCGCATCCCAGTTCGATGTGGTAACCACGATCAACTGCGTGGAGCCGGCGAAAGGATTCTTGCTGGAGGCGGCTGGAGCGGCGGAGACCGCAAACGTGCCGGCGGGAAGCAATAGAAGAACGAGGATGCAAATCGATCTCATGATGAGGAGTGTAAGTGATGGCGGTCGTTGAAGGGCGGGATCGAAGGCGATGGCGCGGCTGCGCCGATTTCGTGGTCAGGCGAGATTTCTGAGGGCCGGGAGGCTCTCAGTACCGCCGGTCGGGAGGCCGGCGGTACAAGCGAGAGCGGCGCCCGCAGGGACGAATGCTGAGCAATCTAGACCTAAAACGGGACGATTATGAAACAAATGTGCGGCGGGTGCGGAATGAGCGTAGGGTGAGAGATGGAGTGAGCATCGTTCTCCTCTTTCAGGTTTTCTGAACTAAGGCAGTCCATCTGGAGTATTTCCCCTCTTAGCCCACGATCTGCAATGAGGGCTATCTATGATCGTCGCAAAAGTTCAAAAACAGCCAAAAGTGAACAAAGTTGTCGTAGCCGCCGGGCGCGCCTCCGCCGCCATGGCTGGCACTTTGCCGCAAATCTCCGCCTCACAGGACCGGATACGAGAGCGGGCTTTTGAGATCTACGAAAAGCGCGGTAACAAACCCGGCAACGACATGCAGGACTGGCTCCGCGCGGAGCGTCAGATACTGACGCACTAAAGGCACCGGACATTCATCGCGATCAATCCGGCCTGAGGGCTGGAAGGGGAAGTTGTGGGCTGCTCCATCTGTACCTATCTCGAATGCGCTTTTGAGAGCCGCCACGGCGAATACATGACGACCTGCACGGAGGTGTTTCGCCGCGTGAGCTCAAAGCGCATGGCATATGCCTCAGTGGAGATGGAGCGCGCGCGGAGCGAGCTGGAAACGCACCGCACAGTTTGTCTCACGGCTGTGGCAGCGGCGGCCGCAAGGCATTCGTGATCGCTGATGGTGCTTTTGCGGTCGGGATTGCAGTGGGTCTTCAGGGGCGCAGGGGCTAGAGTGGCGCCTCTGAGGTTCCTGGTGTGAGCCGAGGCCCCGAAATGCAGGTCCTTCGACTCCGTATGCCGCAAAAAAAACGCGGCAAACTTCGCTCGGGATGACCGCGTTGGCATGAGGGGCATGTGGCTCTATACTGTGCGCTATGCCTTTGCCGCCGGACCAAATTGCCGCCCTGATGATTGCGGTGAGCTTTGCCGCGGGGCTGAACGTGTATGCCACGGTGGCGACGCTGGGGCTGCTGGGCCATACGCGATGGCTGGTGCTGCCGGCGTCGCTCCATCTGCTGACGAACTGGTGGGTGATTGCGGCGGCGCTCGCGCTCGTCTCGGTAGACTTTTTTGCCGACAAGATTCCCGGGTTCGACGTGATGTGGAATGCACTGCACACGTTTATCCGCGTGCCGGTGGCGGCGCTGATGGCATTTCAGGCGGCGGCGAATCTCTCGCCGGGCGAGCAACTGGTGGCGACGCTGGCCGGAGGGATGATTGCGTTTATTGCGCATGGCGGCAAGACGGCAGCGCGGGTGGCGGTGACGCCGTCGCCGGAGCCGCTCTCGAATATTGCGCTGAGCCTGGGCGGGGATGGGCTGGCGGTGGCACTGACATGGCTTTCGACGTGGAAGCCGTACGTGGCCGCGGGAATTGCCGTGGTGCTGGTGGTGGTTGCGCTGGTGCTCATCCGCTGGACGTGGCGCGCGATCAAGTCGATGTTCCGCCGCCGCGCGAAAACAGTCGAGGGATAGAGGGTCTTACGCGGAGCGCCAGTTAAGGATCCGCAAGTGCGGGTCCGGAGACCCGCGGTACGAAATGGCTTTGAGCTCCAACTGTGCGCGTTAACGGAGAAAATGAGCTAAGAGAACTGCCAGGACAATCACGGCGATCACGATCCCTGCAACTTTCTCCGCTTTGGTCATCGATTGATCCATTGCATGGTCCATAGGTCACCTCTTGAGACTTGGATGCGGAAGCCTGTGCCGCGAGGCCTGCCACGGATATGATGGCTTTTGATGAGATTGGAAGTGCTGGATTCGGTTGCACTTTGAGCGCCAGCGGGCGCGGAGGCACGGAAAGGCGAGTGAAGAAGTGAATGAGTGAAGAAGTGAAGAAATGAATGAGTGAAGCTGGGACGGAGGAGCTGCGGACGATGGCCGAGAAGAAAACCGGCGCGGTGCGGAAGCAGTTTACGGCGGTGCTGGAGCCGCTGGGGGCGGCTTTGCAGTGGACGATTGCGCGGATCCCCTTTGACATTGCCAAGACCTGGCCGGTGCGCAAGGGGCGAAGAGTGCGCGGCGAGATTGAAGGATTCGCGTTTCGGACGACGCTGTTTCCGCGTCCCGGGGGCGGCGAGCATCTGCTGCTGGTGAACAAGAAGATGCAGGCGGGCGCGGGAGTGCGACGGGGCGAGAAGGCGCGGATCTGGCTGGAGCCGGATCTGGAGGAGCGCGAGATTCTGCTGCCGGAGGAGCTGAAAAAAGAACTGAACAGCGATCGCGGGTTGCGGAAGTGGTTCGATAAGCTGAGCGACTCGATGCGGCGCGAGATTGGGAAGTGGGCCAACGAGCCGAAGAGCGCCGCGAGCCGGCAGAAGCGTGCGGAAAAGATGGCGGAGCGGCTGATGCAGGCAATGGAGGGGGAGCAGGAGCCTCCGCCGGTGCTGAAGGCTATCTTTCAGCGGCAGCCGCGGGCGCGAGAGGCGTGGTTTAGGCTGACACCGACGCAGCGGCGGAATCATCTGCTGGGCATCTTTTATTATGAGACGGCCGAGGGGCGGGAGCGGCGGGCGGCGAAGGCGGTTGAAAGTGCAGGGAGGAAGGGAGCGAGGGAGCGAGAAGGCAGGGAATAGGGAGTAGCCAATAGGGAGTAGTTCAAGGCTGAAGGCCTTTTTGAGCCTGTGGGCGACTTTGCGGTGGGGGCGGGGTTGGAAGAGTTGAGGGGACGATGGACAGGCTCGGGGCTGGGGATTTCCAGATTTCTGGTCGACTTCTGGTCGATTTTCGGTCCTGGAAGCCGTTTATGTCGTCTAATGGAGAGAGATGACCATCGCTTCAGTACGGCCATTCTTTGCCAAAGTGACCGCGGTTGCCGACGAACAGGCTCGGCGAGAAAGCCTTGCCGTGGCCGAAGGGCTGAAACGGCGCAAGGCAGGGTTGCTGGACGAGCTCATCGTCAAATACCAGCACCGGCTTCTGCGCTATTTGCTCTTCCTTACCGGGAACCGGGAGACCGCCGAAGACCTTTTTCAGGAGGTCTGGATGCGGGTGCTGGTGCGGGGCGGCCAGTTCAACGGCAAGTCGCGGTTTGAGACCTGGCTGTTTACTATTGCGCGCAACCTGGTGATCGACCAGCGGCGCAAGCGGACCATGAACAGCCTGGATGAGCTGATCGACGGCGTGGGCGACGACGACCGGGCGATGACCTTTGAAGTGGCGGCCGACGACCCCACGCCATTCGAGCACGTTTCAAACCTCGAAGACCGCGAAAAGATTGCGGCGGCACTGCTGGAACTGGATACGCTGCACCGCGAGGTGCTGGTGCTGCGCTTCCACGAGGAGCTGTCGCTTGAAGAAATTGCCAAGGTGACCAGAGCGCCTCTTTCTACTGTGAAATCAAGGCTTTATCGCGGCCTGACGATGATCAAGCCGCGGCTTGGCTATGCCGCGGAGCGCTTTGAAGCGCGCTGCGATGCACGTTCAGGGGCACGCTTAGGGGAGGCGCTGTGAAAACGGCGGAGTGGGCCGATAACGCGGCAGCGAATCCGGCGGCCAGCGCGGAAGATGCCCGTCGCGGCCTGCTGTCGGCACTGGCCGGCAAACAGGCAGCCCGCGAACGCGTCGTGGCCCAAACGACCCGCCGCGTGGTTTCGACTTCGCTGGGAGTGATGCAGGAGCAAAGTGCGAGCCGGCGGCGCAGCCGTGCTTTGGCCCTGGCAGCTCTGCTCTTGGTTCTGCTGGCGCTGGGACCGTTCGTGTGGCACGTGACGGACGACCTGATTGGCGGCGAGCACATGGCCGATATCGTGACCCAGACCAGCCTTTGGATCTGCATTCTGTGCCCTGCCATTCTGGCGGCGGTGATTGTGGCTGGATGGTCGCGCATCAAGCAATGAATTTGAGGTGTCAGGTTTCAGGCGTCAGGTTTCAGGCCACTTCGGGACCGAGATTTTGTCCAAAAAATCCGCAAGGAAGGGCGAAATCCCCCTAAAACCCGGCTAAATCCCTAAGATGGGCAACTTCTGTCCTGCCTTTCCCGTCCATTCAAAAAGGGGTTCATCGGTTTCAAGAGATTTCAGGAAAGGCCCTCCGTGGCGAGGGAGGATCCATGCCCGATCCGCAAGCCATCAGCGTGAACGAAGAAGAACGGATGATTCCGGTGTGGTCGATTATTGCGGCCGGCCTGGCGTTTGTTCTGGTCGAGTACTATTTCTGGATCATTGCGCCCAGCCAGCACCACCATACGCCGGCGCCGCTGGGCCTGCGCATCTACTTCAATCTCTCGTGGGGCGTGGTGGCCTCGCTCTACTTCCTGATGGTGGGCTACATCAGCAAGGATGCGCCGCGGCGCGCCATGAGCACCCGCTTCTGGATGTTCATCTGCTTCGTGATGCCGGCGGGGATCGGGGCCGTGCTTTATTTTCTGCTGCGGCCGCCGCAGGTTTTCCGCTGCCCGGCGTGCGGCACGCATGTGCAGGGCGATTTCCACTTCTGCCCGCAGTGCAACTTCCAGCTTTCGGCCAGCTGCGGCAACTGCTTCCGCACCGTTCGGGCCACCGATCAGTACTGCACGCGTTGCGGCCACGAGCTGGCGCAGGATTCCACGCCGGCGCGGCTGCGCGCGATGAGCGAGTAGCCGGGCTAAGCCGACGCGTGTGAATCCCGGAAGGGCATCGAAGAATGGTCCGGAATGCGATTGCGCTGCTCACCTTTGCAGCGATCGGTTTATCGGTGTGGGCGCAGAATCCGCCGTCGACGGCCCCCTCCGACCAGCAAGCCTCAGCCGCCGATAACCGGCGCCAGATGCTTGACAAGGCTCAGCAGGACTTTTCCGCGGAGCACTGGAATGAGGCATTCAGCGAATTCAGCGAGCTTCACCAGCAGTTCCCATCCGACGAAAAAGTTTCGGAATTTCTGGCAGAATCCTCGCTCAATCTGGGAAACACACAGCTGGCCATCTCTCTTCTGGAAACGATTCGCAAGGCTTCGCCGGAGCGCTGGATGGCATCAATGCTTCTGGCACGCGGGTATGCCGAAGCGAATCGCGATGCCGACCGCGATGCAGAGATTGCGAATCTGCAACAGCTTCACGATTCGAAATTCGCGCCGAAGATCGCTCAATTGGGGAGTTTTCTGCTCGAACGCCGGGTAGTTGCGAACGGTTCGGTGCGTATTTGGTACGCATTGCAGCCCTGGGGGCAACTTCAACACCTATCTCTTCGCCAGGATCTATGACGCGAACGGCGTCGAAATATACCATGTTGCCCTCGACAGCTCAGACATGGACCAGACGGTATGGGCAAAAACCCACGCCAAAGAAGCGGCAGCGGGAGAGCGCGTGTTTTTTCTCGATGGTTATAATCGGCCTCAAAAGAATCCGGACGGAACCATGAGCGCCCCGCAGGCGCTGCTCGGAATGTACGATGGAAGGCCCGCTTACGACCTGATTCGCGACAAGATACTTTCAATCGCGTCAGGTCATATCAGCCCCATCGCTACAACGAGATCAAAACGGCCAAATTGATGCACTGCGCGCGATAAGGTTTGATTGACCCCGCCGGTTCGGCTACCTACAATCGAATCTTCGGTCGCCATGGCAATTTCCGCACTGATTATCGACGACGAAAAACTGGCCCGCGAGGAGCTGAAGTATCTGCTCGACTCTGTGGGCGGGGTGGACGTGGTGGCGCAGGGCGCGAACGGCATTGAGGCCGTGGACCTGATCGAGGAGCATCATCCGGACCTGGTGTTTCTGGATGTGCAGATGCCGGGCCAGGATGGATTCGCGGTGATCCAGCGGCTGATGGAGCGGAGTCGCGCGGGTGCGGCGGCGCCAGAAAAGAGTGATTCGGAGAAACGCGATGCGGAAAAGCGCGGGGCCACAGGCGCTGCGAGCGCGGGCAAGCAGGCTGCGCTGCCGCATTTTGTGTTTGCGACAGCATACGACCAGTACGCGGTGCGCGCCTTCGATGTGAATGCCGTGGATTACCTGCTGAAGCCGTTTGACCGCGCGCGGGTTTTTGAAGCGGTAGAGCGGGTGAGAGCGCGGCTGGCCACGGGCGGCTCTCCCGGTGCTGCCGCGGCGGATGCGGAGTCACAAATCGAGCGGCTGCTGCGGTTGCTGAACCGGCCGCAGGCGGCCGAGCCGGGACGGCCGCCGGCCAAGCTGATTGTGCAGGCGCAGAGCCGCTTGCTGCTGGTGGACCAGGCGGAGATCTGCTTTGCGGCGATCGACGAGGGAGTGATTCGCGTGGTGACGCGCGCGTTCGAGGGGCAGTCGAAGTGCCGGACGCTGGAAGAATTGATGGAGCTGCTGGACCCGGCGCGCTTCTGGAGAGCGCATCGCGGATTTGTGGTGAATATCGACCAGATTCGCGAAGTGATGCCCTGGTTCAAGTCGAGCTACCAGTTGCGCATGAACGACCGGCAGCAGACGGAGATCCCGGTGAGCCGCGCGCAGACCAAGCGACTACGCGAGTTGTTCAATTTGTAGCGCTCTCAGTCGTAGCGCTCGAAGACGATCTGCTTTTTGTGCCAGCCGAAGGCGGCCAGGCGGTCGCGCACACTGGACACCATGAAATTGAGACCGCAGATGTAGGCGTAAATGTCGAAGCGCAGGTCCGCGGGCGGGGTTGCGGGATCGACGGGCGGCACAGGCAAGGGCTGGCCCAGGCGCGCGGCGCGGTCTTCAACAATTTTGGCGACATGCTCCTGCACGTAACCGCGTAGGCCGGTCCACTCGGCCTGCGCGCGGCTGAGCGTGGGCAGGTAGTGGAAGTTGGGCACGCGCTGGGCGAGCGCAACGAACTCGTCGTGGTAGTACATGTCGGTTTCGTAGCGCGTGCCGTAGACGAGCCAAATCTCCTTGCCATTGCTGCGGTCGGGGCCATTGGCAGGAAAGAGCCACTGCGTGTAGGCGCGCATGGGCGCGATGCCGGTGCCGGTGGAGACGAAGATGGAATCGGTGATGGGCTCCTCCAGCACGAAGTGGCCGTGCGGGCCGTGCAACTCAATGATCGAACCAATGGGCAGGTCGGGCAGGTCAGCGAGGTGATTCGAAAAAAAGCCATCCTCCACGCGGTTGACGCACAGCTCGAACTGGTTGCCGCTGGGGGCCGAAGCGATGGAATAGGCGCGGGTCTGCTGCTTGCCGTTCGCGTCCAGGGCGACTGCGGAGACGAACTGGCCCGGCAGGTAAGGGAAGGATTCAAGCGACTCGACAGAGAACAGGAAGTGATAGCACTGCGCAACTTCAGAGATGCACTCTTTGCGCAGAAGACGCGCTTTATGGAGCTCACGTGCCAAGGCATTTTCTCGCTTTGCCGGGAAGTAGGGACCAGTAAAGTCCCTGCGAAGATTATAGGATGCCGGGGCCGTGTGCGGCCATGATTGTGGCGCGGTGTATAAAGCTGCATGGGGACGGATTGCGGTATTCCGGCCCTGAAAGGAACTCATGCATCCGGTAAGGTTTGGATTTTGCGGCTGGCTGGTGGCACTGGCTGGCGGGTTTGTCCTTTTCGTGGTGGCGATGACCGTAGCGCTGGCGGGCGGCCGGGCGCAGGAGCCCGCAGCGGCTGCGCCGATTGATGTCTACGACGGATTTGAAACTCCGGCGCTGAGCAACCTGTGGGAGACGAGCCGATTTACGCCTGGAGCGGTGGAGATGCAATCGGATGTAGTGCGCGCGGGGCGCGGGGCGGTGAAGATCACGGTGCGCCCGCGCGACATGTTCGAGGCCGGACAAGGCAGCAGCGCCGACAGCGAGCGCGACGAATTGCTGGAAGCGCGGCGCTTCATTTCACAGGAGAATACCGGCTACGAGTTTTCGTTCAGCATGTTTTTCCCAAAGGATTTTCCGATTGTGCCGACGCGGCTGGTGATTGCGCAGTGGAAGCAATACTGCCACGGACTGCTGGAACATGACAACGCCCCCTGCTCCGACGACAGCCCGGTGCTGGCGCTGAGGTATATTTCCGGCGAGCTGCGGATTTCGCAGGACATCAACAAGGAATTCGTCATGCTGTACCGCGAGAAGGGCGAGTTTCGCGGAAGATGGCTCGACTTTCGCGTGCAGGCGCGGTTCACGCCGAAGGCGAACGGACGCGTGAAGGTGTGGCTCGATGGGAAACAACTGGTGGATTACACGGGTGTGACGGCGGACGAGGAGAACGTAGCGACAGGTTATTCGAGTCCGAGCGTTTTCTATTTCAAGATGGGTTTGTACAGGAACCTGATGGCGGAACCGATGACGGTGTACATCGACGAGTATCGCAAGCGGCAGCTGCGCGAAGGCGAGCTGTAGC
>Ga0326727_10027791_pt1 | contig 10348 bp, 12 predicted proteins | sample MB2enrmetagenome_FD_207643 | JGI IMG/M metagenome (GOLD analysis project Ga0326727, IMG submission 207643) | Lab enriched peat soil microbial communities from McLean, Ithaca, NY, United States - MB29MY | ecosystem: Environmental > Terrestrial > Soil > Wetlands > Peat | place: USA: New York...
GCCACCGGTATCTGTTTCCTGACGGCGGCATGGTAGACCATGTTTAGCGCCATGGCGGTTTTACCCTGGCTGGGGCGGGCGGCCAGGATGATGAAGTCCGACGGCTGAAGGCCGCCGGTCATCTCGTCGAATTTCAGAAATCCCGTGGGTACGCCGGTTATCGCCTCGCGCTTTACATGCGCGTCCTCGATGCGTTTCTGCACGAGGTGGGAAAGCGTGTTGGCGTCCGTGAAGTCGCGGCGCTGCTGGCGCATGCTGATGGCGAAAATGCGGTTCTGCGCGTCGTCGACTATCTCCTCGGTCTCGCTGTCCTGCCTGAAACATTCTTCCACTATCGACGTGGCGGCGGTTATCAGGTCGCGCATGGTGGATTTGCTGCGCACTATTTCGGCGTAATGGCCGACATGCGCCGCAGTGGAGACTTTTTCTATCAGCTCGGTGATATACACTTCGCCGCCGGCGTCGGCCATGCGGCCGGAGCGTTTGAGCTCCTCGGTCAGCGTGACGAGGTCCACCGCGCGGTCCTTTTCGAAAAGCGAGCGCATGGCCGCAAATATTATGCGGTGGGCGTTGGAGTAGAAATGGTCCTGCGAAAGCGTTTCAATCGCGCGTTCCAGCGCGTCTCTTTCGATGAGCATTGCGCCGAGCACCGCCATCTCGGCTTCAAGCGACTGGGGCGGTATGCGTTCACGTAATTGTGTGGACATAGCAAGAACCTCTGGAGTACCTGAAAAAAGGCTTATATGTTTATTATATCTAAAAGCGGAGCTCTGGATGAGGGGTTGTCTTAGAGCCTGTGTAAAATCTCCTTTCGTAGCGAAAGCGTCGATTTTGACATGAGACGCAGTGGGCTGAGGCGAGCATGCCCTTAGGCCTGTAAGCCGAAGACCGCGAAGTATCAGGGCAAAAGCGGCGCTTGCAGCAGAATATGGAGATTTTAAACAGGCTCTTATAATGCACGGCTGCCGGTCGTTCCGCGGTATCTCTATCCCTGATATCGCGAGGGATTGCGTTCAAAAGGCAGCGCCTGCCTGCGCGGTTCGGTCGTGTGCGCAAGCGCGGATATTTTTCACCGGAATTCGGGCGCATACGGGCGCAAAATCGCAGACGACAAAACCCTGCCGTCGAAAGCGCAGGGTTTTGCCTTCCTTGAAGCAATATTTTGTCTAGACCGTCTTCGGGGCTATGCGCACCTTTACCACGGCGGTCACGCCGTGCGCCATGTGCAGCGTCACGTCGGTGTCGCCTACGGTTTTTATCGGGGCGTCAAGCGCCACGGCGTCCTTTTCTATTTCGTGGCCGGAAGCCTTTATGCTCTTCCAGATATCGGTCTTGCCGACGGAACCGAACATCTGCCCGGCTTCGCTTACGTCGCGGGTGAAGGAGAGCACCAGGCCTGCGACCTTGGCGGCCACGGTCTGGGCTTTTTCGGTTTCCTTGGCGACGCGCTGGGCGCGGCGCTCCGCGCCGAGCTTCCAGTTCTTCATCGCGCCGTCTGTAGCTTCCTGCGCCAGTCCGCGCGGAAAGAGGTAGTTGCGGGCGTAGCCGTCGCGTACGTTCTTTATTTCTCCGGCCTTGCCCAGAGTGGGCACGTTCTTGCTGATAATTACCTTCATCGCTCCTCCGGTTATTTCACTTCGTAGGGCAGCGTGGCTATGTTGCGGTTGCGCTTTATGGCGCCCGTTATCTGCCGCTGGTGCTTGGCGCACGTGCCGGTGATCCTGCGGGAGAGGATCTTGCCGCTGTCCATCATGAAAGTCTTCAAAAGCTGGGCGTTCTTGTAGCTTATCCTGGCCACCTTGTCGGCGCACAGGCGGCAGACTTTGCGTCTTGCCTCGGGGCGTCTGCGGTGGAACGGCGGCCTGCTGTCCGGCGCGGAGGAGCCGGGCGCGGAGGACACCGGGTTCGCGGACGGTGCCGCGGGTCTGCTGTCACTGCGTTTTTCATCCATCATGGCTATGTTCACCTCGGTCTGACTTTGCTGCGAAAATTTTAGAACGGCACGTCGTCGGCTGTTTCCGCCGCCGGTTCGGACGGGATATTTCCCGCCGCCGGCTGCTCGATATCGGCTGCCGGCTCCTCGCCCCCGGCGGATTCCGCCGCCGCGAGCACCTGAAGCCTGCGCGATATCACCTGCATGGTCTTGCGCTTCTGGCCGGTTTTGTCCGTCCACTCGTCCATGGAGAGACGGCCTTCCACATGCACCGGGCTGCCCTTTTTGAGGCGGTCGCGCACGCGCTCCGCCGCCGGGCCCCAAACGACTATCGGCACGAAGCAGGTGTCGTCTTTCCATTCCCCGGAGGCGGTGTCCTTATAGCGGCGGTTCACCGCTATGTCGAAGCTCGCCACCGCCTGCCCTTTGGGGGTAAAACGCACCAGCGGATCCCTCGTCAGCCTTCCGACGAGCATCACGCTGTTCTGTTCGGGCAGCTTTATCTGGGCGGCCATGTCAGGCTGGCTTTACAGCCGCGGGAGCCGCCGCAACCGCCGCCGGTTTCGGCGCGGGGGCGATCTCCTTTTCCTCGCTGCGTATCGACATGAAGCGCAGCACGGCATCGTTCACGCGCAGAGCGGCGGTGTATTTTTCCACCATCGGCGTCGTGGCTTTGAAGCGCAGGAAAACGTAAAAGCCGTCCCTGTTGTGGTTTATCTCGTGGTAAAGTTTTCTGCGTCCCTGCTTTTCCTCTACGAGAACTTCTCCGCCGTCCGCAACCACCTGCTTTTTGGCTTTGTCGACGAACTCAGCTATCTCGGAATCGGGAAGCTGGGGTTTCAGGATTATTGTCAATTCGTATATGCGCATATCTCTAGGGTACCAGTTTAGTTGATTTTAACGACGGAAAACATTCCCCTCCGCCCTGCGCCGGCCGCGCGACAGGCGGGGATTTTGCGGGGAAGTCTATATCCGTCTTTCCGTTATTATAGCAAAAAGCGGGCGGGTTTGAGCCTGGTATTTTTTCATTTCAGCATGAAAGCCGCAAGCCGTTCCGTAAGCAGCGCGAAAAACCACACCAGCGTAAGTCCCGACAGCACCGCCAGCCGCGCCTTCAGCTCCGCCGCCTGGGAATTTATTATGGAGGCAGGCTCTGTCTCGCATACCGTCCAGTCCGTGCCGTTCACGCGCGCAAATCCCGCAATAATGTCCTTGCCGTCCACGCGCGCGTCGCCGCCGGCGAAACCCAGCACCGCATTGGCGTATGTGCGCCACAGCAGCAGCAATTCGCGCGGCAGCAGGGTGCCGGGGGTTTTTGCGGCTATGCCCCGTGAGTCCGCTATAAGCATGCCGCCGGAATCCATCAGAGCGCTTTCGCCTTCCTCATAACTTGCGCGCGAGGAGGCGATGATATTTGCAAGCTTCTCGAGGCTTATGGTCGTTATAACGATGCCTTCTATCTTTCCCGCGCGGCCCACCACAGGCTCGCTTACCGCCAGCAGCGGCGGCATGGATTTCTGCTGTTCCACCACGCCGTAGGACATGCCGGTGCGCATTGTCTTTATGAAATGGGGCGCCCTGGAATAATCCAGCTGCGGCGCGTTTTTGACGGCGGGGATGCTGCCCGCCTCTCGGCCCGTTGCGTCCACCAGCACCATTTTAATATACACTTCGGGATTGGCGGCGCGCAGTTTTGCCAATTGCTCCGCGCGGTTTTTCCAGTTCGCGGCCTCGAACGCCGGGGTTGATATCAAGTCCGGTATGCCGTAATCGGTTTCAAGCGACTGGCGCACCAGCGCGGCGGTCATGCGCGCGTGCATGGAGAGCACGTTTTGCGAATCCTGCCGGGCCTGGCGCTCGTTTAGCCTGTAAAAGCGCAGGCTTATCAGTCCGAAAGGCAGAGAGAAGAGCAGCGCCGTGGCCAGCGCGAATTTCCAGTTGAAAGGCTTACGCATAACACAACCCCCTTGGAGAGCCTGTCAACAATAGTTGTTTTTACCCGGGAAAACGAATTATATTAGGCTCTTGACTTCAATATCGAAATCAATAATAACAAATTTTCCGCGTTCCGTGTGCCGTACCCTTCCTTAAATAATGTAAAATGAGGCATGAAAAACAGAAAGGATTTTACGGCCATAGTGCCGGTCGCGGGGGCAGGCACAAGGCTTAAACCTCACACAAACACTTTCCCTAAAGTCCTGCTTACCGTCGGCCACAAGCCGATACTGGGGCACATTATAGACCAGCTGGTCGAGATAGGGACGCCGCATATCCGTCTTGTGACCGGCTATATGGGCGACAAGATACGTTTCTACATGCAGCGGGCCTATCCAGATCTGGATGTCGCTTATGTGGAGCAGCCGGTTCCGCGCGGTCTCGGACACGCGGTATGGCTGGCGTCAAAAGACCTTGGCGGCCCGGTGTTCATACTGCTTGGCGATACAATACTGGATGCCGACATGCGGCGCTTTGTGGCCTTTCGCGAGGACTGCATAGGCGTGCGCGAAGTGGAGGATCCTCGCCGTTTCGGCGTGGTGGAAGTCAAAAACGGCTACGTATCGTCGATGGTGGAAAAGCCGGCCAATCCCAAATCCAATCTTGCCATAGTGGGCGCGTATTCATTTTGCCATGGCGAGGCGCTGCATTCCGCGCTGGACGAGATAGTGTCGTCCGGCAAGACCACGGCGGGGGAAATACAGCTTACCGACGCGATGGTTGCGCTGCTGCGCCGCGGCGCAAAAATCCGGCCCGTCTCCGCCGACGGCTGGCACGACTGCGGAAAACCCTCCGTACTGCTTGAGACAAACAGGTATCTTCTTGCCAGGCATAGCGACAGCCTGAGCGTTTCCCGCCCCGGCTGCCTGATAATTCCGCCGGTTTATATAGCCAGGACCGCCAGGGTGGAGAATTCGATAATAGGCCCCAATGTGTCGGTCGGCGACGGGACCGTCATAAGTTCCTCGATAATTTCCGACTCGATAATCAACTCCGGCGCGCAACTGCGCCATGCTGCGGTGGAAAGTTCGCTTATCGGTCCCAATGCGGTGCTGGTAGGCCACAAACAGCAGATTAATATAGGCGAGAATTGCGAGATATATCTGGACACCAGCGCCGTGCAGGATTAAGTTTTCACAACAAAAGGCCCCCGCGAAAGTTTCGCGGGGGCCTTTGCATTATAGCTGGAACGTTTATTCGCAGGTTATAGTGACTATTTCCCCGTGGCGTCCGTTCACTTTTACGCACAGCTCCTCCAGCGCCTCTACTATCTCGTCGGCGCTTTTGCCGCGTAACGAATTAAGATCGAATTCCACCCCGTTGGACTTCAGCGATTTTTCCAGTCCCGGCACCATGCTGGAAAAAGCCATCCCCGCCTTTATCAGCTTTATCGGCACGCGCACATCCACATTGTCTCCCCGGTTGCTGTCCACTTTTATATGCAGAAATTTTTTCCTGCCCGAAGGCGCGGAGGGAGGCTCGGGTTCCGGGTGCCTCTGTTTCTCCGCAGAGGCCGACGGCCGCGGAGCCGCGTTTTCGTCAATTGCAAAAAGAAGTTTTGCGGCCTCGTCGGCGGTTATTTTCTTTTCTTCCACCATCTTGAGAATTCTAAGGCGTTCCTCGTTCATAATGTCTCCATTTATATTTTACGCACCGACAGGTCTCCCGACACGGAATTTATCTGTACCGTGAACGGGCCGCCGGAACCCGGGAAATCGCTGTGCCTGTCGCCGCGCACGGAGTTCATTTTCACCGACGCCTGCGTGGCCGCCGGGAAGGCGAGGTCTATGTCCCCGCTTACCGAAGATGCTCCGACCCTGCCGGACTGCGGCGCGTTTTGCCAGCGCAGCGATATGTCGCCGTTGACGGTTGTTATCCTGGCGTCGGAGGAATCCACCTCGCCGTCCAGATCGCCGTTGACCGTGGACAGCTTAAGCCTGCCGGAAACTTTCCTCAGCGATATGTCGCCATTGACTGCGCTGACGGCGGTATCGGCGTTTATATCTTCCGCGCTGATATCGCCGTTGGCGCTTTTGAGTTCAATTTTCATGTCGCGAGGCAGCGTGATGGTTGCGTTGCACGAACGCAAATTCCCCATGCCGAAAAAGCCGAACGCGTTACCGCCCGATTTTATCTCAAGCGTGTCGCCGCTTACTTCGCAGGTGGGGGCGGAACCGTCGAAAACAGCCGTAATTTCGCCCGTGTCCGCGCCGCGCACCGTTATGTCTCCGCTTTTAAATGAAACCCGCACGCGTCTTATCCCGGCGGCCGGGAAGCTGCGCGATTGCGCGTCTTCATCGGTTTCTCCGCTTGTTGTCGAGCTGCCGGCTTCGCTGTGCGGCGGGACTTCCCTGTCCGGCGCAGGCTGGGTATTTTCCCTGGCGGCGGGGTCGGAGGCTTCCATGGCGGAAAGCAGTTTTTCCGCCTCTTCGGCGGTGATTTTGCCTTCGCCCACCATTTGTACTATTCGCAGTTTTTCTTCGTTCATCATGTCCTCTCAGAAGGTTTTTATCGAGACGACGTTTTCTTTGCTCCTCACCGAAATGGCAAGCCCCGCCAGCGACCAGTAAAGCCGCAGCAGCAGGAAAAAATAAGTTGTCCACGCCGCGCGGCGCGACGGCGGTTCCCCGTGAAACAGGCTGACGGCAAAACGCAGCAGGTCGCACGCAATCCACAACGGCAGTATGAGCAGCAGCAGAAATGGAGTTAGAAAAACCGGCAGCGCAAGCCACAGGCGCTTAATTCTTATTATAAGGAAGAGCGGCGGCATCAGCGCAGTTCCTTGAGTTTTTTTACGGCGTCCTCGGCTGTTATCTCCGAGTTTTCAAGCGCTTTCAGCACTTCCATGCGCGCCGCTGTTTTGTCTTCCACCATTTCAAGATTCAACGTTTTGAGTATTGCGGCAAGGCGGCTTTTGATTGTTGGATATGAAACCCCGTAAATCTTTTCCATTTCCTTTATGACGCCCTGCGCCCGCATAAAATTCAGCACGAATTCCTGATCCTCGGCGGACAGCCGCATCAGCGTTGGCAACTCGAAATTCCCGCTTATGCGTATGCCGCATTCCGGGCATTCCAGCGTGGCTATGCCCATTTGTGCGGAACAGGAAGGACATTGAGAAACAAGTTTGGCCATAATCAATCCTCTTCAATATTTTAACGCATGTTATTAATTTTGTCAATATTAAAATTGATTTTATTAATATTTTGGGCTGAAAAATATATTTTGTCAGCAGGAAAACAAATTATAGATTATCTGGACATTTCGGGAGCGAAATAGTCGTTCCATGATGCGCAATAGTGTCCGGCGCAGGTCCATGGATTTGCGGTGTAATAAAATTTCGAAACCAGAGATATTTGACCGATATCGGAATCGACACAGAGATGGTTTTCGCGCATTCGCGTGAAAAATGCGTTATTTGGAAGCTGGTCCAGCGAATCCTCGGCATGCCAGCCGTTGCGGAACATCAACGGCGGACGTGTGGCGGGTTTTGTGATTTCCTTAATCATGACTACTGTACAGAACAGGAAACATACCGCGGTGATTGCGGCGAATGGCCGATGGCGTTTGTCGGCATAATATTCAGGCAGAAAGACGCATGCCGCTGCGGTGAACACCATAAAGGGAATTATATAGTAGCGCTGTATCGGAGTGTTGCGCAATGCCGTGAAAGCGGCGAACGTGCCCAGCAGCGTTATTGCGATGGATAACTTTTCCGAGTCGCATTCATGGTGTCTCACGCAGGCGATAGCGGCGGAGAAGATGTGTCCCGTTATAACGGCAGCGCAAAGAATCAGCACGATTGCGGGCAGCGCACCTATGTCCAGCGAAAAGAAAAACTTGAAAATATTGAACCCGCCAAGGCAGCCGAGAAACGAAATCGAGTGGAACCAGAGAAAGGACAATAAGCCAAGTGCGCCTAGCCAAAGGGCCGTCGTGCGGAACATTTTGCTCATCCTGAGCGGTGCGGCCAGACGCGAGTATAATCCACCCAGCTCCTCCTGGAATTTCCATATGGCAACCGCCATTGCTATCGGCAAAGCGATGAGCAGAAAGATTATCAGGCCGGCATGGCCGGTCCATGCCGGCATTTGTCGCGGTATTTCAGGGTAAAACCCGCACTTTTGTTCCATGGTTATGCCCATGCGGTAGAAGAGGGGGACAAAAAGTTTTTTGATCACGGTCAGTACCGCGCAGGCGGCCATGTTGAAAAGGAAAAGTATGGTTGTCCTGTCAAAGCGTTTGTCCCCGGTGTATATACCGTATAGCACGAAACCGAAGGAAAGCCCCATCGGTATGGCAAGCGCGATAATATGGTTCGCCACGGCAAGACAGCAGGCCGATATCAGGATTGCGGCTGGAATAAGTCCGAAACGCTCCCGCCTTGCTGCGGCTATTGCGGCACACACGGCGCAAAGCGTAAAAAGATTTTGCAGGGCGCTTACCTCATAGGCATGGCGCGCGAAGAGCAGGTAAAACGGTGAAAGCATCAAGGCTGTCGCTGCCGCAAACCCGCCCCAGCCGGCAATGCTGCCCGCCACATATGCGGCAAGCGCCGCCACAATAGAATTTAAAATCACACCCGGCATGCGTAGTGCAATCACTCCGGGATGAAACACGCTGAAAACTTGGGCGATGATCCATGGGTACAGCGTGCATGTATACCAATTTGAGGCGTATGGGGTGAAAAGGCCGTGATCGCGTATTGCAAGCGCATCGAGTCCGAACCAGGCTTCATCCATGCGCAAGCCTGGCAGAGTCCCGATATTTACCGCGGTAAACGCAAAGGCAAGCAACCCGGTAAGCGCGGCGGCGGAGGCAAGGCGGAGTCTGGAATATGCGGATTTTTGCATATAAATAAAGATATGATTGCAGTTGATTTTGTTCTACCTACCGTAATTCCGTATGCACATTATTAATTGATGGTATACCGTGCAGATTATATATTATCATATCTGAAATGAGAACCATTTTTGTGACGACTTTCTCATCATTGGTGCATCAATGAATATGACAACTTTTTCTGCTTCGTTCCGTGAAAAGCCATGGTTGGTTTCCGCCATGATTGCCCTGACTGTTTATGCTTTTGGATTGCCGCTTTCAATATCAATAACAGAATCCGGTCTTTTCCTGGCTTTTGCCTGCGCCTTGATTGCAGTTGTGCGCGGTGAAACCGATATCCGGTCAAGGCTTGCGGCATTATGGAAAGACGAGTTTGTGATACAAGCCTGGCTTGTGTATTTTGCGGCGGCTGTTCTTGCGTCGTTATTTGCCATATACCCTTCACGGAGCTGGCATTATCTTTTTAACGACTCGCTCAAACCGATTGTCTGCATTTTCCTGATGGTTACGCTGGATAAAAAATTTCTTCCGCTTGTCCTGGGCGGGTTGATCTTGGGCGTAGTGCTTTTTTGTTTCAACGGGGACATCCGTACAATTGCGGATTTCCGACGTACCTTGGAAATTTCGCGCGGTTTTTTCTATGGCGGGGCCCGAGAGATAGTGGCGCTGGTTTTTTGTCTGGTGCTTAAGTTTTTCCTTGAGGATGAAAACTGGTTTTCCAGCCCGTGGTTTCTGTCTGTTTTGCTTATATCATTGAGCGGTATTATAATAAGCCAGACGCGCAGCGCCATGGCATGCGCCGTTACAGGAGCGGTGGTTTTTTTTATCCTGGGAATGCGCAGGTATGGCAGATGGTTTTCTGTCGCACTGGTTGCCATGCTTCTTATGCTTTGCGTAGTAACTTTCAGTGCAAAATTCAGATATCGCCTGCAATCCATATTCCCCGCGCTTGCTACAATAGCCGCGCCGCATTCGGTTGTTAAGGTGGATCCGGCTCTTCAGGATCGGCGTGAGCAATGGATGGCTGCGTACCAGATGTTTAAAGATCACATGATAACCGGCGTAGGTCCCAACAATTGCATAGCCACATTCCATTTTTATCACCCGAAACCGATAGATGGTTCATATGGCTGGACGGCGCATAATCTTTATATTAATCAGGCTGCGGAAAGGGGACTGCCCGGGTTATTTGCTTTATTGTTCGTGTTTTATGCGCTGTTCCGCATTTCCTGGCACAATTTTACAAGAGGCGGCGATTCCAGATATGCGCTTGTGGGCATTGCCGTACTGGCAGGCTTTGTCGTGATGTGCGTAACCGGAGAGCCCCTGCAGGATGTGCAGGAGTCAGGCGCGCTTTTCCTTATCCTGGCTGCGGGGATGCCTGACCCGGGGCTTCATCTGGCGAAAAAGTCGCGGGGGAATTAGGCCTTGCCGCAAACAAACCGGTACGGTTTCAGGCCTTAAGAAACCGGGGAATTATTTGCGGACAAGTTCTTCGGCGAAAGGTTGTTTTTATCAGAGCGCGGCGGCCATCAAGTGCAGATAATTGTCCTGCAATACCGCAGGATCCTGCGGATT
>Ga0326727_10027792_pt1 | contig 10348 bp, 8 predicted proteins | sample MB2enrmetagenome_FD_207643 | JGI IMG/M metagenome (GOLD analysis project Ga0326727, IMG submission 207643) | Lab enriched peat soil microbial communities from McLean, Ithaca, NY, United States - MB29MY | ecosystem: Environmental > Terrestrial > Soil > Wetlands > Peat | place: USA: New York...
TTATCGTCTCCGGCACGGGCGTGAAGCACGCCCGGCTGGGCGAGATTTCGATGCTGGATGAGGCTCCCACGTTCGCGGAGATCCTGGGAGTGAAATTGCTTCATGCGCGGGGGACGTCGGTGCTGGGCCGGGTGAAGTGAGCCGAGGATGACGCGCCGGGATTTCATTGGCGGACTGGCGGTGATGACAGCCTGCAATCGTCATCTGGCGACAGGTTTCCCGGGATTCGCCATCGTCGCCAGCGAGACTGAGCACACGCTGTCGGCGCTCAGCCTGGAACGGTTTCGCGTTACGCGCCAGTTGGCGCTCGAGGCGGCGCCGTCGGAAGTGATGGCGCTGGCAGAACCTGCCATGGTGTTGTGCCTGTTGCCGCGGCGCGGCACGGTGTTGGCCATCGACAACGAAGCCGTTTCCGTGCGGCAGAGGGTGCGCGTGGGCGACGAATCCCTGGCTATGCGGCTGGAGACGGACGCTAAGCGGGTATGGATTCTCAACAAGTCGCCCAATTCGGTGGTGGCTGTGGATCTCACTACCTTCAAGCCGGCGGCGCGCGTGAGGCTGCCCGGCGTCCCGGCGTCACTTGACGTTTATGGCAAAATGGCCGCGGTTACATTGCCGGAACGAGGCGAAATCGCCATCATCGAAAACGATCGTGTATCCCGCACCATCGCCGCGGACATCGCACCGGAGATGATTTGCTTCCGTCCCGATGGTGGGGTGGTATTGGCCGCCGACCCGGGCAACCAAATGCTGGCTGTAGCCGATCCGGAAAGCGGTGAACTGCTGGTGAAGCTGCCCTTGCCTCTCAAGCCGCGGCGCTATTGCTACAACGAGGACGGCGGGCAGCTTTTTATCACGGGCGACGGAATGGACGCGGTGTCGATCGTCAGTCCCTATCAAACCGAGGTGGGAGAAACGATTCTGGCCGGGCACTCGCCGGCGGGCATGGCGGTGGTGGGCGATTACCTGTTCGTCACCAACAGCGAGAGCGGCGACGTGACGGTGATCGACATCTACTCGCGGCGGGTGCTGGCAAGGATTCCGGTAGGGCAGGATCCTCAGGAAGTGGTGATCACGCCGGACCAGCAATACGCGCTGGTACTGAACCGGAAGTCCGGGGACGTGGCCGTGATTCGCGTTCCGTCAATACGCGAGTGGGGCAATCATCATAATAAGACCGCGCCTCTGTTTACCATGGTCCCGGTGGGCGCACGGCCGGTGAGCGCGACCATCAGCCGCACGTAGGGTTCCGCACTGAATGTGGGGCCCCGCCATGGGCGTTAAAACAGGGCCGATCCCAAGCGATAAAGAGTATCGCCGCGGCGAGGATCGTCTCGGTCCCGCCAACTGGATTACGGGTGGGTTGGGCTGTTCTCGCCTCGATCGGTGAAGGGAGTGCTGGGCGACTGGACGAAGTTCTCTGGGTGGATGTTTTCCGATAATCCCAGGTTTACGTCCATCCGGCTAGTTTTCGAGTGCTCGTCAACCGTCTCATTGCGGACCCCAAGCCGCGAGTTGTTCGGACCATTGCAGCGGAAGTACCCGCCCCAACTCGCTTCGAAGCCTCCACCGTGGGGCAGTAGCAGTTGGTTGGGTTAAAGCGCTCTCGAATCTGAAGTACGACTTGATTCCGATGGCTCCCAGTTGCCGTGTCGCCCCTCGCGTCAATGCTTCAATTCAAAGGTCCAGGCATGAAGTCCCACTTGATCCGTCAGTGGACCGGCAGCAGAACCGAGTTGCTGGCAACGCCGCCGACATTCATACCGACCGCCTGATTCCCGCTTGCTAAGCCCGAAGGAACCACGATATTGACTTGATTCAGTCCGACGAAGCCGGGCGCGAGTCCGCTGAACGCGACCATAGCCGGAGTTCCGCCAACCGTGACTTCGGGCAACGCGATCGTGGATTCGCCATTGGCAGCAGTGCCGTCCACCTGCGCCGTGGAAACCGCTCCGAGCCCCGTGCCGTAAATCAGCACGGTCTCGCCTGCCGTGACAGGACTGGCGGTCGTGGCCGCACTGTAATCGGCGTGAAGAATCGCAATGATGCCGGGTTGCGCCGCCAGCACTGGTACGTCCACCGGCGGACTGATGCCGCCGTTATTCACCACCTGCACCGCGACCACCTGCTGTCCCGCAATCTCCCAGGGCGCTTGAAAATTGATCTGCTGCTGGCCGTTGACGTTGTCGACGGCGAAAAGCGGCGTGGCCGCGCAGCCGTTCACCAGCACCTCCGAGCCCAGCAAACTGCCGGGCAGCGGCAGGGACGAGCTGAGATTGATGCCGGTGCTGGTGGTGAGGCTGGTGCCGAAGGCGGTGGCAATTTCGCCAGGAACCAGGCTGCCGGCGGCGAAGCTCGCGCCATTAGTCACGGCGGCGATCTTGGGGTTGGGCAGCGGCGGCAAGCCTGCGTTGATGGTGAAGATTGTGCCGGCAGTAAAGGCGGTGAGGCCGGCCGTGGCCGAGCAGCTGCCAGGCATGCCCACGCCATAGAGTTTGCCGTCGGTCGCTTGGATCAGGGGGTCTGTCACTTCTTGCGTATCGGTCTGGGCGCACGTGGTAGTTATGGATTGCGAGAGAGTTCCAGCGATGCTGAGCGCGTAAAGAGTGGCAAACGGTTCCTGGCCGCCGGTACCCCAAAGGTTGCCGTCTGACGCCTGAATCAACGTGGTCACCGGTCCTCCGCCTGCGTTGCCCGGGTTGTTCAGATTGTAGACGACACGAAAATTTCCGGCGAGGTCGACCTCAAAAACCGAGCCCCAGCCGTAGACGCCCCCGCGAGTCGTGGCGCCATAAAGCTTTCCATTCGAGGCCTGGACCAGCCCCACCCGCGGAGAGTGGCCGTTCAACAGCGGCGCACCCGCTGCTGAGGAGAAGGAGTAGAGCACGGTGTAGTTGCCGCCCGGGGTGATGCGGAACACCGTTCCGGCGCTGTTAGGCGTCGGCCCGCCGCCCAAAGTGTTTCCGTAGAAATTGCAGTCGCTGCCTTGGATCAGCCCCGTTAGCGCGTTGCTTCCATCCGGGATGTCGCTAAACGTATGCAGAATCTCCAGAACTCCGGATGCGCTGATGCGGAAGATGTTGCCGGCCGTGGTTCCGTAAAACTTGCCGTCGAGCCCCAGGACAAGAGCGGAAGGGAATCTCCCCTCAGTGCAGGTAGGGCCGCAGAAGGCGTGGAGATTTTGAAAAGTCCCGGTCTTGCTGATGCGAAAGATGATGCCATTGCCGGAATCGGTCTGCTGGCCGGCATTCACCCCGCCGAAATTTGTGCTCCCATACAAGTAGCCGTCCGGACCCTCCACCAGTCCGCCTCTCGGCGTGCTGCCATCGGCGTACGGCGTAGTAACGGCTTCCCAGGAGAAGACGTGCAGCACTGTAAGCTTGCCCGCGGGCGTCAACTGAAAGACCGTACCCGCACATGGAGGAACAGGCTTTCCTGGCGTGGGAGGCTTGCTGCACTGGCCATCGTCGCCGCCGAGCATGGTCGTGCCATAGAAGTTGCCGTCCGAAGCCTGGAGAAGCGGCCCATTCGGCATGGTTCCGTTTGGGTAATATCCCCCATTGGTAGTGGTGAACGCCGTGTAAGGGAAGCTGTAGAGAATGTTATATGCGGGTGTTTGGCCCACGGCGGCTGCTGCAAACAGCAAGCCTGTCATCAAGGATGCATAAAGGGTGCTCATGCGTTCTTTACTCTACCGAAATATTGACCGTGTTTGCAGTCTGCCCCGACGCCGTCAAAACAATGTTGACCGAGCCGCTGCCCGCCAGACTCCGCGGGACAAGTACATTCACCTGATCGAGTCCCGCAAATGCGCCCTGCGGTCCAGCGAACGATACCTGCGCATTCTGCCCGCCTATCGTCATGGTCGCATTCGCGGTTCCCGCGGCCCGGAAACCCGTGCCATAAAGGATCAGAAACACCTGGTCGGTCGCGGGACCCAAATTAATAGGAAGTGCGGAAATGTTGCCGGAACTGTCCGTCTGGAAAAAATTCTCCGGTGTCTGCGTGCCATCGCCCGACACTCGCAGGACGCTTCCCGCAGCCAATCCTGCAGCGTTCAACGTAAACATCCCCGGCGCTACCGGACCGAGCTGGATCTTTTGATTCTGCGTGCTGCTGCCGCTATTGAATGCGACCGTCGCCGCGCCGGCAGCCAGTCCGTCCGGAACGATGTAATTGACTTGCGCCGGAGAAACGTACAACAATTCGGCCGGCTGTGATCTGCCTGCTGAATCGGTAACAGTGACAGTGGCGCCGCCCAGCGTTGTCAGCGGCGGATTGGTGGTCGCTCCCGCAGTTCCCGTGGCGAGGCCGCTCCCAAACGCCGACACGATCGAGTCCGGCGCGAACAGATCCTTTCGCCCGCCCGCCGCCGAAACGTTCACCACGCCCGCGGGCGGATTCGCGATCGTCAGCGCCACCAGCGAATAGATCTCATCGTTGGGATCCGAGAGCGCCGGGTCCACCGAGCCCAGAGTCCACGTCGCGCCGCTATCTTTGCTTACGAAAACGCCTCCTGGGACGGGTGCGCCACCTGTATTTACCAGTCCGACAACTCGCGACTGCGATCCATACAGCACATTTGGGGATTCCGGGTCGAGATGCACCTCAACTCCCAGCGTGTTCAAGCCATTGGTAACGCTGGTGAACGTCTTGCCGCCATCGGTGCTCTTCACGACTTCTCCAGTCGGACGAGGAACCGTTGCCGTCCCCTGGCGGTCACCGCCGGCATAAACGTTGCCGTTCCTGGGATCCACAACGACGTTTCCGATGTCATCTCCGAAAACCGCTTGCCAGGTCTTCCCGGCGTCGCTGCTTTTTATCAGGCCACAAGGAGGCGGCCCTGCCGTCGCTGTTCCAGTTCCACAGGCCGAACTGGTTGCGGCGACATACAGAACACTGCTGTTGTTGGGATCGACTGCCAGATCGGTGACTGTACCGCTCGAATTACCGAATATCGTGGAATTCGTCGCGATTTGAGCCCACGTGACACCGTAATCCGTGCTCTTGAAAATGCCGCCGGGATTAGGTATGGTTGCGAAAGTGCCGCCCGCTGAAAGCAGATAGACCACCCCGGGCTGCGTCGGATAGGTCTTGATTGAGATGGCAAAAGCCGGGTAAGTGCCAGCCTGAAACGTGGCCCCGTAATCCGTGCTCCGATAGGACTGAGTGCCACCGGTGCCACCGTTGCCGACGAGATAAACGATGTTGCTCATAGTCGCATCTACGGCGAGGGGCGGGTGGGCGGGTGTTGCGAGGACAGTTGCCGTCCACGTCTGGCCGCCATCGGTTGATCGATTGATCCCGTCTGTGCTACCCGCCCGTCCGATAGTGGCTCCAGTCACAAATATTGTATATAGGTTGTTGGTGTTCTGAGGGTCCACAGCCAGCATCTGGCCGGCCCCATCCGTATTTGGAAGAGTCGGAATGCCCACCGCTTGCCAAGTCATGGCGGAGTCGGTGCTTTTGTAGATCACTCCCTTAATGGTTTGGGCATAGATGACCGTCGCCGCAAAAGATGCGGCAGACGTATCCACGACCAACAGGAGCGCGATGACAAGGTGTGAAAATCGATGATTCTGCATTTTTTCCTTTTCTGGACCGTTCTAATGGACCGGCAGCATCACCGAATTACTGGCGATGCCCCCCGACATTCATAATGACCGCCTGGTTCCGGCTGGCCAAGCCCGAAGGAACCACCACATTGACTTGATTGAGACCAACAAATCCCGGCGCGAGTCCACTGAACGTGACCATGGCCGCGCGGGCGTCAACTGAAAGATGGTTCCCCCGCAGACATGGGTCGTGGGAGGGTTGTGGCACTGCCCGTCGTCGCCGCCGAGATTGGTAGTGCCGTAGAAGTTGCCGTCCGAAGCCAGGAGAAGCGGCCCTTGAGGTGTGTATCCTTGCGGGTAATATCCGGCGCCCGTGGTGCTGTTGGTTTGGATGAAAGGGAAGTTGTATAGCTGGCTGAATGTGGGGGGTTGACCCGCTGCGCTTGCTGCGAAGAGCAAGCCCAATAAAATGCGAACACCATTCTTCACGTTCCACCCTCCCATGCCTGTAACACAGACCTTGGTTTAGCCCTTGAACTCCACTGTACCGAAATACTAGCTGTGTTGGAGATCCCGCCGCAGCCAAAGCAATGTTGACGTAACCTGATCTAGTCCTGCCAACGCGCTGTGGTCCAGAGAACGGCACCTGCGCATTCTCTCCGCCAATTTCGCATGATTGCGTAGAGCGGAGGTGAGTGTCCAGAGTGCAAACTTACACCCTCGGCTTCGCGGGCAGACACGGTCGATTAGCGGCGCCACATATATCGTGCCTGTGCTGGCGTGTGGCATTGGCGCAGCGGCTGATTTTATTTTATGCGCTCGGAGAAAGTCGATAGTAAGCGGGGTTTCCGGAGATCATGTGCCGAGGTGATTTTCTCGCGGCGAGATCCTTCCCAACTCCCGATAGCTGTCGCGATTCTTATCTTAACGCCTACGCCCTCGTCCGCACGGGTCCCCCTGGACCCGCCTTTTGTCGGCCCCCCACAAAACGAACTGACCCGCGCTGAGCTATTCTGATTGTTCGTACCGAAATCGCTCCGGAGGATAATGAGGCGCGTCTTCAGTCAAGTCATATGGATTCTGATCGCGGCGGGGGCGGCGGTGTGCCTCGGCGCCATTGCGACCCAACGCGGTGAGCCGATCAACAGCTTCTGGCTGGTGATGGCGGCGGCCTGCACTTACCTGACAGCCTATCGATTCTACGCGCGCTTCATCGCCGCCCGGGTGATGGCGCTCGACGACCGGCGCGTCACGCCCGCCGAACGGCTGCGCAACGGCCACGATTATGAGCCCACCAATAAGTGGATCGTGTTCGGCCATCACTTCGCGGCCATCGCCGGACCGGGACCGCTGGTCGGTCCGGTGCTCGCGGCGCAGTTCGGCTATCTGCCGGGCACGCTCTGGATTCTGATCGGTGCGGTACTGGGAGGCGCAGTACAAGACTTCGTGATTCTGTTCGCCTCCCTTCGCCGCGACGGCAAATCGCTGGGCCGCATGGCGCGCGACGAGATCGGCAAGACCGGCGGATTTGTCGCCCTGCTGACCGTCCTCATCATCATGATCATTCTTCTGGCCGTCGTCGCGTTGGTAGTGGTGAATGCGCTGGTGGGCAGTCCCTGGGGCACGTTCACCATTGCGGCCACCATGCCCATCGCGCTCTTCATGGGCGTGTACTTGCGCTACCTGCGCCCGGGCAAAGTGCTGGAATGTTCCGCCATCGGCTTTGTGCTGGTGATGCTCAGCATCTTCGGCGGGCAGTGGATCAGCCTGTCGAGCTACGCGCCGTGGTTCACCGTATCGGGCGTGTTTCTGGCGATCTCGATCATCCTTTACGGGTTCCTGGCCAGCGCGCTGCCGGTGTGGCTCTTGCTTGCCCCACGCGATTATCTCAGCACCTTCGTGAAACTGGGGGTGGTGCTGTTGCTGGCTATCGGCATCCTGTTTGCGCGGCCCGTGCTGCAGATGCCGGCCTTCACGCGCTTCACCGACGGCACCGGACCGATCTTCGCGGGGAAAATTTTCCCATTCTGCTTCATCACCATCGCGTGCGGCGCCGTCTCCGGATTCCATGCGTTGATTTCCTCGGGCACCACTCCCAAGATGCTGGCGCGGGAATCGCATGCCCTGCCGGTGGGCTACGGTTCCATGCTGCTCGAAAGCTTCGTGGCAATTATGGCCATGATCGCAGCCTGCGTGATGAATCCCGGCATTTACTTCGCGGTCAACGCACCCGCGGGAGTAATCGGCAAGACGGCCGCGGAAGCCGTGAAAACAGTATCGAGCTGGGGTTTTCCGGTGTCTGTCGCCGATATGCAGGGCCTGGCGCAACTGGTGGGCGAGCGTTCTTTGTTTAGCCGCACGGGTGGAGGGCCGTCGCTCGCGGTAGGCATGGCGCACATATTCGCGCAATCCGGCGGCCAGGCGCTCATCGGCTTCTTCTATCACTTCGCGATTATGTTCGAGGCGCTGTTCATCCTGACGATTATCGATGCCGGCACCCGCGTCGGACGTTTCATGCTGCAGGATCTGCTGGGACATTTCTGGCCGCCATTCGTGCGCGCCGGTTGGATGCCGGGCGTCATCGGCACCAGCGCCGCGGTGGTGCTCGGGTGGGGCTATTTTCTGGTGCAGGGTGTGCTCGACCCGCTGGGTGGGATCAATTCGCTGTGGCCGCTTTTCGGCATCGCCAATCAGTTGCTGGCGACCATCGCGCTGTGTCTCGCGACCACCGTGTTGATCAAAATGCATGGCGCGAAGTTTGTCTGGATCACGGCGGCGCCGATGGCCTGGCTGGTTGCGGTGACCTTCACTGCCGGATGGCAGAAAATCTTCTCGCCCGTGCCGGCGATCGGTTTTTTGGCGCAGGCTGCGAAGTTAGCGCGCGGGCTACAGACGCCGGCCACCCGCACGCTCATTTTCAATGCGCGGCTGGATGCCGCGGTGTGCGGTCTGCTGATGGTGCTGGTAGCGGTGATTCTGGTGGATTCGCTGCGCATCTGGGCCGGGTTGTTGGGTCGCGCGGAGGCGACGGTACGTGAAATTGCTACGGATTCTTTGGGCGCTACTTCGTGAAATCGGCGACGAGAACGCTTACGGGCGCTATCTGGAGTCGCGCGGCCTCGAACCGTCGCGGGAAAACTGGCGCGCCTTTTCCGACCAGCGGATGCGCGCCAAATATCGGAATGCCAAGTGCTGTTAGAAACGGGTGCACGGCGTTCTGTGGCATTTCGCCTGGTTTTTCGCCAGTCTGGGTGGTTTTGGGCTACTGCTGCTGGGGATTCTGGATTCTTCTTTCCTGTTCATGCCGCTGGGCAATGACCTTTTAGTCGTTGCACTGACGGCCAATCATCATGATCGTATGTTGTATTACGCCGGCATGGCTTCGGCGGGATCGGTGCTGGGGTGCCTGGTTACCGATTACCTATGCCGCAAAGGCGGACAGAAAGGGCTGAAAGAGAACTTTTCCGGCCGGTCCTATCGGTACGTAGAGCGCAAAATCGATAAGAACGCAGGGCCCGCGCTGGCGGCCGCTTGTGTGCTTCCACCTCCCTTTCCGTTCACGCCCTTCATCATCGTGATGGCCGCGATGCAATATCCGCGGTGGAAGATGATGACGATCGTGGCGCTGGGACGCGCCCTGCGCTTCACCGTCGAAGGTGTGCTGGCCATGATCTACGGCCGGCGGATTCTCGCCATGGCCAAAAACCCCGTGCTGCAGTGCACGATCATCGGGCTGGTGGTGATCTCGCTCATCGGCAGTGCGTGGTCGATTTATAACTGGGCGCGCCGGGCGCGCGCGGGCCGTCAGGCCGGATAAGCGCCGGCGATGTAGCCGTGCAGCTGTTGGATGGTCTGTTCGTGGCTTTGCACGATCCAGTTGACCAGGTCGCCGATCGAGAGCACGCCGATGACGTTGTCACCGTCCACTACCGGGAGATGACGGCGGCGATGATCCGTCATCAGTTCCATGCAGGCGCTCACAGTATGGCGAGGCGACACGGGGACGGCTTCGCTCATCACTTCTTCCACCGCCGTTTCCTTGGAGGACCGTCCCATCAGGGCGATCTTGCGCGCGTAATCGCGTTCGGAGATCAGGCCGACCAGGCGGCCGTTGGACATGACTAACAACGATCCGATCTCTTTCTCGGACATCAGGACGAGCGCGTCATAGACGGTCGTTTCGGGCGACACGGACCAAACTACCGTTTTCTTCTGCCTCAGAATCGATTCGACGGTATCCAGCAATTCCATGAGAAATCGGCCCTTTCACCGATGCGCAGGATTATATACCTGTAAGCGGAAGAGTCAAAGGGGGTGGGGGTTCGTACGTTCCACCCCCGAAGTGATTTACTTGGCGGGCGTCGAGTCAGTCGACGGAGCCGGAGTGGTCGATTTGGGGGCGTGTTTCTTGTGCTTCTTCACCTTGGTAGGCGCAGTCGTGTCGGTTGAAGTGGAAGCAGCCGGCGTCTGTGCCATTACGGTTCCAAGCATGAGGGAAAAGCCAACTAATACGGATGCGAAGATTTTCATATGATTTAAGTCCTCTCTATTTTGGATGCCGTTGTCGGCTTCCACTATGAGAGACGCGGGGCGTGATTAATGGGCGATGAACCGGCTATTAAACTTGCGTAAGGTGCTTGCCGACGACTATTCTTCATCGAGACGGGCGAGGAGTTCCTTGCTGTCAAACGGCAGTAGACCTTGGCCGGGCACTTCGAGGCTGGTCAGATCGCGGCGCACGAGGTCTCCGTTGGTGAAGATGAACGTGGTGCGGTCTTCCGGGTCCATCTGAA
>Ga0326727_10027793_pt1 | contig 10348 bp, 10 predicted proteins | sample MB2enrmetagenome_FD_207643 | JGI IMG/M metagenome (GOLD analysis project Ga0326727, IMG submission 207643) | Lab enriched peat soil microbial communities from McLean, Ithaca, NY, United States - MB29MY | ecosystem: Environmental > Terrestrial > Soil > Wetlands > Peat | place: USA: New York...
TCTTACTGGAACTTATCTTTCGGAATTTGGAAATAATAAATTTGGTTTTATGGTAAGGTTTTTAGCCGATGTACTGAGCGGCATTCCATCTATAGTTGTTGGTGTGGTTGCATATACTATGGTTGTCATACCCATGAGACATTTTTCTGCATTGGCGGGTGGGATTGCGTTGGCAATTCTTATGATTCCTACCATAACAAGAACTACGGAAGAAATGATTAGGCTTGTTCCTCAATCATATAGAGAAGCCGGTTTAGCATTGGGCATTCAAAAGTGGAAAACAACCGTATTGATTGTTTTAAGGACGGCATGGAAAGGAATAGCAACAGGTATTTTGCTCGGTCTTTCAAGAGCAGCCGGCGAAACTGCTCCGCTGTTGTTTACTGCTTTAGGAAACAGGTTTTGGTCAACAAATGTCTTCCAGCCAATGGCTTCTTTAACCGTATACATTTATGATTATGCCAGGGCGCCTTTTGAGGATTGGAATAAACAAGCCTGGACGGCAGCATTAGTTCTAATTATGATTATTTCAATTTTTAGTTTAATATTTAGAATAATAACAAGATCAAAATATAAAGTTTGAGTTTAATATATGTCTAGCGAAGAAGTAAAACCGACTAATGTTATAAGTACTTATCCGGCTCCTGCAGTTCAACAGGCTCCTAAAATTTCTGCAAAAGACTTATGCGCTTTTTTCGGAAAAGTAAAAGCTTTGCATAATATCAATTTTGATATTCCCGAGAAAAAAGTTATTGCCATAATCGGGCCTTCGGGCTGTGGAAAATCTACATTTTTACGTTCTATAAACAGGATGCATGAAGTTGTCGGAGGGACAATTACTGGTACGCTTACTCTTGACGGCGAAGATATAATGAAATCCGATGCCGTTATGATTCGAAGAAAAATAGGTATGGTATTTCAAAAACCTAATCCTTTTCCTACAATGTCTATCTTTAATAATGTTATTGCAGGATATAAATTAAATGGACATCATAACAAGAAAAATTTAACTGAAATTGTTGAAAAGAGCTTGAGACAGGCAGCTTTGTGGGATGAAGTAAAGGACAAACTGAATAAATCCGGCGCCGATATTTCCGGCGGCCAGCAGCAAAGGCTCTGCATAGCAAGGACAATTGCAATAAATCCTGAGGTCATTTTGATGGACGAACCCGCCAGCGCGCTCGATCCTATTTCAACGGCAAAAATAGAAGAACTTATATTTGAACTAAAAAAAGATTATACAATAGTTATCGTTACACATAATATGCAGCAGGCTGCAAGGGTGAGCGATTACACTGCTTTCTTTTATGTCGGTGAATTGATTGAATATTCTGAGACAAAAAAGATGTTTACATCGCCTGAAAAAAAACAAACTGAAGATTATATTACAGGAAGATTTGGTTAACATTATTTCTTGTTTATTTTAGTATCTGTAACTTAGATAGTTATTAATTAATAATTAATGGGAATAAAATGGAAAGACATTTTGAAAAAGAATTTGATGAATTAAAAATAACCATTAATAAAATGGCATCTATTGTTGATGAACAGGTGGATAATAGTTTTAAAGATATGGAAGATCCCGGTGTTAGGCTGTTTAAAGAAGTAAAACAGCGGGACAGGGAAGTGGATGCGTATGATAATTTGATTATGGCTCAATGTGAAAACCTTCTTGCTCTTTATCAGCCTGTAGCTACGGATTTACGCTTTATCTTGACTGCCATTAAAATTGACAGCCAATTAGAACGCTGCGGTGATATTGCCGTTAATATTGTACAGCGTGTAAAAAAAACCGACAGCTCAAGGAGCCTTATTAATCAAACGGATTTACCGGAAATGGGCAGGACTGCTCGTACTATGGTTAAAGATGCAATTACGGCTTTTATAAACAGGGATAGCGAGCTTGCTAAATCTACCTGGGCTAAAGATGAGATCGTAGATTCGCTGAATAAAAAGATATTTAATCAACTCGTTGATGTGATAAAAGCTAACTCCGAAAATGCGGAAGCCGGAGCTCATCTTATCGTGCTTTCCAGGCAAATTGAAAGATTAGCCGATCATGCAACAAATATTGCTGAAGACGTTGTATTCTTGGTTGAAAATGAGATCGTTTCCCACAAGAAAAAATTACAGAATTATAAATTGCCTGAATGAGAATTAAATATTTTCAGAAATAAATATTTTAAACTCTTCCACCGTGTGAAATAGAAAATCGCTTTTAAGGTTTTTTACCTCTTCTTTTACATATTGATCCCACAATACGGATGCAATTTTAACTCCTGCCGCTCTTGCAGCTTTAAAATCAGACGGCGCATCCCCAATCATCAGGACCCTTGCTCTATCTAAATTGTATTTTTTTATAAAGTTATGTATCCCTTCAGCCGAGGGTTTATGCTCCTTCACATCATCACCGGTTATTATCATATCGAAATAATCATAAACTTCAAGTTTTTGAAGCGTTATTGTGGCTGCTTCCTTTCCTTTGCCTGTAAAAATTGCAAGAAAAACATTTCTAGACTTAATAAATGCAAGTATCTCTTTTATACCCGGGAAAAGATTTGCAAGATGATGATTTTTAGTATAATAATCATAATAATCTTTCCTGGCTGCATTGTAATTATCACCCGTCAATTCTTTGATGATGATATCTTCCGGCGGGCCGAATAAGTTCATGATTTCTTCATTTTTAAACGATTTCTTTAAATATTTATTTGAGAGATACCTGAATGAATTATATATTAATTCGTTAGTTGAAGTTATTGTCCCGTCAACATCGAATAATATCCCGTCATAATTGCGCATAATGAAAGCCATAAAAAATTAATTTAATCTGTAAATTTAATTAAATTGAGATTATTATTATCATTGCATTCGGCGGGACAGGTGCTCATGATAATGAAAATTTAGGGTTATCGCAAGACAAATCAATAAATTTAACAATGCCTTAATATTAACCTCGTTAATTTAGTATTACGGTTTATATTATTACTGAAAAAGAACTTTTAAAATCAAATGAAAATAAAAATTGTGTTTTTCATCTTGCAATTGTCTGTAATAATTGCTTTCCCAAAAGAACGGGTAACCTATGATTATTTGCATGAAGGAGATGAATACCATGAACGGTATGATAATATAGATGCAGTTAAGAGTTATGAAAAAGCTTTTAAAGATTCTCCAAATAGTTATTGGGTATTATCTAAAATTACTCTTGCGTATGATGATGCAGGTGAAGAAATGCTTGAATTAAAGAAGATGGATAATGCGGAAGACTATATAAATAAGGCGGTTGTTACTGCAGAGCTATTACAGAACTTATACCCCGACAGCGCATTATCTTATACTTATCTTGCTTTATCATACGGTAATATAGCCATGTTTAAGGGCGGAAGAGAAAAAATAAAATATGCTTTTAAAGTGAAATCGAATGCCGAATTGGCGATGAAAATGAATCCTGAAGATGTTTACCCGTACATTATACTCGGCATATATTATCGTGAAGCTGCAAATTTAAATTGGTTTGAAAAATTATTCGCAAAATCATTTTTAGGCGGTGTCCCTGAAGGAACTTATGACGAATCAAAACGAATGTTTTATAAGTCATTATCTCTGGACCCCGGAATAATTATAGCATATTATAACTTATCTAAAACTTTTGATAAATTAAACGACCGGGAAAATGAGATTGATTGCCTTAATAAAGTAATTCAATTACCGGTAAGAAATTTCAGGGATAAATATTCAAAAATTAAAGCTGCTGAAAAATTATGTGAATTAAAAAATTAAATTCACAAATTTTCTTCCGGCAGAAGGATTATTTCCTGATTAAAAAATAAAATTAATCTATTCAATCTTCTGATCTTTATTATCAACTTTCTCTTTTGGTTTTTTCTCTTTTGCGGGTTTAACTATTTTATGCTCTTCAATTGATACAATATGATTTGTATTGATATATAATTTTGTAACGTTATCGGTAGAACTGTCAAAAGATAAAAAATTTGATGAGAGCTTTTTAACCGTCAGCTTTTCTTCAGTATTGATGAAGATGATTTTACCATCAGCAAAACGAACTTTGTAAGATTTCATATATTTCCTATAAATAATTATTAAAGTATAATATCCTGATTTTTTTAATGAATTCAAATAGTTTGCAGCATCAGTGCATTATTTATTAATTCCAACAACTGGTTCTTTTCATATGGTTTAGCAAGATAGTGAGTAAATCCGCATTTAAGCAAGTTATCCTTGTCATCATTCAAAGCATAACCTGTTAAGGCAATAATGGGTATATCATTATACTTCTGCATTGACCTGGCAGTTTGGGCTAAATCCACCCCGTTCATGCCCTCACCGAGATTTATATCCATCAGTATTGCTTTGTAAGATTTTTCATTCATCATGCGCAATGCATCCGCCGCATTCTGAACGCTGTCAACAATGCAGGTATCTTTCATGTATACCATTGTTAGTTTGCTGTTCAATTCGTTGTCCTCTACAAGCAACGCCAGGGGTAATTTATTGGATTTCTTCTCAACCGGATAGTGGACTCTATGGGAACTATCTAACTTGACCCTTTCTATACGGCTGCCCATCGCAGGAAATTTGAGGCTGAATGTGCTGCCCATATTTTTTTTACTTTCTACTTCTATTCTACCTCCCATTAGTAGGGTCATTTTTTTAGCAAGCGTTAGTCCGAGTCCTGTTCCTTCGTGAGATCTGCTTATGCCCTCGCTTTCCTGTTTAAATTCTTTAAAAATTGATTCTAAGTTTTCCTTGGAAATGCCGATACCTGTGTCAATAATTTTTATAATTGCAAACGACTTCATTTCTTCCAGGAGTTCTTCAACAACAATTTTTACACCGCCTGTTTTAGTAAATTTAATTGCATTGTCAATCAGGTTATGCAGTATCTGAATTAAAATAGATTCATCTAAATGAAGTTTTATCGAAGGTGACTTAATCTCAATATTAAAAAACAATCCTTTATTAAAGCTTTCTTGTTGGTACTTTTTACCAATTTCCGAAATAACATCGCAGAGGCTGATCGAAGTGTTGTATATCTCCTTCCGCTCGGCTTCAAGGCGCGCTAATTCTAAAATTGAATTCAGTGTGCTGAACAATCTTCTGCCTGATTTCAAAATGTGGATTGCCATTTCTTTCTGAGCTGGAATAGTTAACTCTCCGGAAAGTAAATCCGCAAAACCAAGTATTCCATTAAGAGGCGTTCTGAATTCATGACTTAAATTAGAAAGTAAAGATGTTTTAAGCCTGTTCGATTCTTCGGCAAGCATTTTTGTTTTTAAGAGCTCGTCTTCTCTTCTCTTCCTTTCAGTCAGATCCCGTGCAACAACAAGTATATAAACACAGCGATTATTTAAATCCAGGATAGGCTTTAAAGAGGCGTCAAAATAATAATTTATTTTATTAAACACACAACTAAATTCTGCTTTTATTTTTTCCTTTTTAGAAACGACTTCTTTAAATGCATCATTAAAATTAAAAGAAATATTGCGATCGAATATTTCATTAACTTGTTTACCTGCACAATTGTATTTTGAAAATCCGGTTATGGTTTGAAATGTTTTATTTACGGATAAATAAGTAAAAGTTGCATTGTCCTCTACGTTAATAAGAAACATTAAGTCTGAAGTACTGTCGTAAATTACTGAGAGTATTTTGTCTTTGTCTTTTAGGTTGTCTTCTAAAAAAGTATCTTCTACTAAAGGAAATAATGTCCAGGTTTCCAAATCCGCATATGTATGTATGGAAAATTCGATTTTTCTTATTGAGTTATCTTTTTGAATTATTTCTGCCTTTGCATTATTTGTATTCAATTGAGAAATAATTTCTTTGTTATCCGGAATTATCTTGATAATGTTTTTTAAGTTTTCTTTACAATTTATTTCTTCATTATTATATCCAAGAATTATTTCTGCCTGGTTATTCATCCATAAGCAATCATTATGTATGCAAATAGTGGATAACGGCAGGCTTTCTATAATCTCTTTAATTAATTTGTTTTTCATAAGTTTCCTCTGATTGATGATGCATTGTAATACTTGATTCATGCATCTAATGTTGTTAATTCTTATTATGTAGTATTATTAAATAAATTTATCCCGGTAATGAATTAGGTAAACAGACATTAAAAGTGCTTCCAAGCCCCGGTCTGCTTTCAACATCTATCCTCCCTCCATGTTTATCAACTATTTTTTTTACTATATATAATCCTAACCCTGTTGATGATTCATTTCCCGTAGGCCTGGCGCTGAGTCTTTGAAATTTTCCGAATAATTTCTTGAAATCTTCCTGCGTTAAACCCGGGCCGTTGTCTTGAACTTTTATTTCAAAGTTATTCCCGTTTTTTGATACGCTTACTCTTATAATAGAATCAAATTCCGAGTATTTGATGGCGTTCGAAATTAAGTTTTCCAAAACTTCTTTTAACTTTTGTTTGTCGGCATTAACAATAATTTCATTCTCATGGGTCTCGAAATTAATCGATTGCCTTTTGGTTGATAATGAATGTCCGAATGAAAAAATTATAGATCTCATTAATGTAATCACATCAAAAACTGTCCTTACAATATCAATTTCGGTTGCATCATTTGCTGCTGAAACAAGTAAATCATTTAATAGTTCATTCATCTGGCTCGCACCTTTATGTATGTATTCCGCGTAAGGCCTTACTTCGATTCCGTAACTTTCTTCGTCGATAAGAAGTCGTGCAAATCCAAGTATGGAATTTATGGGATTTCTCAAATCGTGGGCAGCAATTCCAAGTACCTCTTTTTTAAATTCATTAGCATCGGTTAATAACTTTAAAGTGAGCTTATGAACCTCGGTTTGTGCGAGCAGTAAGTTATGAAAATCAAGCAATTTTAGCTCGCCCTTTTCGAATTCAACAATAACCGGATCATGCCTGTAACGTTCCTCCCTCTTTAAAGCCTCGTTAGCGGCAGTTAGTACTGAAGTATTAGCGGATAAAAGTAGGTTGGATTCAACCAGGTTCTCGTCAAAAAATGAATATACTGTTCTCTTTGAAAAAAGCTCGAACATGAACTTTTTACTCATGGACTCATGAAACCTGGTCCGTGAGAGCATCTTATAGAAAGAATTTTCTTTATAAACAATGATGCCGGTTATACCCTTGTCTTGTTCAAATATTTTGAATACTTCCATCAAATAATCTGTAGTCTTAATTGACGCAGTGTATAGATCAAGGTCGCTTAATACAGCATTAATACCAATGTTAAAAGTCATAAAAGCATGATACCCATTATCCCTTTTATTATCGTTACAATATTAAATAATTCAAGCAAAAAGTACTTTAATAAATTGTTACTAAATTGTTAACAATTTTTTAAATTATAAAAAGGTTGATTATTAATTAACTCAGAATATAGAAGGCACTATCTCGAATTGAGTCGCATTAAGCGCTGAAGAAAATATTTAACCCTGCAATGATTCTTCTACAAATTGTATCGTTTTTTCAATTCCGGCTTCATAAGAGACGGGTTTATATTTGAAATAATTTTCAAACTTTGATGAGTCAAATTCATAATCATAATTACTCTGGTAAAGCATTTCAAATAATTCTCTTATAGTTTTGTTAAAGAGCCCGGCGGTTTTTAACATCCATTTTGATAATTCGGTATACGCAGGTTTTACTTTTAAATATTTAGCTGATAATTCAATGAATTGTTTCCCGGTTAGGGCAGGGCTGGAAGTCGGAAGATGCCATATTTGATTCCAGGCGCTCTCATTTTTAGAAAGTAAGTATAAAGACTTGCTGCAATCTAATGTATAAGTAAAAGAATGCTTTACGTTTGCATTCACAAGCCATTGCGCTTTTCTCCCCTTTGCCAGGTTAGGAAAAATCATCATACCGGGTATGCTTGATTTTGTCGAGTATGGGCCATAAAAATCAGCAGATCTTGCTATTAATGCAGAAATATTCTTTTGTTTTATCTCCGAAATTAAATATTCAGCTATTTTGGCTCTTACTTCTCCCTTTTTGCTGCATGGGCTCATTGGAGTATTTTCATCCATTTTTCCAATTACTCTCCCATACATATAAACATTATCAAAGAAAATAAGTCTTGCATTTTTGGATTCGCAAGCTTCAACAGTGTTGTGCATAATTTTAGGCCAGCTTTCCTGCCAAATCTTAATATCATAAGCTAAACCCGCTAAAAGGTAAACAAAAGAATTTTCCTCAATTACACTGTTTACCTGTTCAAAGCTATTTAAATCTGCAGTGGCTGTTTCAGCCTTAAAAATATGATGTGGTTTACGGGAAACTAATTTTACCTTTTCATTATTAGAAAGCAGCTCAATTGCTAAAGGAACTCCTATAGCGCCTCCTGCACCAAGAATAATATGTTTACTTGTCGCTTCCATGTAATAAAAAACCTTTTAATTATTTTAATATAATATAATACAATTTTTTCATAACAATGATTTCTTTATATTATAAACATGTAATCGTTATACAGATTTATGGGGAACGGCTAAGCTTAAGATTGATATATGTGGAAAATTAAGTAATGGATTTTATATTGTTTTTATTAATGGATTTATAAAACAAATCAAATTCTTTTTGTATTTCATTCCTTGTTTTTCTGAATACTTCAAGAATTTCCTCTTCCCTGCCCGCAGTGTTTACAGGATCTTCAAAGCCGATGTGGACCTTATTTGCAACATTTCCTAAAAACACAGGGCAAGTGTCCTTAGCATTGTCGCATACCGTCACTACATAATCAAAAGATTTATGAATAAACTGGTTTACATTTTTTGTGTAGTATCCGGAAATATCAATACCGGCTTCGGCCATTACTTTTATTGCAAACGGATGCACTTCTTGTGCAGGATTAGTCCCGGCAGAATATACAATTAAATCAGGATCAAATGATTTAAGGAAACCTTCTGCCATCTGACTTCTGCATGAATTTCCCGTACACAAAATTAATATCCTAATGCACAAGTATAATATCCTTTTACTCAAGCTACCAAATTTTTCTCTTTAGCATTAATAGAACGCATTATTTCAACACGGTCAAAATTTCTGAAAGAAATCATCAAGCATGAACCGTCTTCACAGTCAAGAACCAACTTGGATTCACTTATAAAGGATATTATAGCGAAGACAAACTTTTTATTTTCATTTTCAGGCATTGGAAAATGATATTTTACTAAATCGCCGACTTTCATTGCCGTTCCTTAAATTTAAGCTGCTTTTATAGTTTTGTATAATAATGTTTTCTTGTAATTATCAATTATCCCGGTATAACTTTCCATAAGTCTTGAAATTACATTATCCCAGGATTGAGCCTGAGAATACTCTAAGGCATTTAAACCTAACTCTAAACATTTCTGATCATTATTCAGAAGAAATAAAATTTGCCCTGCTAAACTTTCTGAACTATTAGGTTCAGCTATCAAACCTGTGACACCGTCGTTTATAATCCCGTAAGCGCCTCCGGCACGGACGCAAACCGGCGGGATGCCTGAAGCCATAGCCTCTACTGTTACATTACCAAACGTTTCTGTTGTAGAAGGAAAGGCAAAAATATCACTGGAAGCATATGCAGTTGAAAGGCTGCTGCCGGACAGATAGCCTAAAAAAACTGCATTGGGCATCCTTTCCTGTAGATCAGGCCGTATCGGCCCGTCGCCTGCCAGAACAAATACTGCATCATTTCTTGCTGCATTAATAATTGCATATGTATCGGCAAGTACTTTCAGATCCTTTTCCCAGACTAATCTTCCCGAATAAAGAATTATCTTTTTATCCTTGCAGCCAATAGATTCTTTCCATTCAAGTGATTTAAAAGAAGGATTAAACACTTTCGTATCAACGCCGTGTGGTAAAAATTGAATTGTTCCCAAACCTTGCATTGATAATTCCTTCATTATAGGGAGAGAAGGGACGTAAACCGTTTCACATTTGTTGTATAACAACCTTAGGTAATTCCATCCCATATTTTCAAGCGCTTTAACTTTATAATATTTTGCATAACTGGGAAAATGTGTGTGATAGGTGGCTACAACCGGGATGTTGTTTTTCAGGCCGTACTTTACTGCAGCATAGCCAAGTGGACAGGGAGAATTAATATGAAGAATATCTGGCGTAAATTTTTTTAAACTTTCTTCAAAATATTTAATTCCCGGAACAGCGAACTTATATTCTTTGTAAATAGGGATGGTAAAAGAAGGTACTTCAAACATTTTTGTCGGCTGTTCAGACTCTTCGGGAATAACAGGTGAATAAAATATATTTTCAATGCCGTTTTTATTAAAGTACTCAATCATCTTATAGAGTACTCTTGTAACTCCATCCTGCCCCGGC